>Ga0335074_10000278_pt1 | contig 78102 bp, 78 predicted proteins | sample Lox_Sample_23_FD_206715 | JGI IMG/M metagenome (GOLD analysis project Ga0335074, IMG submission 206715) | Soil microbial communities from Loxahatchee National Wildlife Refuge, Florida, United States - Lox_Sample_2.3 | ecosystem: Environmental > Terrestrial > Soil > Wetlands | place: USA...
GACGGAGATCATGGCGAGTTCGAGGAGCGGCCCGGGCTCAGTCTCAAGGGCAAGACCGCGCCTGTCGAGATTTATGCGCCGGCGGTGGCGTCGAGCCGGTGAGAGTGAGCGGGCGCGGTCTTTAAAGCTCTGACCAGCTTTATCTTTCGTCAATACCCGACGTTCGAAAGATCCTGTCCCGACCGGTCGTTACGGGCGCGATGGCGACGCGGTCTGGTGGCCGTTGGCCTCGGCCGCGTCTTCGAGTGCGTCGGCGGCGGCTTGTGCCGCCCGAGCCGCATCGCCGGCAGCGTGCGCTGCCAAGTCGTCGGAGGAGGTTTCGCGCGTGGCCGATGACTTGGGCAGCGCCTGGGTGAAGGCGCGGGACACGTCTTGCAGGGCGGAGGTGACCTCGCTTGGAATTACCCAGAACGTGTTTCCCGGGCCCTGGGCCAGCTGCGGCAGCATCTGTAGATACTGATAGGCCAGCAGTTTGGGGTCGGGGTCGTTGCGGTGCACGGACTGGAATACCTCGTCGATGGCGCGGGCCTGGCCCTCGGCCTTGAGGATCGCTGCGCTCCGGTTGCCCTCGGCGCGCAGGATGGCGGCCTGCTTGTCACCCTCGGCGGTGAGGATCTGAGACTGGCGTTGGCCTTCGGCGCCCAGGATTGCCGCCCGCTTGTCGCGCTCAGCCCGCATCTGCTTCTCCATCGCGTCCTTGATGGATTGCGGCGGGTCGATGGCCTTGATCTCTACCCGGTTGACCCGCAGCCCCCACTTGCCGGTGGCTTCATCCAGCACACCTCTGAGTTGGCTGTTGATGGTGTCGCGGGAGGTGAGCGTGCGCTCCAAGTCCATGGACCCGACGACATTGCGCAGTGTGGTGACCGTGAGCTGTTCGACGGCTTGCAGGAAGTTGGCGATCTCATAGGCGGCTGCGCGCGCGTCGGTCACCTGGAAATAGAGCACAGTATCGATCTCGACGACCAAATTGTCCTCGGTAATCACCGGTTGCGGTCGGAACGAGACCACCTGTTCCCGTAGGTCAATCGTCGGATAGACCCGGTCGAAGTAGGGGATGACGAAATTGAGGCCGGGCTGCAACGTGCGGTCGTAGCGGCCGAGCCGTTCGACGTTGCGGGCACGCGCCTGGGGCACGATGCGCACCGCCCGCAGCACGGTGAAGGCCACGAACAGCGCGATGACTAGTCCGGGGATAAGCGATAGTGCGGTTTCCATGGGTTACTCCCGGGGGTAAACGAGCGCGGTGGTGCCGCTGATCTCCAGCACGTCGACGGTCGCTCCGGCGGGTATCACCAGGGTTTGGTCGTAGGCGCGCGCCGTCCACTCCTCGCCGCGGATACCGCCGATGCGAACCCTGCCGTCCAGCCGGGACACCTCTGACACGACATAGGCGGGCTTACCGATTAATGCTTCTACGCCGAAACGCTCGACCTGGGGTCGGCGCATGTGCCGACGGACGATGGGGCGGATGAGCAGCACCCCGATCGCGGCGGTGACTGTGAACGCAAGGAGCTGGACAGCAACGGTCAGTCCGAGCGCGGCGAAGCCCGCGGTGATCAGGGCAGCTACACCGAGCATCCCGACCGCTGCGGTGATGGTGAGCATCTCGACCACCAGCAACACTACGGCGATGATCAACCAGATCAGCCATGCATCCATGCGGCGATCCTCCTTGAACATTCGACGGATGCGCGGGTGGGATGACTGTCATTTCCTCCATCGTGTGCGGTAGGTCACACCCTTACATTATGTCCCCCAAGACGTCCCACAAGCCATGCTGGCCCCGCATAGCATTCGGTCCACCCCGGAGTCTCAGCTGGCGGAGCCCGAAAACTTTCTCGAGGACACCGACGCCGGGCGGTAACCGCCGGGTCTCCGACTCCTTCCACTCATGACGCCGTCAAGACACGAAAGCGAAACCGCAGGCAACTAATGGGAACGATCGGACCCAAACGGAACGAACCGGCAGTTCAGACGCTAAAGGCCTGCTAGACCGTCGGGTTCGACTACCGGCAGCTCCACTGATAAATGAGGCTTTCGGCGAGAGAATTGGCGCTGGGCTAACACCTGCGGAGAGAAGGGTTGGGTTAGCGCCTGACCGGTTGATGCGGGCTGAGCGAGTCCTTCCTGCTGGTGGGTGCGAGACCGGGCCGGATCACTGCACGCCCTGCTTCTTTGGCCAGCATCACCCCGACAATGCGCCGCGCGCGCAAGGCTGCGGCATCCGCCTGGAACTCCACTCCGCCCCGCCACCCGTCGTAGCCCGAATGCTCAGATGCCATCTCCAGTATGTAAGTATCGCGTTGAGCAACCTCGGCCAGGAACGACGCCAGACGATCGGTCACCGCGTCGTCATCGAGTCCATAGTTGCGCGATGCCTGCATGAACACGTGCGTTGACGTTTCCGTCTCGGGCGTGATGCCGTGGGTTCGAGTGGTGGTGTAGAGCTCGCCTTTCGCGTCGGCAATCTCCCAAAACTGGCGGTGCACCGCAGGGGAGGCGAAGGTGCCGCCTTCGCAGCGTTTATACGTGCGCGCACGGTTGAGTCCGGTGGCATCGGCTTCCCAGTCTGTAAGCGCAGCATCCGGCAACAGCCGGGTGTAGGACACGGTGGTTTCGGTGACTTCGACGTCGTTGAACGTTGGCATGCTGCCGATTTCCAAGGGTATGTCACGCCTATGCAGGATCGGCGCGTAGCTGAAGTCTAGGTAGTGTTCGTGAACCATCATGTAATTCGCGTTCACTTGCCAGCTGCTGGCGAATGTCGACCACGATCGGTCGTTGATCCACTTCAGGTTTGGCGGTCGGCTGCCCGCAGCGGCGGCAGATGGTCCCAGCCAGATCCAAATGAACGGCGGCTGCTCGAGCACGGGGAACACCGGAACTCGCATGCCCGTTGGGACTTGAGGTTGGGTCGGCGTGTAGACGCACTTGCCGTCGGTGTCGTAGGTGCATCCGTGGTAACCGCATACCAGCCGATCCCCATCCACCGTACTGTGCGACAGCGGAAAAGCCCTGTGCGCACAGCGGTTTTCGAACGCACTGACCCTGCCGCTCGCGCCGCGCCATAGCACCACATCTTTACCGAGCAAGCGGCGCCCAAGCGGTGATTCGGTGATCTCGTCGCAGGTGGCCGCGACATACCAGCACTTCTTGGGATAGTTCGATTTCACAGGTCCAGCACCAACCTCTCGGTGCGAGAGCGCGATACGCAGGGCATCATCACTTCGCCGGCGGCTTTCTCTGCGTCGGAGAGCACCGAGTCACGGTGGGCTGGGATTCCCTCCAGCACCTTCGCCTCGCAGGTTCCGCAGACACCTTCATAGCAGCTGCCCAGGATGGGAATGCCCGCTTCCTCAAGGGCTTCCAGGATCGATTGGTGTGAGTCGATGTCGAAGGTGACCCCGGAACGCTGGCACACCACCTGAAACTGCTCGAGGGCGTCAGCGGCGTCCTCTGCCGCAGTTGCCTTAGCAGCGAACCGCTCGATATGAAGTATTCCCGATGGCCAGTGGGCGCTGTGCTTTTCGACTGCGTCGAGCAGAGCTTCGGGCCCGCAACAGTACACCAACGTATTGTCGGCGGGATCCTTGAGAAGTGACTCCAGGTCGAGAAGACCGCGTTCATCCTGCGGCCACACCGTCACCCGCTCGGGATAACGCTCGGCAAGGTCCTCCGCGAATGCCATTGACGCCCTGGTCCGGCCGCCGTAAAGCAGCGTCCAGTCGCCGCCTGCCCGCTGTACGGCTTCGAGCATCGCGAATATCGGGGTGATGCCGATCCCGCCCGCGATGAACCGATAATGCTGCGCGTCGACGAGCGGAAAATGGTTGCGTGGGCCACGCGCGCGCACCATTGCGCCTTCGTTGAGCTTGGTGTGAACGTACTGCGAGCCGCCGCGACTGTTGGGATCGAGCAACACCCCGATGCGCCAGACTCCCGAATCGGAGGGATCGCCGCACAGCGAGTATTGGCGCGTCATACCGTCATTGAGAAGCAGGTCGATATGGGCTCCGGGTTCCCAGCGCGGCAGTTCTTCGTTTTCCGGATGGGCAAGGTCGAGCACGACCACACCTTCTGCTGGCGCGCTGCGGCGCCGAACGATCAGCTCAGCTGTGAATTCATGTACGTTAGCGCTGGGCGTGGTAACGGCGGGCGCAGACATTGGTTAGGTGCTCCGATCCGCGAGATGGCGCGAAATCAGTTCGACGCCAATCGTCTTACGGCGGCGTGGCCGGTCATTGAGCGCCGTTCGGCTGGGGCGGTAAGTAGATGGTCTTGTAGACCTGGAAGGCATGCAAGCCTTCGGGGCCGAGTTCGCGTCCCATGCCACTTTGCTTGATGCCGCCGAACGGGGCGACCGGATCGTTGACATAGTGGTTGACGCCCACGGTTCCGGAACGAACGCGGCGAGCAACATTGGTCGCCCGCTCGGGGTCCGAAGACCACACCGAGCCGCCGAGGCCGTAGACACTGTCGTTGGCGATCGCGACGGCTTCCCGCTCGTCGGAGTAGGGAATCAGTGACAGCACCGGACCGAAGATCTCCTCGCGAGACACCGTCGCATTGTTGTCCAAATCGGCGAAGACGGTGGGTTCCAGGAACCAGCCTCGATCGAATGGCCGCGAACCGCCGGTGGTCATGCGGCCGCCTTCACTCTTGCCCTTGGCGATATAGCCTTCCACACGGTCGCGCTGGCGTTGGGACACCAGGGGGCCGATTTTGGTCTCGGGATCGAGCGGATCGCCGACCTTAAGTGAGCGTGCGAAATCGGTTATAGTGTCAACGATTTCGTGGTATCTGCTGCGTGGCGCCAGCACCCTGGTGTTGAGCCAGCAGATTTGGCCGTTGTTCAGCAGCGTGCACCCGAAGAAGGGCTCGATCGACGACGCCAGGTCGGCGTCGTCGAGGATGATCGCAGCGGACTTGCCGCCGAGTTCGAGGGTGACCGGACGCAGCAGCCGTCCGCACGCTTCAGCGATCCAGCGGCCGGCGGCGGTAGAGCCGGTGAACGAGACCTTGTCGACACCTGGGTGCTCGACGAGGTAGGCGCCCACCTCGCGACCACCGGGAACAACGTTGACGACACCGTCCGGTAGCCCGGCCGCGGCCGCCGCCTCGGCCATCAAGAATGCGTCGAGCACCGTTTCTTCGGCCGGTTTGAGGACGAACGTGCAGCCAGCAGCAAGTGCGGGAGCGATTTTAAGGAACGAAATCGATTGCGGCACATTCCATGGCACGATCGCACCGACGACGCCCACCGGCTCCTTGGATACCAGAGAAACGCCACCGAACATGCCAGGACGCGAATCCTCCACTGGCGTACTGGTCATCAGGTCGCTGTAGTAGCGCACCAGTAATGGCGGAAACACTGCCTCGAACTGCTGGGCGAGCCAGATCGGCATACCGTTTTGCATCGACACCCGACGCGCGGTTTCACCGGCGCGGGCTTCCAGCTCCACCGCGAACCGTTCGAGAACGTCCGCGCGTTCCTTCGGATCCCAGGTCGCCCAGCCATCAGGATCGTCGAACGCGGTCCTCGCCGCTGAGACAGCGGCATCGATATCGGCTTCGTTACCTCTGGGCACCGAACCGATCCGCTCCTCGTTGGCCGGGGAATGAACGCCGATAGTGTCGTGGCCTGCAGGCGCGGTCCACGTGCCGCCGATGTAGAGCTGTGGATAATCGATTGTGGTCATGAAGATCTGGGCCGTTCAGGAGATCGTGAGCTTCGCCGGCAAGTGCTTGAGGCCGCCGACGAAGTTAGTCTGGGTCACACTGCCTGGTCCGAGAATCTCGATCGAGTCCAAGCGGGGCAGCAGCTCTTCGAACATCACCTTCAACTCTTGCTTGGCTAGGTGCTGGCCAACGCAGGTATGCGCACCGAAGCCGAAGGCGAGGTGGTTATTCGGCTTGCGATCGATATCGAATTCGTTCGGGTGGTCAAATACGTCCTCGTCGCGGCAGCCGGATTGGAAGAGCGGCATCACCCGGTCACCGGCCTTGATGGTTTGTCCCCGCAACGTGTAGTCCTGCAGCGCGACGCGCATGAAGTGCTTGACCGGCGCCACGTACCGCAAACCCTCCTGGGTTAGGTCGGGCACCAAACTCGGGTCAGCTTTGACCCGCGCCAGCACGTCGGGGTGTTCAGCCAGGGCTTTCAACGTGCCGGCCAGGGTTGCTGAAGTCGTGTCGTGGCCGGCGGTGAAGATGGCCGTGTACCAGCCGTAGACGAAGGACTTCGGCCAGTACTCACCGTCGGCCAGCTTTGCGCAGGCGACCACCGTGGCCAGGTCGTCGCGGGGGTTGGCGCGACGGTCTTCGGCCAAGGTGTCGAAGTAGGCAAAGAAGTCCTGAATGGTGGCGGCCCATTGTTGGGCCATCGCCTCCGGGCTCAACACCTCGACGTCTTCGCGCTGATGCTCCGGATCGGCGGTGCCGAAGAACTCCTGGGTGAGTGCCATCATCCGCGGCTCATCCTCGGGCGGCACGCCGACCAGCGTCATGATCACATGCAGCGGATAGCCCAACGCCCAGTCGTCGACGAGGTCGATTTCTCCGCGGGTCGAAAGCTTCTTGAGTTTCTCGACGGACTCCCTGGCGAGGTCGCGGATCTGGTCTTCCATTTTCTTGACCGAGGGAGGCTTGAAATAATTGAAAGCCATGTTCTTGGCTTGGGTGTGCTCGGGTGGGTCGATGTAGGGCAGCGCGTCAAGGATGCGCAGGCTGCCTCCGAGTAGTTGCTTGGTGAATGCGTCACCCGCGGCGTTCTGCAGGATCGGGTTGTGCGAACCGGGGTGCTCGGCGCCGCCGCCGGCGGCGAAGACCTCCGACAGACTCTCGACCTCTTGGATGTCGGCATGTTTGGTGACCAGCCAAACGGGGTCGTAGCCCTCGACGATCGCCTTCGCCACCGGCATGTTGTCGCGCATCCATTTGTAAGCGTCATACAAAGCTGCGAGGTCTGAGTGGCCTTCGGGCAGCACGAGCTGCCGGGCGATTTTCTCGGGAAGAACTGCCGGTTCGGCCTGCTGCGCGGTCGTCATGGACGTCCTCTTTCTCTGGTCTTGGCTGCCCCTACCTCCTCGTCACACCGGGCGAGGGGTTTTGCTGATTCCAGTCTCACTGCGGGCTCCTTATTTGTGCGTCACCATGACGGGGGGTCATCGCTCCCGCTTTAGGGGTAATCGGCGCTTGTCGTGATTCAGAAATACAGCTCCGAGGCGGTCAATCCGCCGGACAGCCGTCGTTTATCCATTGCTCGATGGCGGTGATTTCCTCCGCCGGCACGGGATCAAGGTAAGCGGGCATCGCAGGTGTCACCGCGCCCGCGGGGGGGTCATCGAGGTCGGAGCCAAATGGTGCTTGGCCTTTCAGCGACAACACCAGGTTTGAGTTCGCGCCGTCGCCGAGAGTGATGAGTTTGCGCCCGCCGACCTTCATTTCGACGAATCGGTCTCGGGTGACATCCCGCCAGAAGGGGCCGTGGGACGCTACGTCCGCGTCCGGGCCGCCGACCGACTTGTCAAGGATTGCGACGACGTCATCGAAATTCATGATGTTCTTTCCTCATCTTCGGACGACTTTTGATGTGCGGTTGCCGGATGCTCGCCCACCCGCGAGACCAGGTCGGTCGTCTATACCCTTCGGTGGGTCCGCGCGGCCTCGTAGTGACGGTGCTGCTGGATGCAAGTTTCACTGCGGGGGCACCGTTCTCGCGTCACCATGACGGGGGGTCATCGCTCCCGCGTTCGAGGTAAGTGCGGCACGACGCGGTCTGGCGACCGCTGCTGCGTCAGGCCACGATCCGCAGGGATTGGGTCGGGCACCTTTCCACGGCGTCGCGGGCTGCCTCTAGGGCATCGTCTTCGAGGTAGCCCTTCAGCACGTGCGTCTTGCCGTCGGCTCGGCTTCGAATAGTTCCGGATCGATGCCTTCGCAGATTAGTATCCCGGCGCATGTCTCGCGCCTGACTTCTATTCTCACTTCGCCTCCCACTCTTGCCGCCATGACAGATGCGATTACTCAATTTGCCGCAGATAGCGGAGCGGTGTCAGCGTCGTTCGGGTGTCCAGGTCGCGGGAAGACGCTTGACGCCGTTCATGAAATTCGACAGCAACAGTTCTGGTTCGCCCGCGTGCAGATTCTTCATCCGGGTGTAGACCTGTCGCATCTGGGCTTTCAAGACCGCCCGACCCAGCGAGTGGCCGATGCAGTAATGAGGGCCACCGCCTCCGAATGCCTGATGCGGATTCAACTTGACGGGGCCGCTGATGTCGAAAGTATCGGGGCGGTCGAAGACGTCTTCATCTCGGTTGCCGGAGATGTACCACATGACAACCTTGTCGCCCTGCTTGATCGTCGCCCCGTCTAGTTGGTAGTCGCACAGGGCTGTGCGGCGGAAGTGCATGAGTGGCGGCTCCATGCGCAAGGCTTCGTTGACGGCGTCGTCGGCTCGGCTTTCGAAATCCTCCATCAGGTAAGCAAGTTGGTCAGGGTTGCGCTGGAACAGCGTGACGACATGTGCCATGGCGTGCCGGGTGGTGTCGTTGGCGCCGGCCGCCAGCAACGCAAAAAACACTCCGACTTCTTCGGTGGTCAGTTTGTGGCCTTCATACTCCGCTTGCGCGACCCACGTGAGCAGATCGTCGCCGGGCTTGCGCTTCCGCTCCATGGCAAGTTCCAGCGCGAGCGTCGACAGCTTGTTTGAAGCGTCGGCGAACACCATCAACGGAGAACCGATGTGCGCCCACTCAGGATCGAGCCAGCTGGCAAACTGTTCGGCGGCGTCCATCACGTACTGAATATGGTCGGGGTCGTGGATGCCCATGAAGTTGGCGAAGACCCGACCGGCATCTCGGCCTCGAGTAGCGTCCCGGTCAGTTTGCGAGGGTGGGCGAGTCCCACTTCCACCAACGTATGGGCGAACCCCTCGTCGCCGCCCGCGTAAGCAGAAGAGGCCAGCCATAACCCGTGATCGATGCGGGAGAACAGAATTCGGTCGAACCCCATATAGTGAGCTTCCGCTGCCGCCCGCTCCACCAGATCTGCCGTGGACGCGGCTTGACGGAGCCGGCCTACAGCGTCGCGGATGGTGAGGACCCTGGCGGCCTGCCGGGCCAGGATTGCATCGAGGACCGCGGCCTGCGCCTGCTCTGATCGCACCAGCAGCGCCGCGATCTGTTTGGTCCGTCGAGCGTCGGGCTCATCGGCGGCGTCGAGCAAGCATTCGTTGAGAGTGCGACGGACCGCGGATAGCGCGGCTGCGGCGTCGTCGAGATCGTTGTTGCCGAGCCCGGAAGCAATAGCCTGGCTGCCGATGATGGCCTCGGCTGCGCTGATGACTTCGCGTGCCAGCTCGACGCTTTCCAATTCAGTCGGCCTTCGCCAAGGCGAGCAGCTCGTCGAAGCCTTCACGTAGGCACGTGGAGAATGCCGTGGGGTCGGTAATGGCCTCTGGGTCGAAGTTGACGGCGATGCAACAGGTTTCGTCGTAAGTGAGCATCGCCACCATGGCCGGGATGCCAGGTCGGGGACCCATTGGATAGATGCGCGTCACCTGCGCGCCCGCCAGATATAGTGGACGGCCGATCGCCCCGAGGTTGGAGGCCTGCAGGTCGGATAGGCCGGTCATCTCACCGGCGATGCGGGTCAGCACAACTCCGGGCAGGCGACTCAGCACCGGTGCGATGAGGTCGAGGAACCCGAGCGCGGGCTCCATTCGTGCGTCCATGATGGAGTCGTGGATCGCCGCGACACGGGCCGCAGGATCCGGCTCACCGACCGGTGCCACAAATCGTGCGCCAGCGAATTTGTTGGCGCCCATCGGGTCGGCATCGGTGCGCAGGCTGACCGGTATCGCCACCGGCATGAAATCAACCGTGAGAGAGAGTTTTTCATGGTATCGGCGGACCCCACCGAGCAGAGCGGCGAGGAACGCGTCGTTGACCGAGCCTCCGGCAGCGTGTCCCGCCGCCTTCAGATCGTCGAACGGCACGTCGAAGGTGTCCAGCCGATAGCCGGATCCGGCGCCGGTCAGGGCTGGGGAGTGGGGGGTATCCGGCGGCGCCAGTACCCGCCGCAGCGACATCGCGAACTTGACCGCATCGCTGGCGGCTCCGAGTGGATCGCCGGCGAACCGGCCTGCGGCGTGGATGGCTTCGCGCAACGCGCTCGCGGGCGCATTGACGGCCGCAGAGGCCAGCCGATTAAGCAGCAGGCCTTCCGGTGACTCGGTCCGTCGCGGCTCGGGCGCCGGCCTGTCGTCGGCGGGTCCAGCCTCGCGGCTGTAGCCGTGCGCCAGATCAAGCAACTGCAGCAGACCGATTCCGTCACTGAGGCTGTGATGTGGTTTGAACAGATAGGCGGCCCGACCCCCGTTGACCCCGAGCACGAGCAGGGCCTCCCACGGGGGACGTGCGGGGTCGAGCGGACGGGCTGCGAACTGCGCTGCCAGGTCGTGTAATTCGGCCATGGACCCGTCACCGGGCAGCCGCACCCGCTGCAGGTGATACTCCAGGTCGAAATGCGGGTCCGGCGACCACGCCGGCGCGACCAGGGGCAGCACCGGCTCAACGACCCGCTCCCGCAGTCGCGGCACCCGCTGCGTGAAACGATGGTGGGCGGCCACGAGTCGATCCCAGTCCGGCTCGGTGTCGAGCAGCTCGATCATCACTCCGGTCGAGCGGGTGCGGTAATCGCCGCCCGTGCGCCACATCAATGCTTCCCACGCACTGAGATCTTGGCCTCCGCCCCATGAGGCGAGTGCGTCACCGTCAGTGCTAGGCATGGTGATCGTCCATTTCGATTGATGCGTTGTCGACGGCGCGGGTTACGTCGAGAATCAATTTCGCGACAGTCACCGGGTCGTCGGACATCGGAACGTGTCCGGCGCCGGGGAGGTGGATCAACTCCGCCCCGGGTAGCCGTTCGAGCATTGCTGCGCCGAAACCGTTAAACGGCAGCACCAGATCACGGTCGCCCCAGACCAACCGGACGGGGTAGTCCCGATCCACCGGCAGGGGTTGTACCTGACGGAGCGGGAGTTCCCGCAGCAATGGCGCGACTACGGGAGCCAGGCTGCTGGCGCGGATGACGGCCGCCAACTCCTCGGGTGGCACGCGATCGGGGTGAGCGACCTGTCCCGCCAACAGAAACCGACGCAGCACGGTGTTGGCGACCATGGCATCGGCACGCGACGCATAGCGACTGAGCGCGTCGAAGGAGAGCCGTACCCACGCTGCCCGTAGTTCGATGCTGCGCTGTGACCGCCAGGCGCCCGCCGGGCTGAACAACACAAGGGAGTGCGCCCGTCCCCGGCGCGCGAGCTCGATTCCGACCCACCCACCCAGTGAGTTGCCGGCGATGTGCACTTTCGGTAATCCCAGCCGATCGAGCTCGTCTTCGATGACATCAGTCAGTGCCTGAACCGACGGCGCAACCTGCGCATCCAGCAGCGGTCCGCCGCCGTGGCCGCCAGGGTCGGCACGATCACGTCATGGTGCGGCTCGAGGTGGGGCAAGATCGGGGACCAGGCCCGCCAGATAGCGGTGATGCCGTGCAGCAACAAAAGTGGTGTTCCGGTTCCTGCGCGATGGCTTGGGGTCAGTTCCAAGACTGGGAACACGGCACGCGTCGTGCGGCTTCCGCGCCGAGCGTGTTGAACCGCCGCAGCCACCGCGCTGCCGGCCAGGAGCGCCGTGGCCACGCTGGTTGCCCGTCGCCGCCCGTTCTGCGTCATGGTTTTCTCAAGACTTGGATCAGGGCGTCAGCACGGCTTTGAGAACCTCGCCGCGGTGCTGAGCCTCGACCGCTTCGTTGATCTGGGCCAACGGCAGCGTGGTGATCAGCTTGTCGAATGGGAACTTGCCCTGATCGTGCAGACCCAGCAGGTAGGGGATGAACGTCTGCGGGTCGGAATCGCCTTCGACGATGCCCCGAATGGTGAGCCCGAGCAGCGGGGACTGGAACAGCCCGACCGTGAACACGGCCTGCGGGTCAGCAGGCACACCAATCAACCCGAGCATGCCGCGCATCCCGAGGGAGGCGAGTAGCTGTTCTACGACGGGTGTCACCGCGGTGGTGTCGATGGCGTAATCGGCTCCGGCGGGGGCGATTTCCCGGATCTGGTCGGCCAGTGCACCGGCCTGTGGGTCGATGACGTGCGTGGCGCCGAGTCGGGCAGCCAAAGCGCGCCGGCTTTCGTGTAGGTCGACCGCGATGATCGACGAGGCCTCACGCACCGCGGCGGCCATGACGGCGGACAGGCCCACGGCTCCTGCGCCGGCGACTATCACGGTCGCCCCGGGCTGTACGTCGAGTGAGTTCAACACGGCACCGGCCCCGGTCTGGATGCCGCAGCCCAGCGGGCCAACGAGCTCGACCGGAGCTCCCGGCGGGAGCTTGACCACGTTGCGTTCGTGAGCCAGGGCGTGCGTCGCCAGTGACGACTGGCCGAAGAAGTTGGCGCCCAATTTCGTTCCGCCAGTGGCTAACCCGGACGAGCCGTCGGGGCGCACGCCGCCGAAGTTGTATTCCAGGAAGTTGTGACAGTATGCCGGCTCCCCCTTCGCGCACCGCGGGCAGGCGGCGCAGCTGTTGAAGCTGATCGCGACGTGATCGCCAACGGCGACCGTCGTTACGTGCTCACCAGTCGCGACCACGGTTCCGCTGCCCTCGTGCCCGAGCACGCCGGGTAACGGAAACGGTAGGTGACCGTGCTGGACGGCGATGTCGGTGTGACAGATGCCGGCTCCGGCGATCTTGACCACGACTTCATCGGGGGCCGGCTCTTGAAGGTCGACCTCGGTCAGGGTGAACGGTGCGCCCACCTCTTGAACCACCGCGGCTGAGATTTGCATCCGTAGCCCCTTTTCTGCTCTGCGGCGTTCGGGCCGATGCTGCGCTGGACGCGATTCCGGGCAGACCCGACAAGTGTCGGGGTCGTATGCGTTGATCCCGGTGCAGCGAGTGTGTCTGAATAACCCGGGCTGCCGCGTCACCACATCGGGCGGTTCTCTACCCCACAGAAGAGGTATTTCGTCGCGACACTATTGGCGGATGGAAATCGACTCTCCATAGTGGGAATGGCCGGAGCCGAGACGGCTGTCGCCAGCTGCCCGCCCTGGTACCGCGCTCCGTCCCAAAACCCGGGCACGCGATGCGCGGTATCGGGGCCGGGTTTCGCGGTCAACGGAGACCGCATTCCGGCTGCCTGGCCGTTACGGCGGCGACACAGGGGAGTGGAAGTGGGAATCGGTGGAGCACGTAAGTGGCGCCGAGATGCGAACTTGTGTCCAAGCCGATGGCAATCGCAGGTGCTACTTCGAGGACAACGAGGTTCACGAGGTAGCTCCTGGGCCAGGCCGCGGGATTTGAGATGAGCAGCACGGCGCCGTCGGTAATCACCGTCGATGAACTCGTCGAGCAGATCACTGACGGTCCCGCCGGTCCGAAAGTTGCCGCGTTCTTCGACTTCGACGGAACCCTCATTCAGGGCTACTCGGCAGGCGCTCTCTACGCCCACCGCGCTCGCAACCTCGAACTTGGTCCAGATGAATTCGTGCGCACCCTGCGCGCCGCGCTTTCGGGCCCCCTTGACGAATCTGCGTTCGAAGATCTGCTGCTGCAAGGTATCCAAGGTTGGGTTGGTCGCACCGAAGACGACCTCATGGAATTAGGCGAGCAACTGTTCGCCCAGGAAATCGCCGGTGCGCTTTTCCACGGCGCATGGCGGCTGGTCCGAGCCCACCAAAACCGCGGTCACACCGTTGTCATCGCGACATCAGCAACTCGGATGCAGGCACAGCCTATTGCCCGCGAATTGGGTATCGAGCACGTCTTGTGTACCGAGCTCGAAACCAAGCAGGGCGTGCTCACCGGGGGTCTCTCGGGACGTACGCTATGGGGCGACGGCAAGGCGGCTGCGGTCAAGGAATTCGCTAGACGGCAACGCATCTCACTGAGAAACAGCCACGGCTACGCCAACGGCGATGAGGATGTCGCGCTGCTCGGCGCCGTTGGATTCCCGCATCCGGTCAACCCGGCGCCCCTTTTGGCCCGCCACGCCGCGGAGCGCGCCTGGGACGTCGTGCGGTTCCGGACCAAGCGCGGCCGCCTCAACCCGCTGGCGCTGGCCCGAACGACAGCCTTATACGGCAGCTTCGGCGCGGCACTCGGAGCGGGCGCGGTCGCTGCGGCGTTGACGTTCGACCGTCGTGGCGGAATGGACCTCGCCACTTCGCTATTCGGCCGCATCGGAGGGCAGTTGGGGAACATCCGGATCGAGGTCATCGGCGAGCAACATGCAACCAACAGACCCGCGGTGTTCTTCATCAACCACCAGAGCACCCTGATCGACGCGCTGGTTACCTCCCGGGTCGTCCAACGCGGCTTCACGGTGGTAGCCAAAGCCGAGGTGAAGCAGGTACCCGTGCTCGGACAGCTGCTCACGCTGGCCGACGTCGCCTTCGTGGATCGGTCCAATACATCAAATGCCATCTCGGCGATGCAGCCCGCGGTGGACAAGCTGCGTAAGGGTGTTTCGATCGCAATATCGCCCGAAGGCACTCGGTCGCTGAGCCCTCGGATCGGGGCGTTCAAGAAAGGCGGCTTTCACCTGGCTCGTGACGCGGGCGTTCCGATCGTTCCGATCGTCATCCGGAACGCCGGCGAAATCATGTGGCGCAACGCAAAAGTGGCTCAGGAAGGCACGATCGAAGTCGTCGTCCACGAGCCCGTTCCGACCGCCAACTGGACCAAGGCCGATCTCGACGACTGGGTGCCGCGAATGCGCCAGCTCTACGTCGAAACCCTCGATGACTGGCCGGGCGTCGCGGCCGGGAAGCGGTGGTCGGAGGCCATCGCGACGGCGTCGGTCACGGTGCGGAGATGACGGTGTTGCCGGATCGACTCGTGCGGCTGCTGCGTTCGAATGGATTCGCGGCCCCGCAGTCGGAGGATGACACCGAGGAGCTGTTGGATTCCGACGGATTTGTCAGGGCCGCAGCGCAAATGGCATCGCAGTTGGGCCGCGATGTGACCGATGTGCGGGCCGAGGCGGCAGGCTATGTGCGCGAGATGGCGGCGACTCACGTTCCTGCCGTCGTGCGCGCATGGCAAGCCTGGTCGGCATGGATGGTCCGTGGATTCCAGATCGTCATTCATGACGACGACCTCGCCGAGCTTAGGGAACTCGACCGCGACCATGCCTTGATTTTTTTGATCTCACACCGGTCTTACCTGGATCAGTTCTCGTTCCCACCGCGCCTTACCCAGGAAGGTATTTCGCCGACCTACGGGCTGGCCGGCGCCAACCTCAACTTCTTTCCGCTGGGCACACTGGCTCGACGTAACGGGTTCGTTCCCGTGTGGCGGGCGACGGCGGATGTGCCCGTGTACCGGTTGGCGCTGCGCGCACTCGTTGGCCAAATGGTCGCCAGCGGTCGCAACTTGGTGTGGTCGATAGAAGGGGGCCGGACGCGCACGGGCAAGCTTCGGCCCCCGCGATACGGGCTGCTTCGTTATGTGACCGACGCAGTCGAATCGGTGCGCTCGGACAAGACCATAGCTGTCCCGGTCTCCATCCTTTTCGACCAATTGCCGCTGCACGAAGTCAAACTGATGGCCGCCGAGTCGCGCGGACTTCCGAAGAAACCCGAGAACGCGCGCTGGCTGCTCAGTTACGCGCGCGGGCTGCGGCACCGGCTGGGACGCATCTACATCAACTTCGGGTCACCGATGCCGCTGTATGAGCGAATGGTCGCGTTGCGCGCCGAGGGGCTTACCGACCGGCAGGTGGTTGAGCGCATCGCGCTGGAGATCTGCCACCGGCTCAATCAGGCCACGCCGGTATCCGCGACGGCCGCCGTCTGCGTCGCGATGCTCGGCGAAGACCGCGCCCTGACCCTCGACGAAGTGTGCGCTACCGTCGCACCGCTCGCCCGATACTTGCACGACCGTGGCTGGCCCGTCGCCGGGGGCGCCGATCTCACCGAGCGCGCCACGGTGTCACAGACGCTGCACGATTTAGTCGGTTCCGGTGTGCTGACCTGCTACTCCGAGGGACCGACGACGGTTTGGGGCATTGGCGATGATCAGCATCTTATTGTCGCGGTGTACCGCAACAGTGCAATCCACGTTCTGGTGATGAGAGCGATTGCCGAGCTTGCTCTGCTGGCGATCGTGCGAACGCCGGGAGCCACCAAGCGCACAGGGTGGGAGACAGCGTTAGCGGTCCGCGAGCTGCTCAAGTTTGATTTCTTCTTCGCCGGACGCTCGGAATTTGCCGACGAATTGTGGAACGAGCTCGCGATCATGACCGGCCGCAGCCACGATCCGAATGCGCCGATTGATACTGAAGAGGCCACCCGCGGTTTGAACGAAAGTGGCTTGCTGGTAGCTCATCTGGTACTCAGACCGTTCGTAGACGCTTACCGAGTGGTGGCCGAGGAGCTGCTGCTGAACCTGGGTCCCGGTCGCGACTTCGGCGAAGAGGTATTGCTCACCAGGTGTCTTCGGCTGGGCCGCCAGTGGGCATTGCAGCACCGGATCACGGAGGAATCGGTGTCGGGGGACATGTTTGCCACCGCATTGAAGATGGCGCGACACCGCGGGCTTCTTGACGCAAAGGCGCCAGCTGACACCATCGCGGACGGCCGGGCGGCCCTCGTCGCCGAGCTCGACGAGCTGCAGCGGTCAATCGGTGAACTGGCGCGAATGCGTCGGGATTTCGCGCCGGCATGAGATGGGGCCGTAGCGATCGGGGTGTTCCGCAGTCAACACGCGTTTGGTAATATGGTAAGACCATAACTGGGCAACCGTCAACGCCCGCTGCTTTCAACGAGGAGAGGCAACCGATGACCGAGTTCACCGACATCACGTACGAGGTTGACCACGGCCTCGCCTGGATCACGATCAATAGGCCCGAGCGGTACAACGCGTTTCGGGCGCGAACACTCGACGAGCTGATCCGGGCTTTCAAGAAAGCCTGGGCGAGTTCAGAAGTCGGCGTGATCTGCCTGACCGGGGCGGGCGATAAGGCCTTTTGTACCGGCGGTGACCAGAAGCAGCGCGCCGAGACCGGCGACTACGGACCCTCCGAGACCGGCCTGTTCGAGGTGGACACCCTGCACCGGGTCATCCGTGACGTGCCTAAACCGGTTATCGCCGCTGTCAACGGGTTCGCGATCGGCGGCGGCCACGTGCTGCATGTGCTGTGCGACCTGACGATCGCCGCGGATACCGCGGTGTTCGGTCAGAACGGCCCACGGGTCGGATCCTTCGACGCGGGCTTCGGCACCGGCTTCCTGGCTCGCGTCGTCGGCGAGAAGCGTGCTCGTGAGATCTGGTTCTTGTGCCGCAGGTATTCCGCGGAGCAGGCCGCCGACTGGGGCCTGGTCAACAAGGTCGTGCCGGCTGACCAGCTCACGTCCGAGGTGCGGGCATGGGCGGACGAAATCTTGATGCTCTCGCCGACCTCCCTGAAGGTCCTCAAGCAGTCGTTCAACACCGATACCGAACAGTTCGCGTCAGTGGGTCAGATGGCGTATTCGACGCTGAAGATGTTCGGCGAGACACCCGAAGCCCAGGAAGGCATCACCGCCTTCAACGAGAAACGCGTGCCCGAATTCGCTGCTTATCGCGGCAACTGAGCATGTTCACCACCGAACAGCGCGAGTTCGCCGCCGCAATCGAGCGCTTCTGCTCCGACAATTGCGCCACCGCCGAGCAGCGCGCGCAGCTGACCAACGGGCTGTCCAATAGCCCCGAATTGCTAAGGCAATTAGCCGAACTCGGCTGGCTGGGTGTATCGGTTCCCGCCGACTACGGCGGGGGCGGAGCGGGGATGGTCGAAGAGTGCATCTTCTTGGAGGAGACTGCACGCGGCCAGGCACCCATCCACGCCTACGGCACCGGGTTGACGGCGGCGCAAACATATTTGCGGCATGGCACCGAATTCCAGAAGAAGGAAGTCGTCGGCAACCTGTGCGCGGGTCGCTTTGAGGCAATCGCACTGTCCGAACCTGGCGCGGGATCGGACCTTGCCGGTGTGCGCACTCGGGCGGTCCGCGACGGTGACCGCTTTATCATCAGTGGCCAAAAGACCTGGATCACTGCAGCGCATCTCGCTGATCACCTGCTGGTGCTCACCCGCACCGATCCAAACGCCGGAAAGCACCACGGCCTGACGCTGCTCTACCTTGGTACCGACACGCGCGGACTGGACATCAAAGCGATTCAGACCATGGATGGCCACACCGTCAACGATGTGTTTTTCACAGACGTTGCCGTCCCGGTCGACAACGTTGTTGGCGGTATCGGCGACGCCTGGCACCGGCTGATGCGCGGGCTCAATGTGGAGCGGCTGATCATCGCGGCGATGTCGTTGGGTGCGGCGCGACGCTCGCTGCAGGACACCGTTGCTTATGTGCGCCAGCGCGAGCTATTCGGCCGCTCCCTCGGCACTTTCCAGGTGGTGCGCCATCGGCTCGCGGACCTGGCCGCCGAGATCGACTGTTGCCGCGCCTACGTCTACCAGGTTGCCGCTCAAATCGACGCCGGCCTGGAAGACCAGTTGGCGCGGGAAGGCTCGATCGCCAAACTCAAATGCACCGAGGTAGCCAAGTTGGCCGCACTAGAGGGTGTGCAGCTGATGGGTGGCAACGGCTACACGGTCGAGTTCGGGATGGAGTTGCAAGTCCGCAAGGCACTTGCGCCGCCAATCTACGGCGGGGCCAACGAAATTCAACGCGACATCATCGGCAAGAGCTTGGGATTATGACGAGTATCTTTGCTCCCACGGTGCTGGCAGACAAGCGGATCCTGATCACCGGCGGCGGTACCGGGCTGGGTCGCGGGGTGGCCGCCCGGCTGGTGGCTCACGGGGCGCAGGTGCATCTATGGGGCCGACGGGAATCGGTGCTGGCCGAGGCTGCGGCGGAGATCTGCGCCGGCCACCCGGCCAGCGTTCACTACCAACCGGTCAATGTCCGCGACTTCGATCAGGTCGCTGCCGCGGTGGCCGAGATTTGGGACCGGCACGGGCCGCTGACCGGCCTGCTGAACAATGCCGCAGCGAATTTCATTGCGCCCACACAGAGTTTGAGCCCGCGGGCTTTCGACGCGGTCACGTCGACGGTGATGACCGGTTCGTTCAACACGACCCTGGCGGTAGGACGCCGCTGGATCGCCGACGGCCTGCCCGGGTCGGTCTTGTCAAACCTCACGACATGGGTGTGGAGCGGTTCGGCGTTCGTCGTCCCGTCGGCCATGGCAAAGGCCGCAGTGCACTCGATGACGATGTCGTTGGCGGTCGAGTGGGGCCGCTATCGCATTCGCCTCAACGCCCTCGCGCCTGGGCCGATTCCGACCGAATACGCCTGGGAAATGCTCAATCCCACCGACAAGAGCTCGGTTGGCGCCACCCAATCGGAGCAGATACCACTCGGCCGGCCGGGGACGATCGACGAACTGGCGAATTTGACGATATTCGCATTCTCCGACGCCTGCGACTATCTCACCGGCGAGACCATAGCGATGGACGGCGGCCAGCGGCTGGCTGGGCCCAACACATTCGCCGGGCTCACGACGATGACCGACCAAGATTGGGCGGCCGCGCGGGAGCGCAGCCAGGCGGCATCAGCGGCAACGAAGGCTGCTCGTTCGGTGTAGCGACCGCAATGAACCCCTGACGGGAAGGTGTGCAGTGCGAGTCATTTCCTCCATCGAGGAGGCAATTGAGGCCATCGGCGAGGAGCTGGGCGTCAGCGACTGGACCGGCATCGACCAACAGCGCATCGACGCCTTCGCTGATGTCACGGGGGATCGCCAATGGATCCACGTCGACCCGGACCGGGCGAGTGCCGAAAGTCCTTACAGCACAACGATAGCCCATGGATTTCTGACGTTGTCTCTGATTCCGGCGCTGAGCAAAGCCAACTACCGCGTCGAGGATGCGAAGATGGGTATCAACTATGGACTCAACAAGGTACGGTTCCTGGCGCCGGTTCCGACGGGAAGCCGCATCCGGGTGCGATCTGAGCTTGTCGACGCCACCAAGGTAGATGACAACACGGTCGACTTGATCGTGCGGCACACGGTCGAGCTGGACGGCTCGGAGAAACCCGCCGCTGTAGCCGAGCTGATCGCCCGGACGGTTTTCTAAGCGCCGCGCCGATGGTGCTCCGCACCAAGTCGCACCTAACTGCATCCGGGCGCTTTAGGTAATAAACTGACCATAGCTTAGGTCTTACCTTTATGCCGAAGCTCACTACGGACGGAGCGATGATGGAATCAGCAGCGACGAATGCGGCTGCGACACGTTCAAGCGTGCTGCTCAAGCCAGTGGATGTCCCCAAGGCGTCCGACGTGCTGGCACGCGAACTTCGCGAGCGGATCCTGTCCGGCGAGCTGGCCGAGGGTACCGCGCTTCCCGCGGAGCGTGAGCTGGTCAAGCAAACGCAGATGAGCCGGGCCACGGTGCGAGAAGCACTGCGGATCCTCGAGGTGCAGAACCTGGTTCGGGTCAGGGCCGGTCGGGCCGGCGGGGCATTCGTCCAGCGTCCGACAACCAAATCGATGGCAAGTTCGGTGAGCATGCTGATCCGCGGCCAGCGGATCAAGCTGGCTGACTTGATGGAAACGCGTGAGGCGCTCGAGCCGTTCTGCGCCGAGTTAGCCGCCCGCAAGCACACCGAGGAGGATCTCGAAGTCCTGGACAGGGCTAACAAAGAGATCGCCAATCCGGACGCTGATCTGTCGGCGTTTCTGCAGGCCAACCTCGACTGGCACGTCGGGGTGGCGATGGCCAGTCACAACGAGTTGTTGATCGGATTCATGACCGCGTTGTCCCACGCCATCTATGCGGGAACCGAGAATGCGGCGTTCGTCGACGACAACGTGCGAGCCGTGACGGCGCGCGCACACAGGTCCATCACGACCGCCATTCGCAGCCGCGACGCCGACGCCGCGAGTCGGCGCATGCGCCGCCATGTACACAGCTATGCGAAGGCCGCATTGGCCATGGACGAGCGTGAAGCGATTGCCGTCGACGACTGAACATCGGGCGGTGCTGATCGGCCCGGCGTGACGGTGTCACCGTCATCAAGGCAATGCAGGAAGCGCAAGGGGCGGTTCGGTTTGCGCGACGACCTCGTCGATGCTGACACCGGGCGCCGTTTCGATCAGGCGCAGACCGTCGTCGGCGACGTCGATCACGGCGAGGTCGGTGAAGATGCGGTTGACGCAGCGCTTGCCGGTCAGTGGCAGCGTGCAGTGCTCGACGATCTTCGCGCTGCCGTCCTTGGCGGTGTGCTCCATCATCACGAAGACTTTTTCCACGCCATGCAGCAGGTCCATCGCCCCACCCATGCCCTTGATCATCTTGCCGGGGATCGTCCAGTTGGCGAGGTCGCCGGCGGCCGATACCTGCATGGCGCCGAGCACTGCGATGTCGAGGTGTCCGCCGCGGATGATCCCGAACGAGGACGACGAGGAGAAGAACGCCGCACCGGGCAACGTGGTGACCGTTTCCTTGCCGGCGTTGATCAGGTCGGCGTCGAGGTCCTCGCGCCGTGGGTAGGGCCCAACGCCGAGAATCCCGTTTTCCGAGTGCAGGACGACGGTGATGTCGGCGGGGATGTGGCTTGGGATCAGGGTGGGCAACCCGACGCCGAGGTTGACATACTGCCCGTCGTGCAGTTCGGCGGCGACCCGCGCCGCCAGCTCGTCTCTGCTCCAAGTCATACGACGCCACTCCTCCTCATCGCTAAGCTGTGCATTGTCGTCGGCGCGGTCATGGCCGCACCGTCTCCTTTTCGATTTGCTTGACCGGGTTGGGTACATGCACAACCCGGTGCACGTAGATCCCAGGGGTGTGCACCTGGGCGGGGTCGATCTCGCCCGGTTCGACCAGGTGCTCAACCTGCGCGATGGTGATCCGGCCGGCTGCGGCGCAGTCGGGGTTGAAGTTGGCGGCCGCAGCGTGGTAGATCAGGTTGCCATGCCGGTCGCCTTTGAAGGCGTGCACCAGTGCGAAGTCGGTGCGGATGGCTCGTTCCAGCACATAGGTGGCCCCGTCGAATTCCCGGGTTTCTTTCGGCGGTGAGGCAACCGCTACCGTACCGTCTGGGTGGTACCGCCATGCCAGACCGCCGTCGGCCACCTGCGTCCCAACCCCCGCGGGTGTGTAGAAGGCGGGGATGCCGGCCCCGCCGGCGCGCAGTCGCTCGGCCAATGTGCCCTGCGGGGTCAACTCCAACTCGAGCTCACCGGCCATGTATTGCCGGGCGAATTCCTTGTTCTCCCCGACGTAGGAGTTAATAGTGCGCCGGATCCGCTTGTGTTCCAACAACACTCCCAGGCCGATTCCATCCACGCCCAAGTTGTTCGAAACCGTCTCCAGATCGCGGACTCCGAGCTCCAGCACCGCCGCGATCAGCGCTTGAGGTATGCCGCATAGCCCGAACCCGCCGACAGCGAGCGATGCCCCGTCGGTCACGTCGGCAACGGCATCCGCCGTCGTGGCCACGACTTTGTCCATCGTCACAAGCCTCCTCGTCGCGGACTTCAGTTGCCCTCGGTCTTAGCTCTTGGGCATGCCGAGAATGCGCTCGGCGACGATGTTGCGCTGGATGAAGGTCGACCCGCCGGCGATCGCAGTGCCCCGAGCCTGATAGGCCAACCGCAGCCAACGTTGGCCATCGGGCGGTGGCGTGTCGGCAGAACAGTTTTCGGTGAGCGCGAACTGCCCACCCATCTCGTCGAGTTCCAACCCGAAATCGGCAATGTCTTCCACCAACGGGCAGAAGAACAGCTTCCCGATCGAGGTGACCGGACCGGGGGGCCCGTCGCCGGCGGCCCCGGTGATGACCCGCTGGCCGATGAGGTAGTGCACGAGTGCGCGACCGTACAGATCTGCGATCCGTTGACGCACTAGCGGGTCGGTGCCCAGCGGTTTGCCGTCGTCCGTTGTACGACAGGAGATCTGGCGGACCAAGTCATTAACCGCGCCGGTCGTGTTGACCCGGCCGGTGGCGATAGCCACCCGCTCGAAGGCCAGCGTGCCCATCGCGACTTGCCAGCCGCCGTCCACCTCACCGAGGACACTGTCGTCGCGGATGAATACTCCGTCGAGGAACACCTCGTTGAATTCGGCCTCGCCCAGCATGTGTGCCAGCGGACGGACCTCGATGCCTGGGGTGTCCATCGCGAGCAGGAAATACGTGATTCCTCGGTGACGTGGTCCGCCCCCGGTCCGGGCGAGCAAGATCGCGTGCGCGGCCAACTGGGCGCGGCTGGTCCAGATTTTCTGGCCCTGTATTCGCCACCCGCCGTCAACCTTGGTGGCGGTGGTGCGCAACGAGGCCAAGTCCGAGCCGGCCTCGGGTTCGGAGAACAGCTGACACCAGATTTCCGCACCGGTGAGGATCGGTTGCAGATAGCGCTGTTGCTGGGCCGGAGTGCCGAATTCGATGATCGTCGGACCCGCGAAATCCTCGCCGATGATGTTGAGCCGCTCTGGGGCGCCGGCCCGGTCGAGTTCCTCGTTGAAGATAGCGCGCAGCTTGGCGTCCGCGCCGCCGCCACCGTACTCCTTCGGCCAGGACAGGCCCGCATATCCAGCGTCGTAAAGCAACCGTTGCCACGTACGCCAATAGTCGAGCTTGTCCTCGAGGCGTACGGGCTCGGGTCCGCCGAGCCGTGGCAGCGTGTCTTGCAGCCAGACGCGCGCTTGGGCTCGGAATTCCGCCTCGTCGGGAGAGTCTTTCAGCTCCATCAGGGGGTGCCGGCCACTTCCCGGGACTGCATGCCTTCCTCCTGAAGGCGTCGTTCAATATCCTTGCGCAACTCGTGTTTGACGATCTTGCCGGTCGCGGTCATCGGCAAGGAGTCAACGGCGACCACCCGTTCCGGTGTCTTTTGGATCGGCATGCCTTCCGCGAGCAGGTATTCACGTAGTTCGTCGACTGTCGGGGCTTGGTGCCCCGGCTTGCTGACCAGGTAGCAGCACACTTTCTCACCGAGTCGCTCGTCGGGCATGCCCACCACGGAGTACGCCTGCAAAGCGGGGTGGTGGGCCAAATGCTCCTCGATCTCGCGCACGCTGATATTCATCCCGCCGCGTATGACGATGTCTTTGGTCCTGCCCGTGACTCGCACGTACCCGTCGTCGGTCATCTTCCCCAAGTCTCCCGACCTAGAAAAGCCGTCGTGGGTGAAAAGGGCTGCAGTTTCTTCCGGATTCGCCAGGTATTCGATCATGTGAGCGGGACCGCGGTAGGCGATGTCGCCCTCGCTGCCGCGCGGCACTTCGTTCCCCTTGTCATCGACAATTCTGACCTCGGAGCCCGGCAACGCGCTGCCGTCCGACGTTAGGGCGCGTGACGCCTCGTCTGTGACTGAACATGTTGTGGTCACTAGGTTTTCGCTGCGCCCGTAGAGGCTCAGCACCCTGATATTGGGAAGCGCGGCGCTGGCCTGCTGGACCGCGGCAGCGGGGATGGGCGCACCAGCACATGTCCACAGCCGCAGCGCCGAAAGGTCGTGGCGCTCAGGGTCGTATTCGGAGAGCAAGGTCTGCAGGAAGGTCGGGGCTGTGACCGCCGCCGTACAGCCGAAGCGTTGAATCTCGTCGATGCCGCGAGCCGGATTCCACTTGTCCATCAGGTGCGTCGACGCGCCGGTCAACATGGGCAGCAACACGCTGGTGACCAGCCCGGTGGTGTGGGCGATGGGGGAGGGACCGAACTGGACATCGTTCGCGGTGTAGCCGAATGGTCCGACGAGTTGGCGCGACCCCGCGGAGTACGTGTTGAACGTGTGCACGCATCCTTTTGGCCGCGACGTAGTTCCGGAGGTGTAGACGATGACGAACGGGTCATCTGGAGCCGGCGGGTCGTCAAGCTCCTTTCCGGCGCTGTCGTCATCGGTTTCGGCCTCCAACTCGTTCAGGGTGAACACGTTGGCCTCTTTGTCGGCCACATCCTGGGCGGTGTCGTCGGGCCGGGCGACGACGATAGCCAGTTCCGGATGCTGTTGGCGCAGGCCGAGATACATGTCTAGGTAGCTGAACTTACCGAAGTTTGAGGGAGTGAACACCGTCCGGACTCCGGCGTTGGACAGCACGTAGCTCACGTCGTCGCGCCGGTAGATCGGCATGATCGGGACCATGATGACGCCAAGGCGCGACAAGGCAGTCAGCACCTGGACGAACTCAACCCAGTTCGGCAACTGCACGGCGGCGGTGTCACCGCGTCGCAACCCCTGCCGGTGCAGACCGATAGCCAGTCGTTGACCGGCGTCAAAGAGCTCCTTGAAGGTCAGTGAGCGAATTCCGTCGGTCGCGAACACTTTGTTGGGGCTGGCTTGAATGCGCTGGACCAAGAGGTCGTGAAAGGTGTCTCTCGACCACAGCCCCGCACTGTAGAAGCGGTCAATCTCCTGCGGTGTGTAGCGCGCGGTGTGGGGGCTTGGCTTCATCGCACTGTTCCTCGTTCTCGGAATCCGGTCCAAGTGGCTCAGGGCCGGCAACCACAATCATACGAATGATAGAATGGTCAGACCGAAACGGCAAGGCCCGAGATGCGCGACCGGGCGCTCAGGCGTTGCGCCAGTTCGGGGGGCGCTTCTCCTTGAACGCCCGAACCCCTTCGGGCAGATCTTCGGTGGTGAAGGCCAAGGCGAGCTGGGCTTGTAGGTAGTCCAGGGCCGATTCCAGCGGCATGTCCCGCGTCGCTGCAACGGCGCGCTTGCCCATGCCGAGCAACAACGGCGATTTGGCGGCGATATCAGCGACCCACTGGTGCAGGGCGACGTCGAACTCAGCGTCGGGCACTACCTTGTTGACCAACCCGGCGGCGGCCGCCTCATCGGCTCTCACCAGTCGGCCCGTCATCATTAGCTCGTTGGCGACCAGCCGTCCGGTCGCGCGAAAGATCAATGCCGAGATCATGAACGGAAACGCGCCGACGTTGATCTCTGGGCACCCGATCCGGATCGATTCCTTCGCGATGATCAGGTCGCAGGCCAACGCGATGCCCAGCGCGCCGGCCAGCACGTCGCCGTTGGCCGCGCAGATCACCGGTTTCTCGATTCCGGTGAGGGTGCGGAACAGGGTGGGAAAACGTCCCAGGCCAGCGTATTTGGTAATTGTCGCGCGATCGTCGGCGAATGCGTCGAGGTTGCCACCGGACGAGAAGATTCGCGGGTGTGACGAGGTCAGCACGACGACCCTCACCCGTGAGTCAGCTGCCGCACGTCGCAGTGATGCGCTCAACTGATCCAGCAGTTCGTCCGACAGGGCGTTGCGCCGTGCCGGGTCGTTCAGCGTGAGGTAGGCCGCCAGCGCCTCGCCGCCCGGCGTGGCGGCGTCGACCCGGTAGGTGACCAGTTCGGCTGACTCGCTCACTGTGCGCCTCCTAGTCGTGTCGTAGTACGCATTTGCCGAATGTGCGTCCCCGCTCGAGGTATTCGTGTGCTTCGGCGGCTCGGTCGAGCGGAAACTCGCGATCGATAACCGGCGCGCGTACTGAGCACTGATCGAACATCTTGAGCAGCCCGTCGAAGTCTCTGCTGCTGCCCATGGTTGTTCCGAGGAGATCGAATTGACCGAAATAGAAGCTGCGGATGTCAATCTCGGCCGTCTGTGCGGCGTTCGCCCCAAGCACGACCAGCCGGCCGCCGGGGCGGAGCGCGCGCACTGATTCACTCCAGCGGCCGACAGGATCGAGGATCAGATCAAATCCGGCGTTGTCGGGCGACGTGGCGCGGGCGTGCTCCGGCCATCCCTGTTCGCTGTGCAGCACGCCGTTGCGAGCCCCCGCGGCCAGCGCGCGCTCGATGGTGTCCGTCGAGGAGGAGGTCACGGTGATGTTGGCGCCGGCGGCGACCGCGAGGGCGATCGCCATGGTGGCGATTCCGCCGCCGGCGCCGACGACCAGCATCGACTCACCGTGTTGTAGCCGCCCGCGAACGAACAGAGCGCGGTACGTCGTCAGCCCGACCAGGGGCAGTGCGGCGGCCTCGGCCCAATTCAGGCCGCGAGGTTTGGGTGCCAGACAGTCCGCCGGCACGCTGACCAGTTCGGCGTAGGTCCCGGGGGTGTGGTCGCCCAGAATCTCCCAGCCGGTGGCCGGCGCTGCCTCGCGTTCGCCCCAGTTCAGCGAGGGCAGGACGACCGCTTCTTCGCCGGTGTCGGTGCGGACTCCGGCGCCGTCGGCGCCGATGATGTGCGGTAGCGGCGAACCGTAGCGACCTTGACGAACCAGGACGTCATGCCAGTTCAGCGCGCTGGCGCGCAGCGCCACAGTGACCCAGCCCGGCCGTGTGGGTGGGTCGGGGAATTCGGCGGGATGTAACACCGCGGCGGCGCCGAACTCGTTCAAGATCACAGCGTGCAAGCCACCACCTCCTATGGCCTGACCATTAGACCATTACCGAAGATTGCGCACAAGCGGGTCGCGGTCGGACTAGTTGGACCTAGACTCCGGTCCGCTGGACTGCGAACGCTGTGATGAAGCCAATGTTTGCCAATTCGTTGTGGCACGCGTTACATGTGTTCTATACTTCGGTCCAATGGTATGACCAATCGGCTTGGCCGGCTCCGGAGAAAAAAAGGAGTGGTGATGGTGTTGCAAGCGCCCATGGCTGCCGTCGCGGAGGACCCGATGGTGGTTGCGCGTGCCGAGGCGGCTGTCGAGGCCGCCGCTGAGCACCTCAAACTGGCGCCTCCCGAGCTGACACCGGCCGCCTTGGGACACCAGTTGGACAATCTAAGGCAACGCCTCGAGCAACGGATCGCGCTGCTATCCGATCAAAGAGACGACTGGCCGGCAACCGCCGAAATCCTGATCTCCATCCTGAGGGTGCAGTGCGAACTTCTCGATCATGACCTGTCCCGTCGCGTCAAGACGATGTCGGGGATCCGGCAGGCTCTGGGGTACCTGCGCGGTCTACCGCCGCGCGAAATGATCCACGCCGCACCGGAGGTACTGAGCCAGGAGTTGGCTTTCGCGCGGACCATGATCTCCATCGTGCGCGGTTCGCTGTGGCTGCCCGCGCGTATATACATCGAAGACGAGGGGGCCGATCCCCATGGGCGACAGTTCGTCGAGTATGTAACCGATCGCCACATCCAACTCGCGGATGCTCCATTGGAGACCGAACTCGTCCGTAAGCGGTGCGGCGTCTTCGCGCCGTCGCCGATGGAAGATAAGCGCACCTTCAAGGAGATCGTCGAGGTCTCCGGTTGTTTTGGATATATCGCCGCCCCGATCACCATTCAGGGCAGGGCCATCGGGATTCTGCACGCCGACCGGCCCGAACCCCACGGAATAGTAACGATGGACCATCTCGAACAGTTGGAGGCTTTTGCCGAGTGTCTTTCGGTGGCGTTCGAAAGCGCCGCGCTTGAAGAGAAGGCCGCGCAGCAGCGCGTTGAAGTCGACCATCTATGCGCCAATGTCGACGAATTACTCGGCCGATCAGCCAGATCGGTGTTGTGGTCGGTTCCGGGCCAGCGGGACGAAACCTATCCGTGCGCCGTTGAACCCACAGGGTCCGCGTTGACCGCACGCGAGCGAGAGATTATGTCACATGTGGCAACCGGGGCCACCAATGGCCAGATCGCGCGGTGCCTGGTGATCTCGGAAGGGACGGTGAAGTCGCATCTGAAACACATTGCCAAGAAGCTCAATACATCCAGCAGAGCGGCGGCCGTCGCGATCTATGCCGGCATCGCCAGCTGATCTATAGGGGTTGCGGTGAACGCTCGCACCATGGTGGCCAGGCTGAACGAGCTCGATGAGCAGTTATGTAGCGCGTTCGGTATCGCCCGTTCCGGTGACGCGACGACACTACAAGAAGCCATCTCCATGTCGGCTGCAACCACTGAGCGGCTATTAACCCGGAAGCGCTGGATTGGCGACGACACGACTATCGAGAACACTCTAAGAGTCTTCGTGCAGGCGCAGGTCGAAGCACGCCAGGCCAGAGCCGGCGAACACGTCGATGTTGTGCGGTCGTTGACCGCAGGCGTGCGTCGCATGAAGAAGGCGGGATCGCTGCAGGGGCTCGGCCGCCAAGCGTGTACCGAACTCTGTGACGCGCTCGGCTTCGACAGCGCGTTGTTGTCGTTTGTTGAAGACGACGGATTCGTCGTCGAGGAGTCCGATCATGGCCTGGGCGGGCCTACCGTGATTGCGCGCCGTGACTGTGCACCTGAACGGGCGTGTATTCGCCTGCGGGACACCGTCCGGACAGATGAGCGCGCCCTGGCTGGTGCGCCTGGCTATCGGGAGCTGCTGGGCTCCATGAACTATCTCGTAGCCCCGGTCATTGCGAAGTCGCGCGTGGTCGCGCTGTTGCATGTCAGCCGTCGCGGTGAAGACGGCGTCACTGCCAATGACGTCGACGTGCTTGATGCATTCGCCTCTGCCTATTCTCTGCTTCATGAGCGGATGCTGAATACCGAACGGGTGCAACAACAGCGAACTTCAATTGCCCGTGCTGCGGCGCGGTTGACCGAGGAAGCGGACCGAATCGCCGCAGCAGCTATCAGCTTTGATCTCGAAGATGACCCTCGCGTCGAGCCGCCGACGGTCGCGGCTGATTCTGCGTTAGCGGCGACGCTGTCTGATCGTGAGCGCGAAGTTTTCGAAAGGCTGGTCGTAGGTGCTTCCAACGCCGAAATCGCTGAAGAACTTGTCATCACGGTCGAAACGGTCAAGACGCATGTGAAGCGGATCCTTCGCAAGATCGGGGCCATCAACCGGTCGGAGGCGATCGCGCTGTATCTAGACGAAGCCAGAACCCCTCGCCGGCGTATCCGGTAAACGTGGACTTCTAGCGCCGTCAGCGGGATAGCGCCCGGCGACGGGTCTATGCCGCCGAAATGCCGCCGTTGACACTGATTGCCTGCCCGGTCAACCGCGATGCCGCGGGGCTGCACAGGAAGACTGTCAACGCAGCGATGTCGTCGGCCGTGGGTACCCCGAGCTGGGCTTGCTGCGCTGCGCGGGCGAAGAGTTTGCCGCTAAATCCGTCGGTCGTAATGCGTTCCGTCGACGCGGTGCCGTGGACCAGAGACGGCGTCAGCGCATTGGCGCGGACGCCGTGGCGCTTTTCCTCGATCGCGATCGTCCGGGTGAACATCACGATGGCGGCCTTCGCGGCACCAATGATCGTTTCACCCGGCGTGGCGGTCTTGGCGGCGTCGGACGCGACATTCACGATGACACCGCCGCGGCGATCGCGCATGCCTGGCAACACAGCACTGGCCATATGCATTGACGGCAGCGCCAATTGGGTGAGCATCCGACCGATGTCGGCACCCGGAATGTTGATAAACAGCTCGGGTCGCACGTCGGCAGCAGTGCTGCACATCAAAATGTCGATACCCGAAAGAATCTGATCGGCTTCTGCGGCTACAGCTACTGCTGCGCCGGGGTCGGTGGCGTCGCCGACGACGAAGTGCGCGGTGGCACCCAGTTCGGCGATCGACTTCGCTGCCAGTTCGCCGCGTTCGGCGTTGCGTCCGACCACGACGATTCGGGGTACACCCGCCGCGGCCAGGGCGCGGGCCGACGCCAGCCCGATGCCAGCGGTGCCGCCAACGATCAGCGCTGTAGATGCATCGAGGCCTTTAGGATCCGGCAGGTCGGCCCGGTTGTCAGTCATGCGTTCGTCCTCTCCGTCGGTGGCGTCGATACTCGCTGCACCCATTGCAGAAGATCACCGATAACCTCTGCTCGGTTGATTTCGTTCAGGATCTCGTGCCGGCCGTCCTCGAGGACGCGGACGGTGACATCGCTGAGGCCGGCCGCGCGGTAGCGGTCTACCAGAGGCCACAGCAGAGCCATATCGCCGTTCACGGGGTCTTTCGATCCCACCGCCACGTACACTGGCAGATCCTTTGGCATGCAGGCCAGCTCGGCGGGTTCCGCCAGTCGTTGCGACCCGACGAACATCTCCCTCACCGACGCAGCGTCGATACCGAATCCGCACAGAGGATCAGCGAGATACGCGTCGACGACCGACTCGTCGCGTGATAGCCAGTCGAAATCGGTCCGTGTCGGCTGGAACGGGGTGTTGAAAGCGGAGAGGTCCAGATCGCCCGACACATCCAAAGCCGATTCGAGAAGATCAAGCGCGGCGGTTCCGGTCAGCGCCACCGCGTCGACTTCGGCGCCGTGATCCAGCAGGAATTGCTGAGTCGCAAATGAACCCATGCTGTGGGCGACCATCGCTACTGGCAGGCCAGGATGATCCGACTTCACTTGGGCAATAACCAGATTCAAGTCATCGACCAGAGCAGACCACCCGTTTGCTCCCAGGTGGCCGGGTTCGTCGCCGGCCGCCAGGGAGGCGCCGTGTCCGCGGTGGTCATGTCCGTAAACCACAAAGCCGTGAGAAGTGAGTGCGCTGGCGACGTGGTCGTATCGGCGGACATGCTCTCCCATGCCGTGGACGAGCACGACGATGCCCGCACCTATCCGGCCGTCGTGAGGGGTCCAGCGATAGCCGGCGAGTTGTCTTCCGTCTGCCGAAAGGTACGAGAGCTTATCGGGGTCCATCACCGGTTGCCGCTGCTGCACAGAGTCAGTCGCCATCACAACGGCGTGGCAGTCGCGCCGGCTCGGCCACGGTCGACTTTGTCGAAGAACTGTTGCGATCGCTCCATCACGCTGATGTTGCCGCCACACAAGGCGTATCCCCACATCGCCTCGACGCGCAGCTGGTCGTAGAGCGGGCGGCCGATGATCTCGAGAACCGTCTCCTTGGCCGACTCAATGGCGGCCTGATCGCAGCGCAGGATTTGCTGCACCACCACGTCGGTCTCCTCCATCAGCTCCTCGTGCGGTACCACTCGGGACACCATGTTCGCCGTAAACGCACGTTCGGCCGAAATCGGCTCGCCTGTCAGCAGCATCTCCAAGGCAAAGCCGGCACCACAGGTGTTGACCAGACGGGGGATGCCGCCGTCGGCCGGGTGCATTCCGCGTCGCACCTCGAAGGTGCCGAACTGCGCACGATCGGAGGCAATGCGGACGTCACATGCCATCGCCAGTTCGACGCCATGGCCGACGCACCAACCGTTGATCGCGGCGACGATGGGTTTGGTGATTCGCGACAGTGGTCCTCGGGTAATCCCGCACAGACCGTCCTCGAGCCGCTCACGTCCGACCATCGGCCCGACGGTCTGCCACTCGGGTGCATGGGTTTTCAGGTCAGCGCCGGCGGTGAACGCGTCGCCGGTTCCGGTGATCACGGCGACGCGAAGCTGCGTGTCGTCACGGAAGTCGCGCCAGATATCGCAGAGCAGCTCATGAGACTCGATGTCGATGGCGTTCTTGACCTCTGGACGGTTGAGCGTGATGTAGGCGACCTCACCACGCTTGTCGTAGAGCACTTTTGCCGTCATTGCAGACCTTCCATTCGCTGCTAGTTCGGTCGGTTGGCTTCGAGAATCGCGGGTAGCGCGGAGCGGTGGAACCCGTCGAAAGGAGTGTTGTTGTGAACGGGTTGCAGCTTCCACCACCCCGGTTTGGCGTTCGGCGCTCCACCGTCGACCCGGATGCACGTCCCGGTGATGAAGCTGGCGGCCGGCGACAGCAAGAACACCACTGCCGCGGCGACTTCGGCCTCGGTTCCGAAGCGTTGCAATGGAATTGTGTGGGCGACCTGGTTGCGGATGAAGTCGGTGTCCTTGGTGTCATAGGTGTCTAGTCCGCTCGATGCGACCGAACCGGGCGCGATAGTGTTCACCCGCACACCCGCGGCGGCCCATTCGGTCGCTGCGGATTCACTCAGCGTCAGCATGCCGCCGCGAGCGGCGGCCGAGTGCGCGAAGTGCGGCCAGCCATGCCAAATGTCGGCGATCATATTCACGACAGCACCGCCGTGCTCGCTCATCCAATTGGTGTAGACCTCGCGCATCACGATGAAGCCCCCGGTCAAGTTGTTGCGTACCACCGCCTCGAACCCCTTGGTGGTGATGCTGTCCAGGGGTGCCCGGTACTGGCCGCCAGCGTTGTTGAACAGCCCGTCGATACGCCCGTGTTCGGTGAGGATCGCGTCGACGACGGCGCTGACGGCGGCTTCGTCGCGGATGTCTGCGGCGTGGGTGGAAACCCGTCCGCCGTCGTCGCGGATCTCGGACTGTACTGCGTTGAGTTTGTCGGCGCTGCGGCCGACTATTGCCACCTCAGCTCCCAATGCGGCGAGCTCGTGGGCGGTGCATCGCCCGATGCCGCTACCCCCACCGGTAATCACAACCGTCTGGCCGGCGAACAAGTCTTGCTTGAATATCGATTGATAGCCCACGACTGTTCTCCTCAGGACATGCCCTGGAGCTGTTGGCGCAGAGCCGCTTTCTGCACTTTTCCGCTTGCGGTCTGCGGCAGTGTGGCCATCAGATGAATCTCCTTGGGGACCTTGTAACCCGCGATCAGGCCGCGGCAATGTGCCGCAATGTCAGACACATCAATTGAGGCACCCGGGTAGGGGACAACAAAAGCCACCACCCGTTCCCCCCATTTGTGGTCGGGTGCACCGACCACGGCGACCGACCGCACACACGGGTGGGCCGCCAACGCGCGTTCGACCTCGGCCGAGTAGATATTTTCCCCGCCGCTGACGATCATGTCCTTAAGGCGGTCCACCAGGAAAAGGTTGCCGTCTTTGTCTTGAATGCCCGCGTCACCGGTGTGATACCAGCCGTCGATGATCGCCGTGTCGGTCGCGTCGGGTTTGTTCAAGTAGCCGTTGAACATCCACGGTGAGCGCACGAGAACCTCGCCCGCCTGGCCGGACCCTACGTCGCTTCCGTTGGCGTCCACTATTCGCAGCTCGACTCCGGGCATGGGTTGGCCACAGGACTTCAGTAAGTCCGGATTATCGAGGTGGTGTTGTTCCGGCCTTAGCAGTGTAATGATGAAAGTCTCAGTGGTTCCGTAGAACTGCACGAAATCGCAACCGAACACATCGAGCGCCTGCTGCAACGTGTGCTGTCCGATGGGCGAGCCCGCGTAGAGCATTCGACGCAACGATGAAAAGTTGTCCGGGTTTGTTGATCCGTGATCCAGCAGCATTTGGATGGCGGTGGGAACCAGGCAGGTCACGGTGGGGCGATGTGCAGCGACAGCGGCGACGACGGCTGCGGGATCGAACGCGGACAGGATCCCCAAGGATGCGCCGTGATACAGGGCCGGCAGCGACACGAGGGTGCCGGCCAAATGGAAGTTCGGCATGACCATCAGGCCGATATCGTCGGAGTTCCAGGTCACCGACGGCTCCGTCGCCGCGGCGCTGAACCAATTCGTCAAGGCGCCATGAGTAATCGGCACGCCCTTGGGCGCGGCGGTAGTGCCGGACGTGTATCCGAGCAGAGCCGTCGCGCCATCGCTCAGCGGTATTGCCGGATCTGCCGAACTGGCGTCCGACGACCACTGATCTATCTCGTCTTCGCGGACCACTTGCACGGTGAGCGCGGCGGCTTTACGCACCTGCTCGGTGAGTTCGGTGAAGTCGCAACCGGCAAAAATCAGAGGCACTTTCGCGTCGTTCACGACTTCAACAAGTTCTGACGCAGCGCTGCGCCAGTTCAGCGGAGCGAGCGCACAGGCCGCCTTGTTGGCGCCCATCCAGACCTCGAAGAACTCCGCGGCGTTCTTACCCAGATATCCGACGTGAGAGCCGGGGCGAATACCGGCGGCGAGCAGAGTGTTTGCGATGCGGTTGGATCGGTCGTCCAGTTGCGCGTAGCTGACCACCCGTCCGCCGTCCAGCAAGGCGGGCTTATCGGGAGTCTTGTCGCACCACACTCTCGCCATGTCCGGAACACAGCGAATGTCAGAGGTGAGGACCACCGTGCTCCCTAATCCCGAATGATTTAATGGTCAGACCATACTGTGTCAGAGCTTTGGCCACAAGATCCGAATGAGTTCTAGATTGTCACTGTGGCGGCGGAGTTCGATTTCGAGACGTTGGGCCTGCTTGACGGCCTCGACGGAACGGCGCGTGAGGAGCGTGCCCAACTCATCGAATGGCTGCTCGACCAGGGCTTCAGCATCGAACACATCTGCGGGTCCGCTGCCGCCCCGCTGATGCTGCCGGCGAGCAAAGTCCTCGGCGACGACGGCGACTATGTCTCAGCCCGCGAGGTCAGCGAGGCGACCGGGATTGAACTGGAGCTGCTGCAACGGCTCTACCGTGCGATCGGCTTGGAGATCGACGACCCCGACGCCGCCGTCGTGTTGCGTGCCGACGGAGAGGCCGCCGCCCGCGCGAAGTTCTTTCTCGATCTGGGGTTCGATCCTGACGACACGGTCGCCCTGATGCGAGTCGTCATCGAGAACCTGGGACACGTCGCGGAGATCATGCGGGAGGCGGCGCTGAAGACGCTGTTGCGGCCCGGAGCCAGCGAAATCGAACTGGCTCAAGCGTCCGAGCAATTGGCACTGCGGTCCGCCCCGACGCTTGGGGCGGTGATGGAGGACCTGATACGCCTTGAACTGCGCCGCTCATTCGAAACCGACGCCGTCACCGCCGCCGAGCGGGCGACCGGCACGCTCCCGGGTGCGCGCACTGTGACGGTGTGCTTTGCCGACCTCGCCGGCTTCACCAGGCTGGGTGAGGCGATCCGGCCCGAAGATCTGGAACGCGTTGCCAGCCGCTTCGCCGAACTAGCGCACGATGTCGCGCGATCGCCGGTCCGATTCATCAAGTCGATCGGCGATGCGGTGATGCTCATCAGTTTCGACGCGCTGCCGCTGCTGCACGCGGTCCTGGATCTGATCGATTCGGCAGCCGAAAACGATCTTCCCCCTTTGCGAGTCGGCGTCGCGTCCGGACTCGCGGTCAGCCGTGCCGGCGACTGGTTCGGCAATCCCGTGAACGTGGCGAGTCGCGTGACGGCCGAAGCTCGCCCCGGAACTGTCATGGTGGCCGACTCCGCGCGCGACGCCGTCGGCAACACCGCGGGCCTAGAGTGGACGCCGGCGGGCGCACGACGCCTCAAAGGGGTCAGCGACGAAGTGAAGCTTTTCCGCGTCGGCCGGGCGGTTTGACATCGCCATGAATGACGCTTGCCCGGTGGGCGGTGTTACCAGCGTCTGGTGGAGGCCGGGTGCTGTGCGGTGCCAACGCTGAGCAGGTCGAGTGCGACGTCTTCGATCATGTCCTCCTGGCCGCCGACCAGGCCGCGCCGGCCAACCTCGATGAGGATGTCGCGCACGTCCAGATCGTGTTCGCGCGCCGTGTGTTCGGCGTGCCGCAAGAAGCTTGAATAGACCCCGGCGTAGCCCAGCGTCAGTGTTTCCCGGTCGACTCGCACTGGTCGGTCCTGAAGCGGGCGAACCAAGTTTTCGGCGGCATCTTGCAAGGCGAATAAATCACATCCGTGCCGCCACCCGTAAATATCGGCGACGGCAACGAACGCTTCAATCGGACAATTGCCGGCTCCCGCGCCATGGCCGCACAGCGACGCGTCGACACGGTAAACACCTTCTTCGACAGCAATTACCGAATTGGCGACCGACAGTGACAGGTTCTCGTGAGCGTGAACGCCGATCTGAGTACCCGGCTCGAGCAGGTCGCGGTAGGCGCGAACCCGGTCTCGCACATCGCGCATGGTGAGACGTCCGCCGGAGTCGGTGACGTACACACAGTGTGCTCCCGCATCTTGCATCAGCTTTGCTTGTCGCGCAAGGAGATTCGGTGCCGCCATGTGGGACATCATCAGGAAGCCGGAGACGTCCATACCCAGGCCGCGTGCTTTGCCGATGTGCTGTTCGGCGATGTCGGCCTCGGTGGCGTGAGTCGCTATTCGCACCGAAGTGACACCGAGGTCGTGGGCGGCGACAAGGTCGTGGATGGTGCCGATCCCGGGCAGCAGCAGGGTGGTCAGCCGCGCTCGGTTGACTACCTCGGCTGCGGCGGTGATCCACTGCCCGTCGCTGGCGTTGCCTAGTCCATAGGTGAGGCTGGAGCCGGCTAGGCCGTCGCCGTGGGCCACCTCGATGGCCGCCACACCGGCCGCGTCGAGTGCGGCTGCGATGCGGCGCAATTGGTTGACCGGCAGCCGGTGACGGATGGCGTGCATGCCGTCGCGCAGTGTGACGTCCTGGATGTACAACTGCGTCATGACACTCGTTCTTCCGTTCGCGCGCTGATACTTTCGCCGACTCGGAGTGCAGCCGAGGTCATGATGTCGAGGTTTCCGGCATACGCGGGCAGGTAATGAGCGGCGCCCTCGACTTCCAGATAAATCAACACCTGCCAGCACGGATGGCCGTAACGCGGGTCGACCAGCTCGGTCGCGGGGTCGTCGGTTTCAAGTCGGCGGAACTGCACTCGCTGCTTGAGCCGGTAGCCGGGCACATAGGAAGCGACGGCATCGACCATAGCCAACACTTGCCGTTCGGCGGCGTCGGGATCGACATCGCCGATCAGGCAATGCACCGTATCGCGCATGATCAGCGGAGGGTCCGCGGGGTTCAGCACGATGATGGCTTTCGCCCGCTTGGCACCGCCGACGACCTCCAATGCCTTGGCCGTGGTCTCGGTGAACTCGTCGATGTTCGCCCGGGTGCCAGGTCCGGCGGACTTCGACGCGATTGAGGCGACGATCTCCGCGTAGAGCACCGGTGTAATTGCGGCGAGCGCCGCCACGACGGGGATTGTGGCCTGACCGCCGCACGTCACCATGTTGACGTCCGGGCTCTCGAGGTGTTCGTGCAGGTTTACGGTCGGCACCACGAATGGTCCAATCGCTGCGGGGGTGAGGTCGACCAGATTCTTGCCGTGCGGGGCAAGTAGCCGGGCGTTGTCGAGGTGCGCGGAAGCCGATGTCGCGTCGAAAACCACAGCGATGTCGTCGAACTCCGGCATCTCAATGAGGCCCCGCACACCGTGCGAGGTGGTCGGCACCCCCAGACGCTGAGCTCGTTGCAACCCATCGGATGCCGGGTCAATCCCCACCATTGCGCCCATCTCAAGATGCTGAGACAGCCGTAACACCTTGATCATGAGATCGGTGCCGATATTGCCCGAACCGATGACGGCAACTTTGGTGCGCGTCATGGCGTAACCTCCGTGAAAGACACCTCGACCGAACCGATTCCGTCGATTTCAGCCAGGTAGCTGCTGCCGGGACGCACCTGCACCATGGGGCCCAACGCGCCGGAAAGCACAACGTGGCCGGCGCGCAACGGAGAGCCGTTGTCCTGGGCGGTGCGAGCTAGCCACCGTAGTGCATTAAGCGGGCTACCCAGACAGTCCGATCCTCGCCCAGTAGAGACAACGACGCCGTCCTGCGTGAGTCGCATTGTGCGCGAGACGAAATCGAGATCAGTCGCCGCAGCTACTTCCGAGCCCAGTACGAACAGGGCTGAAGAGCCGTTGTCAGCGATGGTGTCGAGAATGCTGATCGACCAGTCGCGCACCCGCGAATCGACGATTTCGATGGCCGGCATCGCGATGCCCGCGGCGCCTCTGATTCGTGAATCCGACAGGTCGCCCTCGAGGTCCTCGGCGAGGATCAAGGCGATCTCGGCCTCGACCTTAGGTTGCAACAGCATGTTAGTGGCCACCGTAGCCCCCGACGCCACCTGCATGTCGGCGAACAGCACGCCGGAATCAGGCTGGTCTACGCCAAGTTGGTGCTGCACCGCCGGGGATGTGAGGCCGATCTTGTGACCGACGATTCGGCGTCCGCGCCGCTCTGAATCCTCGGTCAGCAGGCGCTGTACCGCATAGGCGGCTGCTATATCCGTTCCGCCCAGGATGTCACGTACCGGGTCGCATTGCTGCGGCGCCGCGGCGGCTGCGATCAGCCGGTCTGCGGCTGCACGTAATCCACTGGTGGTGAGGGTCATCAGGTCTTGTCCTTCGGTAATGGGGAGGGCCTTTCAGCCCATGCTGCTGCCGCCGTTGACGTAGATCGTTTGGCCGGTGATGAATCTGCTGTCATCGCCGGCAAGGAAGGCAACCGTCGCCGCGACTTCCGCTGGATCTCCCGGGCGTCCAAGCGGGATGATGGCAGTGCCCTCTTCGACGACATGCTCGAAACGTGCTGGCGCCTGCCCCGATTCGAGCAACTCCACCAATTCGGGCGTGCGCACATAGCAGGGCGCCACCGTGTTGGCGGTAATGCCGGCTGTGGCAAACTCACGTGCGAGGCCGGTTACCATCGCATGCACACCGCCCTTGGCGGCGTTGTACATCGCGTGGTCCACCAGCCCGGTCCGCACCGAATCAGCGCCAATGTTGATGATGCGTCCGTGGCCGCGAGAAACCATGTGCGGTAGCACCGCTCGCACGCAGTAAATTGTCGTCCACAGGTTGTTGTCGACGGTCGCGCGCAGCGTGTCTTCGGTGTGTTCGAGGGTCGGGCGGATTACCCCGCCACCCGCGTTGTTGACAAGAACGTCGACCTGGCCGAGCACGCCGACCGCCGCGACGACCAGGTCGTCGGCCACGCCGGGCTCGTTGAGTTCGCCGACGAAACCGCCGGCGATGGCCGCTTGCTCGTAGACCCGATCCAGGTCTTCTTTGCTGCGGGTCGCCGCGAAAACCGCTGCGCCATTGGCGATGAGGCGCAAAGTGATGCCCAGGCCGATACCAGATGCCGCGCCGGTGACGACCGCGGTCCGGTCCGACAGTACGTCGCTCATAGGATGATGGCCACGTCAGCGACCGAGCGTAGATCCGTCATGTCCAGTTCGACGCGCTTGGAGGCAATCCGGAAACCGCCATCGGCGCGGCGCAGCCGATAGCGATACCGGCCGACGTAGCAGCTCGACCGTCCGGCCCGGAACCTCCACACCGTGAATGACGCGGTGACCGATATGTCTTCGGCCGACTCGTCCACCCGCACGTTGAAAACCTGGTGATTCGTGCGGGAGTGCGGGTACTCGCGGTGCGCCCGGCGGCTGTTGAGTCGTTCGACCCTGGCCGTCAGCCGCACATGGTTGTCGTCGATCAGCAGCAGGTCGTGCGCCGGGTCGCCGTCTGGAGCGTCGTTGCAGGGCACCTCGTACTTGCCGTCATCGTCGAACAACCGCAGCCATTCGTCGAGCTGCCACGCGTCCAGCAACGCGGCTTCGGCGTAGAGGAATTCCTCGACCTGCTGCCGCGAGATCGCCTGCTGCTCCGGCACGACGGCGGTCATCGGGCACCCGCCAGGTCCGATGCCGTCCCCATCTGCTGCTGCCAGCGGCGCCAGAAGACTCGCATTTGTTCTTCATCGTTGGCCTCCGGGACGCGGCCCATTCCGCGGGAGATGTCGTTCCACTCGACACCACCGCTGGTGAAGCCCTGCTGGCAGGATTCCAGTGCCTCCATGTCGTCCGGGGTGGCGAAGCCGCCCGGACCGAGAAAAGTCAGGAAGCTGTCGAGTCGTCGGTGCCGTAGGGAATCGGGCTCGTTACTGGGTGCCAGGGCCCACGCGGTGACGTCGACGACATCAGGGGCCGGCGGATAGAAGGTCCGCACCGTCACCGCCATGATGTCGTTGACGATCAGGTTCGGATAGATCAACAGGTTGCGATTCAGTTCGGTCATTTCGTGCGCACGCTGCTCGCCGTAGTGAGCGACCAACTCCGCTCGCAGCCTGTCGATCTCGGTGCGGGCTTCCTCACCAAAGAGCGGCTCCCATTTGGCGACCGGCCGTCCCCACGGCGAGCTGTATTCGATCACAGCGTGACCGTTGCCGAGGTCGACCGCCTGACCGCTGACGCCACCACGCAGGTCGGTCCCGATCGACACCAGGTACTTGAAGTAGGTGTCGTGCGTGGACTCGGCATGGTAGCCATCGAAGCTGTTCTCGACCAGCAGCTTCCAGTTGGCGCCAAAGCTGTACTCGTTGGTGCCACGGGCCATCGCGACTGATCCGCCGCAGCCGTCGATGACGAGATCGAGGTAGTCCTTGGCGCCGGCCAGATAGGTGGGCAGGTCTACGATGTCGGGGTCAAAGCTGGCAAACACAAAGCCCCGATACGAGTCGACCCGCGCCACCCGCTTGAGGCCCAACTCGTCGAAGTTCACTCCTCCGGCGTAAGCATCTCGGTCCGGCACGCCCTTGAGTTGCCCTTCGGAGTCGAAGGTCCATGCGTGGTAGAAGCACTGAAACACCTTGGAATTGCCGGAGTCTTGACGGCACACCAACGCACCGCGGTGTGTGCAGGAGTTGTGAAACACGTTCACATTGCCGGTTTTCACACCGCGAACCATGAAGATCGGCCGTCCGCCGACCGGCCGTCGAACGAAGTCGCCCGGCTCGGGGATTTCAGATTCGTGACCGACATAAAGCCAAGACGTATTGAAGATTCGCTCGACCTCGGCTCGGTGTATCTCAGGCGAGGTCATCGCTGATCGATGCACCCGAAATCGTTTGGCTGCAGGATCGTCGACGACGATCGGCATGCCCGCTGTCATTTCGGTTGCCGGGCTGACCCACGGCTCGACGTCGGTACTCATGGCCGGGCCAGGTAGTCAGCGACCAGCACGGAGAACTCGTCAGCGCGCTCGATCTGAGTCCAGTGCCCGCACGCGCTGAACACATGCAGATCGGCGTTGGGCAGCAGCCCCAGCATGGTGATTGAGACCTGCAACGGCACCACCCGGTCCTCGCGGCCGTGGATGAGCAAGGTCGGTGTGGCGATGGCGCGCACCTCGCTTTCGGTGATACCCAGTTCGGTTCCGGCGTGCCGCGGGTCGAAGAACATCGCGCGATAAGCCCCGTAGGCGCCGTCGGCGATGCTGGCGTCGTAGCGAGTCGCGACGAGTTCGTCGGTGATCATCGCGGGGTTGACGGCGAAGTAGTTGCGCAGCAATTCGCGCATCGCATCATGCGATGGTTCGTATGCGCGCAGCGCCGCAAGGCCCTCGGTGGGTGTCATACCGACGCCAGGAGCGCCCATCAACACCATCTTGCCGATCCGGTCTGGATGGTCAGTGGCCATCTGCAGCGCGATGCGCCCACCTAGCGAATTGCCGACAACCTTGGCCTTCTCGATGCCGCGCGCGTCCATAAACGCCCACACGTGATCGGTCCAGGTGCGCAGCGAGTACACGATCTCTTCGGGCCGTTGGGTCGTGCCGAAACCGACGATATCGGGGGCGAGCACGCGGAACCGCTGCGCCAACGTCGGTATGTTGTGCTGCCAGTTGGCCAGCGCCGAAACGCCCGGGCCGGATCCGTGCAGCATAAGGACCGTTTCGCCGGAACCCGCCTCGAGGTAGCTGGTCTCGATACCTCCGGCATCGATGGTCCTTGGCTCAAACGCGATTCCTGCGACTGTCGACGTCATCGCGCGCCTCCTTCCTTGAATACGGCAAAACACTTGTTGGAGTTGAAGACATCGGTAGTGACGAGCTCCGACCAGGCCAGATCCAAGTCGAGTTCCTCGACCGCTCCGGTCAAGCAAAACCAGTTGAGCATCTCGTGCTGACCGGAATCGACGATGTCGCGGCTGGGGGTGGCTTGCCAGGTCTGGTAGTCCCCGTCGACGAACAGTTGATACAGCCGGTGGTCGGCGTCGGTGTCAGGTGTGATGTGCCAGTTTTTGTCCGTCAGAAAAGCGTGTGACCAGCTCGATGATGCCACCAGTGCTACACGTAAGTCGCTGTCGCGGAATGCCTTTGCGACTGCGCGACCCAGGGCGAAGCAGCGGGCAGGAGTCGGCCCGGACGGGTCGAGCTGTTCGTCGGCGATGGCGGCGAAGCGCGCCAGGCCACCCCGGCGCGCGATCGCGTGCTGTCCGTAGCAATTGACGGTGATGGGGATCAGCTTGTAGTCGAAGTGCGATCCGGCGTTGGGGTAGTCCAGGAACAGTTGGGTGTTGACGATTGCGTGCGGGAAAGGTGCTTCGCTGCGTTTCTTGTAGGAGTAGGCGATGTCGAACCCCTGGCTTATCAGCTCGTCGGCAAGTCGGCGAGCCTCGTTGGCGGCGCCGTGCAGCGTGATCGTTGTCTCGTCGGGCAGACCCCATGCATTCGGGCTGCCACGGTGCGTCATCAGCTCGAAGGGGTTGACGTCGACATCGCCGTAGGCGAGCACGCAGAACGGGGGGATGACTTCTTCGCGGAAGTTCTCGTACTGGTCGTCTCCCCATACCACCACGACGTCAGGAGCGAATTCGTCGAGGGCTTCGCGGCAGCGAGCGAGGTTCTCCACCAATAGCTTTCGGTGGTGGGCTGCAGAGCCGGCACCGCCGTCGCTGCCCCATTCGGCGCTCATCGACGCAGACCACGTGGCGGCGTCCTTGGCCTCGGCGGGAATGTCGGGGTCAGTTAAGGTCCAGCGCAAGAGGTCCGCCATATGCTCGTCGGTGCCGGCCAGCAGCGGATAGTGGGTCATGCCCAGACCCAGGAAGTGCGCCATATTGCTCCTCCAAATTTGTGCGGCAGATCCTGCGACGCAAGTCAGCGGGCAGGGTGGTGACGATGTCGTCGAGAGGCTGCGGCATCGCCGAAAACGGGTAGTCAGATCCGAAGACCACGTGGTCGTCGCCGAAGACGTCGACCGCAGCTTTCAGCGCTTCGGGGTTGTAAGTCAGACAGTCACACCACAGTCGTCGGGCCAGCCGACTCGGTAAATCGGTTGGGTCGGCGGGGATACCGGTAATCGTCGCCCCTTTGTCGAGGCGTCCGATGATCGCCGGCAGCGCACCGCCACCATGCGCCAGGCAGATTCGTACTTCGGGCCGGCGCGTCAGCGCTCCGCTCGTGATCAACGCCGCCGCTGCCACTGCCGTCTCGATCGGCATCCCGGCACCGAAGCCCAATCCGAGTCCGGCGACTCGGGGCGGGAGGTCCTGGTCGGATGGATGGACCAAGACCAAAGCGCCGAGTTCATGCGCGACTGCAAAGAATCGGTCCAGGCTGGGGTCGCCAAGTTCGGTATCCCCGACCCGTGTGCCGATCTCGACACCGAGAAACCCCGGATGGCACATGCACCGGCGCATCTCGTCGACGGCTCGGTCGGGGTCCTGCAAGGCGACGGCGCCCAGAGCAGCGAAGCGGGTTGGATGCTCGTGGGTGATCCGGGCGAAGAATTCGTTTTGCGCTACCGCCAATTCCGCGGTGCCCGCCGCCGATGCGGCGTAGCAGAAGGTCACCGGGACCGGGGAAAGCACCTGCATCGCAACGCCTTCACGGTCCATGTCAGTGATCCGAGCTTCCGGTGACCAGCACCGGTGATCGATAGCGCGGTAGGGAAACCCACCGAACAGCAGTTGCGCGTCGGCCTCACCGGTGCGCTCGACACTCGGCCAGCGATCGTGCGGATAGGCGCGTCGCAGGTCGGGCAGATCGACGTCGATCGCATGTGTATGGACGTCGACGAGGCCGGCGGGGTTGGTCAGCTGAGCGTTGATGATTGGCTCCGCGCAACGGGTGTAGGACGAGTAGGTTCCTCGTTAGACTACGTAATATGCATACATAATACAAGATGTATATGCATAATGTTGTGGATCACAGATGTTCGGTGGTAGGAGTAGTTGTATGGAGGCAGGACCGATCCCGGATCGAGCAGGGAAGCGACGACGAGATCCGGTCAGGGATGTTGCGGCGTGATCGGCGTGCGGTCCGGGTCGTCGGCACGGATCAGGTCTTGATCGTGGCGGTTGATGGCGTCGACGAACGACGCCTGATCGTGCAGGGCGATGGCGGCCACGATGTCGTCGTGGACGTCGAGACTCCTGGCAAGCAGCGGTTCGTGATCGTGGACGAACATCACGCGGCTCAGCACCGCTCTGATGCTGGTAACCACGAGCTGGTGCATTCCCTCAAGGACGGGGATGTGGGCCGCGGCCGCTACGACGCCGTGAAACGCGAGCACAGCGTCGAAGAACGCTGGGGCTTCGGTGCTGGCTCGCATCGTGACCATCGCCGATCGCATCGCACTGATGTCGTCGGTGGTCGCTCGCTCGAAAGCTGCCTTGGTCATGCCGAATTCGAGGTACAGCCGCGCTTCGAACAGATCCAGTGGGTGCGGCGTGGACGGCTGGAACGACAGATCCAGCGCCCCCAGGCGAACCTGGGGGGGTGCGCTCGCCACGGTGATCCCGCCGCCCGGTCCCGGCCGGACGGTCACCAGGTCGCGATCGCGCAGAATTCGGAGCGTCTCGTTCATCACGGTCGGGCTGATGCCGAACCGGTCCATGAGCTCCGAGCGACGTCCGAGGTGAGCCCCGACCGGAAGACGTGCGCTGAGGATCTCGTGTTCGAGATCGGCCGCGACGCGCTCAGCCCGAGAAGACCGCAACGCGGGATCGCGACGTTGCACGCGGCCTCCTTCGATTCGCCATCGGCCCGTGGTGGGGCTCTCACCGCAAGTTTTCCAGATGAACCCATGTGAGGAGTCCGGAGGGATGGACCGAACAGCCGGCCGAGAAGCATACCGCGCTGCCCGCGACATCTTGGTGCGACACCGCGACGACTACGAAGGTGCCTTCGCGGCCTTCCGCTGGCCGTCCGTCGGGGAGCGATTCAACTGGGCGCTTGACTGGTTCGACTCAATTGCAGTAGGTAACCCGCGAACGGGGCTGCGCATCATCAGTGAGGACGGGACCGATTGTTCGTACTCCTTCGCCGAACTGGCCGATAGATCGGACCGGCTCGCCACGTCGCTTGGCGCAGGCGGCATCGCGCCCGGCGACCGCGTCATGGTCATGCTGGGCAACCAGGTCGAGCTTTGGGAATCAATGCTGGCCGTCATGAAATTGGGCGCGGTGATCATGCCAGCCACGACAGCGTTGGGCCCAAACGACCTCGCCGACCACGTAATCAGGGGAGCGGTGCGCCATGTCATCACCACTGCCGAACAGGTCGACAAATTCGCCGATATTCCAGGAGATTTCAGCCGTATTGCGATCGGCGACGCTCCCGGTGGATGGCGAACGTATCGGCTAGCAGACGCAGCGCCCCCGCCGTCGGCGCGTGCCACCGCCACCCGCGCCGACGACCCGATGCTGATCTATTTCACGTCCGGCACCACTAGCCACCCGAAACTGGTTGAGCACACACACCGTTCGTATCCCATCGGGCATTTATCGACGATGTACTTTCTTGGACTGCGTCCTGGTGACGTCCACCTCAACATCAGTTCGCCGGGCTGGGCCAAACACGCGTGGAGTTCTTTCTTCGCGCCATGGATCGCTGAGTCGACGATCTTGGCCTACAACTACTCCCGTTTCGACGCTTCGCATTTTCTGACGATGCTGCGGAAGGCCGACGTCACCTCGCTGTGCGCGCCGCCGACGGTATGGCGCATGCTCATTCAGGCCAAGTTGGGCGCAAAGCCGCCGACGTTGCGTGAGGCGGTGGGCGCGGGGGAACCGCTCAACCCGGAAGTCATCGAGCATGTCCGAAAGCATTGGGGGATGACGATCCGCGACGGCTTCGGGCAGACCGAGACCACGGCACTGGTCGGCAATACTCCTGGCTCACCAGTCAAGCTCGGTTCAATGGGGCGGCCGCTGCCCGGTGTTGAGGTCGAAATCGTCGACTCCGTGACCGGGCAGCCCGCCAGCGAAGGCGAGATCTGCCTGCCGCTCGATCCGCGACCGGTTAATCTGATGGCAGGCTATCTAGACGACAACGGGCGCATCGGCTCGGTGTCCGCCGACGCCTACTACCACACCGGGGACGTCGCAAGCCGCGACGCCGATGGCTACCTCACCTACGTCGGCCGCACCGATGATGTATTCAAGGCATCCGATTACAAGATCTCCCCATTCGAATTGGAAAGCGTGCTTATCGAGCATCCTGCGGTCGCCGAGGCGGCGGTGGTGCCAGCCCCCGACCCAACCCGGTTGGCAGTGCCCAAGGCTTACATCAGCCTGGCTAAAGGCTGGCCGCCCGATCAGGCCACCGCCGATGCGATTTTCGCCCACGCCCACCGAAACCTGGCGCCCTATCAACGTATTCGGCGTATCGAATTCATGGAGCTGCCGAAAACCACGTCCGGCAAGATCCGGCGGGTCGATCTGCGGGCTCGGGAAAACAACGCCGCACCATCGGGTTTGGCGCAGGAGTACCGCGACCGGTAACCGGAGCCACCGGAAGACCGTAATCGTCGGTGTCCAACCAACCCGAACCCAGGAGGTCGCTCGAAACACCCAGTCCACAGGGACGGCAAATCCTCCGTAGGCCCCCGGGCTGCTCCAACGAAGGAAAGCGGCCACCGCGGGGCGGCTCGACCAGTACGATCAACGAATGCCCGAGTTCCAAGTTTCGGCGCAAAGGGCTAGCGCTGAAGGCACCGACGCGGGATCCGAGAGGATGCGGATCCTCGATGCCACCGCCAAAGTGCTCAGTCTCAAAGGCTTCGCCGCAACCCAGCTGACCGATGTGAGCGACAGCGCCCAGGTAATGACAAACACGATTTACAAGCACTTCCGGTCTCGCGAGGAACTCTTCGAAGAGGTCATGTACCGCGGGGTCATCGAAATACGCAAGCACATGGAGGAGGCGCTGGCTGCCCTGCCGCCCGACACGTCGCCCATGGATCGGATCATGGTGGCGGTCGAAGCTCACCTTCAAACCGAGCTGGAGCTCACCGTATACACCACAGCCTGGATCCGGAATTCCGGACAGCTCCCCGAGCAGCTGAGCAGGCGCCAGAAGAAGGGCGAAGTTGCCTACGGACAGATCTGGAAGAGCCTGTTCGCCGACGCGATCGCCGGCGGGGAGATCAATCCGGAGTTGGACGCCGGAATAGCACAATTTCTGGTGTTGGGAGCGCTGAACTGGATCGTCACTTGGTGGGATCCTCGCCGCGGATCGCCCGACGCCCTCGTCGCCAACGCGCAACTCATGGTCCGAAATGGCCTGACGTCAAGAACCAGATCGTCCGCATCGCCTGACGCAAATGTCGGGCAGCCGCCCCCTTCCGGTCGTCAGCGGTCGTTTCGTAGGGGCATTCGACGTCGTCGGTGAGCTTGGCAACCGCCTCCGTGCCGTTTGTGCTCGGCGGTCCGGACCGCCGACAAATCTGACTTCATTCCACGGTGTGCTGATTTAGCCAGTGCCGCAACAACATTCGCAATCTTGTCGAACCAATATCGTTGCGTACGCGACGCAACCTTAAACCTCGGCGCCGGCACCGGGACATCGCGCGAAGCGAGTTTGGCACACGGGCGCGCCTCCCGCGATAAGGCCCAGCTCGGCCGGCGGCTCGAAGCCAAGGGAACGAGGCCCGTGCGACGTTTGGCGATTTCCCTCCCGAAGAGGGACAAAGTACCTCTTTGGAGGGTCGTAGAGGTGTTGATCGCCTCGATAGTTTCGATGCCGTGCCCACCGCTCAAGAAAACCGTCCGCCGCTAGGAGCGGCTGACGACGATCTCATCGTGAGCGCTATCGAGGACGGACCGGCGCTCACGGGAGTACTTGCCCCGGCCCTCGTCCGCGGCCGCGGTGCTAGGCGTCCACTCAACGGCCGTGCCGTCGAGTGGATGAAGGCTTTGCCGTCGGCGGGTCCGGTCAGCAAGCCGGTTCGAGCGGCGGGTGGCTTCTTTGCGATGTCGCTTGACGTCTTGGTGGGCATATTCACAAAGCCGTTGGCGTGGCAGGAATACCTGAGCATGACGTGGTTCGTCGCACGGGTGTCGTTCCTGCCTGCGATCCTGATGTGCATTCCATATTCGGTCATCAGCAACTTTTGCTTCAACATCCTGCTGAACGAATTCGGCGCTGCGGACTATTCCGGTGCTGGCGCAGCGTTTTTCACGCTTACCCAGATCGCCCCGATCGTGACTGTTTTGGTGATTTCTGGTGCGGCCGCCACTGCGACGTGTGCCGATCTGGGTGCACGGACTATCCGGGAGGAACTCGACGCGCAACGGGTGATGGGCATCAACCCGATCCAGGCGCTGGTCATTCCGCGCGTGCTCGCTGTGACCACGGTGTCGTTGGCTCTGATGGGGCTGGTGACCCTGTCGGGAATGGTCGCCACGTTCTTTTTCAGTGTTTTCATCATGCACGTCTCGCCAGGTGCCTTTGTCTTCGGCATGACCGTGCTCGCCGGGCTCGGAGATCTCGTGGTCTCGATGTTCAAGGCACTTCTCTTCGGATTAGGGGCCGGCTTGATTGGCTGCTACAAGGGCATCACGGTTGGCGGCGGTCCGGCCGGCGTTGGCAACGCCGTGAACGAAACCGTGGTGTTTGCCTTCATGGTCCTGTTCACCATCAACATCGTCGTGACCGCCGTCGGTGTCCAGTTCACGCTGAAGTGAAACGAGTGAACCCATGACGGTTGGCGTTCCAAGCAGACTATTTCCGCACCTTTCCCGCGCAATGCAAGGACTGACCGGCGGGTGGAATCGGATCGGAGAGCAGACGCGGTTCTATTTCAGGACTCTCGCTGCGATTCCCGATGTCCTTGTCAACTACCGGTCCGAGCTGTTGCGGCTCATCGCCCAAATGGGCATGGGGACCGGGGCCCTTGCCGTGATTGGCGGAACGGTCGTGATCATCGGGTTCATGACGATGACCACCGGTTCCATAGTCGCGACCCAGGGCTACACCGAATTCCGTTCTGTCGCTATAGAAGCCCTGACCGGATTCGCGTCCGCGTTTTTCATCCCCCGGCTCATCATCCCGGGCACCGCCCAGGTCACGTTGACAGCCACTATCGGTGCCGGTGCCACCGCTCAGATGGGGGCGATGCGGATCAACGAGGAGGTCGATGCGTTGGAGGTGATCGGTATCCGAAGTGTCTCCTACCTGGCCGCGACCCGCGTTGTCGCCGCAACAATCGTGGTCTTCCCGCTGTACGCCGTGGGGATGATGACGGGCTTTTTTGCCGCTCGCTTCGGCACAACCGTCGCCTATGGCCAGGAGCCGGGAGTCTTCGACCACTATTTCAACACGTTCCTCAATCCGACCGACCTGATCTGGTCGTTCGTCCAAACGGTGGTGCAGGTCGTCGTCGTCATGCTGATCTGCACCTACTACGGGTATACCGCCTCGGGCGGACCGGCCGGGGTCGGCGAGGCCGTCGGCCGGGCGGTGCGAGCGTCCATGGTCGTTGGGGCGGGCGTGCTGATGATCGTCACGCTGGCCATCTACGGTCACAACGCCAACTTCCACCTGGCGAGCTAGCGGCATGAAAACCCGGTCAGGAGAACACCGCATCGCCGCCGCGTGGTGGACACTGATCCTGATTGCTGTGATCGCTGCGACGATCTTCGCGGCGGCGGCGGCCTACGAAGGCACCTTTCAGTCCTATGTGCCGGTGACGCTGACTTCGGATCGGTCGGGGCTGGTGCTGGAGACGGGCGCCAAGGTGATGCTGCGCGGTGTCCAGGTCGGCCGGGTCAGCCAGATCGCCCCGGGCAAGAACCAGGCCAGCTTGAAGCTAGAGATCGACCCGGATCAGATCCGGTACATCCCGGCCAACGTGCAGGCAAAGATCGATGTCACCACGGTGTTCGGCGCCAAGTTCGTCGACCTGATCGCTCCATCGGCCCCGAGCCGTAAGCGTCTTGCCGCCGGCGCCGTGCTGCATTCCAGCAATGTCACTACCGAGGTCAACACGGTCTTTGAGAACGTCGTCGATTTGCTGAAGATGGTCGATGCGGAAAAGCTGAACGCGGTGCTGACCGCGGTCGCCGACGCGGTGCGCGGACGAGGCCAACGGATCGGCGAGGCCGCCACCGACCTCAATCAGGTGCTGTCGGCGCTCAACGCGCGCAGCGACACCATCCGCCGAGACTTGCGCTCGTTCACCGGCTTCAACGACATCTACGCCGCCGCCGCTCAAGACATCATGGCGATTCTGAATGCCGCCAGCACCACCAGTGACACCGTGGTGAAGCACAAGACTGCGCTGGACGACGTGCTTCTCAACGCAATCGGGTTTGCGAACGCCGGCACCACCCTGCTCGGCACGAGTAGGGACAGTCTCGTCGCGTCGGTCAATACGCTCGAGCCGACGACGAGCCTGCTGTTGAAGTACAACCCCGAGTACACCTGCACGCTGCAGGGCTCGAAGTGGTTCCTCGACAACGGCGGCTATCAGGTGTGGGGCGGCGACGGCCGGTCGATCCAACTCGACGTCGGGCTATTGCTGGGTAACGACCCATATATCTACCCGGACAATTTGCCGATCGTCGCCGCCAAGGGCGGACCGGGCGGGAGACCGGGGTGCGGCTCGCTACCGGATCCCACCAAGAACTTCCCGGTGCGCCAGCTCGTCACCGACACCGGCTGGGGAACAGGCGTCGATATCCGGACCAACCCAGGTATCGGGCATCCCTGTTACGCGTCATTCTTCGGGGCGACGCACCCGGTGTCGGAGCCGCCGCAGCCGACCCTCGACGCACCGGCCTCGGCGACGAGCAGGCGCTTCCGCCAGTGCATACCGGGACCGGCACCGGGGCTGATCCCGTACCCGGGAGCGCCGCCGTACGGGGCGCCGCTGTACGGGCCGGGCGGGGTGCCGCTGTGGCCGGGGGTGCCGCCCGCAGAACCTAGCCCGGCGTCGGCTGGACAAGCCCCGCCACCGTGACCGTCGACGATCTACCCGAAAGGGGGGAGCAGCAGTGAAGGGAAATATGAAAGGCGTCGTCTGGCGCCTGGCCATCTTTTTAACGGTCTGCGTGCTCGCCTTTGTCGCGACCGCGGCAATCTTCGCGCAGTTTCGGTTCGGCGGCGGTAAGAGCTACAACGCCGAGTTCAGCAACGTGAGCGGTTTGAAGAAGGGCAACCTGGTCCGGGTCGCCGGCGTGGAAGTTGGGAAAGTCCAGGACATGGCCATCAACGCGGACGCGACGGTGCGGGTGGCGTTCACCGCCGACCCCTCGGTGGTTCTGACCGAAGGTACCCGTGCGCACATCCGCTATGACGACTTGATCGGTGGCCGCTTTCTGGAGCTCGAAGAGGGGGCCGGAGGTGCCAACATACTCAAGCCCGGCCAGACGATTCCGCTTGCCCGCACCGAACCCGCACTGGACCTGGATTCGGTGACGGGCGGCTTGCGGCCGCTGATTCGAACGCTGAAACCGGATCAGGTCAACGCGCTGACCGGCCAGTTGATCGCGGCACTACAGGGCCAGGGCGCGACCATCGGGTCGTTTCTGGATCAAGCCGCGGCCGTGACCAATACGCTGGCCGACCGTGATCTGCTGATCGGGCAGGTCGTCGACAATCTCAACGTGGTGTTGGGGTCGCTAGGAGGCCAGAGCGATCAGCTCGACAAAGCGGTGACGTCTTTGTCGGAGCTGGTCCACGGGCTGGCCGCCCGCAAAACCGACATCGCAAACGCGGTGGCGTACACCAACGCCGCTGCCGGTACGGTCGCCGACCTGCTGAACCACGCCCGCGCGCCCTTGCAGAAGGTGGTTCACGAAACCGACCGCGCCGCGACGATCGCGGTGGCCGATCACGACTACCTCGACAACCTGATCAACACGCTGCCCGACAAATACCGGGCGCTGGACCGTCAGGCGATGTACGGGGATTTCTTCAGCTTCTACTTCTGCGACATCGTGCTGAAGCTCAACGGCAAGGGCGGCCAGCCGGTCTACGTCAAGATCGCGGGTCAGCCTTCGGGGCGGTGCACGCCGAAATGAAATCGTTCTCGCAGGTTAAAAATTCTTTGGCGAACATGAAGTCGTTCTCCGAACGCAACCCGCTGGTCATCGGCGTCGTCGGTCTCGTGGGAACCGCGTTGGTTGTGCTGGCCGCGCTGGAGAACCAGAAGCTGCCCTTCATCAACCAGGGCAGAGACGTCTCCGCCTATTTCGCCGACGCCGGTGGGCTGTTCACCGGCGCCGGCGTGGAGGTTGCCGGCTATCCGGTAGGAAAGGTGTCCAGCATTTCACTGGACGGACCCGGCGTGCTGGTCAAGTTCACCGTCCCAAAGAATATCCACCTGGGCGACCGGACCGCGGCGGGGATCAAAACCAAGGGCCTGCTGGGCACCAAGATGGTCGAACTCATGCCCCACGGCGACGGGCAGCTGGCCAGCGCGATTCCGATCGACCGGACGGTCTCTCCTTACCAGTTGCCCGACGCGCTGGGCGACTTGACCGCCGCTATCAGCGGGGTGAACACCAACGAGCTGTCGGACTCGCTGTCCACCCTGTCGCAAACCTTCTCCAACACCCGGCCGGACCTGAAGTCCGCGGTGCAGGGGGTGGCGCGGTTTGCGCAAACACTGGACGACCGCGACGCCCAACTCCGGAGCCTGCTCGACAACGCGGCCAAAGCAACGGGCGTGCTGGCCAAGCGCACCGACCAAGTGGTCGGCCTGGTGAAGGACACCAACGCGTTGCTGGCGCAACTGCGGGCGCAAAGCGTCGCCCTGGATCAGATCACGACCAATATCTCCGCGGTGTCGCGACAACTGGCGGGGTTTATCGCCGAGAACCGAGAGCAGTTGCGCCCGGCGCTAGAGAAACTTAACGGGGTGTTGGCGATCCTCGACAACCGCAAGGAACGCATACAGAAGGCCATTCCACTGGTCAACACCTATGCCATGTCGCTGGGTGAGTCGCTGCACTCGGGTCCGTTTTTCAACGCGTACGTGGTGAACTTGCTTCCCGGTCAGTTCCTACAACCGTTCATCAACTCCGCATTCTCCGATCTGGGACTGGACCCGGCGACGTTGCTGCCGTCGCAGCGGACGGATCCGCCGACCGGGCAGCCCGGGACCCCACCGTTGCCGATGCCGTACCCCCGCACCGGGCAGGGCGGCCCGCCGCGCACGAGCATCCCGGACGCTATCACCGGCAACCCGGCCGACCGCCCGTGTGGTCCGCCCGGCGTGGCGTTGCCGGGCCCTGGCTGCTACCCCTATCGGCAGCCGCCGCCGGCTCCGCCGCCGGGTGGTCCGCCGCCCGGCGGGCCCGCTGTCCCCATACCCGCACCGACACCCTCGCCGATCCACGCGGACGATCCCCTGACACGGCCGGGAGGTCAACGGTGACGAGCTGGATATCACACGTGCGCGCGGTGCCGGCGGCTGCGGTACGCCACGCCCGCCGGGTTTTGGCAACCACTCTGGTGGTTGTGCTGGCTGCCGGGCTGTTCGTCGCGATGCGCGCCAGCGATCACATTGCCCGAACGACGGTGGTTGGTTACTTCGACAACAGCACCGGTTTGTTTCCCGGTGACGAGGTGCGCATCCGGGGCGTGCCGGTGGGCAAGGTCGAAAAAATTGAACCGCAGCCGCTGCGGTCCAAGATCACGTTCTGGTTCGACCGCAAGTACAAGGTCCCTGCCGATGCCATGGCCGCGATCCTGTCGCCGCAGCTGATAACGGGTCGGGCCCTCCAGCTGACACCGCCCTACAGTGGCGGACCCACAATGCAAAACGGCGCCGTCATCCCGCAAGGCCGTACCGCGGTGCCGGTCGAGTGGGATGAGGTGCGTGACCAACTTGTTCGCCTGACCGAATTGCTGAAGCCCACCCAGCCGGGTGGGGTGAGCACGCTGGGTGCGTTCATCAACACCGCCGCCGACAACCTGCGCGGCCAAGGCGCCGACATACGTGACACCATTATCAAGCTCTCGCAGGCGGTTTCGGTGCTCGGCGACCACAGCCACGACATCTTCGGCACTGTCAAAAACCTGTCGACGCTTGTCTCGGCGCTGCACGACAGCAGTGGTCTGCTCAGTCAGCTGAACCGTAACCTGGCTGCGGTGTCGTCGGTGTTGGCCGATGATCCGAACAAGGTCGGTGAGGCGGTCAAAGACCTCAACGCGGTGGTCGGTGACGTCCAAAGCTTCGTCGCCGACAACCGTGAGGTAATCGGCACCACGTCGGACAAGTTGGCCTCGATCAGCGACGCAGTGGTCGGCAGCCTCGACGACGTCAAACAACTCCTGCACATCTTCCCGACGCCGGCTCAGAACTTTGTCAACATCTTCGAGCCCTCTAACGGTGCGCTGACCGGTGCGCTGTCGATCAACAACTTCGCCAACCCGGTCTCCTTCATATGCGGCGCGGTGCAAGCCGCCTCCCGGTTGGGCGCCGAGCAAGCGGCCAAACTCTGCGTTCAGTACCTGTCGCCGATTATGAAGAACCGCCAGTACAACTTCCCCATGATCGGGGAGAACCTTTTCGTCGGAGCGCAGGCCAGGCCGAATGAGGTCACCTACAGCGAGGACTGGATGCGACCCGATTACGTCCCACCGGCCAATACCCCCCCGGGGTTGCCACCTGCGGCTGCACCCCCGGGGTCGCCGTTGCCCGCCGAAGCACCGGCCCCAGCGACCGCGCCGGTGCCCACCAATCCCGCCGCCGGCCTGTCCGGCCTGATGGTGCCCCCCCGGGGTGGCTCATGAGATTCAGTTGGTGGCGCGTCGCAGCGGCGAGTCTGGTGATGGTCGTAGTGGTGACGGGGATGTCTGGCTGCGGCTGGCAGGGGCTTAATTCGCTGCCGCTGCCCGGCACCGAGGGTAATGGCCCCGGCTCGTTCGTGATCCAGGCGCAGCTGCCTGATGTCACGAACATCCAAGAGAATTCGCGTGTGCGGGTCGCCGACGTGACTGTCGGCCACGTGACGAAAATCCAACTTCAGGGCTGGCATGCGCTGCTGACCATGCGCGTTGCCGGCGACGTCGACCTACCCGCCAATGCCACTGTCAAGATCGGCCAGACCACGATATTCGGTTCACTGCATATCGAGCTGGCGCCGCCGGCAAACACTCCACCGCAGGGAAAGCTTCACAACGGCTCATTCATTCCGTTGTCTCACGCGGCTGCCTATCCGACTGTTGAGCAGGCACTGGCCGCGGTGTCGCTGGTGCTCAATGGCGGCGGAGTGGGCCAAGCCGGTGACATCGTCGAGGCGTTGAGCACGGCGTTTCGCGGTCGTGAGCAAGACCTGCGGAGCTTGATCGGGCAGCTGGACAAATTCACCGCGAACCTCAACGACCAGTCCGGCGACGTCATTGCGGCCAGCGACAGCCTCAACCACTTGGTCGGGAGGTTCGCCGAGCAGCAACCCGTCCTCGACCGGGCGGTCAAGACCATCCCGAACGCGCTGGCGGTGCTGAACAGCGAGCGGGGGAACCTCGTCGAGGCGGCCGATCAGCTCGGCAAGTTCAGTGCGCTGACCGCTGACACGGTCAACAAGAGCAAAGAAAATCTGGTCAAGGAGCTGAAAGCCGTTGGACCGGTGCTGGAGTCGCTAGCCAATGCCGGCCCCGCAATGACTCGCGCGCTCAGCCACCTCAGCACCTATCCGTTCCCGAACGAAACCATCGAAAAATGGCAACGGGGTGACTACGCCAACCTGACCGGGATCATCGACCTCACGCTCAGCCGTATCGACCAGTCACTGTTCACTGGCACCCGATATGAATGCAACCTCACCGCACTAGAGCTGCAGTGGGGCCGTACGGTCGGCCAATTCCCAAGCCCGTGTCTGAATCCGGGCCGGTTCGGCCAATCCAATCCCATCGCGGTTCCGTACATCGAGGACCAAGGGCCTTAGCATGCACTTGAACCGACAGACGATCATTCAGCTGGCCATCTTCTCGGCGGTCGCGCTGATTGCGCTCGCCTACATATCCACGCACTTCATGAAATTGCCGGCCAAGTTGTTCGGCGTGGGCCACTACACGGTGACGATGGAATTGCCGCGGGCAGGCGGGCTGTACGGCACCAGCAACGTCACCTATCGCGGCACCGAAGTGGGCCGGGTGCAGTCTGTGCATCTGACCGACACCGGCGTGGCGGCCGAACTGTCGCTGAAATCTGGGATCAAGATCCCGTCGGATCTCAAGGCCGAGGTGCACAGCCAGTCGGCGATTGGGGAGCAGTACGTCGAGCTGCTGCCCCGAAATGGCACCTCGCCGCCGTTGCGAAACGGTGACGTGATCCCACTGAAAAACACCTCGGTAGCGCCCGATATCAATCCCCTGCTCGACGCGGTCGACGCCGGCCTGCGGGCGGTGCCTCGAGACAACCTGAAGACCGTCATCGACGAGTCGTACACCGCAGTGGGCGGGCTCGGCCCGCAGCTTTCCGCGCTTGTCAAAGGCACAACCGACCTGGCGATCGAAGCCCGCCAAAATCTGGATCCGCTGGTCTCCCTGATCGACAACGCGCATCCGGTTCTGGATTCACAGACCGAGTCGTCGAGTTCGATTGCGGCATGGGCATCACACCTGGCCACGGTCACCCGTGAATTGCAGACCCACGATGATGCCGTCGCCGGCGTTATAGACAACGGCGGCCCCGCGCTCGACAAGGCGCGCACGCTGGTCGAGCGGCTGCAACCCACTCTCCCGGGTCTGTTGGCCAATCTGTCCAGCGTCAGCCAGGTCGCCCTCACCTACCGAAGTGACATCGAACAACTCCTCGTCTTGCTGCCCCAGCTCGTCACTGTCGAATCGGCGGGCCTGGTGGCGAACGTGAACACCAAGCAGAAATACAAGGGTCAATACCTCAGCTTCAACCTCAACCTGAACCTGCCGCCGCCGTGCACCACCGGGTTCTTGCCTGTCCAGCAGCAGCGGGATGCGTCCTTTGAGGATGCCCCAGACCGCCCGGCCGGTGAGTTGTACTGCAGGATCCCGCAGGACTCGCCCATTATCGGCGTGCGTGGCGCGCGCAATATCCCGTGCGAAACCAGGCCCGGCAAGCGCGCAGCCACGGTGAAGCTGTGCGAGAGCGACGAGCCCTATGTCCCGCTCAACGACGGCTACAACTGGAAGGGCGACCCCAACGCCACCTACAGCGGCCAAGACATCCCGCAACTGCCGCCCGGATCCCCGCCGCGCGCCGCGCGTCCCGGCCCGCAATTGGGAGCAGGACTCGGTACGGCGCCGCCGCTGGCCGCGGCCGAATACGACCCGGCCACCGGCACATATACCGGGCCCGACGGGGAGCAGTACACCCAATCCGACCTGGCCCGAACCGGACCAAAGGACAAGACATGGCAGTCGATGCTGGTGCCGCCCACGGGCGGTTGACCGCACGGGCGGAAAGAGTCGAAACGAAGGGAGCGACGGCATGGCAGTAGCAACCGATACCAAGTCGCCGGTGGACGGCGAGGACATCGAGAACGCCGAGATCATCGAGATCGCTGCGATCACCGAGGACGGTGCCGGCGAGTCCGATGCAGACGGCGCACCTGAAGCCTCGCCGTCTCTAAAGCCCATGTCCACCACGCGGCGCGCGATCCCGGTCGGGTTGGCGGTCATCGCTGCGTTGGCGGCGCTGGTCGGATGGTCGGGCTTTCATCTCTTCCAGTCACACCAGGCGCAGGCTCAGCGAAGTCAGTTCCTGCAGGTGGCCAGGCAGGGCGCGGTGAATTTGACGACGATCGACTGGCAGCATGCCGAGGCTGATGTGCACCGCATCGTGGATGGGGCCACGGGCGAGTTTTACGACGACTTCGCGAAGCGGTCACAGCCGTTCATCGACTTAGTCAAGCAATCCAAGGCGAAGACAGTGGGCACGGTCAGAGAGGCCGGCTTGGAGTCCGAGACGGCCGACTCAGCGCGAGCGCTGGTGGCCGTGTCCGTCCTGACGTCGAGTGCCGATGAGCCCGGCGAAACCCCGCGGGAATGGCGGATGCGTATCGACGTGCAGAAGGTCGGCGATCAGCTGAAAGTTTCTAACGTTGGGTTTGTGCCGTGAGGTGGCCAAAGTGGCACCGCGCTGACGGCCCAAGCGACACCGACTCGGTTGAGGAAAAGACACCCGTAGAACCAGTGCAGACAGCGACCACGGAAGACGAATCCAAGGGCAGTGATGTGGGCCCGGAGGTCAATGGGCCAGACTCCGATGAGCAGCTGACGGTTTCGGGCAGTGACACCCGCTGGTCGCGGGCGATCGCCTTCGCGCTGCTGCCCGGCCTGGCGTTGCTGTTGGCGTCTGCCGCGGGTTATCTGAAATGGCAGGATGGCACGGTCCGAGACGCTGGGGGGGCGCGCGCGGAATCCGTGCGAGCCGCCACCGACGGCACCATCGCACTGCTGTCATATAAGCCCGAGACTGTCGAGAAAGACCTTGAGGCCGCACGAGGCCGGATGACGGGTCAGTTCCTGGACTCCTATACCTCGCTGACCCATGACGTCGTGATTCCGGGAGCAAAGCAGAAGCAGATCTCGGCGATCGCCACTGTCCCCGCAGCCGCGTCGGTGCGCGCAACCCAAAACCACGCCGTGGTACTGCTTTTCGTCAACCAGAGCGTCATCATCAAACAGGACGCGCCAACATCCACTGCGTCGACCGTGCGGGTCACCCTCGACAAGATTGGTGGCCGGTGGCTTATCTCGCAATTCGACCCCGTGTAGCCCAACGGAATCCAAGGAGACGGAAAATGTGGCATCGACCTCTAACCCTGGCTGCTGCTGTTGGCGTGGTTATCGGTGCCGCGCTGACGACCCCGGCTGCACGTGCGGACAACGACGACAACACACTCGTACCGAACAACAAGCGGCTCAACGACAGTGTGGTCTCCAACGTTTACACTATCCAGCGCCAGGCCGGCTGCACCAATGACGTCAAGGTCAACCGACAACTCGTTCGCGCCGCCAAGTGGCACACCGACGATGTCTTGAATAACCGCAACCTCGACGGCGACATCGGTTCTGATGGGTCGAACCCACAAGACCGAGCCAACGCCGCCGGCTTTCACGGCAACGCGGCCGAAACGGTGGCAATCAACCCGGCCCTTGCCATCAGCGGCATCGAGATCCTCAAGCAGTGGTATTACAACCCTGCAGATATGGCCGTCATGTCGAACTGCGCGAACACTCAAATCGGAGTCTGGTCCGAGAACAGTTTTGATCGCACCGTGGTGGTGGCCGTCTATGGCCAGCCAACGTGACCAGATCCCCGAAAGTACCACATAGACACCATCTTTCGCTTTGCACATTAATAATTGGAGTCTGATCAAATGGATACCGATCCCAACCCCGACTATGACTTCAGCGACGAAGTCGAGTACGCAATTAACTGGTATGCCTGGATCCTGCGTGGCGTGTATCCACCGCCCGGCATTCCACCGCAGTAGGACACGCACATGGCATCGGCGCCCGGCGATGCGCGTTATCGCGCGTCAACACGGCGACCAGGTATTTCCACGATTTGTGAACACTCGTCAGCCCGGCCCCTTTAGGAGTCTCATGCGCATCAGCACCGCGGCTGCGCCGCTCATTGCGGGAGCTGTGGCAACGGCCATCAGTCTATCCGCACCAGCCGAAGCCGGTCCCAACCCCGGGCCGTGCGGGTTCACGATAATCCCGATCTGCTCGATGATCCCGGTTCTGCCAGATTTAGACCACGATGTCGACCTGACGCAGGATCCAAACGGGCTCAACAGCCATGCCGCAGGCGACCCTGGCCCCGCCGCGTCAGGCAGCGGTGGTTAGCGATACTGGTTGGGGATCAAACGAACGTGGTGCGGTGTAAGTAACTTCCACACCTGTTGGCGATGGTTGCAACGGCGCCGCCGGATCATCTGGGTGACAATGCTTCTCGACAATCGGGCGCTGGTGTGCAGCAGATTGCCTCGGTCGTTAGAGCGGTGGACACCGCGACCTCCTAAGCGGGCGATGGTGCCACGCGAACTGCCGGCAGGTCGCTAAGCACCGGGAGGGGCCCGGGAACCGGTCGAGCTCTCACGGTGCCACGCCAGCTGGGGATGCGGCCGAATCTGACTGAGCAGAAATGGATCACAGTGACGGTAACTGGGATCAGCACCGGGAAGATTACCAGCAGGAGCATCCCGAGAAGGGTCAGATAGGTGGTCATCGTTCTACTCCCGTGGGTCGAGGCTCGATTTCGCGCGGACCATACTCCGCCAGGCACATATGTCGATACCGCGTTACGCGCGTCCGTTGCGTGATCCTGTTGTCCTTCAAGTGTCGCCGCTTCGAGCCGAGTGCGCGTCCCCTGATCGGGAGGTTCTGATCACCCCGATGGAGGCAAAGTAGCTGTCACCCCTATGCAGTGGAGTCGGGTCGACCGAACCGCGTCGGCCGCCGCCCGGCCGCCGCAGACGCCCCGCTTCGCGAACAATGTCGTGACGACAGACGACTTCAGCTCAGCCGACCTGAAAATGGCAGACGTCACTGGGGATTTCGTCATCGTTTGCGGGAGACGCCAAGTGATTCGCTCTGGGATGGGCATCTATCTCTCCAGTAGAGGTGCCCGCTGTGGCCTCGTCAATACGTGGGACTCAGATCGGCTAGCTGCTCAATTCGCCTACCCGCATGCGGTTTTCGAGAAAGCGCTCGCGGGTAACGAGATACACGGGAAACGCCATAGATACGCCGATGTAAGACAAAGCCACGAACACCCAGCCCCATTTGTAGCCCAATCCTATTCGCTTGCTGTCGAAGACGACCCACACCATGAACACAAGCCAGGCGATAGCCATGTCGATGCTCAGAAATGCGGCAGTGCCTCCGGGCGCAATCGCATCGCCGAAGAACGCGACCGGGTTGAGGATGTTCCCACCGGCGGCCATCCACTGAAATGCGTGTGGCCACGTCAACACCAGCGCCACCACGCCGGCAAGGATGAAGAATGCGTGGCGCAAATTGGTAGACCTTGATACGGACATCAACAAGCTCCTTCGATTGCGCATGCCAACGAGTGATCCGCCATCACTGGGCGGGCGTCCGGTAATGGGCTGCTGAATTCCGCAGTGCCCAGATCTGCTCGGGGCACAGCAGATTAACCGCGTACGAAACCAAATAATTCGCTGCGAACTCGTCGTTGGGGGTCACGTCCCTTTTCACATCACCCATCACTTGGGCGTAGCCTTCGCCTCGGCCGACTTTGTCGCAGATCCCGTAGCCATAGCCGACGGCGTCGTTATTGGGAAAGTCGTAGTGGCGCCGAAAACTGACGTCATACAGATACTCCACTCGGGGGTCTGGGGCAGCCTGCGCCCGCGGGACCTGTGTGTGCGCCGCTCCACTGAGGGCAGCGGCGACGACGATCAACGCGGCGAGCGACGTAGGACTTTTCACGGCTGATTCCCTATGCGGTTGTGGCGGACAGGCTCGCGCGGTCCGCGACATCGGTGGTTGAGCCTGACGCAAACGACGCAGCCGCTCGCACGAGTACCGCCGCGAGGCACATGCTCACCACTGATGCCGCTGCGTTGACCGGTGCCGACGTGTGCTTGAGATGCAGTGCGATGATGGTAGGCCAACCCGCGCCGAAGTTGGCCATGAAAAACGTGCACGGGAAAAGCGCAAAGAGGCCCAACAGCTGCCACTGAGCGGTGCAGCGGGCACGCCACTGCGATGCCGCTACCGCGAAGACGATCACCTGAGCGGCTTCGAGCACACCAATCACCAAGGGGTACTGGAAGATCCGGAACACGTGCGGCCCCCAGTAACTGTATAGGTCGCCGTTGATGCCGATGATTTCGATCGCGGCCGATTCAAGCAGCGTGATGCCGGCCCAGACGAACAGCGTGCGGCGGGTCATCATGCGGCGCGCGATCTGGCGAGCGATGCAGATCGCGGCTGCGGCGTAGAGAACGACATAACCGCTGTGTGTCCAGATCGGTTGTGGGATATCGAATGCGGTGAAATGCGTCCACATACCCGCTGTGGAGTAGAAGTACAGCATCATTGCCACGTCGTAAAGCGGCTCGGCGAAGGCGCCGGCCAAGGCCGCCAACACCAAGAGCGCATAAAACGGTGTCCGCTCGCGCACACCCATCGTGATCGCGATCACCAACAGCACCGCGGTCAGCGCCCAACTGAGGTCCGTCAGGATCGCCTGTGTGGTGAGGTTCAATGGGTGATCGATTGGTGGCACGCGGTCAAGGTACGTCATAGATCACCAGGCCGCGTCCCTCCAAACAGGGATTTTCTTCGTCGACGAGGGTGACGGCGGGTGGCCGAACGTGGCGCAAATCAGGCGAGTGCAGAGTCTTCGGCCGCTAGCCGTTCGCCAGCGGCCAAAAACGAACGCACCAAGCCGGGATCGGCGTAGTAGGGATCGCCGACACCGCTTTCGAAGCGCCTGCGACTGTACTCGTAGAGGGCGGCGAGTTTGTACATGGCCAGCGTGGCATACCAATTCACGCCCGACACATCGGCACCGGTGTGGGCGGCGTACCTGTCGAGGAGCTCGGCGCGTTCGGGATAGCCGGGCTCCAGTACCGCGGTGCCCATCGCCGATGTCGGAACCAGCGGTTCACCCGGAGCAGGGTATGACGTGAGGAAGTAGCCTAGGTCGGCGAGCGGGTCTCCGATGGTGGTAAGTTCCCAGTCCAGAACTGCGGCAATACACCCGAACTTCATATTGACAATCATGTTGCCGACGCGGAAGTCGTTGTGGACAATGGCTATTCCCGATTCGGGCGGGAGGTGCGCGTGCAGCCAGCGGTCGAGCGTAGCGAATGGCTTTGGCACCGCGCCGTCCACGGCCACCAGCGACCGCATTCGCCGCAATTGCCGGGCATTGAACCCGTCGGGCTTGCCGAAATCGCCAAGTCCGACTTCACGCCAGGGCACGCTGTGCAACGCAGCAAGGGTGTCCACCAGTGATTCGCCGATGCGTCGGCGTAGTCGCGTGTCATTGTCCGGTGCCGGCGTCGAGTTGGTGATCACGGAGCCGTCGACGAAGTCCATCACGAACACTGGAACATCCAGCAGCTCGCCCGCCGCCGCGGTGGCCGACACAGCGGGCGCCGGAACGAGAGTTTGGGACAACGCCGTCAGTAGCCTCGCTTCGCGCAGCACGTCATGGGCGCCCGGAGCCAACGGGGGCGGCGGTGGTCGGCGCACTACCACTTGTGAGTGCCCATCCGACACCAGGAATGTCAGGTTGGAATGCCCGTCGCCGATGGCCTGGGCGGTCACCGTCGGGCCGCACAGGCCATGGTCGGCCAGGAAATGACCCAGTCTTTTCAGCTCGGCCTCAGACCACGACCACATCAGGTGCTCAGTTTCGAAAGGTAATCGAGGTAGCTTCCCTGCCAATGTGTCTCGAACTGTCCCGCCCCTTGTTCACCGTCGATGACGGCCCGGCAGGCGCCTTCACGAATGACCGTTTGCAACCTGTCGTGAGTCGGCAACTCGATCACACCGAAGACGTCGAGCTCCAGCTCGGTTTGTGCACCAGTGATGTCGGTCAATGTCGCCCGCAGCCGACGTTGGCGCATTTGCTCGTCGTACTCGGCGCGGTGGTCGATGTGACGCACCGAGTACGTCGCTCCATCGCGCACGACGTAACCGGCGAACCCCCACTCGCCTTTGGCAATCCAAATCCATCCATTGAGCGCGCGGCCCGATTCGGTGTAGGCGACGAACCATTTCCAATGCTGCGGCACGCCCCAATCGCGAACCCCCCAGGAGTGATCGCGATGTCCCATACGGTCCCACTCGATGCGCCGGCCCGCGACTTCGAGTGCTCCGCGCACGCGTCCGGTCTGCTCGATTCGGTTCACGGCAAACCACGACGGCAGCCCGTCTGGATTGGAGTGGTAGCTGAACGCATCGTGAATGCCGTCAAACGCGAACTCGATTCGCACATCGTCGCCGTGGTAAGTCAACGCGCACGACTTGCGCAACTCCGGCTGCGTGAGCGTTAGCCCGTCGAATGAGAAGTCGTCGAGGTCAGCGTGGTCTGGTACCCGACCCTGGTGGAGGTGCAGTGCCAGGGGTCGCGCGTCCGGCCCCCAAACGCAGACGTTGTAGCCGGCTTTCCCGCTGCCGGTCAGGTAGAGGTAGACCTGCATGCCGAGTTCTTCTTCCGGCATCATCAACTCCCAGAACAAGCTGTCGCGCGTTCTCTCCCCGGCGACCGGACGGTGTCGGAGGTCGTCAGCGGGACCGAGGCCGTTGCGCAGCTCTCCCGGTGCGGTCACCGCTGCTGCTCCTGAAGGCTCGCCAGAGCGCTGCGGGTAGAGGGCACCTGCACCGCCAGTGCTTGGCCCCGATCGTCTATTTCCAGCGCGGACCGGAAGGAGTTGTTCTCGAGGTTGCGGATCAGCGCGTTCTTGGTGGATCTGATGCTGTAGTCGGTGTTTTCGGCGATGGCTTGGGCCAGTTCGGTCGCCGCGTCGAGCGCGGTGCCCGCCTCGGTAAGCAGGTCGGCCAGCCCGATGCGGTGGGCTTCGACAGCCCGCACCGTACGCCCGGTGAATGCCAGCTCCGCCGCACGGCCTGATCCGATGAGCCGAATCAAGTTCCACGACGTGCCCAACTCGCCGATGGACAGCCCGACTCGGACGAATCCGGCGCTGAAGCTGGCGGTCTGGTCGGCGACGCGGATATCGGCGGCCAGGGCCAAAGACAGGCCACCGCCGGCCGCAGGGCCGCTGACCGCGGCGATGACCGGGTAGGGCAGGGCGCGCAGCCCGGTGGATCCAGCTGCGGCCGTCTCGACGAGATCGGTGAAGTCCGACACCGACATTCGGGTGAGGACATCAACCTCGTCCAGATCGAAGCCGGTACAGAACGCTTTTCCGCCTGCGCCTGTGACGATGAGTGCGCGCAGCGGCGCGCTACGTAATACAGCAGTGGCCCAAGCTATTTCGCCAAACATTTCGACGGTCTGGGAGTTTGCGCGATGAGGCCGGTTCACTGACATCACGACGATGCCCGAGCTATGTTCGTCGAACGCCAGGTTGCGGGCCGTATCCAATTCAGCGAGGACGTCCGCCAACGGGCGCCGCGATACCCGATTCCATTGCGATGTGGCAATGCTCATGCTCACCGCCCGGAGAAGTTCGGTGGTCGCTTGGCTTTGAAGGCCTGCAGCGCCTCGGTCATGTCGTCGCAGCGCGTCAGTAAAGCCTGCCCACGGTTTTCCAGTTCGAGCGCCGCGGCGAAGGAGGCGACTTCCATGTTGGCTTGCAAGGCTCGTTTGGACATCCGGATCCCGCCGGGGGAGTTGGCGCAGATCTGTGTGGACATGGCCAGCGTTTGGTCGAGCAGGTCGTCAGGACCGGTGACCCGATTGAGCAGGCCGAGGCGTTCTGCTTCTTCTGCCTCGACAATACGACCGGTAAAACCGATTTCGGCGGCGGCCGACGGACCGATCAGCCGCGGCAGCAGCCAGGAAGCACCCAGGTCGCCCGCCGAGAGGCCGATCCGCACAAACGCGGCATTGAACTTTGCCGCAGGCGAACCAAGTCGGATGTCGGCCATCAGGGTGAGCGACATGCCGCCGCCGGCGGCGGGGCCGTTCACCGCGGCGATCACCGGTACCGGAATCGCGCGAACCGCGCTCAGCGCGCGGGCAGCGCGCTCCTGGCGCTCGAGCATGCCCAAGGCGGACAGTGAGGCCAATTCCTCGGCTTCGTCGAGATCGTAGCCCGCGCAAAAGGCCTTGCCCGCACCAGTCAGGACCACCACCCGCACCTCGCGGTCGTCACCGACTGTGCGTGCGACCGACTCGAGTTCGTCGAACATCAGCACAGTCATCGCATTGAAGCGGTCGGGCCGGTTCAACGTTATTTGGACGACACCGTCGACTGGGGCGGTGAGAAGCAATGTCTCATAGGACCGCTCAAGATCAAGCATCGGAAATTCTTTCTGATCAGACGAATTCAGGAGCACGCTTGTCGATAAACGCCCGGATGCCCTCGACTGCCTCGCCTTGTTCGAATACCTCCTGGACCTGTTCGGCCTCATAGCGCAGACCTTCTGACAGCGGTCTGTCGTACGCTGCGGCCACCGTCCGGACGACTGCGCGCTGCGCGGGCGAGGAGGCGGCACACAGTTCCCGAGCCAGCGCCCGGGCAGCCTCACTGGCGGTGCCCGCCGGGACAAGTCGGTCGACGAGGCCGATGCGGAGCGCCTCGTCGGCGTCCACCTCTCTGCCGGTCAGCATGATGTCCAGTGCCCGTCCGCGGCCGACCAGCTGTGGTAGCCGCTGGGTGCCGCCAGCGCCCGGAATGAGACCGAGCTTGACTTCAGGCAGACCGAGCCGCGCTGACGAACCGGCGACGCGCAACGAGCAGGCCATCGCCAACTCGAGTCCGCCGCCCAACGCGAGTCCGTCGACCGCGGCCACCGAGACCGCGGGATGAGCAGCCAGCCGCTCGACGGCGTCGCGCAGTGCGTCACCGTATGCACCGAACGCTGCTGCGTCCACGGATGACATGTGTTTGATGTCGGCGCCGGCGGCGAAGAAGCCAGTGAGCGCCGAGGACACCACAATGACTTTGGCGGGCAACGCGTCAGCCGCATCGAGCCCTCTGTGCAGCCCCTCGATGATCGGCATGCCCAGGGCGTTGGCCGGTGGCCGGTTGAGCGTGATCTCGACCACCGAGTCCGCTATGCGCAGACTCACCGGTGAACCGTTTTCGGACAAGGTCATTACCTCCTTGGTTTCTGCTCGACGCTCTGGCCGCTACGCCATGGTGAGGCCACCGCTGACCGACAGCGTCTGACCGGTGATGTATTCGGCTGCATCGGAAGCGAAGAAGGCGACGGCGGCAGCAATGTCCGACGGCTGAGCCAGCCGCTTCATGGGCACCGAGCGGGTCATCCCGCCGAGCACTTTGTCGGCATCCTGCCCGGAGTTGTTGGCGAACTTGCGCAGCGCCGGGGTGTCGGTGGGGCCGGGGCAGACGGTGTTTACGGTCACCCCTTTGGTCGCCACCTCGCGGGCCAGCGTCTTGGTGAACGCGATGATGCCACCTTTGGCCCCCGAGTAGACCGCTTCCAGTGAGGACCCAACGCGGCCGGCGTCCGAACCGATGTTGACCACCCTTCCGAATCCGCGTTCCACCATGCCCGGCACGACAGTGTGGATGACGCGCAGTGCGCCCTTGAAGTTGATGTCAAGGATCTTGTCCCAGAAGTCCTCTGAGGTTTCTAAGAACGGCATGAAGTCGTCCCAACCTGCGTTGTTGACCACGATTTCGATGTCCCCAAGCTCGGCGGCCACCGTCTTTCCCGCGCCGCGCACGGAGTCGGTGTCGGTTACATCGACGTGGACCGCGATGGCCTCCCCGCCGGATTCGGCGATGCGCTTTGCGGTGGCTTCCGCCGCTTCCAGGTTGAGGTCGGCGACTGCGACCCGGAACCCGTTGGCGCCCAGGGCTTCAGAAATTCCTTGTCCGATGCCTTGGGCTCCTCCGGTTACGAATGCGACGCGGTTGGTCATATCTGTTGTCTCCTTGAGATGAGTGGTGGGATGGTCTAGCGACAGGACGGGGCGTCCGGGTTCGGCGCCCAGTCGATCGGACCGGCGACAATGGAGTGGCTGGTCAGCTTGCGGCCTAGCACGCTCTGGGCGGCGCGGGCGGCCTCGATCAGGGCGGGCAGCGATATCCCGGTGGACACACCCATCTCCTCGAACATGCTGATCAGATCCTCCGAGGCGATGTTGCCGGTAGAACCGGCGGGCACCGGGCAACCGCCGAGTTCACCGAAGCTGGACTCGAAGCTGGTGCAGCCGGCCTGCAGCGCGGCGTATGCGTTGGCCAGTCCCTGGCCGCGGGTGTTGTGGAAGTGGGCGGTGACCTCCACGCCCGGCAACCGTTCGATAGCGGCAGCGAAGAACTCGCCGACATAGGCGGGGTTGGCCATTCCGGTCGTGTCGCCGAATCCGACCTCGCTGGCGCCGGCTGCTGCGAACTGCTCGGCGATGTCGAGCACCCGTTTCATCGGCACCGTGCCCTCAAACGGACATCCATACGAGGTGGCGATGACGGCGGCACAACGCAAATCTTCGGCGACGATGCGCTTGGCAATGACCTCGTTGTCGGCCATTGATTCGGCAATGCTTCGATTCACGTTCTTCTTGTTGTGTGTCTCTGAAGCACTAACGAAAATTGCCACCTCGGAGAACGTCTCGCGCACTCGTAGGGCGTTGTCAAGTCCCTTGCTGTTGGGTACCAGCACCATCAGCGAGACGTCATCAGGCACATCGACGCCGTGCAGCACGTCGACGCCATCGGAAAGCTGCGGAATCACGTCGGGTCGCACGAAACTGGCGACTTCGATGCGGCGCAGGCCGGTCCGGGCCAACCGATTGATGAGATCGATTTTGTCTACGGTGGCAATGGTTTCTGGCTCATTCTGGAATCCATCGCGGGGACCGACCTCGCGGATGTCGACGTGCGCAGGCAAGCCGCTCACAAAATGCTCCTTTCCCGATCGAGCTCATCGCGGAACTTGGGCGCGGCGATCGCGACCAGTCGTTCCGCTCTTTCTCTTAAGCCACAGCCACGCAATTGCGCGACGCCATGTTCGGTGACGACGGTATCGACGTCGGAGCGCGTGGTGGTGACTATTCCGCCATCGAGGGAAGCCTTGATCGTGGATTGCCCGCCCGACGTGGCGCGTAACGCGATGATCGACCGTTTGCCCGTGAGTGCAGCAGCGCGAGTGAAGTCGACCTGCCCTCCGACAGCGCCGACATATACGCCCCGGCTAATCTCGGCCCCGACTTGCCCACTGAGGTCGACCTCCATGGCGAAGTTCACCGATACCAGCGAGTGCAGCTGCGAAAGCACCTGTGGGCTATGTGTGTAACTGGTCGGCAGAAATTTGGCGGGAAGTTCGGGCAACCGGTTATATAGCTCAGCCGTACCGAGCGCAGTGCCCGCGACAATCAGCCCGGGATCGATCTCCTTGCGCCTGCCCGTCGCCACGCCTTTGTCGACCAGGCGGAGCATACCGTCGGTGACCATGCCTGTGTGAAATCCCAGATCTTCATGTTCGGCCAGCGCGTCAAGCACCGCGGCGCCCAGCGAGCCGACTCCGAGCTGCACGGTGTCGCCGTCGTCGATGAGTTCGGCAATGTGGGCTGCGATACGCCGATCGGTGGCGCCCGGTGCGCGGGTGGGATCTTCGGCCAGCGGCCGGTCGGTGCTGATGGTCGCCGCGAACCGGTCGAGCGGGATTCGTTGGGTGCCAACCGTGGCCGGCATCCTTTGATTGATCTCGGCGATGAGCACGGGCGTGTGCCGCATCGCATCGGCGACGTAGTCGACACCGATACCCAAAGAGCACATCCCGTTTCGGTCAGGGGCGGATACCTGTATCAGGCCGACGTCACATGGCAGCCGACGTTCGGCGAACATCCGCGGCAGCGCCGAATAGTGGCACGGCACCACGTCCAGGCGTCCGGACCGGCTCAGCTTCCGAAGCTCGCCGAGCCCGCCATAGGACACCATCGACATCCGGCCGGGCATCGTGATGGCGAGCTGGTCGTTCCAGCTCAGCCCGGTGAACGTGCGGATCGGACCGATCCGGGGACTCTGCAAGATCAGCGCGTCGACCAACGGACGCGGCTCCGCGGCGGCCTGACCCCACCAAACACCCTCGCCGCGCGATAAAAATTTGCTGAAATCGATCATATCGGTACTCGCTGGATGAGCGTTCCTGTTCCCAGGCCGCCGCCACAGCACATGCTTACCAGTCCGAGGTCGGCGTCGCGGCGTTCGAGTTCGGGGAGCAGGGTGGCGATGAGCCTGGCCCCGGTCGCGCCGACGGCGTGGCCCAGCGCGATTGCGCCACCGTTGACGTTCACGCGTTCGACATCGGGACGCAGTTCGCGCTGCCAGGCCAACACCACCGAAGAGAACGCCTCGTTGACCTCGAACAAGTCGATGTCATCCACGCTGAGGTCGTTGCGCTGCAGCAACTTTCGCGTGGCCGGAATCGGCCCTGTCAGCATGATGATCGGATCGACACCGACGGTGGTCTGGTCGATGATGCGGGCACGCGGTCGCAATCCGAGCCGGCGTGCCGCCTCCTTTGAGCACAGCAACACGGCGGCGGCACCGTCGCTGATCGGCGATGACGAACCGGCGGTGATTCGCCCACCCTCCTTGCGGAACACCGGCTTGAGGTTGGCCAAAGTCTCCACCGTGGTATGCGGGCGCACGCACTGGTCGGCGTAACGGATTTGGCCGTCGAGCAGCATTGGCACCATCTCGTCGACGAACCGACCGTCGGCGATAGCCTTACCGGCGTTCTGGTGCGACCGCGCGGCGAACGCGTCCATCTCCTCGCGGTCCAGATCCCAGCGATCCGCGATGAGCTCGGCGCTTTCACCCTGGTGCACAAAGGCGTAGCGTTCGCGCAGCTCGGGCGGCCAGGGGTCGCCGTACAATTCGGAGACCTTGATGGGGGAGTCGATAGGGACGTGGCCCATGTGCTCCACGCCGCCGGCGATGACAACGTCGTGCGTGCCCGATGCCACCAGTGCCGCAGCCATTTCCACCGCGGTTTGCGCGGAACCGCAGCGCCGGTCAAGCGTCGTGCCCGGAACTTCGGGCGGATAGCCCGCTTGTAGCCAGGCGTTGCGAGCAATGTTTCGCGACTGTTCGCCGAACGGGGCGGTGCAGCCGATCACCAGATCTTCTACCATTGCCGGCGGGATTTCCGTACGCTTGATCAGCTCGGTGTAGCAGGAGGCCAGCATGGTGTTGGGGTGGATGTCGCGGTACCAGCCGCGCTCGGGATGCGACTTGCCTACTGGGGTGCGTACCGCCTCGGCGATGTAGACATCTCGGCCAGTCGAGACGAACGGCCCGGTCACGGTGCGGTGCATCAGATTACCGTCCCGCCGTCGACCGGCAGCACCTGGCCGGTGATGTAGGACGCGGCGTCCGAGGCCAGGAAGACGAATGTCGGTGCGATCTCGTCCGGTAAGGCCCAGCGACCCAAGGGAATTCGGGCCAGCGTCTTTGCGGCCAGCTTCTCGTTGCTGCGGATATTTGCCGTCATGGGCGTCGCGGCCAGCGGCGCGACGGCGTTGACGGTGATCGATTGGCGCGCCAGCTCGCGGGCGAGCGACTTCGTCAGACCGATGATGCCCGCCTTGGCGGCCCCGTAGTTCGCTTGACCGATCGTTCCGGTCAGGCCGGCGGCCGACGTGACGTTGATGATGCGCCCAGTGCCGTCGGTCTGCATCTGATCCAGTGCGGCCTGGCTGCACACGAAGCTGCCGATCAGATGGATGTCGACGATGCGGCGGAAACTCTCCTCCGAAAGGTCCGCGAACATCGCCGGTGCAACGGCGCCAGCGTTGTTCACCAGGATGTGCAGTGCGCCGCCGCCGAGTTCGGCGGCGGCGCACGCGGCTTCCTTGGCTGCTGACGAGTCGCGCACGTCGAGCACCAACGCCTGCGCGGTACCGCCAGCGGCGGTGATCGACTCCGCAGTGGTCACCGCGGAGTCCTTGTCGATGTCGGTCACCACAACGGCCGCACCGGCGGCGGCGAAGGCTCGGGCGATCGCCTCGCCGAGGCCGCTGCCCGCACCAGTCACCAGCGCCGAGCGCCCGTCTAACCGGAAGACGTCACGCTGGCTCATCAGTAGCTCCTCGGCAGGCCCAGCACGTGCTCGCCAAGGTAATTGAGCACCATCTCCTGGCTGATCGGCGCGATGCGGGTAAGCCGAGCCTCGCGGAAGTAACGCGCCACGTGATACTCCTCCGAATACCCCATGCCGCCGTGTGTCTGCAGGGCGCGGTCGGCCGCGTCGAACGCGGCATCAGCGCACAGGTACTTAGCTGTATTGGCTTCGCGGGCACAGGGTTTACCGTTGTCATAGAGCCACGTCGCTTTCCGCAGCACTAGTTCGGCGGCGTCCAGCCGGGCCAGCGAGTCGGCCAGAGGAAACTGCAGCCCCTGGTTCATTCCGATCGGCCGCCCGAACACCTCGCGTTCGTTGCCGTAACGCACCGCGGCGCGCAGCGCGGCGCGGCCCATGCCTAGCGCCTCAGCGGCGATGAGACAGCGTTCAGGGTTGAGGCCGTCGAGGATGTACCGGAAGCCGTGCCCCTCCTCACCGACGCGATCCTCGACGGGAATCTCCAGACCGTCGATGAACAACTCGTTGGAGGACACCGCGTTTCGGCCCATCTTAGGTATAGGGCGAATCTCGACCTTGCTCCGATCGAGGTCGGTCAGAAACAGGGTCATGCCATCGGTTTTGCGGGGTGCGTCCTCGAACTTCGTTGTACGAGTGAGCAATAGCACCTTTTCCGATTCCAGGGCCTTGGAGATCCATACCTTGCGCCCGTTGACGACGTAATGGTCACCCTCGCAGCGCGCAAACGTGGTGATTTTGGTCGTGTCCAATCCCGCGCCCGGCTCGGTGACGCCGAAGCACACGTGCAGGTCACCAGTCACGATCCGGGGCAGGGTGCGGGACTTGAGCTCCTCAGACCCATGCACGATCACCGGATGCATGCCGAATATCGACATGTGCATGGAGCTTGCGCCGTTCATCCCGGCGCCGCTGGCCGCGACCTCTTCCAGCAGAATGGATGCTTCGGTGATGCCGAACCCATGGCCACCGTATTCCTCCGGCGTCGTGATGCCGAGCCAGCCCCCCTCGGCGAACGCGTCGTAGAACTCGGTCGGGAACTCGTGCCGTTGATCCTTGGTCATCCAGTACTGGTCGTCGAACTTGGCTGCCAATTCGGCGACCGCAGCACGGATCGTCTGCTGATCGTCGCTCAACTGGAATTCCACAGCACTCTCCGCTCACGATGTGGATCGGTCTAAGTGTTAATCATACTAATGGACAGACCAAAAAGGAAGGCCGGTTGTCGCGATGAATCGCCATGCACACGGTCATGCCGTAGCGGGAATTAACGGCAACGCGTCCGCGATCCTGTCGTTCCACACCGCCGGTGTGCCGAACAGGACGCGGTCGAGCTTGGCTCGCTTGTAGAAGAGCTGCAGATCGTGCTCCCAGGTGTACCCGATTGCGCCGTGGAGGGTCAGCGCGTCGTCGGCGAGCGTAGCCGCGGCGCCGGTGACCTGTGCCTTGGCGACCGCTCCATGGGTCGCGCGTTCAGGCAAACGTTCCTCCGCCGATTGCGCCGCGTAGCAGACAATGGATAGCGATGACTCCACGGTGACCAGCATCTGCGCGGCGGCGTGTTTGACCGCCTGGAATGACCCGATCGGCCGGCCGAATTGCTGTCGTTGCTTGCTGTAGTCGACGGCGAGTTGGAGCATTCGTTCCGATGCGCCCAATGCGTCGGCTGCGACCAGAACCGCTGCCCGGGTCGTGATTTCGCCGATCGCGGCGTTGGCGTCGAGCTCGAGCCGGCGCGCTGCGACGTCGTCAAACACCATATCGGCCACATCCCGCGAGCGGTCCAGCAGTGACCGGGGGTTAACAGCGATGCCCGGATCGTTGCCATCCACCAGCCACAGCGACACGGATTCGCCGTCGGTGACCGGGACCAGGAATCGCCGAGCCCGGGCCGCACCCAGCACGCACGGTATGCGCCCGTTCAGTCGCTCGGTGCGTCTATCTACCGACCGCAGTGCGGATGGAATGCGGTCGGCCCGCAGTGCTAGTGCGGTCACCTCGCCGGACTCAGTTGCCGCACGCGCCAGCGCCGGCTCGTTGTCCAGCGCTGCGATTGCGATTGCTGACTGCAACCAGGCAGCGGACGGGGCCGCTGCCCGCCCCAGTTCCCTTGCGGTCAGGGCGAGTTCCAGCAGACCACCGCCCTGGCCGCCGAGTTCCTCATCGAAACCGACCCCGGCCCAACCGTCGCGGATGAACGCCCGCTCGAAGCTGGAAAGGTCGCCGGTATCCAACCAGCCGCGGACTGCTGCCGAGCCAGCGCGTTCGTCGAACCACTCGCGCAGCGAGGTGGCAAACAGCTCCTGTTCGTCGGAGAGCTCCCATCGCATCAGCATTTCTCCTGCGACCTCCGTACTGCCGAGCAGTACGGATCAATGAAACAAATGGTACCTTAGGTCAGACCATAAACTATGAAGGGCAGTGATGGAAGCAGCAGATGCCGCGCCCACACCCTCGCGATCGCAGATCAGGCTGAGCCCATTCGGCGTCCCCAAGGCGTCTGACGTGCTTGCCAACGAACTCCGGGAGCGGATCCTCAATGGCGAGATCGCCGAGGGGACCCCGCTGCCGGCAGAGCGCGACCTGGTTATACAAACACAGGTGAGCCGGGCCACCGTACGAGAGGCGCTGCGGATCCTCGAGGTGCAAAACCTCGTTCGCGTCAAAGCGGGGCGTGCCGGCGGCGCGTTCGTGCAGAGGCCCACCACCAAGTCGATGGCCAACTCGGTGAGCATGCTCATCCGGGGCCGGCGCATCAACCTCGTCGACCTGATGGAGACAAGGGAGGCCCTGGAGCCGTTCTGCGCCGAGATTGGAGCCCGCAACCGTACGGAGCAGGATCTCGCCCAACTCGACCGGGCCAACGATGCGATCGCCGCTCCAGAAGCCGGCCTCAATCAATTTTTGCAAGCCAACCTGGATTGGCACATGGGTGTAGCGGTGGCCAGCCACAACGAGCTGCTGATCGGCTTCATGATGGCGCTGTCAGAGGCAATCTATGCTGGCACCGAAAATCCGACCTTCGTCGACGGCGGGGTTCGCGCCGTGACAAGTCGTGCGCACCAGGCGATTACCACTGCGATCCGGGATCGCGACGCAACCGCGGCGGCGCGACGGATGCGAAGGCATATGCACAGTTATGCTGCCGCTGTCGCCGAATCGGACGAGCGCGAGGCGATCGTCATCGGCGACGCAGGCCGCGAAGTCCGCGCGCCGGGTTTCTAGCGAACCCGATTGCGTCGGTGCCTCAAATGGGGGGCAAAAAGCGCTCGTTCGGGGGAAGCATCCAACGGGCCCAATCCGAGACGATAGGGATGCCTGAGGGGCAAGAGCGGTCCCGGGTCGCCGATGTGCGTGATACGCCGCTATTAAGGAGCAGGTCCGATGGCAATACATGCCGAATCCGCCACCTCCGCCACGCGTGACTTGTCGCCGTACCGGACCGATTACACGACGTGGAAGATCTTGGCTTGGACGGGTCCCGTCTTTTTGTTCGCGGTCTTCGTCCTCTGGGGGATAGTCGCGCGGAACATGCCGCCCTTCCCGCCGAGTGCGACGCCGGACGAAGTCAAGGCGCACTTCCACGATTTCCGGCTCCCGTTGTTGATCGCATTGAGCATCTGCGTCACGATGACCGCTTTCTATATGTCGTTTAGCGTGGCGGTCGCCCGCGTGATGGAACGTGTCGAAGGTCCTGGCGGCTTGTTGTCCAAGCTCGAAATGATGGGTGGCACGATCACTTGTGCGCCCGTGATGGTGACGCTTGCGATCTGGCTGACCGCCGCACACGAAGTCAACAACCTCACTCCGGGCATCATGCATATGCTCTACTGGATGGGCTGGCTGCTCTTCGACTTGGCTTACTTCGTCACGTCGTTCCAGATCGCCGCGATAAGCATCGTATTCATGCGGGACAAGCGCGAGAAGAAGCTGGTGCCAGAGCCTGTAATCTGGTGGGGTTGGGTCACTTTCGCGTCATTCTTTGCGGTTAGCGCTATCCCGTTCGTGACGACCGGCCCGCTGGCGTTTAATGGCGTGATCAGCTTCTGGATCGCGTTCTTCACCTGGTTCATCTGGATCCCGTCGTTGTCGTACTTCATCATCAAGGCTGTCGGTCGGATCAAGGCCGAGGACGAGGCCGCTGGACGTGTCAACGCTTAGTCGCACGGAGGCCGTTACCACCAACCGCGCGACACCCCGACGCCTTCCCGGTGTGGATGGCGTCTGGGTTGCGATCGGCGCCGACTCAGTCATTTTCGCGATCCTGTTCGGCAGCTTCATGCAGGCGCGGCTCCACAACCCGGTTGTATCTGAGGCTTCGCGACACGCGCTCAATATGAACCTGGGTGGCATTGACACGTTGATATTGCTGACTAGTTCCTGGTCTGCGGCCCTTGCGATTCAGGCTCTCAAGCGCGACCTCGTCGACCGGGTGCCTCGTTATCTGTTGGGCGGAGTGCTCACCGGCCTCATGTTCATGGTGTCTAAGTCGATCGAGTACTTCGAGAAGTTCGCCAAAGGAATTACGCCAGGCACCAACGACTTCTACATGTGGTACTTCACCTTGACCGGCATCCATCTGCTACATGTCGTGTTCGGCACCAGCCTGCTTACCTATCTGTGGATTCGCTCCCGGCGCCGCGCGTACAACAGCCTGCAGCGGGTGGTGCCGGAATGCGTTGCCTCCTACTGGCACTTGGTGGACCTGTTGTGGGTCATGATCTTCCCCTTGCTCTACCTCCAGAGGGCAGTCTGATGCCGGTATTGCGCCAGCGGGTCACCACGGTCTGGCTGGGTCTGATGGCGCTGACGTGCGTGACGACATGGGGGCTGTCGAAGGATCTGTTCAGCCCTGCCATCGCCGTTGTGGGGATCTTCGTGATCGCCGCGGTGAAGGTCAGTTACGTCATGCTGGACTTCATGGAGCTTCGTAATGCGCCGATTCCGGTCCGCGTTGCGTTCCAGGCGTGGCCCGTGGTCGTCGCGGCGATGATTCTGGGCTTTTGGTTCGCCACTCCTGCACTGGTGTAGGCGACGGCGGCCCGGAGGGCGTCGGCTGCTGAGAGTCATGCCCCGAAGAGGAGAGCGAAGTGCGCTCTTTCGGGGGAAGCGTGCAAGCGGCCGGGTCGGCGACGATGGCAGTGTCATTGGGAGGGTTTCGCATGGGTATCGGTATCCAGGTTGAGGGACTCACGAAGTCCTTCGGCTCCCAGCGGATCTGGGAAGACGTCACCATGGAGGTTCCCGAGGGCGAGGTCAGCGTGTTGCTGGGCCCGTCGGGTACCGGTAAATCCGTGTTCTTGAAGTCGCTGATCGGCCTGCTGCGCCCCGAGCGCGGTTCGATCATCGTGGATGGCACCGACATCACCGAGTGCTCGGCCAAAGAGCTCTACGACATTCGCACCCTGTTCGGCGTGATGTTTCAGGACGGCGCCCTGTTCGGCTCGATGAACCTTTATGACAACACCGCATTCCCGTTGCGCGAGCACACCAAGAAGAAGGAAGGCGAGATCCGTGACATCGTCATGGAGAAGCTGGAGATGGTGGGCCTGGGCGGGGATGAGAAGAAGTTCCCCGGGGAGATCTCCGGTGGTATGCGCAAGCGTGCCGGGCTGGCCCGCTCGCTGGTGTTGGACCCGAAGATCATCTTGTGTGATGAGCCCGACTCGGGTCTGGACCCGGTCCGCACCGCGTACCTGTCTCAGCTGCTCATCGACATCAACGCCCAGATCGACTGCACGATCTTGATCGTGACGCACAACATCAACATCGCCCGTACGGTGCCGGACAACATGGGCATGTTGTTCCGCCGGCATCTGGTGATGTTCGGGCCGCGTGAGGTGTTGTTGACCAGCGACGAGC
>Ga0335074_10000279_pt1 | contig 78053 bp, 67 predicted proteins | sample Lox_Sample_23_FD_206715 | JGI IMG/M metagenome (GOLD analysis project Ga0335074, IMG submission 206715) | Soil microbial communities from Loxahatchee National Wildlife Refuge, Florida, United States - Lox_Sample_2.3 | ecosystem: Environmental > Terrestrial > Soil > Wetlands | place: USA...
GCGAAAGCAGACGTATAGGGGCTGACTCCTGCCCGGTGCTGGAAGGTTAAAAGGAGTGGTTAGCGCAAGCGAAGCTGCGAATTGAAGCCCCAGTAAACGGCGGCGGTAACTATAACCGTCCTAAGGTAGCGAAATTCCTTGTCGGGTAAGTTCCGACCTGCACGAATGGAGTAACGACTTGGACGCTGTCTCAATGGGGATCTCGGCGAAATTGCAGTACCAGTGAAGATGCTGGTTACCCGCAGCAGGACGGAAAGACCCCGTGAAGCTTTACTGTATCCTGGTCTTGGGTTTTGAGATTGTCCGTACAGGATAGGTGGGAGTCGATGATCCAGCGGCGCTAGTCGTTGGGGAGACAACGTTGGGATACCACCCTGATAGTCTTGGGATTCTAACTATCGGCCGTTATCCGGTCGTAGGACATGGCCAGGTGGGCAGTTTGACTGGGGCGGTCGCCTCCCAAAGAGTAACGGAGGCGCCCAAAGGTTCCCTCAGAACGGTCAGAAACCGTTCGTTTAGAGTGCATAGGCATAAGGGAGCTTGACTGCGAGACTTACAAGTCGAGCAGGTGCGAAAGCAGGGCTAAGTGATCCGGCGGTTCCGAATGGAAGGGCCGTCGCTTATCGGATAAAAGCTACTCCGGGGATAACAGGCTTATCTCCCCCAAGAGTCAAGTTGGGCTCCCCATCCGAGCGATCGGATGGTGAAACAGCGGCTCGTATCGGTGAAACCCTTCGGGGCAATACCGAGGGAAGAAGGTTTGTCGTAGAGACATATTTTGGACGGCGCGCTCGAGCGACTGCGTTCGATTCTCGGCAACGAGAATTGATCGTGGGCTCTTTGCTCGGTGACGCGACCTTACTAAAGACGACGTCGGGATATTGTTTCCGGGTCCATCACGGGCTCGCGCAACGTTCTCTGGTCGATTGGAAGTACGCCGGGCTCGCGAATTTCGTGAGAACGGCGCCAAGAGAATCCGGGAATGGATACTATTTCCGGACGGTGAGCCATCCATGGCTTACAGAGCTGCGCGAGCAGTTCTACCGAGGCGCAAGAAAGATCGTTCCGATTGGGTTACTCGAGAGTAGCCTGTCGGCGGTCGGGCTCGCGGTTTGGATCATGGATGACGGTGCGGCTGAAGGTAAACAGCTGCGCATCAACACCCAAAGTTTCTCTGCCGGTGAGGCCGAGGAGCTCTGCCGGTTTCTACGAGCTAAGTTCGGTATCGAAATGACCGTGAATCGAGACAAGGCGAAGCCACGCTTGCGCTGCAAGGCGGCGAGCATGGAAGCCCTAAGATCGATTGTACGAGATCATACGATTCCGGATATGCTATACAAACTTTCCCTGTAACGACTTCTCGTTTGCCGACGAGAGATGGACGTGCCGGCGCACGTTCCGATCGCCACTTCCGTGGCGAACGCCCTCCGGGCTTCGGAAGAGCATTTGCATCGTGCGGATGCGCAAGCGCAAATCTATCGCGTTCATAATACGCCGCCATCTCGAAAGAGATGAAGGTATAGTCTAGCCTGCACGATGAGTGCAGGGCCACATCGACGGGGAGGTTTGGCACCTCGATGTCGGATCGTCGCATCCTGGGGCTGTAGTAGGTCCCAAGGGTTGGGCTGTTCGCCCATTAAAGCGGTACGCGATCTGGGTTCAGAACGTCGTGAGACAGTTCGGTCCCTATCCGCTGTGGGCGTAGGAAGTTTGAGGGGCGTGGACTCTAGTACGAGAGGACCGAGTCGAACGAACCGCTGGTGAACCGGTTGTCCCGCCAGGGGCATAGCCGGGTAGCTATGTTCGGATCAGATAAACGCTGAAAGCATATAAGCGTGAAACTGACCCCAAGATGAGACTTCAATCCCGTAAGGGTGAAGAGTCGTGGTAGACCACCACGTTGATAGGCCGGGGGTGGAAGCACCGTAAGGTGTGAAGCTGACCGGTACTAATCGCTCGGATATTTTTAACTACGCTTACGCCTTCATAGTTGGCACCTGGAAGTTCTTCTCTGTACAGCTTTGGGCCCAAACCGCTAGCGCGGTTTGGGTACCCGAATTTCCCACCCGCGATCGACTGGAGCTCCGGCTCGTCATCGCGGATGGGGATCCAGTTTGGGACCCCCAAACGACCCACGTCGTTTGGGAAACCCCAACAAGTTTCTGGCGTCCATAGCGGCGGGGTCCCACCCGTTCCCATCCCGAACACGGCAGTTAAGCCCGCCAGCGCCAATGATAGTCGGGCCGCAGGGCCCCTCGAAAGTAGGTCGACGCCAGATTATAGACACGATGAGCCCGCGATAGAAATTTCGCGGGCTCTCGTCGTCCTCGGGCCCGCACACCCTGGCCGTCTTCACATCGGGATGCTAGCTCGTCCGAATTGCTCGGCAAACGCCCGCTCGTCGAGATTCGTTTGCGCGGCGAGCTGCGCGACGTGGGGTGGCTCGAGATCGCGCTTGTCCAGGCGCACCATATAGTCGCGCGCGACGGCGAACGCCTCGGCGTGCACGTCGACCAGGCGCGTGCGGATGCGCCCCGTCGCCGGATCGAGCAAACTCTCCAGCGAGACCGGTTGCACGCGACCCCCGGAGAGCGCGATCAATGCGCCGCTGCCGCCGCCCAGCAGGTAGCGAACGGCGCCGTATCCGAGCGTGCGCGTGTAGTCGATGTCGAAGGCCACCGGTTTTGCGCAGCGCAGTTCGTAACCGATATCCTTGGTGAGCACGGTTGCCTCGATGCCGAGGCGGGTAAGGCGTTCGCGCACGCGATCGCGCAGCAATGCGCCGATCGGCACATCGGCCAGGCGCACGTGGCCGTACGCGTCGCGCGCGACGTTTTCCAGTGCCTTGAGCGTGTCGGCGGAAACACGCTCGACGATGCCCTCGGCCACGACCGCGACGCCGTAATCGCGTCCTTGCGCGCGGCGTTTCACGATCGCGCCGGCCAGCAGGTCAACGACCGACTCGAGGTCGAGCGTACCACCGGGAAACTCTTCCGGGATCACCGCCAATGTTGCGCCGGCCGCGTTGGCCATGCCGAGCGCGAGCGCGCCGGATTTGCGTCCCATGCTCACGACGATGTACCAGCGAACGGTCGTGCGCGCGTCTTCCAGGAGACTTTCGATGATCTGCGCCCCGACCGATCGCGCGGTTTCGAATCCGAACGTCGGCGCATTGTCGGGAAGGGGCAAATCGTTGTCGATCGTCTTGGGAACCGTCGCGACGCCGATGCGCCCTTTGGTGTGCTCGGCGATGCGTGCGGCGCCGAAGGTCGTGTCATCGCCCCCGATGCAGATCAAGTAGCGCACGCCGAGCACGTCGAGCGAGTGCACCGTGCGATCGAGGGATGCGGCGTCCTTGGCCGGGTTGGTGCGCGAGGTGCGCAAGAACGAACCGCCGCTGCCTTGAATCCGGGTCGCGTCGTCAATCGTCATCACGGTGGTCTTTACCGGCGAGCCGTCGACGAGGTCGCGATAGCCGTCGTAGATACCGATCACGCGCAGCCCCGCGTTGATCGCTTCGATCGTCGCGGACGCAATGACGCCGTTGATGCCGGGTGCGGGACCACCGCCCACGAGAATTGCGAGAGTATCGCTCATGCGCGGAGAATGCACGCTACCCATGGAGCTTTCCTACGCGGCGATCTGCTTCGATCTGTTCGGGACGCTGATCTCCGACGAAGGATCGGCGATCGCCGGAGCGCGCGAGACGCTGGCGGGACTTGGAGCGGCGCGTTGGGCGATCGTGACGTCGATGCCCCGGCGCGCGGCCGCTGCCGTGATTACGCGCGCCGGACTGCTCGTGCCGCCGGTGCTGGTGAGCGCCGACGACGTGCTGCACGGAAAGCCCTCACCCGACCCTTACCGGCTCGCAGCCGAGCGCCTGGCGATCGAACCTTCATCGGCGCTAGCCGTCGAGGATTCATCCTCCGGCGTCGATTCCGCGCGCGCCGCCGGAATGGACGCGCTTTTCATCCTGCGCGGGCGCTCCGCGAGCGCATGTTCGCGCGCCGACTATTACGTCGACCGTTTCGCGCAGCTCACCGTATCGGTCGATCCAAGCGGCGCGTGCCGCGTGGCATTTTGATCAGACTTCGCGGCCGATCAGTTCGAGTTTGGTTCCGGCCGGGTCCTCGAAGAAGACCGCGGGATAGGTTTCCATCTCCTCGCTGAGCTCGATTCCGGCTGCACCGATGCGGCGCAGCACGGCGATCAGCTCGTCGAGCCGCTCGTAGGCGACGCGAAACGCGATGCGGGTGTCGTTGTTGCGGTGAAGCGGGTTCTCGATTACGCCGAAGAAGCGGCGCGGCTTGGTGGGGTGCGCAGCCTCATAATATTCGATCGCGTTGTACGCGTCGAATTCGCGGTGCCATTCGCCGTCAGGATCGACGTAGGCGTAGCGCTTTTCGGTCAGGCCGACCTCCGGCATCAAATCGTCGTAAAACGCCTCGACTGCCGCGAGCGAGCGCACGCGGCAGTCGATGTGATCGAACCCGTAGAATTCGTGCACGCGCGCGAGGATTCACTTGGCGGCGGGCTTGATCGCGACCGCGTTAACCGCCGGGGATGCGTGTGCTTCGAATCGTTTGAAGTTGTCGTAGAAGAGCTGCGCGAGTTTGCGCGCCTGCTCGTCGTATCCGTTTTTGTCCGGCCAAGCATTGCGCGGGTTGAGGACCTCGGCCGGAATCCCCGGAACGCTCTTGGGAATCTTCAGACCGAAGAACGGCTCGGTTTCAAATTCGCCCTGGATGCGTTTTTCGATCGCGGCGTTGACCATGGCGCGCGTGTGCGCGATCGACATCCGCTTGCCCACGCCGTACTTGCCGCCCGTCCAGCCCGTGTTCACGAGCCAGCAGTCCACTTCGTGGCGATCGATGCGCTCGCCGAGTAATTTCGCGTAGACCGTGGGGTGATGGACCATGAACGGCGCTCCGAAGCAGGTCGAGAACGTAGCCGTCGGTTCAGTCACGCCGCGCTCGGTGCCGGCAACTTTGGCGGTGTAGCCGGAGAGGAAATGATACATCGCCTGATCCCGGCTGAGTTTGGAGATCGGCGGAAGCACGCCGAATGCGTCGGCGGTGAGCATGATGATCGTCTTGGGATGGCCGCCCATGCTGCCGGGCACGATGTTCGGAATGTATTCGAGCGGATACGCGGAGCGCGTATTCTCGGTCTTGGCTTCGGAGTCGACGTCGAGTTCGCGCGTGCGATCGTCGTACACGACGTTTTCGATCACCGTGGAGAAGCGGTGGGTCGCCGCCCAAATCTCGGGCTCGGCCGTAGCCGAGAGGCGAATCACCTTGGCATAGCAGCCGCCTTCGAAATTGAACACGCCGTCATTCGACCAGCCGTGCTCGTCGTCGCCGATCAGCGGCCGGTGCGGATCCGAGGAGAGCGTCGTTTTACCGGTTCCCGAAAGGCCGAAGTAGATCGCGACGTCACCGCTCGCGCCGGCGTTCGCCGAGCTGTGCATCGGCAGCGTCTCACGGAGCGGCAAGAGATAATTCATCACGGTGAAGATCGATTTCTTGATCTCGCCGGCGTACTTCGTGCCGCCGATCAGGATCATGCGCCGTGCGAAGTTCACCAAAATGAAAGTGGAACTCGGCACACCGTCGCGCCCGGGATCGGCCTGAAATTGCGCCGCGTCGATCACCGTGAATTCCGGAACGAATCCGGGCACGGGCGTTTCAGGTGTAATGAACATATGATGCGCAAAAAGATTGTGCCACGCGAACTCGGTGTAGACGCGAATCGGCACGCGGTAGCGCTCGTCCGCTCCGACGTAGCAATCCAGCGCGTAGACGTCGCGCTCGGAGAAATACGCTTCGACCTTGTCGAGCAAGGCGTCGAAGACGCCGGCGTCGATCGGACGGTTGGTGTCGCCCCAATCGATATGTCTTTCGCTCGAGGGCTCTTTGACGAACGCCTTGTCTTTCGGGGAGCGTCCGGTGTGCGGGCGCGTATCGACGATGAACTGCCCATCGCGGCCCAGCACGCCTTCGCCGCGGCGCAGCGCGTGTTCGATGAGCTGCGGCGGGGTGAGATTCTCCCACAGATTGGCGGCTTTGAGTTTGTCCGGAACGGTAAGCATTTAACCTACTTTTTGAGGTGCGCAGGCCGCGCCTGCACGGAGTTCAAAGGAGAGGGCCATGCCAAAGCGTTTTCCCCTAGTGCTATGCGCTTCTATCGCCGCGGGCTCGATCATCGTTGCCTTGGCCTGCGGGGGCCGCGCCGTAGCCGTTTTGCCCTTCCACTTTGGATTCTTCCCCTCCGGGCCGCTGGACGCGATAACTGATGTCGCAGGCGTCCGGGTTGCCAATCTCACGCTGATCCGGGGCCAGGACATCCGGACGGGGGCGACGGCCGTTCTCCCCAACGCCGATCCGTGGGACCGCAAGGTGGCCGCAGCGTTCCTGAGCTTCAACGGGAACGGCGAAATGACCGGAACGCACTGGATCGAGGCCGCCGGTTATCTCGAGGAACCGATCGTGCTCACCGACACCCTGGATATCGGCCGGGCCGACGACGGCGTCGTGGATTGGGTGATCGAGCACCACCCGCAGGTCGGGATCACGGACGACGTCCCGCTGCCGGTCGTGGCGGAGTGCGACGACCAGTTGCTTACCGACATTCAGCGGCGTCCGGTCGGGCCCGGCGACGTCCGGGCGCTGCTCGACGCCGCCGTGCCGGGCCAGTTCGCGCGCGGCAGCGTCGGCGCGGGAACGGGGATGCGGGCCTTCGGCTTCAAGGCGGGCATCGGCTCGGCATCGCGCGTGCTGCCGGCGAGTCTGGGCGGCTATCGCGTCGGCGTGCTGGTGAACGACAACACCGGCAGTTTGCGCGATGCGCTCACGATCGTCGGCGTTCCGGTCGGCGAGCGGCTCAAGAGCGAATACCGGACGGTCTATCCCAAACGCGTCTCGGCGGCCTCGCTGCACGGGCGGGCGGCGAGCGGCAGCATCATCATCGTCGTCGCGACCGATGCGCCGCTGGACAGCCGCGAAATCCGCGCGCTCTTGTTGCGAGCGGGCCTGGGCATGGGGCGGACGGGCCTGACCTCAGATGTCGGAAGCGGCGATCTGTTCGTCGGTTTTTCGACGACCGAGGTGTTTCAACGCACCGGCAATTTCGAGGTCAGCGCACCGGTGAAGCGCATCGTCGAAGACGACGACGTGCTCAACGCGCTTTACAGCGCGACCGCCGAGGCGACGCAGGCGGCGATCTACGACGCGCTTTTCGAGGCAAAGACGATGACCGGTCGCGGCGGCGCGACCGTATACGGACTCCCGGTCGAGCGCGTGCTGCGGATGTTGCGGAGTGCGGGCGCCATCGGTCAGTGAGCTATATCGAGACCGAGCGGTTGATCCTGCGCACCTGGATGCCGGGCGATGCACCGGCACTTTATGCGATCGCGCAGAAGCCTGAAGTCGCGCGTTATCTGATCACACAGAAGCCCACGATGGAACAGGTGCAGGCGTGGATTGCGCGAGAGACGGGTTTGCAAGAGCGCGACGGGTTTTCATGCTGGCCTGTCGTGCGCAAGAGCGACGGCGCGCTGATCGGACGCTGCGGCCCGCGCAAGATGCCCGAAGGCTACGTCGAGATCGCTTGGGTCTTCGACTCGGCAGTGTGGCGCCAGGGGTACGCCCAGGAGGCCGCATCGGCGGTTATCGAGTATTGCCTGCGCTCTCGGCAGCTGTCCGCCGTTTACGCGCTGATCAACCCCGACAACGCGGCGTCGATCGCGTTAGCGTATCGCTTGGGCATGCGGTTCGACCGGGTCGTTCGCGCGTACAAGCGCGATCTGTTACGCTATGAGCGTCATGCGTAAGAAGAAGCGGCGGAAGATGAAACTCGTGCCGCGGTTGTGGCCGCCGACGAATCTGCGTCCGGCCGGGGCGCACGAAACGCTCACCCGCTACAACCGCAAACGCAAGAAGCGCGAGCTGCGCGACGAGCTCGCAACGGAAATCGATCGCGACACGGATTAATGTGGGACGATTCCGCGTCGCGTGAGCTACTTGGTCGACTCGACGCCTCCTAAGCGCGCATAGCGAGCATCGCGACTTTGGCTGCGTTCAGCGGCGTCTGACGCATCTCGAAATCGACCAGCGCTTCGCCGATCTTATCGGCGAGCCGATTGCTAATGAACCACGGCGGCTTGGGCATCAGCGTTCCACCATAGCCGGCAAAGCTGCGCGGGAACGGTGCAAAGGGTGCCCAGACGACGCTCTTCTCGGCGCGGTCGAAGAGGTACGCGTTGTGCACGACGCCGATGCCGCTGCCCACGTCGCTCATCGTATGGCCGGGATAGGCACCCCACGTCGTCTCGGTGAGCAGGAAGCCCACGCCGGTCCAAGCGTTGACCGCTACGCAGCCATAGCGAAGACCCGCCACCGCGGCATCCAGATCACCTGCGTGCTCGTGCAGGGTCTTCGGATGCACCACCAGATTGGCGCCCAGCGTTCCCCATAGCCGGTCGTTGGCAAATGAGACGGCATCGCGCAAGAACGCCGCCGTATCGCCGGGCAGGGTCGTGACGGCGAGCACGCTCGCGAACGCCTCGATCTCGAAATTCGGATCGGCTGCGCCGGCATCGCCTATCCGAACCAGCGTGCGCGGCGTGAAGCCTTCGCCGCTGCGCCCGTAGGGCTCGGCGTCGTGTCCCGCGGCTAAGCGCAGGCAGCGATCGGCCGCGCCCGGATAATAGGCCGGACGATCGAACGCATCGCGCATCACTGCTTCGATCTGCGTTATCAGACGCGGCGTGCCGTCCCAATCGCGCGGCAGCACGAGCACCTGTGCGGCGATGCAGTTGAACCCGTCGTTGTGGAGCTTCTGGGTGACGATTTGCTCGGCTTGAAAACGAAAGTCGGCCGCGCTCCACGGCCCGGGCACGACGATCGTCGGGCTGACGTTGCCCAGTTCGGCGGTGATCGGTTTGTTCGCGCCGCCCGCGACGATCGCATTGAACGTGCGATCGCTGCCGGTGACGTGAATCTCGTCGACGAGCGGATGCGAGGTGAGCAACTTGCCGACCTCGGCGTCACCGTATGCGAATCGCAAAAACCCGCCTTCGACGAGTGGGCGCAGCGCGTCCTCGAAGACCGGCCCGAGATAGTCATTGATCGGGTTCATCTTGAGGATGCAAACTGCGCCGTCGGCGATCAATTTGTACAGCACGTCGAGCGGCGCAATCGCGGAGATGTTGCCGGCGCCGAGCACCAGCGCGACGCGGGGCTGCGGCGCGGATTGCTTGTACCACACGGCTGCCGTGGACGCGAGATTCTCGCGCGTCACGCCCGGCTGCATCCAGACCTGTGCGTGAACTCCCGAGAGCAGCACGTAGTCGTAGAGGCCGTTCGGGAAGACGTCGACAGCGAGACGACCATCGGGCCGCTCATGCACGCGGCCGGCGGGAACGTACGGTGATCCGTCACGCGCGATCGCACGCAGGGTGCGAATGTAGCGGTTGAGCGCATAGAGCACCGCCCAGGGTCCGCTCACCCATTCTTCGCCCGCGAGGGGCGTATTCGCGATGCCCTTTGCCTGTGCGCCGGCTTGCGCCCAACGCGCCGCCTGACCATAGACGGACTCACGAACCCGCTCGAGGAGATCGGCTTTGGCCGAGACGCGCAACGCGACCCACCGCTTTGCGCCTTCGCGAAGTTCGCTCAGCGACCGGTCAATTTCGGTTGGCGTCGCCGGGTGGACGAGCGTGCTCACTCGTTCGCCGAGACCATCCATTGGATGCCGAACCGGTCGGTCAATTGACCGAACAACCCGGTCCCGTGGAAAAGGATGTATGGCTCGAGCTGCATGGCCGGGCTCCTCCGTCGGGCGGGAAGGAAGCCTTGGCGATCCGCGCGCACCACCCTTTCGCTGTGCTTCCCTCATTCGCGAATATGCGCGATCTGCGCGATATCGACGAACGGCTCCAGCAAAATCCCGGCAATCCGGAGCTGCTCTTTGCGCGCGCCTGCATCCTCGATCAGCTCGGGCGCAACGACGAGGCGCGCGACGCCTACATCGAAGTGATCAAGCGCAACGGATCCCACGTCGCCGCGCTCGGGAATCTGGGGACGCTGCTGTACAACGCCGGCTATCGCAGCGCTGCGCGCCTGACGTACGCCGAAGCCCTCAAGCACGATCCGAGCGACCTTCGCTCGCTGGCAAACCTCGGCAACGCATTGCTGGAATCGGGCGATTTGCCCGAGGCACGGCAGCTCTACGAGCGCGCGATCGCGCTCGACCCTGCTTTTTCACCCGCGCATCAAGGGCTCAGTCACGTCCTCGGACGGCTTGGCGAACATGAGGCGGCAGAAGAACACCGGCAGGCGGGATTTGCGGCGATGCCGGTTGTCGTGAGCGCGTTTCGCGGCGCAGGAGCGCCGGTCTCGGTCTTGCTCCTCTGCTCGGCGTATCGCGGGAACGTACCGACCGACGTTCCGTTCGACGATCGCACCTTCATGGTGGTCAAACTCTTCACCGACTACTACGAAGCCGACTTGCCGCTGCCGCCGCACGACGTGATCTTCAACGGGATCGGCGATGCGGATCTTTGTGAAGGCTCGCTCCTCTCCGCGCACGCGTTGCTGCAGGCGCACGGCGCGACGGCGATCAATCCGCCGGAACTGGTGCGCGAAACCGGGCGCGTGCAGGTCGCGCAGCGCCTGCGCAACATCGACGGTCTGATCGTGCCCCATATCGAGGCCGTCGGACGCGACGAGCTCGCGCGGGTCGAACGGTATCCGGTGCTGGTGCGAGCGCCGGGATATCATGCCGGCGAATTCTTCGAACTCGCGCGCGATCGGAGCGAACTGGAATCTGTTGCGGCGGCCCTCCCGGGCGAACGCCTCCTGACGATCGAGCTGCTCGACGCGCGCGGCGCCGACGGAGCTTACCGCAAATATCGTGTGCTCTCGATCGGCGGCCGGCTCTATCCGGTGCATCTTGCGAGGTCGACGCACTGGAAGGTGCACTATTTTTCGGCGGATCTGGCGCGCACGCCCGAGGCCGTCGCAGAAGAAGAAGCGTTTCTGCGTAACATGCGGACCGCGATCGGCGAGCGCGCGATGCGCGCGATCGAAACCGCGGCGCAGCGAATCGGTCTCGAGTACTTCGGCATCGACTTCGGGCTCGACGCGCGGGGGAACGTGCTCTTCTTTGAAGCGAACGCCACGATGCGCGCGGTGGTGCCGGTGCGCGACGATCCCAACGAGGCGCGCCGCGCCGCCGCGCTGGCGGCGAATGCAGCGATCCGGGAATTGGTTCTATCGAAGCAGGCGTAGGTGACCGGTCGCGTAGATGCGGATCTGCGAATCGAAGCGGTGGTCCTTCCCGTCGATCCCGCGTATCCGCGAACGCACCGCGTAGTCGATGCTACCGTCGTGGTGATTGTGCGAAACCCCGATCACGTGCATGAGGGGATGTCCGTTCCGGAGTTCGAGGCGCTTGTGGGTTACCAAAAAGTGGGCGAGGCGCTCGTGCATCTCGCGGGAAACGTGCGGTTCGTGGTGGGCGTGGGCCGGCCTCGGCTTGGGCTCGTCGACGCTCGCCGGTTTGGATGAAGCCTTACCCTTGAACCATGACATTGCCGCTTCCTCATTGGCCTGCCGGAGCCCGGTACCGTTCTCGTGTCGATCAAATCTACGTTAAGGCCGGGCGATCTTTACCGGCTCGAAACCGCTGGTCACCGTACGCATCCGATAATACTAACGTGAGTACCTGGTTTTCGAAGCAGTCCGCCGCCCCGGCCCAGCCGCCCGTGCATCCGTCGCTCAATCTCGAGCACGCGATCGGAATTTTGCTGTGCAAGCACGGGCGGCTGGTGCAGCGCACCGGGCGTCACCTCATGCACTTCAGCGCGAGCACGCGGCACCCCGACGGAAGCGTCGACTACATCGTGCGCACGCGCGTGCACAGCGAGCACGGGATGGAGCGCAACTACGAGTCGCACGTCCGCGTTTTCGCCGACCGCCGGCTCAAATTGATTCGCTAGCTGATCAGCTCGCGTTCCACCATGATCGCTCGCGGATCGATCAGGTGTTTGTTGAGCCCGAGCTTCTCCGCCGGCACGCCGAGCGCAAACGCGACCAACTGCGGGAGATGAAACGTCGGCAGATCGGTCCGGCCCCAGCGTGCCGCCGAATCTTGCTGATATCCATCGAGCGCCAAATGGCAGAGCGGGCACGGCGTGATCACGGCTTCTGCGCCATGGTCCTTGGCAATGCGCATGTTTTGACCGACCATGTCGGCGGCGGTGCCCTCTTTCTCGAGCTGAATGTGGAAGCCGCAGCAGCGCGTCTTGCCGGCGTAGTCGACCGGCTCGCCGCCGATCGCCGCGATCACGTCCTCGAGCGAGTGCGGATTGCGCGCCGACTCCCAGCCGTTCACGCTCTCGGGCCGGATGATGTGGCAGCCGTAGAAGGGCGCCACTTTGAGCCCGTTGAGCGGACGCACGACCATTTCGCGAAGGCAATCGAGGCCGATGTCGTCGATCAGCAGCCAGAGCAGATGGCGCACCATCACGTTGCCCTGGTATTTGGCGCCGAACTTGCCGAGAATCGCGTTGGCCTGTGCCATGCGCTCTTCGCTCTCGAGCAGTTCCTTGTTGGCGGCGCGCATGTGGCCGGTGCAGGTGGAGCAGATCGTGATCACGTCGTCGAGGCCGAGCGCCTCGGCCTGAGCGTAGGTGCGCGCGTTGAGCACGCGCGCGACGTCGCGGTTGACGTCGTTGACGACGGAGGCGCCGCAGCACGATGCCGCGGTGAGCTCGACCAATTCGATGCCGAGTTTGTCCGCCAGCAGCATCGTCGAGTTGAAGAGTTCTTTGCACGACTCTTTGGCCACGCATCCTGGGAAGAATCCGTAGCGGCGCGTTTCACGCGAACGCGAGGCCTTGTGCGAGTCGATCGCCTTTTCTTCGGGCAATAGCGTTGCAGACATCAGCTAACCGGAACCTCCAAGGACTCGAAAATAGTACGGACTTCGTCGACTTTCGGAATCGGCTTGATCGAAGGAACGCCCAACATGGGAGCGGTTCCCCCAACCGCCATCTCGACCGGCGTCAGCTTGCCGCGCGCGACCATTCGCAGCGCCAACGGCGTGACTTTGAGCAGACCGCGGACGTTGAAGCGCCCGACGGTGCCGAGGATCACCTCGGTCTCGGCCAGCATGCCGGTTTGCTTGATCGTCTTGGAGACGACGAGCGCGTGGCGGGGGCCGCTCTCGTTCATCAGCACGCGGTCCTTGATCGAGGCGCGTTTGACGTCGATGATGCGATCGTTCGGATCGACGTGTTTGGGGCAGTACGAGCACGCGTAGCAGTGCGCGCAGAGCCAAAGATAATCTTCAGAAATCTGCGCGATGCGATCGGCACGCTTGGCATCGCGGACGTCTTCGATGAAGCGGTAGGCGTAGGCGATTGCGGCCGGTCCGGCAAAGGCGGGGTCGACGCTGACCACCGGACACAGCGCGTAACACGTCGCGCACATGATGCAGTTGGCGACGGCGACCAGTTTTTTCATGTCGTCGGGCGAGACGCGGCGCTCGCGCGGATGATCTTCGTCGCGATCGGCCGGCTGCAAGTACGGTTTTAGCCGTGCGTACTTGTCCCAGAACGGGTCCATATGCACGACCATGTCCTTCATCGGCTGGAAATTCGGCATCGGGTCGACCGAAATCGTCCCGTCGGCCTTGATCACGTCCTTGCAGTTGGTCTTGCAGGCAAGCCCGGTGATGCCGTTGATGTTCATCGAGCACGAGCCGCAGATCGCGGAACGGCACGAGCGGCGGAAGCTGATCGATCCGTCGACCTCCGCCTTGGCGGTTTCGAGCGCGTCGAGCACGGTCGTGGTTTCCGGAACCTCGACCTCGACGAGATCGCGGTGGGGAACCGTGTCGACGGCCTCGTCGAAGCGAAAGAGATCGAGCTTTACCTTAGCCATGACTAATACGTTCTCACTTCGGGAGCGAACTTGGTGATGGTGACGCCGCGCGAATAGTCCAGCCGCGGCGAGCCGTCCGGTTGCCGCCACGCCAGCGTGTGTTTCATCCAGTTCGCATCGTCGCGCTCAGGATAATCGGTGCGTGCCTGGGCGCCGCGTGATTCTTTGCGTTCGAACGCACCCTTCGCCAGCGCATACGCGGCGTCGATCAGGAAGTCGGTTTCGAACGTCGAGACGAGGTCGGTGTTGAACGTTTTGGATTTGTCCATTACGTAGACGCCGGCATCGAATTCTTTGCGCACGCGATCCATGTCTTGGACCGCCTTGGCCAGACCCTTCTCGTCGCGGAAGATGAACGCGTTTTCGCTCATCGTCTCGTTCATCGCGCGGCGCAGTTTCGGCGCGCGCGTGCCGCCCTTGCTCCCCAGGAGCGCGGCCACGCGATCTTGCTCGGCCCGCAGCGTGCGGTCCGAGGGCTTCCCGTCGCCGACCTTCTTGATGTAGTCGACGGCGTGCTTGGCGGAACGCGAGCCGAAGACGATCGTTTCGAGCAGCGAATTGCCGCCCAGCCGGTTCGCGCCGTGGACGCTCACGCACGCGCACTCGCCGGCGGCGTACACGCCGGGGACGCGCGTCGCGCCGAATTTGTCGGTCTCGATGCCGCCCATGAAGTAGTGGGCGCCGGGGAGAATCGGAATCGGTTCGTTCACGGCGTCCTTGCCGGTCGCGTCGAGCGCGAGCTCGCGAATCTGGGGGAGACGTTCGAGAATTTTCTCGCGGCCGAGGTGGCGCATGTCGAGCAGCACGCAGCCGTCGATGCCGCGTCCCTCCAGGATCTCGGTCCACTCGGCACGTGATACCACGTCGCGCGAGGCGAGTTCCCCTTTGTTCGGCGCGTACTTGAACATGAAGCGTTCGCCCTGCGCGTTGAGCAGATAGGCGCCCTCGCCGCGCGCGCCTTCGGTCATCAGCACGCCGTTCTCTTTGAGCGTCGTCGGATGGAATTGCATGAATTCCATGTCCATCAGCGGGATGCCGGCTTTGTAGCAGATGCCCATGCCGTCCGCCGTCGAGGCGTAGCCGTTGGTCGTCTTCAAGAACATGCGGCCGGCGCCGCCGGTCGCGAAAATCGTGGCCTTCGCGACGATATGCTCGAGATCGCCGTTGCGCATGTTATAGGCGATCACGCCGGTGCCGACGCCGCCGTCGATCGCGAGCGCGGTGCAGAAATATTCTTCGTAGACCTTCACGCCGAAACGCTCGAGCTGTTCCCACAACGTGTGCAGGATCACCAGGCCCGTCACGTCGGCCGAGTAGCACGTACGCGGAGAGCCGGCGCCGCCGAACGGGCGCTGGGCGATGCGGCCGTCGGGAAGGCGCGAGAAGATGCAGCCGCGGTGCTCGAGCCAAATGATTTGATTGGGCGCGTCCTCGCACATCGCGGCGATGGCGTCTTGATCGCCCAGATAATCGGAGCCTTTGACGGTGTCGAAGGTGTGGGCATCGGGGGAATCATCTTCGCGATTTCCAAGGGCGGCGTTGATGCCGCCTTGGGCAGCCCCCGAGTGCGAGCGGACGGGATGCATTTTTGAGACGATGGCGACGTCGGCTCCGCCCTCCGCGGCTTCCACCGCAGCGCGCATGCCGGCGAGGCCGCCGCCGATGACGACGACGTCGTGCTTGATCATTGCTTCTTTATACTATCCGCTTTTTGGGCTGCAGCCACGACTATTATCGAGGGGAAGCCGCACGAGGCGCCCCGCCCTAGGCGCTGGCGTCCGCCTGGCCGCCCTCGCCTTTGTTCCGGTTATAGAAGCGGAACTGGTTCTTTCCAGCCTGCTTGGCCTGGTAGAGGGCTTCGTCGGCAGCGAAAAAGAGCGTCTGACCGTCGATGCCGTCGTTGGGAAACATCGCGACGCCGATCGAGGTGGCCAGGCCGTTGCGGCGGAGGGCCGACATGATCCGCTCCACGCCGCGGCCCGTCTGGTCGCGATCGCTCTGGGCCATGATCAGCACGAACTCATCGCCCGCATACCGGGCGATGATATCGCCTTTGCGGGCGTTCTTTTTGAGGACCTGGGCAAAGCGCTTGAGGGCAAGATCGCCCAGCGAATGACCGCCCGAGTCGTTGATCTTTTTCAGGTCGTCGAGGTCGCAGATCACGAACGCGAACGGCGTGTCGTAGCGCTCGGAGGTGTGGAGCTCGCGCTCGAGCAGCTCGGTGAGCGCGCGCCGGTTGGGAATGCCGGTCAGCGAATCGGTATTGGCAAGGCGCTGAGTCTCTTCCAGCAGCCGGCGCGTCTCCTCGTAGAGACGCGCGTTCTCGACGGCGATAGCCGCCTGCGAGGCGAAGTCGAGCAGAACTCGCAGTTGGTTTTCGGTGATCTCGTTGCCGGGCGGATCGTCGGCGTAGAGCATGCCCCGCACGACGTCGCGTGCAACCAGCGGCGCGATGCAGTATGAACCGCGCGAATCCTCGAGCGGTGCATCGTCGTCATCGGCGGTGCCGTAGGCGAGCTGCAGCTTTCCTTGCGAAACGTCGGCCAGCGTCGAGTCGGCGCGAAAACCGCGGGGGTCGAGCGCGTGATTGACCGTGCCGTTTTCGTCGCATTCGAGGCGGCGAACGATGGCGTCGTCGTCGATCACGTCGAAGAGCACGACACGCTTGAATTTCAGGGCTTCGACCACACCGCGCAGAACCATCGAGAGGATGTCGTTGATCTCGAGCGTGGAGTTGATGGTGGAAAAGACCTGTTGCAGAACGAAGAGTTCGGCGTTCTGTTGTGCGTATTCGTCCCGTTCGGCTTCCAAAATGGCAATGCGACCGCGCAGCCGTTCGATCTCTTGGAGGAGTTCGACGGCTTCTGCGGAGCCGGCGGACAGGTTGGCGCCCATCGTTTAAGGTAACGTCTAGCTTTCGAGTATTCTTTAGGTCAGGCTTGTAAGACTTGAGACAGTTCGTACATCTTCACGTTCACTCCGAGTATTCGTTGCTGGACGGGGCTTGCCGGGTCGACCGGCTCTGCCGGAGGACCGCCGAGGACGGGGCGCCCGCCGTCGCCCTTACGGACCACGGCGTGATGTATGGGGCGATGGAATTCTACTACGCCGCCCGGGACACCAGCTTGACCCCCATAATCGGCTGCGAAGCCTATATCGCCCCCCGGGGACGTTTCGACCGGACCGTCCGGGAGGAGGCTCACGTCACGCTTCTGGCGGCCGACCTGATCGGGTACCGGAATCTCACCGCCTTGATCTCCAAAGGCTTTCTGGAAGGGTACTACTACAAGCCCCGAATCGACTTGGACCTCTTGGCCAAGCACCACGACGGCTTGATCGTGCTCTCGGGGTGCATGTCCGGCCTGGTAGCCGCACCGCTGCTCAAAAACGACTACGCGACCGCACTGCGCAACGCCAAGACCTACGTCGACATCTTCGGCGACCGCTTCTACATCGAGGTCATGCGCCACGGCATGCCCGAGGAGGAAGCGATCAATACCGGGCTGGTCAAGGTCGCGCGTGAACTTTCCGTGCCCATCGTCGCGACCAACGACTCGCACTATCTCGACCAGCGCGATGCGCCCGCGCACGACGTGCTGCTCTGCATCGGTACCGGAAAAACGGTTTCCGACACGAGCCGGATGAAATTCTATTCGGATCAGTTCTACGTCAAGTCCGCCGAAGAGATGTACGAGCTGTGGAGCGATCTTCCCGAGGCGTGTGAGAATACGGTGAAGATCGCGGGGCGCGTCGACATCAAGATTCCCGAGAAGATCTTCCACCTGCCGCAGTATCCGGTGCCGGAGGAGCCGGCACAGCCAGAGCGCACCGCGGAATCGTACTTGCGCGAAATTTGCGAGGCGGGCTTGGCCGATCGCTACGGCGCGCAGCGCGCCGCGACCGACGAAGCATTGCGCGAACGCTTGGATTACGAACTCGACGTCATCAACACGATGGGCTTCGCGTCGTACTTTCTGATCGTCTGGGATTTCATCAAATACGCGCGCGATCACGATATTCCGGTCGGTCCCGGTCGCGGTTCAGCCGTCGGTTCGTTGGCGTCCTACTGTTTGAAAATCACCGATCTCGATCCGCTCAAGTTCAATCTATTCTTCGAGCGCTTCCTCAATCCGGATCGCATCTCGATGCCGGATATCGACACCGATTTTTGCGTCGAGCGCCGCGACGAAGTGATCGCCTACGTGACCGAAAAGTACGGCAAGGATCGCGTTGCGCAGATCGTGACGTTCGGCACGATGGCGGCGCGTGCGGCGGTGCGCGACGCGGGACGCGCGCTCGGCGTTCCGCTGCCCGACGTCGATCGGGTCGCGAAGATGATCCCGTCGGGGCCGGGCGGCCTCTCGATCGAGCAGGCGCTCGAGCAAATTCCCGAGCTGAAGATGGTCGCCGCCGGGAGTCCCCAGATCCGCAAGCTGCTGGACACCGCCAAAGACATCGAGGGTCTGGCGCGCAACGCGGGCACGCACGCGGCGGGCGTGGTGATCTCGGCGGGTCCGCTGGTCGAGTACGCCCCGCTGGTGCGCTTCAACGACGGCGGCGTGAACACGCAATTCGACATGGAATGGGTCGAGAAGATCGGGCTGCTCAAGATGGATTTCTTGGGTTTGCGGAACCTCACCGTGATGAACCGCGCTGCCGAGGAGATCCGCCGCACCGTCGACGGCACTTTCGATCTCGCGAAGATCCGCGACGACGACAAAAAAACCTACGACATGCTCAGCCGTGGGGAAACGATGGGCGTGTTCCAGGTCGAGTCCGAGGGCATGACTCGCGTGTGCATCGAGTTGAAGCCCTCGCGCTTCGAAGACATCATCGCGCTCGTCGCGCTCTATCGTCCCGGGCCGATGGAGTGGATTCCGCAATATATCGCCAACAAGCACGGCCGGAGCAAGCAAAAGTCTCTGCATCCGAAGCTCGAGCCGATCCTTGCGGAGACCTACTCGGTCCCCTGCTACCAAGAGCAGATCATGCAGATTGCGCGCGACGTCGCGGGCTTTTCGATGAGCGAGGCCGACGAGCTGCGCAAGGTGATGGGGAAGAAGCAAAAAGACAAGGTCCCCGTCTATCGCAAAATGTTCATCGAGGGCGCAAAGAGCACGTCCGGCGTCGACGACAAACTGGCCGAGCAGATCTTCGCGTTCATCGAACCGTTCGCCGGCTACGGTTTCAACAAGTCGCACGCGGCGGCATACGGCTGGATCACCTATCAAACCGCGTACCTCAAGGCGAATCACCCGCTACAATATCTGTGCGCGCTGATGACGTCGGTGAAAGACAAGACCGACAAATTGGTCGAGTATATCGAAGAGGCGAAGAAGATCGGGATCACCGTGCTGCCGCCCGACATCAACGAGTCGCTGACCGACTTCGCGGTCGTCGGCGATCACATTCGCTTCGGGCTGGCCGCGGTGAAAGGCGTCGGCGAGGGCGCGGTGCGCAGCATCATCGAGTCGCGTGAGCGCGACGGAAAGTTTACCGACCTTTTCGATTTGGCCAAACGCGTCGATTCCAAGCAGGTGAATCGCCGGGTCTTCGAAGCGCTGATCAAATGCGGTGCGCTCGACGCGCTTCCGGGGAACCGCGCGCAAAAGCTGGGCGCGCTCGACGGCGCGCTCGATCTCGCGGCCCATGCAACGCGCGAGAAGGAACTCGGTCAATTTTCGCTTTTCGGTGATGCCGCCGAGCACGCGCCCGCGCTGGTTCCGGTCCTGCCGCCGCTTCCGGCGCCGAGCCCGCGCGAGACGCTTGCGTGGGAGAAAGAAACGCTCGGCATCTTCGTTTCGGGTCACCCGCTCGCGGGTCTGGCCGATGCCCTGGCCCGCACGGGCGCGATGCCGGTCAAGGATCTGCGCGAGGTGGAAGACGACGGGTTCGTCACCGTCGCGGGCATGGTGACCTCGGTGCGGCGCACGCTCACCAAGGCCGGTCAGCAAATGCTGATCGCGCAGCTCGAAGACACGAGCGGATCGTGCGACGTCATCGTGTTCTCGAAGTTGTATCCGGCGGTTCAGAACATGTTCGTCGAGGACGAGATTCTGGTCGTCAAAGGACGGCTGCGGCTGCGCGAGCGTCCGGGCGCGGCGCCGGGAGAGGAAGGGCCGGTGGATCTTTCGGTCAGCGCCAACGACGTGGCGCCGTTCGAGATGCCCGCGCGCGTGACGCTGCCCCCGTTGGACGTGCGCGAATGGCACGTGCACGTCGGTTCGCGCGACCAGATCGATCGGTTGGCGGCGCTCGTCGACGAGTGGCCGGGCCAGGTGCCGGTCGTGATGCACGCGCGCGGAAAAACGCAGCGGCTCGCGCGCACGATCGCCGCCGATCATCAGCTTCGCAGCGAGCTCGAGCGCATCTTTGGGCGCGGGAACGTGAGGAATGACGCTTAGCGTCATCCCGTGCGCCGAACGGGCGCGAGCGGTGGGGATGCGCCGCGACGGCTGGGCACCCTCGCCCGAGCTGGTGAGCTCGGTGGCCGAAATCATCGTGGCCGTGCGGGTTCGCGGCGACGGCGCGCTGGTCGACTTCACCCGCCGCTACGACGACGCGAACTACGATCTCTCGAAGCTGCGGGTGCCGATTCCGATGCATGACGGCGCGCGAGCGCTCGTGCCGCCGGAGATCGCCGAGGCGCTGCACTTGGCCAAAGAGCGCATCGGGCGCTTTCACGAACGGCAGCGCCCGGCCGATCTGGCCTACGTGGACGAGGACGGAACCCGCTACAGCCTGCGCTATCGCGCGCTGGACGCGGTGGCGGCGTACGTGCACGGGGGCCGCGTTGCCGCCGCATCGGCGGTGCTGATGAGTGCCGTGCCCGCCAAAATCGCCGGCGTTTCGCGGACGATCGTGCTCTGTCCGCCGCGCCCGGGCGGCGTCGTGCACCCGGCGGTGCTCTACGCCTGCAGCCTCTGCGAGGTCGACGAGCTCTACGCGGTCGGCGGTGCGCACGCGATCGCTGCTGCGGCGTACGGCACCGATTCGATCGCGCGCGTCAACAAGATCGTGGGCTGGGGCGGCGCGATCGTGAGCGAAGCGAAGCGCCAGATCTACGGTGTGTGCGGCATCGACGGTCTTTCCGGACCGCCGGAGGTGCTCGTGGTTGCCGATGACGGCGCGAGCAGCGAGTACGTCGCGGGTGAGCTGCTCGCGCAAGCCGAGCGTGACATGTTTGCGCGCGTCGCGGTCCTTTCGGAATCTCGCCCGCTGCTCGAAGCGGTCGCGCAGCTGCTCGATACTTTCGACGTGCGCACACTCCCGCACGGCGAGACGCTCGCGCACGTCATCGACGGCGCATGCTCCTTGCTGCACGCGCAAAACCGCGCGGAACTCTTCGATACGATCGAAGCGATCGCGCCCGAGCGCCTCGCCTTACAAGTGCGTGATCCCGAACCGTATCTCGCCCGCGTGCGCCACGTCGGAACCGTGCTGGTTGGCGACATGACGCCGCTCGCGTCGGGCGACTATCTCGCCGGAACCAATAACGTGTTGCCGCCCTCGGGCATGGCGCGCTTCGCGTCGGGCTTACGGCTGGACGACTTTTTGCGCAGCTTCAGCGTGGTGGAGAACTCGCGCGAGCGCATGCTCGCCGACGCCCTGCCGCTGGCGGCACTGTGCGAATTCGAAGATTTGCCGCATCACGCGCAAACGGCGAGGATGCGCAGCGGCGCATGATCCTTCGAGGCTCACTGCGTTCGCACCTCAGGATGACGTATACGGAATGATCGTTCGAGGCTCACTGCGTTCGCACCTCACGATGACGTATACGGAATGAAGCTTGTTGCTTTCGACCTCGACGGGACGCTGGTTGGACGCGATCTCGTGATCTCGGCGCGGGTGCGCGCGGCCGTTGCACGGATGCTCGATGCGGGCATACGCGGGTGTATCGTCACCGGCCGGATGTACCGCGCCGCGGTCCCCTTTGCGCGCGAGCTCGGCTTCGAAACGCCGCTCATCTGCTATCAAGGTGCGGCAATCGTCGACCCGCTGAGCGACGAGGTGTTGCGCGATACGCCGCTGGAGCCGGACGTCGTGAGCGAAATCATCGGCCTCGCCGGCGAAGCGAACGTGCACCTGCAGCTCTACCGCAACGATCTCTACTATTGCGAAGTGGACAACCGCTTTTCGCAGCTCTATGCTTCGCTCTCGGAAGTCCAGCCGGTCATCGTTCCGTCTTTGCGCGAGACGTTCGCGTTCAGTGCGGCGACCAAAGCGGTGGTGATCGACGATCCGCCACGCGCGCAAGAAATGGCCGCGCTTTTCTCTGAGCGGCTCGGATCGCAAGTCTACGTCACGCGCAGCTACCCCGAGTTCGTCGAAATCCTGGACCCGCGCGTCAATAAGGGCGAAGCGCTTCGCTTTGTAGCAGCCGGCGTCGGTGTCGACATGCGCGACGTCGCCGCGATCGGCGATTCGTGGAACGACGCACCGCTGCTCGAGGCGGCGGGCCTCGGGATCGCAATGGGCAGCGCGCCCAAGGAACTGCGCGCGGTGGCGCAAGGCGTTGTCGGTGACGTGGAAGCAGACGGCGTGGCCGAAGCGATCGAGCGGTACATCGTGGCATGAGGGGCCGGCCCGAGCGGGCGCGCCGTCGCCGCGGTTCGCCCACGCGCGTACTGCGCCCGTTCCGCCTCTTGCTCGCGGTCCTGGCGATATTGGCGGCCGTTGGACTCTACCTGCTTTCGACCTGGCCCGCGCTGTATCCGCATACGATCGACGTCGAGGGTAATCGCGTCGTGTCCAAGGACCAGATCGTCGAGCGCGCGCACATCAATCTGGCGCGGAACATGTGGCTGCAGAACACGCGTGCCATGGCTGCTCGGATCGAGGCGATCCCCTACATCGACACGGCGCGCATCGCGCGGCGGCCGCCGGACACGATCGCGATTCGGGTCACCGAACGGGTGCCCTTCGCCTTCGTCGACAGTAACGGCGCGCGCGTCACCGTCGATCGCACGCTGCGCGTGCTGCAGAACGGTGCGCCGCCGGCGCTCGCCGGCACGCTTCCGGTGCTGCGGGTCGTACTGCCCGCGCTGCCCGCGCCGGGCGCGGGCATCTCGAGCGCGGACGTTCAGACGTTAGCCGCTTGCGCGGCGGATTTGGCGGCCGCAGACGTCGATGCGCGTTCCCTCGGCTTCGACCGATTCGGTGACGTGACCGTGGTACTGCGCAACGGCGTGCAGGTAATGCTTGGCGATCGCGCGAGCGTAACGCAGAAAATCCCGCTCATCGAACCGATCCTGCAAGTAGTCGATCGCGGCCGGCGCAAGGTCGCCGCGATCGATCTGCGGGCGATCACCACCCCGGTGGTGATCTACGCGAAATAGGCTTTAAGGAAGCTCTGAAGCTTCCTTAACGAAGGACCAGGCCGTTCGCGATGAACGTGCCGTTGCTCCAATAGCCGTAGACCGCGATCCGGTCGCCCCAGCGAGGCGTGGCGCCGGTCGGATGAATCACGGTGCCGGGTTTCAGATCGATCGTCAGAACGTTTCCGTTGCGACGCCGGACGTCGACGCGATACGGACGGAAGTGCACGACCGTACCCAACACGACGTGACGGCGATCGTATTGGAATCGATCCCATCCGGGCTGCCACGTAGTGTAAACCGGGCCGTAGCCTTGCGCGGACGCAGGCGGGGCGAACGCCGTGGAGAGACCGAGGAACAGCGAGAGAGCCAGAAGCGCGGAGATGATTTTTGTATTCATTGCATACCTCACGGTGAGTACTTGCCTTCGGAGGTAACGGTGCCCAGCCCGAACCAGTTCGAACCAACGGCGTTTTCGGCTTCTTTCTCACGCGCTTCTCATGGAAAGCAGGCGAGCCGCGTTGTGCACGCGGCTCGCGATTCATTGCTTAGAAAAACCGGATAGCGTCAGTGACTGCTCAGATCGGCGTACACCATTACCGCGCCTTTGATGGTGGAGAGTTTCAACTGGTCGCCGGGCTTGCATTTGCTGAAGTCAACGGTCTCGCGTCCGGCCGTAAGCGTGGTTTCGGCGCCGTTGTCCATCGCCACCTGAATGTGCTTGTTGTCGATCACCTTCTCGATTTTGACCGTATAGGTGCCGTCGGGTATCAGCGAGGCATCGATCGTATTTGCGGCCATCGCGATGCCCGGCACGGTGAGCACCGCGAGGGCCGCGAGGAGGGTGAGGAGGCTAAGTTTTTTCTGCACGTCAACTCCGCTTTGGGAACTACCTAGCCTAAGATGATAGCGCAAGTGCGCCCGGGTCTTCCAGGGCCGAAGGACGCGGGGCTGCCCCGTCTTCAAAGGCCAACTGGCCGGTTTGGAACTGACCCACCAGTTCGCGCAGCTCGCTGGCCTCGGACTGCACCTCTTCCGCGCTGGTCGCCATGGTGCCGACCGCCAGGGCGTTCTCACCGACCAGATCCTGCTGTTTCTCGATGCGGTCGCCCACGGCCTGAACCGAAGTCTGCTGCTCGGTCGAGGCCCGCGCCACTTGGGCCGTGCGGTTTTCGATCTCGGAGACGCTCTCGAGAATCTGGTTGGACGTGACGGCCTGCTCGCGCATCGTCGCGGCGGCTTCGTGGGTCATCGCCCCCATTTGCTCGCTCGCTTTTGCGAGTTCTTCGGACGCTCGCGCCTGCTCGGTGGTTGCGATGCTGATGTCGCTGACCAGTTGCGCGACTTCGGTAACGCGCGTGCTGATCGTCTCGATCATCTGCGTGACGTTGCGCGCCGACTCGGCGTTGTTCTGCACGAGGTTGTTTGCGCGAGCGGTGCGCTCGAGTACGGCCGAGGTGCGGCGCTGGATATCGGCGACGAGTTGCCCGATCTGTTTGGTCGAGCTGGCGGAGTTCTCGGCCAGCTTGCGCACTTCGTCGGCGACGACCGCGAAGCCGCGGCCGTGTTCGCCGGCGCGTGCCGCTTCGATCGCGGCGTTGAGCGCGAGCAGGTTCGTCTGGTCCGCGATCTCTTCGATCAAGCCGAGGATCTCACCGATCTGCCGCGATGCGCCGTCGAGGCTCTGCATTTCGGTCACGACGTCGGCGACCGTGTCGCTGATCGAGCCCATGCCCTTGGAGAGCGCGAGCACTTCGTTGCGGCCTTCGCGCACCTGCTGGTCGGTCACGTTCGATTCCGAGCGCACGCGCTCGGCGTTGCCGGCGACCTGCACGATCGACGCCGACATTTCCTGCGTGTTGGCCACGGCTTGTTCGACTACGGTCGCGAGATTCAAGAGATTTTGATCCATCTCTTGAATCGACGCGGTCATCTGCGCGACCGCGCTCGAAATATCGGACACCCGCCGCGCAAGGGCCTCGGCGTTGTCGGCGACAGTGCCGCCCGCGCCCGCGACGCTGTTGGAATACTGGCGCGCCTCGACCAGCGCGACCAGCTCTTCCTTCATACGGCTGTCGACCTGCAGCGCGAGCTTGCTGCTGTGTTCGGATTTGGTCTGCACGGTAAGCGAGGCTCGCTGGATTCGGCCGATCATCGACGAGATGCGGTCGGAGAACTCGTCGATCGCTTGGCCGAGCCGGCCGAGCAGATCCTGGCCATGCCAGTTGATGCGCTGCGAGAGATCGCCGGTACCCATCGATTCGAAAATTTCGACGCAGCGGCCGATGCTGCGCAAGACGATGCTGCGTAGCCAGCTGTAGAAGAGCACGATGAGGATGATCGCGACCAGCAGCCCGCCCAGGAGGGTGTACAGGCTCGTGGTTCGTGCGGCGAGCAGCTTACTGTAGCGATCGTTCGCGAGCGTAGTGAGCGCGTTGAGCATCGCTTGCCCATCGCTGCTCTGCTTTTCGTAGGCGGCGCCGGAGGGGCCGTTGATCTGCGCGAGCGCGGCTTTGCTCTTGCCGTTCTGCAACAGGCTCACGGCCGAGAGCGCTTGGAAATCGTACGCGCTCGCGCTCGAGCTGAACGCGTCGACGAGCGGGCCGATCTGTTTGGCGATCTCGTCGCTGTTGCCGGCGCACGCCGAGGTCGTCATGTCCGCTCCGCTTTTGCTGGCGGTGCTGGTCGGACAGAAGATCTTGACCATCTTGCGCGCGTCTTCCGGGAACTGTGTGACCAGGGTGTTGGAGAGGGCGAGCTGCTTGGCGGCGGCAGCCGGATCGGATGCGGTCGCGGCTTCGAGCGTGGCAGCCCGCAGGCTGTCGGCGTCGGAGGCGACCTTGGAATAGGCCTCTTGGCCCGCGATAACTCGCGAGTTGAGCACCTCTGCCTGGTTAGAGATCCCGTTCAAGGCCCAGAGCATGACCGGGACCATGGCGATCATCACGAGGACCACCAAGCCAAAGGCCGTCAAGAGCCCGCGTTCTAAACTCGTGCGGCGCTGTATCATCATTAGCTACATCGGCCGTCCTGTGATGGGTATTTATGGCTCCGTTGTTCAGCTGTGGATAACGTCGGGGCTGCTTATCCGCAGGCTGTCCCCACGCTGTCCTCAAGGAGTCCGCCGGTGGTGCGCCAAGCCCTGACGGTTCCCTCTTTTAGTACCAGGAATAGTAGGGATTGTCGAGGGGCAACACAATATATAGCGGTTAAATCGCCGCCTTCGGAGCACAGGTGACCTAACGGATGAAGCACGAGACCGTTTGCGGGCTCGATATCGGGACGACCAAGACCTGCGCGGTCGTCGCCGTGGAAGGCCCCAGCGGCTTGGAGATCGTCGGGGTCGGCGAAGCCCCGTCGCTGGGGATGCGCAAAGGCGTGGTGATCGACCTCGAGGAGACGATCAAGTCGATCGAAGCGGCCACCGAACGTGCCGAGCGGATGGCGGGAGTCCACATCGCCGACGTGTACGTCGGGATCACCGGCGACCACATCCGCAGTACCAACAATCGCGCCGTCGTCGCGACGACGAGCGACGATCGCGAAGTGAGCAACGCCGACGTGCGCCGCGTGATCGACGCGAGCAAGATCATCAATCTTCCCGCCGATCGTCAAATCATTCACGCGCTGCCGCGCTACTTCACCGTCGACGGACAAGAAGGCGTGGAAGATCCGATCGGGATGGCCGGCGGACGTTTGGAAGTCGACACGCACATCATCACCGGCGGTTCGAGTTTCATCACCAACGTGCTAAAGTGCGTGCACCGTGCCGGTTTGGAAGCGGCGGGCCTCGTGTTCGAACCGCTCGCCAGCTCCGCCTCGACCCTGCTGCCGGAAGAAAAACAAGTCGGCGTCGTGCTGCTGGATATCGGCGGCGGTACGACCGACATCGCGGTCTACTCGCTCGGGAGCGCGATCTTTACGTCGACCATTCCGGTGGGCGGGAACATTCTCACCAGCGACATTTCGCTCGGGTTGAAGACCTCGCTCGCGCAAGCCGAAGAGGTGAAGAAGCAGTACGGCGCGGGCGTGGCCGAGGACGGCGAGCAAACCTTCGCGGTGTACGGATTGGACGGCCGCACGAACAAGGAATTCACGACCGCGCAATTGCGCGCGATCGTCGTTCCGCGCGTGCTGGAAACGCTGCGCATGGCCAAGCAAAAGATCATCGAGAACGTGCCGCGTGATTTGGTGCTGGGCGAAGTGGTGATCACCGGCGGAGGCGCCCTCTTGCCGGGCCTGGCGCCGATCTCCGAGGACGTGTTCGGATTGCCGACGCGGGTCGGTTCGCCGACGACGCTCACCGGTCTCACCGACGCAATGAGCCAGCCGCAGTACGCCACCGCGATCGGCTTGGTGCTCTTCGGTCATAACGGCGAGATGGAAGAAGGCAACGGCGTGCGGCGCGGCGGCGGATCGATCGTAACGAAAGTCCGGCGATGGTTTTCAGATCTTTGGAATTGACACGGAATCACTGTGACCCGGAAGAAGAACCCCACACAACTCACCTTCATCGAGGAGCAAGCTCAGATGGCAGATGCACGTCGCTTTCAACCCGAACATGCCGCGGCGATCAAGGTAATCGGCGTCGGCGGCGGCGGCTGCAATGCCGTCAATCGCATGATCGAGGCGGGCCTCACCGGTGTCGAGTTCTACGCGGTGAATTCCGACGTGCAGGCGCTGCGCAGCGCGCGCACCGAGAACACCGTGCATATCGGCGGCGGCCAGACGCGCGGCCTGGGCGCCGGTGCGAATCCGGTGCTGGGGCGTGAAGCGGCGGAAGCCTCGCGCGAAGATCTGGCGATGATCCTCGACGGCTCGGATCTGGTGTTCATCACCGCCGGCATGGGCGGCGGCACGGGCAGCGGTGCGGCGCCGGTGATCGCCGAGCTTGCGCGCGATTCCGGCGCGCTCACGATCGCGGTCGTCACCAAACCGTTCGCGTTCGAAGGACGCAAGCGCATGCAAACCGCCGAGCACGCGATCGCCGAACTCGAGGCGAAGGTCGACACCTTGATCACGATTCCGAACGAGCGCATTCTCCAGGTGATCGAGAAACGCACGCCGCTCAATGAGGCCTTCGCCTACGCGGACGACGTCCTGCGCCAAGGAATTCAAGGCATCAGCGATCTGATCACGCAGCCCGGGTTGATCAATCTGGATTTCGCCGACGTGAAGACGATCATGAGCGATGCGGGCAGTGCGATGATGGGCATCGGCGAAGGCTCGGGCGAGCACCGCGCCGCCGACGCCGCGCAGAAGGCCATCGCCTCGCCGCTGCTGGAAACGACGATCGAAGGCGCGCGCGGCGTGATCTTCAACATCACCGGCGGCGCCGACATGGCGATGTACGAGGTGAACGAGGCGGCGGAAATGATCAGCCGCGCGGTCGACTCGGACGCGCAGATCATCTTCGGCGCTTCGGTCGATCCGTCGATGGCCGGCAAGGTGCGCGTGACGGTCTTGGCCGCCGGGTTCGGCGCACCGCGCGCCTATCGTCCCTCGGCCGGACACGCGTTCGAGAGCGGCAAGCTCGACGCCGTGACGCCGGTGAACATGGACGACATCGAAGTGCCCGCGTTCTTGCGGTATCGCGGCTAGAAACAAACCGTGGACGACCAGGGCTTTGCCGCCCGGGTGCTGGCCGATTCGGTCAGCCCCGCGGGCATCCGTTTGACGACGCTCGAAGTGCGTTTCCCGCGCTTCATCCTCGCGGAATTCAACACGCATCGCGTCTTTTCACGGAATAGCGCGAGCAGCAGAGCAATACCGACGAAGAAGCTCATCGAACGCGTGCTTGAAAATCCCGCGTTGCCGGTGGAATGGGGCGTCAACAAGCCGGGTATGTCGGCGAGTGAAGCGCTGACGACGGAACAAACGGAAGAAGCGAAAGCGGAATGGCTCCGCGCGCGCGACAGCGCGGTGGAACACGTTCGCAAGCTGCAGGCATTCAACGTCCATAAACAAGTGATCAATCGGCCGCTGGAGCCGTTCATGTGGCACGCGGTGATCGTCACCGCGACGGAGTGGAAGAATTTCTTCGCCCTTCGGCTGGCGCCGAACGCGCAGCCGGAGATTCGCGTCGCCGCGCAGCACATGCGGGCGGCAATGGATGCGTCGGAACCAACGCCGGTCGCGCCCGGTGAGTGGCATCTTCCCCTCGTGCAAGACGACGAACGCGGGTTGCCGATCGAGGAGTTGAAGAAGATCAGCGCCGCACGATGCGCGCGCGTTTCGTACCTGACGCACGAGGGCAAGCGCGACATCGAACGCGATATCGAGCTGTGCCGACGATTGTGGACGGATCGGCACCTGAGCCCGTTCGAGCACGTGGCGACGCCGGCCGGCGATGCGGGCTTTCACGCGAATTTTCGCGGCTGGGCGCAAATGCGCGCGGAGATCGAGGCGATGGGGGCGCATCCCGTAGAATAAGGCGAGCAAATGCTCGCCCTCCAGCCCCTGGAATTATATGTGCTCGACGCCGACGTCGCGGCGCTGGAGCCCTTGCTCGCAACGCTCGGCGGCGAGCCGCGCCTGCAACTATTGGTCGCGTTGGCGTGGCATTTGCGCCAGCGAGATAGCCGGCGAGCGTTTGCTTTGACGAACGAGGCCGAGGAACTGCTTGAAACGCTCGAACGGCAAGCGAGCAGGACGGTGTCGGCGCGGCTGGCGCTAGTGCGGGCCGAGACGGGCGCTCTGCTCGGCAGGCTCGACGAAGCGCAATCGTTCGTCGCCGCGGCGCGCAACGCGTTCCACGAGGCCGGCGACCTCTCGGGCGAGGGCGATGCGTTCATGGCCGAGCGGATCGTTGCGCACGCCCGCGGCAATATGGATCGCGCGATCGGCGCGTGCGAAGATGCGTGCGATCGCTACACGCGCGCGGGCGACCGGCTGCGGCTGGCCTTTGCCGATGCGTGGCTCACGTTTTATCTCGCCTTTCGCGAGCCGGATGCAATGGCCGCGAAGATCGCCGGATTACGCGCGACGGACGCGGAGCATCCGGGTATCGAGGCGTTGCGCGCGGCGACGGAAGGCGTGCTGGCCGCGCGCGACGGCGACGTTGCGCGCTCGGCGGCGCGGCATATCCAAGCCTCGCACGCGGCGCGCGGATCGGGTTTGGTTCGGCATGCAATCATTTCGGCGCTCAACGCCGCCGGCAAATTTCGCGAACTCGGCGACTACGACGGAGCCTCGGAACTGATCGAAAGCGCGCTTGGCCCGGCGCGCACGGCGCGCTGGCCCGCGCTGGTGGGATTATGTCTGATGCGCCTGGGCGAGTTGCTGCTCGATCTCGGACAGGTCGAGCGCAGTCGTGAAGCGCTCGAAGAAGCCGTCGCGTGTTTCGAACCGTTCCCCGGCGGCGCCAATAAAGGGTCGGCGTATGCGGCGCTCGGGGAGGCGCTGCTCGCGCAAGGCGACGCGGAGGGAGCGCTGCGGCAACTCGGTGCCGCCGCGAAGCTCTTCTACGAAGAAGGTCACGTCGAGGGGCTAATCGGCGCCTACGTCGCGGAGGCGCGCGCGCTCTCGCTGGCCGGTCGACCGGCCGAAGCGCTCGAGCGCATCCGCGAAACGGAGCGGATGGTCGCCGAAACGCGTATCGAGACGCAAACGATCGGGATTCCCTCCGCCTTGGCCGAGATCTATCAACGGCACGACTTGCCTGCGCCCGACGGCATGACCACGCCGAGCGCGCGGATTCACTACCTCGAGCACGTTCTCGCGCTCGGTCAAGCCATGCATAAGTGGGTCGCGCCCTCGACGCTGCTCGCGCAGCTTTCGGAGGCGTGGGAAGCGGTGGGCGACGAGCGGCGCGCGCTCGATTTTCTGCGCCGCGCGTTTGACGCACAAAAAGAAGAGAGCAATCGCCGCGCAACCGCCCGCGCGATCACGGTTGAGAGCCGGCACGAGGCGGCGCGCTCGCGCATCGAAAATGCCGAATTGCAGCGCGTGCGCGAGGATCTGGCGCGCGCACTCGATCAAGCCGTGGAGGCCGTGCAGCTCAAGAGTGAGTTCGTGGCGACGATGAGCCACGAGATTCGCACGCCGATGAACGGCATCATCGGGATGTGCGATCTGCTGATGACCTCGAAGCTCTCGCCCGAGCAGCGTGAGTATGGAACGACGATTCGCGACTCGGCGTACGCGCTGCTGGCGATCATCAACGACATCCTCGACTTCTCGAAGATCGAAGCCGGCAAGCTGGACCTCGAGGTGATCCCGTTCGAACCGGTCCGCGTGATCGAAGGCGTGGCCGACTTGCTCGCGGCGCAGGCGCATGCAAAGCAGCTCTCGCTCATGACCTACATCGATCCGGCTATTCCGAGCCGGCTGTTGGGCGATCCGGGACGGCTGCGCCAGGTGCTCGTCAATCTGCTCAGCAACGCGCTGAAGTTTACCGAGGCCGGCGGCATCTGGATTTTAGCCACGCTCGTCGAACGGACGGCCGGCGAATCGTACGTGCAAGTCGCGATTTCCGACACCGGAATCGGCATGTCGCCGGCGGTGCTGGCACGGCTATTTCAGGCGTTCACGCAGGGCGATGCCTCGGTGACTCGGCGCTTCGGCGGCACGGGTTTGGGCTTGACGATTTCGAAGCGCCTGGTGGAATTGATGGGCGGGGAGATAAGCGTCGAAAGCCGTGAGGGCAGCGGTTCGACCTTTAGCTTCACCGCTCGCTTCCAGAACACGAGCGAGGACGGGCTCGCAGCCCCGGAGCCGCGCAGCTTGCGGGGCTTGCACGCGTTCGTGGTCGATGACGATCCTGACGCACGCGCGATCTTGACCCGTCAACTCGCCTCGTGGGACGTCGTCGTGACCGCGTTTGCATCGCCCACGCAGGCGCTGAGCGCGCTGCGTGAAATCGCCGAGCGCTTCGATTTTGCGCTGGTCGATCTGCGCATGCCCGCGATCGACGGCTTCGAATTCGGCCGGCGCGTGCACGCGGAGCCGCACCTGGCCAACCTGTCGATGATCATGATCAGCGCGCACGACGACGGCCAGACCGGCAAAAACGCGATCGCCGCCGGTTTTTCGGCATTCCTCGCCAAGCCGATTCGGCAGTCGCAGCTGCTCGATTGCATCATCGAGGTGCTCGACGTCAAGGGCGAGATCGCGCCGGCACCTGCTGCTGCGCCGGAGCCCGCCGGCGAAACGCGCCGCAAGGGCCGCGTACTCGTGGCCGACGACAACGAAGTCAATCAGCTCGTGACGCGCAAGCAGCTCGAGAAACTGTGCTCGGGCGAGATCGTCATCGTCAGCAACGGTCAGGCGGCCGTCGACGCGGTAGCGCACGAAGAGTTCGCGATCGTCTTCATGGATTGCCAAATGCCGGTGATGGACGGCTTCGCGGCAACGCGCGCAATTCGCAAATCCGAAGCGCCGACCGGACGGCGCGTGCCGATCGTCGCGCTCACCGCCAATGCGCTCGAAGGCGACCGCGACGCGTGCCTGAGCGCCGGCATGGACGACTACCTTTCGAAACCGATTCTCATGACGGAACTGCGCGGCATCGTAGAGCGCTGGCTGCCGGAACACACGAGGGCCGTGGGAGCAGAGCCCCCCAATTAACACGGGGTACCACGCCGCAAACCAAGGCGGACATTAAGGCCGCTGTGAATTTCCCCGTGTTGCGAACTCGGCTCCGATATGTCATAAAGATGATCCGGGTTTCTCTTCACGGGAGTCGGGACTCCTAACACCACCGACAGGAGTTACGGGAGTGGCTCTCTCCGCTGGGTCTCGGGCAGGTTTGCTCGAGGAGGAACTTCCCCATAGTTCGCCTGAGGCACTCGCGCTGATACCGCGGGCAATGGCCGTGCGATATTCGGTTCTTGCGAGTCGTCTCGAGGGCAACGAGCTTCACATCATTCTTCCTGCGCCGGCTGACGAGAGCATTGTTGATCGCGTTCAAGCCGTGACGGGACTGCGCGTGGTTGCCGTTGAGGCGCCGCGAGAAGCCGTTCACAACAGTATCGCCGGCTATTACTTGCAACAAGCGCAGTCTGCCGACGACGACGCAGCCGTCGACCCTCCCGCGATACGCGCGGTCGATCGGCTCCACGAACATGCGATCCGCGTGAACGCCTCCGATATCCACCTCGAGCCGACTCGAGCGGGGGGCCGAGTGCGACTGCGCGTCGACGGAATCTTGTGCGAAAGCGAACGGATGCCGCTCGATCTTTTTTATCCGATGATCTCCCGCGTGAAGCTTCTCGCCGCAATGAACATCGCCGAACGACGCCAACCGCAGGACGGGCGTTATACAATCGAGCGGCTCGGGCGGAGTCTGGACGCACGCGTTTCATCAATGCCGACGATTTCGGGCGAAAAGCTCGTCATTCGGTTGCTCGATATGCAAGCGCAAGTTCCAAGTCTGGCCGATCTGGGCATGGCTCCGATGATGCTCGCGCGCTATCGCCGGGTCGTACATGCCGCGCACGGGTTTGTCGTGGTATGCGGACCGACGGGCAGCGGAAAGACGACGACGCTTTATGCATCGATCGCAGAGCGAAACCTCGATAGCCAGCACATTTGCACGGTGGAGGATCCGATTGAAGTGCAGATGGCCGGAGTCGCTCAAGTACAGGTCAATCCCAAAGCAGGCGTGACCTTTGCATCCGCCCTGCGCGCCCTACTCCGGCAGGATCCAAACGTGATCATGCTCGGCGAGATGCGAGATAACGAGTCCGCGAGCGTCGCAATGTCGGCGGCCCTCTCGGGTCAATTGGTGATGACGACCTTGCACGCCGGCGACGCACCGCGCGGGGTTGAGCGGCTGATCGAGCTCGGACTCAACCGGCATACCTTGGCGGCGGGACTCTCCGCCATCGTCGCGCAGCGGCTGGTACGGCGACTCTGCCGCAAATGCCGGCGCTCGGTGATCGCGGTCCGCGGAACCGCGTTCGAGCCGCGCGGCTGCTCGCAGTGCGGCGGATCGGGGTACCGCGGACGAATTGGAATATTCGAATACCTGCCGGCGACAAGCGCGGTGCGGTTGGCGATCGCACATGGCGAAACAACGCTGGAACTTGCGCATGTCGCATCGCAGGCCGGCTACCAGCCGATGACGAGTCAGGGGCTGCAACTGGTTTTGGAGGGAGAGACCAGTCGTGAGGAGCTTGCCCGAGTTCTCGGATCCGGTGAAGGGCCGTGAACGCGACAATCCCTCACATTCGTCTTGCAGATGTTCTGCACGCTGCGCGCAAGCACGACGCATCGGACGTGCATTTCGTACCCGGACTCTCTCCGGCGTTGCGAGTCGACGGCGACCTGCAGATTCTCCCGGGCTCCCCGCTCTCGAGCATCGATACGAGCGAGATTGCGCGATCGCTCTTCCCGCCGGACGCGATTGCGCGGCTTGAGTCCGGCAGTGACGTAACGACGACGCATGTGAGCGACGACGAATTGATTCTGCGAGCCCATGGGTTCCGCGGATCGCAAGGCTGCACGGTCGCGATCCGGCTATTGAATCGGAAAATCCCAAGCCTGGAGTCCTTACACCTGCCAGCGGCGGTAGCGGCGGTGGCGGAGCGCGATCGAGGTCTCGTAATCTTCGCGGGGCCGACGGGAAGCGGCAAATCCACCTCGCTCGCCGCGCTCATCGGACAGATAAACGCGACGTCGGCGCGGCGCGTGATCACGATCGAGGATCCCGTCGAATATCGTCACGAGAGCAAACGTTCGTTGATTACGCAGCGAGAAGTTGGTCGCGACACGTCGTCGCTTGCGGCGGCGCTCCTGGGGGCACTCCGGGCCGATCCCGACGTCATTGTGGTCGGAGAAATGCGCGATGGTGCGACGATGCGCGCGGCTCTCACCGCGGCGGAAACCGGACACTTCGTGTTGACCACGGTACACACGGGATCGGCGACGCAAACGGTTGAGCGGATCGTCGACGCATTCGCCGGATCGGAACAGGCGCATGTCCGCTCACAGCTTGCCCAGAGTTTGACGGCCGTTGTATGCCAGCGTCTTCTGCCCCGCAAGCATCGGCCGGGGCGGCGAGCCGCGGTCGAGATTCTGCTCGTGAACGATGCGGTTCGCAGCATGATCCGAGAGTCGCGCACGCATCTGATCCATAACGCGATGACGACGGGAAGACAAGCCGGAATGCAAACACTCGAACACCACATCGATGAGCTGGTATCGAACAATGAGATCTCGCAAGAAGACGGCCGGCGCGTGATCGAGGGGGTCGAATAGCTCCGTGGCGTCACTGTTTGCTTATACTGCTCGTAGCGCGGAAGGACGGTTCGTAGCCGGCTCGTTGCGGGCGGAAAATCGCGATCAGGCACTGGCACATCTTCGTACCCGGACGCTGTTCGTGACGTCGATCGCGGCCGCGGGGTCGGCCGCCGGAGCGGTCGGTTCGGCGCTCGCGTCGTGGCCCGTCTCCGCCTCGGCGCGAACCGCTTTTTTCCGCTCGTTTGCGACGCTGATCGGAGCCGGAGTCCCGATGCGCCGGGCGTTGGACGTCGTCGTCGACACGTGCCGCGATCCGCGCCTGCGCGAGGCCCTGCGTTCGATATCCTGCGACATCGAATCGGGGAGTGAGCTTTCGACGGCCATGTCGAGGCGTCCGAAGGAGTTCTCGCCGCTTTTCGTCGCGATGGTCCGTGCCGGCGAGCTCGGCGGGGCATTGGAAGACGTCCTGGAACGACTGGCATCGTTGCTCGAGCGAGCGTCGGCGATTCGTAAGCGCGTCCGTTCCGCAATGGCCTATCCGTCGATCGTAGCCGGCGCCGCGCTGGCGCTGGTGCTCTTCCTGATCGGGAGCACGGTGCCGGCATTTGCCGCAATGTTCGTCGAGATGCACGTCTCATTGCCGATGACGACCCGGATCTTGATTGCGGCGGGAGCCGTGTTGCGATCTCCGCTTACGTGGATAGCGCTCGCCCTGATCGTGCTCGGCGCAATCGGCGCAGTCGGGGCGGCGCGGCGTGCGGAGCCGGTTGCCGAGCGCCTGGATCGGCTCGTACTCTCGATGCCGCTCTTCGGTAACATTCTAGGGAAGGCCGTACTGGCGCGGTTTTCACGCACGCTCGGCACGCTGTTACGTTCGGGCGTACCGTTGCTCGTAGCCCTCGACGCGGCGCACGACGTCGTGGGCAACGCGTCTTATGCTCGCGAGATCCGTAACCTCGATGAGTCGCTTCGCGAAGGCGAGACGATCGTCGCGGCGCTCGGACGTAACTCCCTCTTCGAGCCGTTGATTCTACAACTCATTCGTGTCGGTGAGGAGACGGGCACGCTAGACACGATGCTGCTGCGCACAGCCGAGTACTATGAACTCGATGTCGAGACGGCTGTAACCACGCTTAGCGGCATCATTGAACCGGCCCTCGTCATTGTGCTCGGTGCGCTCGTCGGGCTCATCGTAGCGTCGATTTTGATTCCACTCTATTCTATGATCGGGAGCATCAAGTGATAGTTTTCGAATCTGAACGAGAGCGTACCATTCGCGAATACCAGTACCTGTGCTCACGCGGCGCGCGCAAATTCATGCGCGCAGGCGTCGATCGGCGTGATCTCGAGCAGGTCGCAGCCATCGGTCTGATCAAGGCCGCGGACCGGTTCGACGCGAATGTCGGAACGCCGTTTGAAGCGTATGCGTGGATCCTGGTTCTTGGCGAGCTCATGCACTATGTGCGCGACAGCGAGCGCGTGTTGCGCGCGCCGCGCCGGATCCGGGAATTGGACCGGCGCTTTTCCGCCGCCGAGCGGGAGCTGTGCGCCGTCCTGGGTCGCGAGCCGTACGAACATGAGATGGCAAAGCATCTTGGCGTCTGCGTGGATGAGCTTCGCGAGCTGATACGGTACCGAGACGAAGGTACACCCTTGTCGGTCGATGCGCTACGCCCGAACGAACAGCTATCGCTTTCGTACACCATCGACAGCCATCTGGAACGGGTTGCGATCGACTCGTGGCTCGAGAGTCTCACGAGGGTCGAGCGAGAGATCATCCGCGAGATCTATGAGATCGATACGCCGATTGGGGAGATTGCGCGGCGCTTGGGATACTCGCGACGCCACATAACGCGGCTACATCGCAATGCGCTCGAGAAAATGCGATCGCATGCGCGTCCCATGAGCGCCTAGAGATGGCACTGCTCCGGATTGAAGGCCGTAGCCGGAAACGGAGTGTACATGTCGCGTGCGGGCGAGCGTGGGTTTACGTTGATCGAGATGATGATCGTGGTGGCTATCATCGCCATCCTCGTAGCTATCTTGGTACCGAATTTTATGCGTGCCCGCGCGCAGGCGCAAACCGCGGCGTGCGAGGGTAATCTCAAAGAGATTGCGACGGCTCTCGAGCTCTATCAAACGGATCACGAAGCCTATCCCGACGTAACCAGCCCCACGAACGTTACGTCGACCGACACGAACATCGGCCAATATCTTCGTCAAACGCCGATCGATCCAGTCAACCCGAGCGGCTACTATCAGTACCAGGTCGCGAATTATTCGAGCGGCAACGCGAGTTACACGATCATCTGCCCGGGGCAACACGACCCGGCGACGCTTAGCGCCCTCGGCGGGACCGCCTCGGCCGAGCATATCCAGTACGCGTCGAGCTCGGGCTTCACGGCAGTCGCGAGCCAGTAATCTATGAACGCCTTTGCGTTGACGGCCGCTTTTACGGCGGGGTTCGCAACGAGCGTCGGACCGTGTATGGCGCCCCGGTATCTTGCCTTGGCCGCGCTCACGGCAAAGTCGAGCGGAACCGCAAGGTGGATTCGCGTCGTGCTCTTTGCTGCCGGGTTGCTTTTATGTTATACGCTGCTCGCAACGGCTGCGTCACTGGTTACCGCGGCCCTCGCGCTCTCGCAACAGCTGTACTGGGCTTTGGCGGTCTCGTTCGTCGGCTATGGTCTGCGTCAACTCATCGTTTATCACCATTGTCGTCATCATGATGCGAAGGGCGCATCGCTCGGCGCGCCGGCTCTGTGCGGAACCGCCCTCGGGCTCGTATTCTCGCCGTGTTGTACTCCGGTCGTGCCGGCGATCGCGGGTGCCGCCGCGGCGTCGGGTTCCTTCGGCTCTTCGCTGGCCACGGTCGGGGCGTTTGCAATCGGGCATATGGCGCCGCTTGCAGCCGTCGGCATCGGACTCACGCTCCCCGAGAGGCTGTTGCCGGCCGGACAGCTCGAAGACGCGGCTGCGACAACCGCCGGTGGGCTGATGATTGCGCTGGGCTGCTACTACGGGCTCTTGGCATGATCGACTGGCGTGCGACGCTGCGACGATTTGCGGTGGTAACCGTCGCGCTGGCATGCGCGGCTCTTACGCTGCGGGGAGCGCTCTCTTCAGCGCTGGTTACACGCGGCGACGTCCTGCTCTACGCGCGCGGCGCGCGTGCTCGGGTGATGTATCGGCGAGCTTTGGAAGTCGATCCCGCGAATCTTGCGGCGGCAGACCGTTACGTCTTCGCAGGGTTTCTCTCGCGTCGGAGCGGCGAGCTGCGAGATGCGATCGAAACGGCCGGTCGAGTGTTACAGGCATATCCGCATGACACGACCCTGCGGATGGACCGGGCGCTCTGCCTGCAACTGCTCAAAAACTACGATTCGGCGGAACGCGAGTTCGAGCGCGTCGGTAGAGAGCGCCGCGACGTGGAGGCGCTCGCGCTTGCGGCGGCCGATGCCCGGCGCACGTCGAGTCAAAGCGCGATATCGCTCTTGCTGCTGGCCCGCTCGATCGACCCGCGCTACCTGCCGGTACGAGCCGCTCTGGCGAGGTTACGGCGATGAGTGCCGGGTGGTTGGGTCCGGCCTTGATGCTCGTCTGCGCGGGCGTCTGTGCGGTTACCGATCTGCGCCGCGGTTTGATTTATGACTGGGTGACCGGCTCAACCGCGCTGGGAATCGTGGTCTGGTCACTTGCGAGCAGCAACACGACACGCTCGCTCCTGGGCGCTTGCGCATGCGGCCTCCCGATGATCGTAGTGCATTACGCAACGCGTGGGCGTGGCCTGGGCCTGGGCGATGTGAAGCTTAGTGCGGTAATCGGCGCCGGCATCGGTGGTGTCGGCGCCGCTACGGCAATCGGGTCTGCCTTCGTCGCTGGGGCGCTGTGGGCGCTTCCAATGCTCGCGCTGGGTCGCGTGCGGCGGGGCGACCGCGTTCCATTTGGCCCGTTTTTGGCAGTCGGCGCCGTCTTCGCCGTGTTCATGCGTTCGGTGCACAACAATGGGTGACTGGAAACCGCTTCCCCTCGGGATCGATCTCGGTTCGACGAGAGTGCGCGTCGCTGTGGCCGAGAAGAATCACGACGGCGAGGTCCGCGTACGCGCCGTCGCTGCGCGCGATGTGCCGGAAGATGCCGTTGCACCGCTGCGCGTTGAGCAGCTCGAATTGGTCGCGGCCGTCGTCGAGGAGGCGCTATCAGAGGTTGGCACGCGCGAACGGCGATGCGTGTTGGCGCTCGGGGCTCCGGCCTGCGCCCTGCGTACGGTTCGTTTCCCGAAGATGACGTGGCCGGAACGCGTTCGCGCAGCTCGATTCGAGGCGCAGCGCTTCGCCGGCTGGGACCTCGAGGAAGAAGAGTCGATCGTACGCATTCATCCAATCGACCGGGACACGGAAGCGTACGCAATCGGTGTTGCTCGAAAGGAGAGCATCGATTCGCGCGTCCGTACGGCGCATCTGACCGGCTTACGGGTCATCGCGATCGACCACGACGCCTTCGCGCTGCGACGGTTGTTCCCCGATTGCGATGCGATTGTCGACGTGGGGGCGGAACGATCGAGCCTACACGTCTTCGGTCCCGCCGGGCCGCTTTCGTTCGTCGTCCAGTCGGGCGGGGGCGCGATCACGCGAGGCATCGCGCAAGAGTTGTCGATCGATCTTCCGACTGCTGAACGCAGAAAGCGCATCTTGGGTTGTGCCGGCGCCGGAGTATCTGCGCACGAGGACGTTGTGACGGACATCTCGGCGCTGGTCGAACGAGCTCGAACGAGAGCGAAAGTCGATCGAATCGCCGTGACGGGGAATGGGGCACGCATTCCTAGTTTTACGCGGGAGTTAGAAGATGCAACCGGCGCCCTCACAGAAACGCCGGTGCCTGACGTGTTGCACACGGACGCCTATCCGGAGGACGTCGTGCGGGTTGCTGCCCCGGATTGGGCCTTGGCGGCGAGTCTGGCTGCATGGAGCTTGACCGCATAATGCGCTTCGACTATGTTCACGACGGTCGCCCCGACGCGTTAGAGCGTCTTCGTCCGAGTCGAATTCCGGAGCAGTTGAGAACGCCGCTCGCGGCGCTTTTGACGACTGCCATCGTGGTGTGCGCGTGGTGGGGAATCGAACAGTTTCTGTTGGCGCAGGCGCGCGACGACGTGAAAGAGCAGTCGTTTCGCTTGACGGTGAGCGCCGCGGCGTTGAGCCAGGCGAAGATTCGGCAGACTCGCGTGGAGACGCTCCTGGTCATCGACTCCCGGCTTCGGGAGATCCGCCGCAGCGGCGCTGCCCTCGCCAGCGGACTGGCCGATATCGCCAATCATGTTCCAAATCGCGCGTGGCTCACCAGCATTGCTCGCGTCGATGACGGCCTCGAGATCGACGGCCGTGCGGAAGGCCTTGATGGTCTGAGCGAGACTCTGGCTGACCTCATGTCGAGCTCGCACGTTGCGTCCCCTGATTTGGTGCGGGCGAGCAAAGAAGACGGGGATCGGACCGGTCGGCTGATCGCCTTTGTGGTTCGCGTCGGAGAACTTCGATGAAGCTCGAGAAGTTCGATATCCGCGCCGGCGTCCGGATGACGTGGATTCTCGCAGCGTCGCTCTTCTTTGGCGTAGGGTTTGCCCTGATTTGGTGGCCGACGTCTCAAGATATTGCGGCACTCGAGGCTCAGGCGAAGACGCTCTACGATCAGGCCGATCAAAACGAAGCCGCGGTACGGCACGCCGTGGAGCTGCGCTCGCTGGCGAAACGTGTCTCACAAGACGTGCGTCTGCTCTCCGGCCAGGAGTCTCGAAGTGCTACCTTGGCGGCCACCGTACGTCTGCTCGGAGCAGAGGGGCGAGTGTTCGCGGTCGATGTTCGCTCGATCGTGCCCGAGCCGGCTCCGTCTGCTTCGCCCGTTGCGAAGCAATCCGTCTCGAACGAGACGTTGACGGGTGTGCCGATCGAGATCGACGTGCGTGGACGTTTCCGGGACCTGCTCCATTTTATCGGCGATCTCCCTCGTCATGACGTCTTGATCGAGGTCGAGAGCGCGAGTTTTGCCGATGCCGGTGACGCCTCGCCGAAGCCGCTCCTCAACGCACGAATTCGTGCAACGATGTTTCGCTACTCCGGTTCCATCCCAAAGGAGGTATGACGTGCTGCCGGCCCTCTATGATAGCGAGCGGCGCGTGCTGGCGCGATTCGCGGCGATGCTCGTACTTGGTGCTTGCGCCGTCCTGCCGCTGACCGGCCAGAGCACGATGATCGCGGGTGCCGCGGGCACCCAATCACCCCTCGGGCCTCGCACGCGGCTGGCGCTCCCGTCACAAATGGCCTTTCCCGACTACTCGATCGCACGTGATCCTTTTGTTCCGGATCGGCGGTTCCAAGCGGACGTCAGCGTCGTTCTTCCGCCAAACGCCGGCGCAATGGCGAATGCTCCAATCGTGCGGGCGGTCGTGGTTGGCGACGCTGCCCGAGCGCTCGTCGAAATCAATGGCGCCGTTCGTGTCGTCGCCGTCGGCGACAAAATCGGCTATCTCACCGTGGTTCAAATCACCTCGTCGAGCGTCTTCCTTTCCGACGGCTCGCGTCTACCGTTGGATAGGCAACAGCGGTGAAAGCAGCGCTCCTCATCATGGCTTTAGCGGTGCTTTGCGCAGCACGAGCCACGGCTCCGAACCTGATAACCATCGACGTCCACGATGCCGACATCAGCGATGTGATCGCGTTGCTGGCTGCGCAGTCGGGCGAGAACATCGTGCCCGACGACTCGATGAAGCCGGAGCGGATCACGCTTCATCTGCACGACGTAACCTTCGGGCGTGCGCTCGCCGTGCTGGTCAGCGCGCACGACCTGCAGGTTCATCGCGAGGGGAACGTCCTGATCGTCGGGTCTGCCGACACGATGAACCGGCGCTATGACGAAAGCAAAGCCAATGTGGGCGCGCAAACGGTCGTGTTACAGCTCGAGCATGCGAACCCGGACGACGTGGCCAAGGAGATCGTTTCCGCGCTCCCGTTAGGCACGATCATCGTGCCGGATCGGCGAACCAGCGCCGTGGTCATAACCGGCAGCGGCGATACGGTGGCTCGCGCTCGCCGTTTGATCGCCGCGCTGGACGCACCGACGATAGGAGCAGGGAGCGGGAGCGAGACGCGGTCGTACTCGCTGAAGTACGTCAAAGCGGACGACGCCATAAAGCAGCTCAAAATTCTCGCTCCCGAAGGGACCTACGTTGCCGACGACGAGCACAACGGCGTCATCGTGGACGGGAGTGACGGCGTGCAAAGTACGGTCGCCACCCTTTTTGCCACACTCGACCGTCCGAGCCCGCAGGTGATGTTCGAGGTCAAAGTTGCGGACGTGACGCCACAGAACGACAGCAGCAACTTTGGGCTCGAATTCGGGGGCACGAACCTCCAAGGTACGACGACGCTTGGTTCGACCGCCTACGCCTTTGCCGGCGGTTCAGTTCCGGTAAACGTGACGCTCAACGCATTGATTACGCAGGGTCGAGCGCAGATACTCGCGACCCCGAAGCTCGTTACGCTCAACAATAAGGAAGCCGACCTGTTGATCGGCGAGACGTATCCGATCGTATTCAATACGTCGGTTCTCGGTGGCCAGAACGTGCAATTCGTGGACATCGGCGTGAAGCTTCGATTGACGCCCACGATCGGCGACGACGGCGTCGTTACCGCTGAATTGCATCCGGAATACAGCGAAATCGAAGGTTTGACCGACACGGGTTACCCGATTATCACGAATAGAAAAATCGACAGCACGTTGCGAGTCAACGATTCTCAAACGATCGTGCTGGGCGGCCTGATGCGCGACGTAACGAGCGAAACGATCACGAAAGTGCCGGGGCTCGCCGACATACCCATTCTTGGGAAGTTCTTTCAGAATAAAGAAACCTCGCACGAGCGCGACGAGATCGTGTTCCTCATCACGCCACATGTGATCTATCCCAAGGAGACGCCCGGCAACCGCTAGCGAGAGCGCGCAAATGACCTTTGAGTTTATCTCATGTGCCGTTCGACCCAATCGAGCGTCACGCGGTCGTAGCCTTCGGTGCGAACCGGATCGTTCGGATGATGCTTGGCCGTCGGGATCGCGATGAAGCGCACCGGCACGCCCTCGTCGTGCAGCGCGTGATACAACTCGTATGATTCGGAGACCGGCACCTGTTCGTCGGCGGTTCCCGAGATGATCAGCGTCGGGGTGACGATCTGGTGCACGTACGTGATCGGTGATCCTGAACGATAGAGCGGGGCGACGCGCGGGTTCCACGGCGAGCCGCCGAGCGAATCGCGCGTCCAGGCAAGATTGCCGGTTCCCGAGAGATTGTATTCCTCGACCCAGTCCACCATGCCGTCGCCCACGACGGCCGAGCGCCAATGGTGCCAGTGGCCGATGATCCACGTGGTCATGTAGCCGCCGTAGGAGTGACCGGTCACCGCCTCGCGCGAGGTGTCGATCATCCCCGTTTTCTCGAGCGCAGCGACGCCGGCCATCACGTCGTTGCCCGGGCCTTCGCCCGGATCTTTGTAGATCGCGTGTTCGTGCGCGTTGCCCAGATTGTCGCTGCCGCGGTAATTCGGCTCGAACACGAAGTAGCCGAGCCCGGCGAAAAGTTGGCGCAGCGGCTCGAACGCGAGCGAGGTGAATGCCTCGGGTCCACCGTGGATGCGCAGCACCAGCGGATATTTCTTCCCCGCAACGTAGCCGACCGGATACGTCAAAATGCCGTCGCTGCGCGTGCCGTCGGCCGCTCTCCACGTGATTTCTTCGCTCTTGCCGTAGGCGAAGAGATTGAAGCGCGGGTTGAGATTCGTAAGGCGGCGCACCGTCGCCCCGGCCGCGGGAAGAAGATAGACTTCCGACGGTTGTGCGGTCGTGCTCGCGACGAACGCGATTGCGCCGTTCTTTGCGATGCTGAACTCCGACGGATTGAGCGCGCCAAGCGGAAGCCGCGCCGCCCGGCCGGTGGGGCCTTGCGCGTAGAGCGCGGTTTGCGGCCCGTCGGACACGAGCATCAACAAGCGATTGCCGGGTAGCCAGCCGACGTCGGTCACGTCGCGATTGAGTGCGGGCGTGGCGTCGCGGTTCGAATTCGCGTTGCCGATAAAGACGTCGAGCACGCTGATCGGTCCGGGACCGTGCGGGTAGAGATACGCGATGTCGTTCGCGCGCGGCGCGTAGACGGGTTGATATTCGTATTGCGTACGCTTATCGAGTTTGGTCACCGTGCCGCTCGCCACGTCGACCATCGCGATCGAGGTGCGATCGGAGTCCGAATCATCGGCGTTGGATTGCATCGTGAACACGATCGATTTGCCGTTGGCCGACCACGACGGATCGGTTGCCGTGCCGACGAACGGCGGCGCCGCCTCGAGCACGCCCCAGGAGCCTTCGGTCAAACGGCGATCGCTGCTGCCGTCGGATTGCGCGATCCAAAGATGTGAGGGTCGCGGTTGGTACGTGGTGAGAAAGCCGTCGTCGTGCACGCTCCAGAGGTCGTCGTGACGAGCAGCGGCAGCCGGATCGGCCGGCCCGTCTGCGGTGACGTACGCGATCAGTGTGCCGGCGGGATTCCACGCGTACTGCTCCACGTCGCGCTTCGCGCGCGTGACTTGCACGGGCTTCGTGCCGTTTGCCGACACGGTATACACCTGCGCGACGTCGTGATCGTCGTCGGCGAGGTACGCAATGCGATCGCCGGAAGGCGACCATTGCGGGTCGTCCAATCCTTTGAGCACGCCGGTCAGCATCGCGGTCGCGCCACCGGCACTCGAGACCTCCATCAACCGTTTCTCGTATCTATCGTGCTTGTAGTCGCCGTACGATGCGATAAAGACGACCTTTGTGCCGTCGGAACTGATGTTCACGTGCGAAACACCGACCAAGGAACGTAGGCCCGCTAAGGTCAGCGGCGGCGCTGCAGCGCGCGCAGCAAGCGCATGGGGCACGAGAAAGACACATGCCAAAAGCGGCATCAGCGCGAGTTTCTTCATTAGCGGGTTCCTTCGCGGCACGGGCCTGGGGGCATTTTTGGCGCGAACGGTTCTTCGATAGTCCTGCTGGACTATTGCGTCGGCGCAAGGATTCGCGCATGCTCTAATAACCAGGGTTATCGCGCCTTCACGAGGCGTGCATACTTGGCATCCTTAGCGGCTGGGGGACGCACTGAAAGAGGTGTTTCATGCGGAGTGTATTGCTTTTCTCTTTGGCGACCGCCCTGGTGCTGGCCGCGCCCACGCCCGTGGGGGCAGCCGAACTATGCGGTCAACTCACAGCAGCCATCCATTCCACCAGCAACGTTCGGTCGTCGACAAGCACACTAGCGACCGACGACAGCACGATAATCCTGACCGTAAGCGCGCCCGTAAACGAGGCGGATCACTGGAAGACCGATCTCGACGACACGAGCATTGTGAGGAGGCTCGCGACCAGGAGAGATCCCAAGGCTGACGAGGACCGCATCGACGTGCACTATGCGTACCAGTCCGGAACGATCACGCTTCTTAAGTTAGGGAGGCCGGTCTGCCGGAGCCGCCTCGCGTTTCTTTCTCTACCGCGTCCCGGACTGAGGCGACTGGTTGTCGAGCTGCTTCAGGGGGCAGCGTGGGACCCGGTTTTCATCGGCGACGTCGCACTCGACGATAATTTCTCATTGTCACGCGCGTTCGTCTCGCGCGATGCAGAGCATCTCTATCTGACCGGCTATCTGACGCTGCATAACCTTCAGAGCCAGACGCTGGTGACACTGGATGGCTCGGGTTCGGGAAAAACGTATTCGCTTTCACTTGAAAAGCGAGCGGTTAGCCGTTCGCCATGGTTCGTCGCTATAAAGACGTCGAATCTGTTCTTCCACCAGCCGTGGTGGCTAACATTAGATGGCTTCGAATGTCGCAGCAATTCGTCCGTTGACCTGTTCAATACTGTTGACTTCCAATGCGGCTCTGGCACGTCGTATATGTTGCACGTGCCGAGGCAAGCTATCTTAAGCCTATCCTTGGGAGGGAACGGAGCCGGTGGCACGGCGGTCCCAATGTCGCTTAGAGCAGATTACGTAACGTTCGCAAGCAAGGTCTCTGCGAGCAGCACCCAAACGGCACAGGTCTCGCAGAGTGGTGGTGCTGCAGCAGGCCTACAGCTGCCGCGACTCTACGTATGCGGCGATTCACTAACGCTTGATGCAGATACGAGACAGCTGGATATTGGGAACGGAATGGTGTCCGAAGCCAAGATGTGCCCCAAAGGCGCGGCCCAGGCCCTTACGGGCGTTGCCTTCAATCAACACGCCTCGAGTTGGCTCATGAACGTAACGTTCAAACCGTCGCCGTGGCCGACGCGATCGCCAGCTCCATCTGAGTCGCCGTCGCCGTCGCCAAGCGCAGCACTTGGCGTTGCGGAGATAACGCTGAGCAGCGCAACGCTAACGTACGCGGAGAAGCCGATCACAGCGCCATCGCCCTCGGCAACGCCGGCGCCCCCCGTCTCCGGCATCGAGGGCACGTTGAGTATGAGTGTTTTCAGCCAGAACGACTTCTCTTTTGCGTTCAAGGGCGCTACAGCCACCGAAGCGACGGACCCCCTTAATCCTGCGACGTGGGAGTACTCGTTTAATAGCGCAGAGTTCGCGCCGGCTAGCACGAATCAGAAGTTTTTTGGCCACCCAGCCGCCTCGTGCTACACTGCCTCTGGAAGTCTCCTCCCTGGGGTGCCATCGCCGCCGCCTCCCCCGGCGGACTCTGATAAGCTTACGCCTAGGTGCCTCGCACTGCACATCGACGACGAGACGTCGAATGACGACCTTGCGTATGCATTTTTCTCCATCGGCGACCGCGGAACCAAAGGCGATCAGTCGAAGCGATTTTACATCGACGAAGTATCGGTTGTGCTGCCTGCTCCCTCGCCGAGCCCTTCAGCCGGTGCGGCGGCAACGCCGCTCCCCGCAAAGCCCGCGAGTCAATCCAACGAAACAACAACCGGACAGAACTTTCTCGCGCTGCTGACCGCGCTCAACGCATCGCAGACCCCGGCCAGGGAAGCGGGGAATCCGTTTCGTTTTCGTTTCGGTGCAGGCGAGATGGTCGTAACGCGCATGGATCTCGCCCTGGCGTCGCCGCCGCCGCCAACGCCGTCGCCAACGCCGATGCCGAAGGGCGCGACGCCCGCGCCGTCCCCGCCAAGCTTTGTGGGTTACGGCGGGTTCGCCGACCTCGTAAGCCCGCAGCAATTGACTGCGCTTTCCTGCAACGACCTCTATCTAACGGGAACGCTGACGATCTCGGACATCAGCATCGGGACCGCGAGCGTCGATTCTTCAGGGCTGACGCCGCGCGTCGGATTTGGAAGGACGTGTCGAATCGTCGCGTTCAACGGTATGTTACCCATCCAGATCACACCCCAGTCCAGCATGATAATCACGTCCTTTGCCTACGCGCAGTCACAAGACACGGTCGACGGTCAATCCAGGGATGTGTTCTATCTCAACGTCGGCGGCTCTTACACGTCCGGAAATGTCACGGTTATCTTCAACCAGGTAGGATTTAGAACGACGCATCTATTGACCGAGGGCGGGGACCCTCATTGCTTCAATGACAACATGGAGTACGAGATTCACCGTGGGTCAGGACTCTGCGTAATAATGGACGTCAATAAGAAGGGGACGTTATACGCGACCGGCGCCAACAACCTCAGCACGATTACGGCGGCTATCTCCGGCGCAGTGTCGTCCATATTCGCCTATCTTTTGGGACATGCGCACTAGCCTATAGGTCGACTTCGATTGGCCCGTCGATTGTGATCGGGCCGGTGACCGTGATCAGACCGGGGTTGTCAATAAGCCCCCCGATATCGTTCGAGAACGGTCCGTAACTAATGCTGTCGATGTCGACCGGGCCTTCAAGCGTTATCGGTCCCTCGAACAAAATCGATTCGTTCCCGTGGCTCATAACGAACCGGATCGCATTCGAAATCGTAATAGTGCCCTCGATGTGAGGTGCGGAAAAGATGTGCGCGCCGGCGGCTGCTCCTGGAACATCGATCGGTCCGGGAATTGCGAACCCTTTCATGACGAAGGGCCCAGTGTCCAGATAATAGCGAGAATTCCCGTACCTCTGCTCGAAGTTTCCGGGGTCAATGCGTGGGATTCTGACGGCGCCCGCGGACGTGATCGCGCGGATCGAGAAGCGGCGTACGTCCGCTGCTATCCGTAATGGCCGACCTTCAATCTTGGCGATGGTCACGGGCCCGTCGATTAGTGGGCTCCCATTGATCACGAACGGATTGTATGGCTTGTTGACGAGAGCGCCGGACCTTAAGCGAATCGGTCCGTACAAGGTTCCGCCATTTGCGTAGGCATTCAGGTCATCGGCGGTCAGGAGCGTTATGGCTACGCTTGTGATGAGCGCATCAGCGATATCCTCCGCCATATCCGGATTGTGCCATTGATCCTGCGCGGCCAAGGGTTGGCTCGGGGCGACCGTTGCGTACGCAAGAGTCACACTGAAAATAACGCAGGAGATAAGTTGCTTTCTCACAGGCCGCCCTCCAGGGGACGCGTTTTGTCAGCCCATCCGGCGAATGACTTTTCGCGGCGCGGGCCCCGGAGCATTTTCGGAAGGGCCCAATTCCACAAGGGAAATGGGGGTTTTTCGATAATGCGCTTGGTCAATTACTGCCCACGTTTCCGAAAGGACAGCATGACCAAGAACGAGTTAGCTCGTGAGCTCGCCGAAGAGATGGATGTCCCGCGTCGCCAGGTCGTCGACCTGATTGAAGCGATGCTGGAGAAGATCACCGACGTGCTCAAGTCGGGCGATAAGGTTCAACTCACCCCCTTCGGCCAGTTCAAAGTTCGGGACCGCGCGGCCCGCATCGCGCGCAATCCGAAGACGGGCGAGCCGATCAAAGTCCCGGCCAAGCGCGTGCTGAAATTCATTGCCGGACGCACGTTGAAGGAAGCCGTCGGCACCGCCCGGCGCGGCGGCGCCGCGAAGAAGTCGTCGGCCAAAAAGTCGACGGCCAAAAAATCGGCGGCCAAAAAGGCTCCGGCTCGGAAGGCTGCCGCCAAAAAGAGCCCGGCTCGCAAAAAAGGCCGCTAATCCCCGAGAAATCAGGGCCGCCCGATCGGGCGGCTCTTTTTCATGTCGCTAGCGCTGAACCGCCTTGGCGACCGGGCGGTGGCCCGCAAAACACGCGATCGCGGCGATGTTGAAGGCCGGAATATCATCCGGTTTGCGGCTCGTCACCAGCGCGTTGTCGTCCACCACCATGCGGTCGACCCAGTTGCCGCCGGCGTTGCGAATATCGGTCTGCAGCGACGGCCACGAGGTGAGCGTGCGGTCGCGTACGGCGTTTGCTTCCACCAGCATCCAGGGCGCGTGACAGATCGCGGCGATCGCCTTGCCGGCGTCCACGAATCCGCGCACGAATTCGACCGCCTGCGGATTGGTCCGTAACGTGTCGGCGTTGATCACGCCGCCGGGAAGCAGCAGGCCGTCGAAATCGCCCGCGTGGGCTTGCGAAAGCGGCATGTCGACCGCGAACGTATCGCCCGGCGTGTGCTGATTCCAGCCCCGTACCTCGGGGCTTTGCGGCGAGATCAAGATGGTCTGCGCGCCGGCTTCATTCAAGGCTTCACGCGGTTTGGTCATCTCGACTTGTTCGAACGCGTCGTCCACCAGGATGGCGATGCGCAGTCCGGCGAGTTCTTGCAACATGATGCTCGCATGGTACCCGCAGGAGGCGCGTGCACCACAACCCGCCAAGAGAGCGCTGTGTTCCGCTATCTCACGGCGGGCGAATCGCATGGACCGGCGCTCGTCGGAATCCTCGACGGGCTGCCCGCGCATCTCCGGCTCGACGTCGAACGCATCAACCAAACCCTGGCTCGCCGCCAGGGCGGTTACGGCCGCGGCCAACGCATGAAAATCGAGCGTGACGAGGTCGAATTTCTGGCCGGTGTCCGCGGCAGCGAAACGTTGGGCTCCCCGATTGCGGTGATCGTGCGCAACCGCGATTACGAGAACGTGCGCGCGCTGATGGATCCGATCACCGGCGCCGGCAAGCAGCTCACCAATCCGCGACCCGGCCACGCCGATTACGCCGGCGCGCTTAAATATCGCCAGCGCGATCTGCGCAACGTGCTCGAGCGCGCGAGCGCGCGCGAAACCGCGATGCGCGTCTGCCTCGGCGCGATCTGCGCGCAATTCCTCGAGACGCTCGGCATCCGCACGCGCAGTTACGTGCATCAAATCGGCAGTGTGGTCTCGCCCGAGTTGGAGGATTTTTCCCAGGACGACGTCGAGGCGAGCGACGTGCGCAATCCCGATCCGGCCACGCAAGCCAAGATGATCGCGGCGATCGACGCGGCCAAGGCCGCGGGCGATACGCTGGGCGGCGTGTTCGTGGTGCGGGTCGACGGTCTGCCGGTCGGCATCGGCAGCAATCGTCAACCCGAAACCCGGCTCGACGGCGTGCTGGCGGGTGCGCTCATGGGCATGCAGACCGTGAAGGCGGTGGAAGTCGGGCTCGGCGCCGATGTCGCGTCGCGCCCGGGTTCGCAAGCGCACGACACGTTCGGGCTGGAAAGCGGCGAGGTGGTGCGCGGGAGCAACCGCGCCGGCGGTATCGAGGGCGGCATGAGCAACGGGCAGCCGATCGTGCTGCGCATTTCGGTGAAGCCGATTCCCACGTTGATGAAAGCGCTGCCGTCGGTGAATTTGCACCAGCAAACCGACGCGCCGGCGACGATCGTGCGCAGCGACGTGTGCGTGGTGCCGGCGGCGGGCATCGTGGGCGAAGCGATGGTGCGCCTCGCGCTGGTGGCGCCGGTGCTCGAAAAATACGGCGGCGATTCGATCGAAGAAACGCGCGATAATCTGCGGCGCGCGAACGAGGCGGCGGCAGCGCTCTTCGCGCCGGCGCCGGAGAGTGTGTGAAGCAGCACATCGCGCTGGTCGGCTTCATGGCGTCGGGAAAATCGACGATCGGCAAGCGCCTCGCGCGTAAGCTCAAATGTGCCTTTTTCGATACCGACGATATCGTGGTGAAGCAGCACGGCGCGATCTCCGACATTTTTTACAGCGAGGGCGAGGACGCGTTTCGCAACTATGAGCACGACGCCATCGCATCGGTGGTGAGCGAGGGCGAGGCGGGTGTCTTGGCCTGCGGCGGCGGCGCGCTCAGTTACGAGCCCTCGGCCAAGCTGCTGAAGAAACGCGCCTATCGCATCTTCATCAAAGTCACGCCCGAGCAAGTGCTGGAGCGCCTGCGCAAGAGCCGCACCGTCCGGCCTCTGCTCGGACCAACGCCATCGCTTGCGCGGATCAAGCATCTCTACACCAAACGGATGCCGCAGTACGCGCATGCGGATTGCGTCATTGAAGCCGACGGCATGAGCTCCGCTCAAGTCGTCGAGGCGATCGTCGAGTGGCTGCACAAGAAGAAAATCGAGATCTAGCCTCGGACTTCATCGTCAATACCGACCTGCGCTATCCCATTTGCGTGGGCGAGGACGTGCGCGCGCCGCTCGGCTCGTTCATCGAGCATCGCGGGCAGCGTTTCATGATACTCAGCGACGCGCATCGCGACGTGGTGCGGGTCGCGCTTGATATCGACAAACTGCCCGGCTCGCTCGGCATGCTCGCCTTCGCGCTGGGCGAGAGCCGCAAACGGCTCTCGACGGTCGAAATGGTGCACGATGCGCTTCTCGAGTTGGGCGTAGCGCGCGACACGCTGATCATCGGCGTAGGCGGCGGCGTTGCAAGCGATCTCTTCGGCTTCTGCGCCGCAACCTATATGCGCGGGGTGCCCTATGTACATGTCGCGACCACGCTGGTCGCGATGGTCGATGCCGCGGTTGGCGGGAAGACGGGCGTCGACGTGCGCGCGGGCAAGAACATCGTCGGCAGCTTCACCGACCCGGTGGCGGTGTTCGCACACACGGGCGCGTTGCAGACGCTGGAGTATCGTCACCTGCGTGAAGGCTTGGCGGAAGTGGTGAAGGCCGCAATAATCGAGGGCGATGCATTCTTCGAATCGATCGAGGCGCTCGCGCCGCACGCATTTTGGCGCTGGCCGTGGCTCGAAGTGGTCGCCGAGGCGATCAAGGTGAAGACGATGATCGTCGCCGACGACCGCCAGGAAGCGGGGATCCGCGAACTGCTCAACCTGGGTCACACGTTCGGGCATGCGTTGGAAACGGCCAGCGGCTATCGCGTTTCGCATGGCGTCGGCGTAGCGTTGGGTTTGCGCGCGGCTGGCCTGCTCGCAATGCGAACCGGCCGCTTTTCGGAGGAAGAACATCTTCGCATCCTCGCGACCATGGCGCTGCTGGGCATGCCGCTGAGCACCTCGGTCGGCGTCGAAGCCACGCTCGCGGCAATGGCGAGCGATAAGAAGAAGCGCGGAGGTAAGCTGCGTTTCGTGCTGCCGCGTGCGATCGGTGACGTGGAATACGGCATCGAGGTGCCCGAGCGCACGGTGCGCAGCGTGCTCGCGCAGCTTCGCCGTTCGCCCGAATCGTTCGGCTGACGCATGCCCCGCGTGGTGGATGCGCTCGCGACGATTCGCTCGTCGCGCTTCGATTTGCCGCTCACCTATGATGCGGGCGCGTTCGAGTTAGCGGTGGGCGAGGTGGTTCGCGTGCCGCTCGGCAATCGCGAGGTGCTGGCCTACGTCGTCACCGCTCCCTACGAGGCGCCGCCGGATTCCAAACGCAAGGCGGTGCTCGAACGGCTCGACGTGCCGCGTGCGTTCGACGAGGACGGTTTGCATCTCGCGCTCTTCGTCGCGGAATACTACGTGTGCACGCTCGGCGAAGCGCTCTCGGCCGCGGTGCTTGCCGGCGCGCTGCCGCGCACGATCGATAGCTTCGTGCGCACGGTCGCGCAGCCGAGTCCGCGGCGCTACCCGTCGGTTCCGGCGCGGCTCGTGCGATTGATTTGGGAAGAGCTCGGCGACGGCTTCGCGCTCGAAACGCTGCTGCGTCATCCGGACGCGCGCCGCGCCGGTGACCGCGGCGCCCTGCTGCGGCACCTGCAAACGCTCGTGCGCAGCGGCGAACTGCGGCGCGAGCGGCGCTTCGTGCAGCCCAAGACCAGTGCATACCGCATGCGCGTGCTCTATCCGGGCGATGCGCCGATTCGCGGGAGTAAAGCGCGGGCGCTGGCGGTGTTCGTGCGCGAGCAGCCCGGTGTGCCGCGCGCCGATGCGCTGCTGGCGGGATTCTCCAACGCGGTGATCGCGCGCGCGGTCAAAGCCGGCGCGCTCGAGGAGCGCGAGGTGGAACCGGCACGCGCGCGTTCGTTCAAGGCGCTGGGCGATGCGCCGTTCCCGCCGACGCCCGAACAAGCTGTCGCACTGGAACGCGTCGGGTCGGCGCTCGATACGCGCGCATTTCGCGAGCTGCTGCTCTTCGGGGTGACCGGCAGCGGCAAGACCTACGTCTACGTCGAGGCGATCAAACGCGTCGTGCGCGAGGGCGGGCGCGCAATCGTGCTCGTGCCCGAGATTTCGCTCACCCCCCAGACGGCGCGGCGCTTTGAGGAGAGCTTTGGCGATCGCGTTGCGGTGCTGCACTCGGCGCTCTCCGAGCGCGAGCGCTTCGATGCGTGGCAAGCCTGCGCGCGCGGCGAGATCGACATCGTGGTCGGGGCGCGCAGCGCGATCTACGCGCCGCTGCGCGATGTGCGGCTGTGCGTGGTCGACGAGGCACACGAGACCTCGTACAAGCAGGAGACGGTGCCGCGCTATCATGCGGTCACCGTCGCGCGCGAGCGGATGCGCGCCGCGAACGGCGTGCTGGTGCTCGGCAGTGCGACGCCGCCGCTCGAGAGCTACGAAGCTGCGCTGCGCGGCAAGATCGAGTTGGTCGCGCTGCGCGTACGCGCGAGCGCGCAGCCGATGCCGCACGTGCATATCGTCGACTTGGCCAAGGAATTCGAATCCGGCAACCGCCGGATCTTCTCGACCATGCTTGCGGAGGCACTCGGCGAGCGGATCGAACGCGGCGAGAAGTGCGTGCTCTTCGTCAACCGGCGCGGGAGCGGCGGCTTCGTGCTCTGCCGTAATTGCGGTCACGTGCCGCATTGCCCGCGCTGCGACGTCTCGCTCTCCGCACATCGCAGCGAAGGTCTCCTCCGCTGTCACTACTGCGACTTTCAGATGCCGCTGCCGCGTGTGTGCCCGCAGTGCGGGCTCGAAACGATTCGCGAGTTCGGCGTGGGCACGGAACGGGTGGCAGAAGAAGTGGCACGGCTTTTTCCGGATGCTCGGGTGGTGCGGATGGATTCGGATACGACGACGCGCATCGGCGATCACGCGCGCCTCCTCACGGAGTTCGGCGAGCGCGGCGACGTGCTGGTCGGCACGCAGATGGTCGCCAAGGGCCTTGACTTCCCGACGGTTACATTGGTCGGTGTCGTAGCCGCCGACGTCGGTTTGCACATTCCTGATTTCCGCGCCGCGGAGCGCACGTTCGATCTGATCGCGCAGGTCTGCGGGCGCAGCGGGCGCGCGAGCGTGGGCGAGGCGATCGTGCAGACCTACGCGCCGGAGCATCCGGCGATCGTCTACGCCGCAGAGCACGACTACGAGGGGTTCGCGCGCGGCGAACTCGAGCAGCGGCGCGAACTGCGCTACCCGCCGTTCTCGCGGCTCGTCTATTTCGGCGTCATCGGGCGCGGCCGTAAAGCCGCGCAGAGCGCGGGGGCGCGCTATGCGGAGATCTTGCGCGCCGCGAATATCGGCGAGGTGCTCGGGCCGGCGCCGTACGCGATCGCGCGCGTCAACAACGAGTGGCGCTTCCGCATTGCGGTGAAGACGCGAACACCAAAGCCGCTCCGCGCAGCCATACGAGAGAAGCTCGTGCCCCTCGCTCGCGCCGACCGCGCGACGCGCCTGGCAATCAATGTCGATCCTTAAGGAACGCACAATGAAGAACGGGCGCTATTCCCAGTAGCAAACCAGAAAATTGCCGCTGGTAATGAACTCGTGCTTGAAAGGGCGGGCAGCGACGGCAACGATCAGTACTAATCCAGGATGGGCTGAATACGAGCCTGGATTATTCCTATTGAGTGATTGTTTGTGAGCGGAGCCTGGGCGCGCTACTGCGCCCGCTCGCTGGCTCGGTTGGGAGGATGCTCGGTGGCGCGTAGGGTGCTCATGTTTGCCATAGTTGCGCTGGTCGTGTTCTTCCTATGGGGACTTGCAACGCAGGCTGGGTTACAGCGGCGTCAGGATGCTTTCATAGGCCGGCTGCAACAAGGGCAGAGTGTGACCGACGTAAGGCGAATAGCGTTTGCGATGGGCATACCGATCGGCGGCGTTGAGGGAGCATCGGCGAACACTTTGACGGCCGAGGTAGGACAGACATGGAGACTCTTCACGCCGTGTAGCGATGCCTATTACGTGCGCCTAACCTTTGAGAGCGACAAGCTCGCGGCGTGGAGTGAGTACGACGGCCAAGTTTGCATGTAGGGAACCGGACTCCCTTGCGCGCGTCGCGCCTTGCGATCAACGCGGCTCCATAAAGCGGGATGGTCCCAAGGCGGAACCTGCCACAATTGAAATCGGAGGTTAGCAGTCGATCGAAAAAATACGATTCTCGTGTGCGATCGGTTCGGCGGCGCTTGCGGTTGCTGTTTCGTTCGCTCCGTGGATCCTGATGCTCTCGCTCTACAACCGAGTGCCTCCGGAGAGTTTTTATGGCTTGACATTTATGGCGGGGGTCCCGTCGATAATCCTAGCAGGGCCCCTGGCCCTTGCTTTTATCGCGCTCTTGGGAGCAAGGCTCTCGGGCGAAATGAAACAGCGGGTTTACTGGATACTTAGTTCGCCAGCGATTGCGTTCCAATCCATCTATCTCTCCAGCTCCCTATTACCATTTATCGCTTTCGGTGTGGTTATGGGCAATCTCGTAGCGGCGGTGTTTTGGACCGCCACTTACTGGGCGCTTTTCCGGGTCGCGCCGATCTCCCCAGTCGATTGGGGATCGAGTGACGAGTGAGACACTCCGGCCGTGCGGCGCGCTTTGCGGTCCATGTTTTCCCGTGCGCTGCTATTCGCGTGAAAGCGCAGCGGCTCGTCTGCGCCGGCCACGCGACGCGGTTCGCGATCAACGTCGATCCTTAGCGCGGTCATATCGGTCTGCATGTGACGGAGCGGAACCCCCGTGTCGCGCGCACCGCCATGATCGCTACGGGCTAGGTGCGGCGAAGGTTCGCCTCCGCAAAAAACGTAACAGCGTTGGAGATGTTGCGGTGGAAAGAAGAAGCCGCCCTTTGAAAGGCATTTTGAGTCTCTCTTCGCTCCTGTTTGCTGCCGCCGTGGGTTTGGGGGCAGGTACCGCTGGCGGAGCACGGACCTATGCAGCACGAGCGCCGCAGGCGGTCGTCGCAAGGGACGCGATAAGGGCCGCCACGGTTCGCTCGGAAACCTTGGACCAGTCGTCACAACTCGTGGTCGGGACACCCGTGCAGACGGAGCAGACGCCGGTACTCATGCTCTCGTGCGGCTTGCGATTCGGCAAGCCCCCTGGCTCTCCGAATCAGACGGTTACGTATTCATTCTCGGTGTACAACCAGGAGCCGAAGAAGCTGCGATACGTGGCTGTTACCGATCGTTTTGACCGCGGAAATTTCCAAGGCGGATTCATCTTCAATTTGAATGCCCACGAATTTCGTCGCGTCGCGTTCACCCGTTCGAGCGAAGATGACGCTGGCGTTGCGGTGTTGCTGGCAGCGCGGCCGACGTTCTACCTTTGCGGTACCGGACCGGACCAGGGCGCCGATGGAACAGTCTACCCTTTCGCGTCGATGTCCCTCACCAACAACACGTTCCTCCTATCGACAAAGCCGGGTGACAAGAACGGCGTGCCCATCTCGCCTTTCGCAACGATGCAAACGATCAGGTTTTCAGGAAAGGCTTCCGCCGTCATCGGCATCCCAATTCAGCCTCTCGCGTTAAAGGAATGGCCGTCATTCAGGACCGGCGTTCCGGGTATCAATCTCTTGCCGGTCGTGGTCACGGCCTGCAGTGTCACGATGCCCACGCATGCCGGCCATCGAGCGCCTGAAGTCTCGTTTTCCTTGTACAATCAGACGCCGCGCGTCGTGCCGTCTGCGCAACTCAGCGTCGCCGTATCGGGAAGGGGTGAAATCGCACGAGTCTATGGACTGAGGGCGTACGAATACCGAACCGCGGCGTTTCCCGCCGACGAGAGGCTTGAGTCTGCACTTTGGGCCCGCGGGGTCAAAGTTATGGGATGTCGTGCGTCCGTGCCAGCCGACCCGTAGGTTCTCGACGCGGCTTGCGATCAGCGTCGAGTCTTCACCGCCGGAGTCTTACCCTTAGGGTTCGTCGGCGTTGAGATGGGAATGCGCTCGCTCAGCCGGCCAATGTGCTTGTAGAGTAGCTCGGCTGCGCGTTTGACGTCGCGTTTCTTCGTGAGATCGAGGAGCGCGCCGTGTTCCGCGTTGACTTCGTCGAGGTCATGCTTGAGTTCGAAGTATCGCTCGCCGATGCGGTGCAAGCGTTCGACCAGACTCAACGTCAGCGGTGCGCCAGAGGCGTGATAGAGCGCCTCGTGAAAGGCCCAGTTGTGGGCCGAGTAGGAACCGCCTCGCCGGTTCGAAGTGAGCGCTGCCAGCGCTTTTCTCGATCGTGCGAAATCCTCATCCGTCATCTTCGGGATCGCCTGCGTGAGAAGTTCGACTTCGAGCAATTGGCGCAAGCGGATGATCTCTTCGAGTTCGCGCTGCGAGAGCTGCGAAACGACGGCCCCGCGGCGTGATTCGATCGAAACCAAGCCCTCCGCGTTGAGCCGCCGCAGCGCTTCCCGGACGGGGATGTGGCTCGCACTGAACTGCTCGGCGATTTCCGCCTGCCGAAGCCGTTCGCCGGGCCGCAATTTCCCGGAAAGAATCCTTTCGCGAAGGCCTTCAGCGATGCGGTCCTCGATCGTCGCGTGCACGCTCATATCGGCGTGCTCTCGCTGATGACGCGACGCACGGCCTGAACCACCGCGTCCGGACGATCGAGCTGGATGTCGTGCCCGGCGCCGGGGACGTGCTCGTTGACGCCGCGGACCGAGAGGCGAGCCTGTTCGTCGTGCATCGCGCTCCATGCGCGTTGCGCCGCGGCAACCTGAGCATCGCTCGCGCCCAGCAGCCGCTGATAGCGCTTGAATTGCGCGCCTCCGGTCAATACGATGAGCGGAAAATCATAGGGTGCCCGATGTGCGTGTTCGAGCTCGGAAAGATCGGCGTTGTGTGTATTCTGAAGTTCCGATAGAGCGTCGGCCCACGCCGGCGCGCTGACGGCACGGCCGTTCTGCGGTGGGCACAAGCGCGGCGCGTCTTCGCACGTTCGCAGCATCGTGATCTGGAGCGCGTCGAAACGCCGCAGTCGCGGCAAGAGCGCATTCAAGCGGGCATCCTGGTGTTCGTCGGAGGGATCAACGAGAACCATGCCGCGCACCTGGGCAGGGTACCTGTCCGCGTACAACCGCATGTCGTAACCGCCCATCGAATGACCGACGAGGATGTAAGGCGCTGCGATCCCCGCCCGTTCCAGGAGTGTGTGAAGATCGGAAACGATAGCGCTGGTCGTGCGCGGGAGAGGGCCCGGATCGCTAAATCCGGCGCCGGCGCGATCGTAGGAGCATACGCGGGTAAATGTTGCGATCCGCGGCTGCACGTAACGCCATGAGCGCGTCGAACCGCCGCCTCCGGCATCGAGAATAACCGGCGGCGACCCGCGACCGGTGCAATAGATGTTCATGCGTCGCCCGGCGCCGACGTCGATCAATCGTTGCGGATGCGCGTATACGTCCGAAGCTCGGGCCGGTCCGGTCAAGAGCAGTGCGGCCGCAGCACATTGGGCGAACACCTTTGCGACGTCAACTTGCCCGGGCATCGGCAAATAGTATATAATATATTATTGTCAGTGTCAAATTCCGGAGGCTCGGTCCTCGCATGACGTTTGGGCGACGCGCGTGGTTAGCGGTGATCGTCATCGCGGTTTTTCTCGGCGAATCGATCGGTGCCGCTCGCGGAAGCACCGGGTCGTTCATACGTGCGGACGATCGCGCCGCACTTCGTTCGCTGCTGCCGAGCGGCACCGGTGCCGTCATCGTGCTGGGCTATCTCGCGCCCGACGGAACCCGCTCCTACGACGTCATTACGCCGCCATCGGGAACCGCGTCCGGGATCGGGCCGCACAGTCTCTTCGAGGTCGGATCGATAACGAAGACGTTCACCGCGATCGCGCTCGCGCACATGGTGCGCGCGGGAGCGATCGCGCTTTCGAGCCCCATCCAAACCTATCTCCCGGCGGGCGTGAGGGCGCCCACGTTCGACGGAGAGCAGATAACGGTGCAAGATCTTGCGGATCACCATTCCGGCTTGCCGCGCATGCCGCCGGGATTGGTGTTTGCCAGGCCCGGCGCCCTTGCCGATTACACTTCGGCGCAGTCGTACGCCGCACTCGCCGCCTACAAGCTGACGCGGGCGCCGGGTTCGCAGTACGAATACTCGAATTGGGGCGTCGGGCTGCTCGGGCAACTGCTCGCTACGCGCGCCGGGACTTCCTACGCGCATCTCGTGGAAAGGGCGATCATCGACCCACTGCGCTTGCGCGACACGTCGGTGCCTGCGCCGAACGCCACCGCCGGCGACATCGTAGCCGGCTACGATGCCGATGGAAATCCGCAGCCATACATGACGTGGAACGGCTCGCTCGCGGGCGCCGGGGCGATTCGTTCGTCGGTGAGCGATCTGCTGACGCTCGGATCCGCGTGCCTGCCCGGAGCGGGTACACCGATATCCGGCGACTGTGCCTTTGCAATTGAGCCGCGCGCCGATGCGGGAAAGCAAAAGGCACGGGTCGGGCTCGTGTGGGAAACGCAGGACCAGGATAAACTCGTTTGGCACAACGGCGACACGCTGGGATATCATGGGTTCTTGGGAATCGACCCGGTCCATCACACCGTACTTGCGATGCTCTCGAACGTCAGCGTCTTCATGGATTACACGGCGTTGCACGTTCTCGATCCGTCCTTTCCCGTTCCGCGCACACCGCCGCCGCTCGTCTTACCGGCGGCGAAGCTCGCCGCCTATGAAGGACGCTATCGGCTTGCCGACGGCAGCCATTCGGCAATCATCGTCGAGGAAGATGCGCAGGGGCTTCGCATGAGAGACGGCCGCGGGCAGCATTTTGCGCTCACAGCCATCGCCCCCGACACATTTAGAACGCGTGAGAACGAGACGCTGACCTTTTGCACGCGAGCCGATGGGAGCGTGTATGCGGTCGTAACCGATCAATACGGAAAGATCGACGTAGCGACGCGCTCGTGAGCCGCACACTGCGCGTAGGGGCCCTGCAATTGCCGGCGCACGATCGCGACCGATTCGCCGAGGTCTGGCCCGATATCGTCGCTTCCGTGTATGCCGCGGCGCGTTCGGGCGTAGAGCTGCTCGTCTTGCCCGAGGGAACGGTGCCGTCGTACGTAGTCGGCTTCGATGCATACGATCCGAGCGAGACCGACGCCGCCGTGCACGAGCTGTGCGACGTCGCACGGACCTGCGCGATCGTCATCGTCGCGGGCGTTGTGCGGCGTGAAGGTGGAACGCTCAGGAACAGCGCGGTCGTCGTTGACGCCGATGGCACGATCGCCGGCGTTGCGGACAAGCATTTCCTGTGGGGGTTTGACCGGCAGTGGTTTTCGCCCGGCGAAGGCTTTGCGCCGATCCCTACGCGAGTCGGACGCATCGGTGCACTCGTCTGTGCCGATGGGCGGATTCCGACGATCGCCCGGGCCCTGGTCGAACGCGGGGCCGACCTGCTCGCGATGCCGACGGCGTGGGTGACGAGCGGCCGAGATCCGGCGAACTTGGAGAATCCACTCGCCGACGTTTTAGCCCGCACGCGTGCGCGCGAGAACGGGACGCCGATCGTATGCGCGGATAAGTGCGGCGCCGAGCTTGGATGCGTCGCCTACGCCGGGAAGAGTCAAATCGTCGACGCGGCAGGTACCGTGCTCGCGATCGCGTCGCAGCAGAGACCGGAATTCATTCAGGCGGAGATCGAGCTTTCAACGACGCCGCGGATATTTGCGCGCGTCGACGATCTCCAACCCAGGGTAGCTACGCCGGTTTCCGACAGTTTTCGCATCGCCTTCGCGGCCGCGCGCGAAATACGGGCGCATGACGAGCGATTGACGATCGTCGAGGCGCAGGCCCTGATCGCTCCGGCGACCGGAATCGATGAGCTTCACAAGCTCGTACCCGCGGTTTGCGTCGACGACGAGAAGATGATCGATCCGGCGTTTCTCGTGCGATACCGCTGCAGCGGATATCAACTCGTCCTCTGGCGGGCATCATGCGATGCGCAATGGCAAGAGCTGTTCGCGCGCGCCAGGGCGACCGAGCTTCGGTTGTTCGTCGTGGTGCTGGGAGGAGAGCGCGCCTTCGCGGTCGATCCCGACGGCGCGGTCGTCGCCGGAACATTCGACGGTTACGAAATAGCGACGTTTTATTTTGAAGGGACCCGGACCATGCGAACGCTCGTGGCGCCCGGGACCGACATTCTCGATGAGTTTCGCGGCGTTGCGCGGCTGCTCGAACGATAACGGAGGAGCTGCCGGATGGTGAGCAGTATTTAGTCGAGCGGAGCAGTATATTGCTCCGCCGATTTCCTCTGGAGGTACACGTGGGACGTCGCTCCTCAGCCGCGGGCCGCATCGCGGCCGCACTCGTGGCACTCAGCCTGGTGTTCAGCCTCCCCGCACCGGCGCTTGCCGGCGCGCTCACGGCGGCTCAGATCGCGAAGATCGACACGATCGTCACGACGGCGATGTCGCAGCAGCATTTGGTCGGCGTGGAGGTGGCGATCGGGCGCAGCGGCACGACGCTTTTCACCAAGGGTTACGGCCTGCGCGACCAGGCGAAAAACCTTCGGGTCACGGCGAACACGGTGTTTCCGATCGGGTCGATCAGCAAGCAGTTCACCGCGGCTTGCGTGATGCTGCTGGTGCAGCAAGGCAAAATCGATCTCGACGCCAAGCTCGCGACGTATTTGCCCGATGTGCCGCACGCGTCGGCGATCACCGTGCGAGAGATCCTCGACCAAACCTCGGGGCTCCACGATTACCTCGAGAACAAGCCGTTGCTCGGATCGGTGATGACGGGCGCGAAGAAGAGCCACGATCCGTTCGCCTATTACGTCAACCTGACGCGCGACATGCCGCTCAAATTCAAGCCGGGTACGAAATGGCAGTACAGCAACACCAACTACATGGTGGCCGGGATGCTGGTTGAGAAGATCAGCGGCGAGCGGTTCGGTCGATTTCTCTCGCAAGCGATCCTCAAGCCGCAAGGTCTGAGCGCGATACAATATCTCACCTGGTCGATCCCTGCCGGCAACGACGTCACGCGCGGCTACAATTATATAAAAGGCAGCTATTCGCTGGTGCCGCGTTATGATATGAGCTGGGGCGGTTCAGCCGGCGCGCTTGCGTCAACGGCGTCTGATCTGGTGAAGTGGGATGGCGCGTTCTTCGGCGGCAAGGTCATTTCGCAGAACAGCGTCGAGATCGCCACGACGCCGCCGCGCGGTATGACCATGGGCCTCCCGGCGGGAAAGACCCAAAGTGCAATCGCGCAGGGATACGCCTTCGGCTGGGTCGCCGGACATGACGAGGGGCGCCGGCTCATTTGGCACAACGGCGGGCTCATCGGTGCGCGCGCAATGAACCTCGTCTTTCCCGACGACGGTCTCGAGATCGTCGTCCTCACCAATGCAACGACCGCCGACCCCGAGGCGATCTCGCTGCACGTCGCGCGCCTGCTCTACGCGCAGTAGGTTGAGCTGTACCTGCCGGAGGCCCTGACTTGCGTATATTCACTGCCACGCTTGTTACCGAAACGAACACGTTCTCGCCCATTCCCACGGGTTTGCGCAGCTTCGACCGAGCGCGCTCGCAAGCGGACGTCGCATCGATGGCCGAGTGGCGGCGTAGAGGTGAAGCAGACGGGCATACGGTGATCGAGAGCATTGCCGCCATCGCGCAGCCGGCGGGGCCGACGGTTCGTTCGGTCTACGAATCGCTTCGCGACGAGCTGTTGAACGATCTGCGCGCGGCCTTGCCCGTCGACGTCGTTCTGCTCTACCTGCACGGCGCAATGGTGGCGGAGGGTTATGACGATTGCGAAGGCGACGTGCTGGAGCGCTGCCGAGCCGTCGCCGGCGAGCGTGCGACGATCGGCGCCGAGCTGGATCTTCACGCGCACCTCACCAACCGGATGCTCTCGGCGGCAACGGCGATCGTCTCGTATAAGCGGTATCCGCACACCGATATCGTCGATCGTGCGATCGACCTGTACCGGATTTGCCTCGATGCGGCCGCCGGGAAAACGCATCCGGTCTGCGTCAGCTACGATTGCCGCATGTCGGGGGTCTTTCCGACGACGGCCGAGCCGCTGCACACATTCGTCGACGACATGTCGGCACGCGAGCAGGGCGGGATTCTCAGCCTGAGCTTGATCCACGGTTTTCCGTGGGGTGACGTTCCCGAGGCTGGGGCGAAGGCGCTTGCGATTGCCGACGGCGATCCGGCACTGGCGCTGCGCGTCGCACAGGAATTCGGCCGGCGCTTTCAAGCGATGCGTGACGAAGCCATCCTCGCTCCGGCGCGAGTCTCCGACGCGCTCGACGCCGTGATGGCGGCTCCGGCCGGCCCGGTGGTGCTCGCCGACTTTGCGGACAATGCGGGCGGCGGCGCGCCGGGCGATGCCACCTACCTCCTTCATGCCGTCCTCGAACGCGGCATAACGAACGCCGTGAGCGGAACGTATTACGATCCGATCGCCGTCGATATGTGTTTCGAAGCCGGCGAGGGCGCGACGCTCGATTTACGCTTCGGCGGAAAGCTCGGGACGGCGTCCGGACGACCCGTGGACGCGCGCGTCACGGTGCGGCGCCTGGACGAGAACCATCAGCAGGACTCGATGGACGACACGACGCCGGTCGCCCTGGGGCGAAGCGCCTGGGTTCACGCGCGGGGCGTCGACATCGTCCTCGCCTCGCGACGCACGCAGGTCTTTGCGCCCAATGCGTTTACCGGGCTTGGGATCTCGCTCGACGACAAGAAACTCATCGTCGTGAAGTCCTCCCACCATTTTTGGGGGAAGTTTGCCCCGCTCGCCAAACGAGTCATCCACGTCGGCGCCCCGGGAGCGCTTTCGCTCGACTTCGCCGCGATCGACTATCACAAGCGCGATCTGAACTATTGGCCTCGAATCGGTACGGAGATCTCATAATGCCGCGACGGCCGGCAAAACACATTCCGACGACCAAGTCTGCGCCGGCGCCCGACGTCGGAACGATTCTCAAGCGGCTGCGCGACCGCAATGGCGTGAGCGTCCGCGATCTTGCGAAGGCGAGCGGACTCTCGGCCTCGTTCATCCGTGCGGTCGAACGGGGCGATTCCGACATCTCACTCGGACGGCTCGCGCGGCTGGCGCAATTCTTCGAATACGATCTGGGCTCGTTCTTGGGGTACTCGGCTCAGCTTTCACGGCCGAACTTCGTGATGCCGGAGACGCGCAAGAAGGTCAATCGCGGACGCGGCGTCGATTACGAGGCCCTCCACCTGCCCGGGATCGATCTCGACTTCATCATGGTGAAGTGCGCGCCGCACTCCCGGTTCAAAAACGAACTCGCGCACGAGGGCATCGACATCGTGTACGTGATCGATGGCAACATCGTGTTGGTCGTCGACGGCGTCGACTATCCGATGTCTACCGGCGATTGCTGCGCTTTTTCCGCGGCGTACCCGCATCTGGTACGCAACGATTCCGCGCGGCGCGCGACGTTTGTGTCGCTGACCACCGGCCGGATGTACTAGAAGTTCGTGACGAAGTTCACGAACTGCATGGCGAAGAGGAACCAGATCGCGTAGAGAGCCGCGAGGGCGACGAAGATCTCGCCGCTTCGCACCAGCCAACCACCGGGTCCGCGCAGCACGCGAACCACCGCCTCCGTGATCATCCCGAGGGCGCCGATGATCGCGATTACGCCGATGACGTAGAGCACGAGCATCTTGCCCGGCAACGCCGGCGAGAGAATCGCATCCTCTCCGGAGAGCAGCATCGGCCATCCGATTAGCGCAACGAGAAACGCGATCGCGCCGATACGTGCGATGAGGTGGAGGATCTGCTCGTTGCGCGAGAGATGCAGCGAAAGCTTGAGCTTTCGCCGCGCGATCCACGCCCCGAGCCGGACGAGCAGCGAGAGCACGATGATGCCGGCGCAGATCGTGAGCAGCAGCTTGATCGAGCCCTCGGTGCGCAGGCCGCCGACGCGCTGTTCGACCGAGACCATGTTGGAGACGTCCGATGCCCACGAGATCACATTGCCGTTCGCGTCGGTTCCGAAGACGACGTAGGAGTCGCCGCCGACCTCCCGGTAGCGCAGCGGCGCGACCTCGCGCCATTTCATCGGACTGCCCGCAGCGTTTTTGAGCGAGCTCACCTCGATCGTGCCGTCCGGATTCGCGGTGACCTGACTTTGCCCGAGCGTGTAGACAAAGGCAAGCGCGCGTGCGACGCGGCGGCTGCTCTCGTACCAGCCCGCGACGCGGGCCGCGTCTTTCTGCGGATCGGCCATCGTCGGTTCGAGTGGCGGCGTATACGGATAGTAGCGATCCAGGAAGAGTTTGAAGAGGTTGTTGCGGACGTCTTCGACCGCGCCTTCCTTCCCCGCCGAGTTGAACGAGACGAACCAACCCAGACCCTTGGACGGGATCAGGTGCAGATCGCTATGGAAGACGATGGTGTCGCCGCCGTGCCCGACGATGGGAAGACCGTTGAAGTCGTCTTGGTAGAAGCCCAGATCGAAGCCCGGCAAACCGTTTTCCGGGACGACCTGCTGCGTCCACATCTCCTTGATCATCGCCGGCTCGAGCAGCTGATAGCCGTCGTACGTTCCGCCGTTCAAGTAGGCGAGCATGAAGTGCGCCATGTCGATACCGGTGGAACTCGATGCTCCCGCCGGCGCGGTGTCGACGAACTCGAACGGTTTCGTCTTGCCCTCGGACGCATTGAGGTAGCCCGTTGCCATGAACGGGGCGAGATTCGGCGGCAGCGGCTGCAGGAAGGTCGAGTAATTCATGTGCAGCGGCTCGAAGATGTGCTTCGCGACGTAGTCTTCGAACTTCTCACCCGAAACGCGCTGGACGATGTAGCCGGCCAGCGTTGCGCCGTAGTTCGAATAGGCGATGATCTTGCCGGGCGGAAAGATGCGGGTCGGCAAGTGACGTTTCAGATACACGTCGATCGGCAGAACCTGGCTTTGCTTGTCGACGAGCAGATCGCGCACGGTCTCCTCGAAGCCGGGCGTGTGCGTCATCAAATCGCGCATCGTGACCGGCTGGCCGTCATACGGCGGAATCGTGAAGTCGATGTACTTGTTCACGTCCGTATCGAGGTCGATCTTCCCGGCCTGCACGAGCTGCATCACCGCCGTCCAGGTGAAGAGCTTCGAGATCGAACCCGGACGGAACAGGGTCGTGGCCGGATCGACGGGCCGTTTGCTCTTGACGTCGGCGTAGCCGTAACCGTGCGCAAAGAGAATCTTGCCGTCTTTCACGACGACGACGACGGCGCCGGGAATGTCCGCGCGATGGAGCGCGTACGGCACGAGCCCGGCGAAGAAGGCGTTGAGATCCTGCGTCGTCATCGCCGGCGCCGTCTTCCCAGGTACCGTCTGAACGGCAGCCTGCGCGCAAGAAGTAAAGAGCATGATGGCGACGAGCAGCGCCGACCCGAACCGAACGATCACCGTGGTATCTCCTTCGATACTAGAAATTTGTCGCGAAATTGGCGAGCCCGAACGCGAAGATGAACCAGATTCCGTAGAGTGCGGCGATGCCGACGACGATCTCTCCAAACCGCACGAGCCAGCCGCCGGGCCCGTGAGCGACGCGCAAGGCGCTCTCGGCGATCATTGCGAGCCCGCCGAGAATGCCGATGACCCCGATCGTGTAGAGGACCAACATGACGTTGACGACCGCCGATGACGTGATCGCTTCTTGAAGTGAGAAGGCCTCGATCCACAGGGCAGGTATCGCCAAGAACACGATCGCACCGATACGAGCCGCAAGATGAATCCGCTGCTCGTTCTTCGTCAAAGCCAACTGTAGACCAAGCCGGCGCCGCGCGATCCAGCCGCCGAGGCGGATCGAGAGCGAGATCACGAGCACGGCGATGAATACGGTCAGCATCGGTTTCAACGTTCCGAGTGCGGTGAGGCCGTTGACTCGCTGGAAGATGAAAACGGGGATGAAGTCGTCGGTCGTCCAGGAGAGGATACGCCCGCCCGCATCCGCGGTGAACTTCAGGTGGGCTTGTCCGTCGATCTGGCGATAGTAGAGCGGCCCGACCTCCCGCCAGTGCAGCGGATCCCCGGCGATATCCTTGAGCATGCTGACTTCGATCGTGCCGTCGGGATTTTTGGTAACCTGCACTTGTCCCAAGGCGTAGAGGAGGCGAAGTGCGGTCTGTTCCCGCCGGCTCGTGATATACCAGCCGGCTACGCGCGCGGCGTCAGGCTGCGGATCGGCCACGGTTTTTTCCGCCGGCGGAGCATAGGGGAAATAGCGATCGAGAAACGCGCGGAAGATGCTTACCCGAACGTTTTCCGCTGCGCCCGCGTGCCCGGCGCTGTTGAACGACATGAAAACGCCGATGTGCTTTTGCCGGAGGAGATGCAGATCGCTATGGAAGGCCTCGGTGTCGCCCGCATGCCCGACGATCTGCAAACCGTTGCGATTCTCTTGATAGAAGCCGAGGTCAAAACCGTTCATTCCCGGGGCAGGTGCGAGCGCAAGGGTCCACATCTCCTTGATGGTCGCGGGCTCGAGCAGCTGGTACCCGTCGTAGGTACCGCCGTTCAGATACGCGAGCATGAAGTGCGCCATGTCGGTTCCGGTGGAGGAGAGCGCACCGGCCGGCGCGGCTTCGACGTATTCGAACGGAATCGGTTTTCCGGATGCTTGACCGTAGCCGGTGGCCATCAGCGCGGCGAGCCTTGCCGGGAGCGGTTGCGCAAAGGAGGAGTGATCCATGCGTAGCGGCGCGAGAATGTGGCGCGTAACGTATTGGTCGAACGGTTCCCCGGAAATGCGCTGCACGATATACCCGGCCAGCGTTGCGCCGTAGTTCGAATACGCAATCGTCGTTCCGGGCGCGAAAATCCGAGCGGGAAGCACTTTTTTGAGGTACTCGCCGAGCGGATAGAGTTGATTTGCGTGCTTGACGAAGAGATCGCGTCCCGTGTCTTCGAAGCCGGCGGAATGCGTCATCAGCTCGCGCATCGTCACCGGCTTGCCGTCGTAGGGAGGAATCGTGAAATCGATATACTCGTTCACGTCCGTATCGAGATCGATCTTGCCCGCCTGCACGAGCTGCATCACCGACGTCCAGGTGAACAATTTCGAAATCGATCCGGGCCGGAAGAGCGTCCGATCCGGAATGACCGGCGACTGCTTGGCCACGTTCGCGTAGCCGTAACCGTGCGCGAAGAGAACCTTTCCGTCTTTGACGACGACCAGCACCGCGCCCGCAATGTCCGCGCGATGCAGCGCGTAGGGCATCAGTCCCGCGTAGAACGTCCCGAGATCCTTCGCCGTGAGCGCCGGCGCGCCGTGCGCCGGCCCCGCCGGTGCTTTCGCCTTTGCAGCCTGAAGGGGCACGGCGCAGAGCAGCATGAACGCTGCCAGCAGTCCGGTTGCAAATCGTTTCATAATCCGTTTAGAAGTCTTGGGTGAGGATGATACGGAACGTCGGCGGCCCGTAATTTCCGGCCGCCGTCGCGGCGAACGAGACCGGCGCCGGCGCACCGGTGAGAGGATTGGTCTGCATTGCCCCCTGGACGAGCGGAAGCGGAATGCCGTTGAAGAAGCCGACGTACGGATTGTCGTATGCGCCGGCGAGATTATCGCCGGAAAGCTGTACGCTCGTGCCATGGTCGTTGAGCTTGAAGCGCACGTTTGCAGAGAGCACGAAGAAGGCGGGCTCGTTGAACATGTTGTTGTTGCCGAAGTACTTCAGGCCGACGTTGTAGTATTGGCCGTAGTGCCCGAGCCAACTGACTTCGCCGTAGCCGGACGCATAGGGCACCCGGGCGCCGGCGACACCGTTCGGAGCTCCGGCTATTGCCGTCGCCTGACCGCCGAAATTTACGTTGGGTAGGACCGCGAGGTTCGTGTTGTAGATACACCCCGGCCCCGGCGGCGTGGTGACACCGGTCGACGGGTTCGTCGAGCCGGCGCAATAGAAGTACGGCGGCAGATCGTAGGTGTACGCGCGCTGCAGCGAGCCCTGCAGCCTCCAGCCGAAGCCGTAGAGCGGCACGTGATTCAGCTCGAACTCGATCCCTTGATAGCGCGCGACGCCAAGGTTGGCCGTTTCGTCGACCTCGCACGGCTGGTTGGGACACCCGGTGGCAGCTGCCCCCGTGACGGTCGAGGTCTCGGTGAAAAACATGTCATGCAATTGGGTGAAATAGAGATCGAGCGAGACCGAGGTGGCACGCGCGATGCGGTGGTCCATCCCGAGGTCGTAACTGAAAGCCGTCTCAGCGCTGATGTCACCGTTGTTGGCGTCTTGCACCCAGCCGGCTGCCGGTACGCCGCCGATGATCTGACTCCAGGTCGGACCGCCGGAAGAGACCAGGCTGATGTACGGCGGCGCGACCGAACCGCCCGCCGAAAGCCGATAGATCGTGTCGTTATTCGGTTGCCAGGTCAGCGCCGCACGCGGCTCGTTGTACGAGTGCGAGGAATCGTTCCACGTCGCGCCGCCGGTGATCGAGTAGTGACTGAGATAGTTGAGATCGTAGTCGCCGAAGTTCAGCAGCACCCTCGGCGAAAGCGGAATCTCGCCGCGCAGCGAGAGGGTTTGGAGCACCTGTTTCGATCCGGCGACCGGACTGAAGACAATCAGCCCGACAGACGGCTCGTCCGTCGTCGAGGACGATAACTGCTGCGAGTTGTCGTACGCGAGTGTGAACGTATTTTGGCCGAGCTGCTCCTGGAGTTGAAGCGTCTCGCCGTTCATCCGATCGTTGGTGAAAAAGAGATTCGCTTCGCTGGCGGTCTTGAAGGTGGCGGGCTGGCCGTTGAACGTCGTGTTCACCGGTGCAACTGCCGGTGCACCTCCTCCGGGGAGGCACAACCACCCGTTCGGGTCCGTGCCGCCGGCGGCGGTAGGCGTGCTTGGATCGAACGTCGTGCCGGTCGGGCAAAGCGGAACCGTACCATATGCGCTGCCCAGCGCCACGTCGAGGGGTGTCGACGATCCCGAAACGTCGTAGTTGTTCAACGAGCCGGTGTAGTAGCGCGCGAGCAGCGTGCCCGTCTGGCCGAGCGTCGTGCGGAATTCCCCTTGGAAGAGGTTTTGCTGCTGCCACGAGTACCCAAGACCGTTGAACGAACTCAAGTCGAAGGGAATCTCCGAACCGCACGCAGGGCCGCCGCCCGTACTCGCGCAGTTGTAGGACGTTCCCGTCGCAAACGGATTGCACAACGTCAGCGGGGCGTTTGCGGTGCCGCAGGGTCCGAACGTGAATGCGGGCAGGCCGGTGTCGCCGACCGGCGTGGTGTCATACGCTTGCGAATCCCCGTTTCCGGTGACGGACTGTCCGCCGAGGTAGGAGAGTTTCAGCGAGGTGTTGTTCGAGAAGTTGAAGACGATCTTCGCGAGCTGCGAGGCGGAGTGGAACCCCGTGTCCATCGTATAGCAGCAGCCCGTAAGCGGCTCGTCAAAGATGATTCCCATGCCGTCGTATGGCGCAAAGGCGCTCGGGCCGATACCTTCGCCGACGGGAGTCTCGACGGCGGCAAGCTGCTGGCCGTTGACGTAATATGGGCCGCCCGGAGGGCCGGCGTCGAGCGGCAGCTGCGAGCCGGCGAACCGGAAGTTCTGGAGCGGTCCGGGATAGCCGTCGGTTACGTAACCGGCCGCGTAGCCGATCTTGTGGTTCTTCGTCTCACCCGTCAGCTTGAACCCCGCCGAGATGCCGCCCCACTTGTCGACGCCGTACAACGCCTCGCTTTTATTTTCCGCGGTGGGTTCGAGCGTAATGTAATTCACGGTGCCGTTGATCGCGTAGTTGATCTCAGCCGGCATCGAGCCCGGACCTTTGACCACTTCGACGTCCTGGAGCAGGAACGGGTTGATGAGGTTCGGTGAGAACGTTCCCGCCGAACCGACCGAGACGGGGTGACCGTCGATCAGCGACTCGGTCTCGTACGGCAGGCCGCCGCGAATCTGCGGCGTCTGCGGCGAGGACGGAGAACCACCGTTGCTCGGATTACCGTTTCCCGGGTAGTAGGGCGTGGTGAAGATGCCCGGCGTTTCGTTCAGCACGCTCGTCACTTGCTGTTGCCCTTGATTCTCGAACGTCGCCGCGCTGATCGTACTGATCGCCGCGGTGGAGGTGTTGATCGGCGCCACGCCGGGCGCATTGCTCGAGACGGTGGCGATCGTCTTGAGCGACGAGAACGACGACTGCGCCAGCACCACGTTGAGGGCGATCGTCTCGCCGATGAACGCCGCGACGTTGTCATCGCGGTACGTTGTGAACCCCGCTTTGCTGACGAGAATACTGTACAAGCCCGTCGGGACGTCCGCAAAGGCGAAGTTGCCGGCATTGTCGGTCATCTTCGTGAGGTGCACGACCCCGTTGAGCGCGACGTTTGCGCCGGCGATCGGGGTGCCGTCCTGGCCGTGAACGCTCCCGACGATGGTGCTGGTCGTCGCAGCCGGCGACGGCAGCGGCGAGGCGAGCAGCGATCCGTAGGCAAGTGCGACAAACAGGGCGACTGTACGTCCGAATATATTCCGCATGGCCGCAAGCTCCGTTTCGAGGCGGGTTCCGATAGGATTGCTCGTCTCTTATGCTCCCTTAACGTCGATCCTCCAAAAAATTGTCCTCAAGAGCAAAATTTTGCTGCGTCGGGCAGGGCGTCTTCGCGAAAGCCCCGTAGAGTGCGGCGTACATGCAGCGTGCGGCGATGGTGTTGGTGTTGGTCGCGTTAGCAGTTGCTGGGTGCACAACTCAGCAAGCGGCTCGGCAGCACCTCGCCTCGGGCGCGCTCGTCGCCGCGGTTCAGCAAGAGCCCGAACCGCGTGGGCTCGACCCGCTGCTGCTCGAAGGCATGGACGCCTACATCTACAGCGAGGTTCTCTACTCGTACCTGACGCGCTACGAGCCGGACGGCCGTTCCGTCGGCGATCTCGCAAGCTCGGTTCCCAGCGTGGCCAACGGCGGGGTCTCAGCTGACGGGACGCGCGTAACGTTTCATCTGCGGCACGGCGTTCGCTGGCAGGACGGGACGCCGGTTACGGCACGCGACGTCGTCTTCACGTACCGGGCGGTCATGAACCCGGCCAACGATGTGCAGGAGCGGTACGGATTCGATCTGGTCAGCTCGTGCACGGCTCCGAATCGCTATACCGTCGTCATCACGCTGAGGCGCCCGTTTGCGCCGATCATCGGGTTTTTCTTCGGCGGCGACAGCAACTATCCGATCTTGCCGGCGCATCTGCTGGCCGGGCTGGCAAACGTCAACAATGCAGCCTTCAACGCTGGGCCCGTCGGATCGGGACCGTACCGGCTGAAGGAATGGGAACGCGGCGATCACCTCGCCTTTTCGGCAAACGCCTCGTACTACGCCGGCAAGCCGAAGATCGAGCAACTCGTGCTGCCGTTTATTCCGCAGGATTCCACGGTGATCCAGGAACTGCAAACCGGCGAAGTCGATGCCGCGTTTTTGCTCGATCCCTCGCGCATTGCCGAGCTACGTGCGATTCCCGACCATCGCGTGATCGTGACGCCGGTTCCTTGGTTCTACGCTCTGGGATTCAATCTGCAAAATCCGCAGCTGGCGGATCACGCGATTCGCGAGGCGCTCGCGCTCGCGATCGACCGCCGCACGCTCACGCGAAAGATCACCCTCGGCGTCGACGACGCGGACACCGCGATGCGTGGTCTCTTCACCTGGGCGTTCGATCCACACGCCGACACGCTTGCGTACGATCCGGCGCGCGCAGCCGCGCTGCTGACGCAAGACGGATGGATGCCCGGCCCGGGCGGCATCCGGACCAAGGGCGGCCGGCGACTGCACTTCGAGCTGGCCTTTCCGGCGGGCGAAGACATTACGACGCGTTTGGCGACGGCGATTGCCGCCGCCGAGCGCAGCGTCGGCGTCGACGTGAGCTTGCGCGCCTATCCTCGCGTGCAATACATCGCCGAAGACGGTCCGATCATTCAGGGCCGCTATCAACTCTCGCTCTACGATTATCAAGGGAGCTTCGATCCCGATGCGGCCTGGCTGCTGGCGTGCAATCAGCGTGCGCCGCGTGGATTCAACATGTCGCGCTATTGCAATCCGGGCGTCGACGCTCTGCTGCGCCGCGGGCAGGCTTCCTTCGACCGGCAAACCCGCATTGCCGTTTACGCTGAGGTCCAGCGCCGCATCGCGCAGGATCTTCCGTATTTCTTTATCTGCCAGATCAGCGAAGTAGACGTCATTCCGGCAAACCTCGGCGGGTACCAGCGTCCGCTGCTCTCGCCATTCAATTCCGTTGCTTCTTGGTATTGGAGGAGTTCCTCATCGTGACGACGTTGTCCGAGGCAGCGCCGCGGCGCTACGCCATTCTCGCCGAAGGGATGCTCACCGGCACGAACGGTAAGACCGCTCATGGCGTGCTCCGCTACCGCGGCGAGTCGGTCGCGGCGGTCATCGATTCCGTCCATGCGGGACGCAGTGTCGACGACGTGATGCCGTGGCTCGGCTCGCGCGCACCGATCGTTGCGTCGCTGGACGAGGCGCTCGCGCTCGGCGCCAACGCGCTCCTCATCGGTGTGGCGACCGAAGGCGGCCACTTGCCCAAGCCATTCCGCCGCACGGTGCTTGCCGCGGTGGATAGGGGCCTCGAGGTGGTCAACGGGCTGCACGAATTTCTCCGCGACGACGAAGAGATCGTTGCGCGCGCGCAGCGATCGGGAGCGCGTTTGTGGGACGTACGCATTCCGCCCGAGGATATTCCGCTCTTCAGCGGGGCGGCCTACGACGTGCGCGCCGAGATCGTCCTCGCGATCGGCAGCGATTGCGCGGTCGGGAAGATGACCGCGATGCTCGAGATCGAGCGGGCGGCGAGAACCGGCGGCGCGCGACTCGAATTCGTGGCAACCGGACAAACCGGGATCCTGATCGCGGGAAAAGGGATCGCCGTCGATCGCGTCATTTCGGATTTCGTAACCGGCGCCGCGGAGCAATTGGTGCTCCAGGCTTCTCCCGATGCCGATGTGCTGCTCGTCGAAGGACAGGGCAGCATTCTCCATCCGGCGTACGCGCCCGTCACCTTCGGGCTACTTTATGGCTCGGCCCCGGATGCGCTGCTGCTCTGCCATCGCGCCCGCAAGACGCACATCGACGGCTTCGACGTCGAGCTTCCCGATTTACCGGAGCTCATTCGCGCGCACGAGGCGTTGCTGGAGCGGATCAAACCGGCGCGCGTCGTTGCGGTCGCGCTCGACACGTCGGCCCTCGATCCCGAGCAGGCGCGCCAAGCGATCGCGCAGGCGTCGCAAGCCACCGGGCTGCCGGTCGACGATCCGGTGCGCAACGGCGGCGCAGCGCTCTGGCGCGCGATCGAGCGGGCGCTCCACGGTACGGCGAAGGCTAAACGCGCGCCCGTTCCTTGACGCCGATTCCCGGTTTACCGGTGAGCACGATTTTGCCGGTCGAAACGTCGACACCGTCGAACGGCGAGGAAGCCAAGAAAAGCGGCCCGTCGATATCGGGCCAATCAACCAGCGGTGCGAGCTGCGCGGCTGCCGAGGCCAGCACTTCGGTTTCGAGCATACATCCGAGCATCAGTTTGAAACCGAGCGCACGCGCGGTGTGGATGAAAGCCAAGCCGGCGCGAATGCCGCCGGCTTTCGCGAGTTTGAGATTGACGCCGTCGACGCACCCGATCAACGCGGGTAAATCGGCTGCGACGATCGAGTCTTCATCCGCAACCAGCGGAATCTTGACGCGCTCGCGGATGTACCGCAGCTGTTCGGGATGACCCGACGGGATCGGTTGTTCGCACAGTTCGATCTCGTACCGGTGCAATTCTCGCAACAGGCGAACCGTCTGCTCGGGATCCCAGCCTTCGTTCGCATCGAGACGGATCGCGCCGCGGTACACGCTGCGAATCGCCTCGATCGTTTCGATCTCTTTGCCCGCGCCGAGCTTGATTTTGAGCACCGGCAGCGCCGAGAGCTTGCGCACTCGATCGACGGTGTCTTCGATCCGATCCTCGATCCCGACCGTGTGCGAGGTCACGCCGGCCGCGGCCGGATCGAGGCCGAGGAGCTGCCACACCGGCTTTCCGAGGTCTTTGCCGATCCAATCGTAGAGCGCGATGTCCAAGCCGCAGCGCGCGGCTTCGGGAATGCCTTCGAGCAGCGCTTCGACACGATACGGGTCGTCCGCGGGCGGCTCGTAGTCGCGATAGAATGCCATGACGCCCTCGACCGAAACGTCATAGCGAGCAATCGGCGCGGCTTCGCCGTAACCGGTGATGCCGTTTGCTTCCACTTCGACGAGTACGGTCGAGGATTCGGTCAGGGTTCCGCGCGCGATACGGAAGGGGCGCACCATCGGAAGATTCATGATCGAGGTTCGGATCTTCATGGACAAGAACTCCGGTACGTTATCGCTAATATCCTGTTATCTCGACCAATATTTTAGCGCACTATCGCGGACGGCCCGCTCGATGCACCTGCAACGCCTTTGCGGGAAAGACCAATTGCGATAAGAGTAATCCGGCGACGAGCTGCACTGCTGCAAAGCTTGCATTGACGGCAAAGGTGAGCGCGCTCGAGATGTTGTGCTGGAAGGCGAAGAGCACGCTCTCGTAGCTCAAACTGCCCGGTACGAGCACGAGCAGTGCCGGCACGAGCATCAGCGGTTGCGGTAGACGCAGCACGCGCGCGCCGGCGTTGGCCACGATACCGCAGAGAAACGCTGAAATGAAGGCCGAAATCTCGTGCACCGGCGTGCCGCCGAGCAGATGTGAGGTCAAGAGTGCGACGAAGCACGACGCGAAGACCCAGATGAAATCGCGCGGACGCGAGTCGAGGTCGATCGAGATACCGACCGTCATGAGGATCGCGGCGATGATCCATAAGTGAGTCGGCACGGCGTGCGGCGTGACATCGCCGGTTTTCAAGAGTGAGGGTCCGATCACCGCGAATCCGAGAAACGCACCGCATCCGAGTTCGAGCAGCACCGAGAGCACGCGTCCGAGGCGCGCCATGCCCGAAACCAGATCGCTGTTCGCCAGTTCGTGCAGCGCGAGCGTGAGGGAGTACCCCGGCAGCAACACGACGACGCCCGCCACGATCGAAATGAAGATATTCGTCGGGCCGAAATAGTTCGAAAACGCGGCGACGATGAGCGTGGCGACGAAGGCCGCGATCGCTTCGAAGAGCCGCGCGACGATCGGCACGCGTTCGGCGACCGCCGAAATAATGCCGGTCGCGAAGCCGATGCAGCCGGCAACGATCATCTCGCGCGTGCCGCCGCCGAGCAAAATCGCGACACCGACGGCGAGCAGCGTGAGCGCGGGGATCTCCCAGGCCGAATTGCGCCCCGGCCAGCGCCGGTCGATATTCTGAACGGCGACGCTCGCCTCGCGGTAATCGATCTTGCCCGCGCGCAGCTCGTCGTAAATCCCGTTGAGCAGTGAAAGCTTGCGTAAATTCACGCGCCCCGGCGGCAGACGCATGAGTACGATCTTCTGATTCCAGCTCGGACCGAACGCGATCGTGATTTGCGTGGGCAGGGCGAAGATCTGGGTCGTCAGACCGATGGCGGAGGCAATGTCTCCCAGCGTCTCCTCGAGCGTGTCGGTCGCGACGCCGGCCTGGTGCAGCTCGCGCGCCATCGTGGCGAGAAAGATCGCCTTGGGATCATCGGCGATCGCAGAGATCGCCGCGGAGTGTTGCTGTTCGCTCGTTACTTCTTGGCGGAGGTCTTCCGCGTCGTTTTCGCGGCGGCGGATTTCGCGGTCGACCGCGTGCTCTTCGCTTTGGCCGGCGCGCTGGTGGCGACTTTTGCCATCGCCTTGGCCAATCGCGACTTCTTGCGCGCGGCTTTATTCTTGTGGATCACGCCGGTTTTGGCGGCCTTGTCGAACGCGCTCTCGACCGACTGCGCGAACTGCCCGTCGCCCTGCGAAACGGCCTTCTTGAAAAGCGTCTTCAAGCGCGAGTTGCGGTCCTTGTTTTGAACCGTGCGCTTTGCAGTCTGACGGCCCCATTTCTCGGCGGCCTTGATATTCGGCAAAAGAGACTCCTCGCTGCGTCGATTGGGCAACGGCTCGCAGTATAGCAGAGGCCGCCCGCGGGCGTCTACCCCGCGAATCGCGCCAAGCTAGATCTTACCAGGGAGGGTATCGTCGCGCCAAAATGGGCCTTACCGGAGGGGGAGGGCGCTGGCGAAGCGCCGCCCATGGAAGCGAAGGCCTGCCGCGAGTATGCCAAA
>Ga0335074_10000280_pt1 | contig 77733 bp, 98 predicted proteins | sample Lox_Sample_23_FD_206715 | JGI IMG/M metagenome (GOLD analysis project Ga0335074, IMG submission 206715) | Soil microbial communities from Loxahatchee National Wildlife Refuge, Florida, United States - Lox_Sample_2.3 | ecosystem: Environmental > Terrestrial > Soil > Wetlands | place: USA...
CGGCTTTTGGTACCCGCCTTTACGGCATAACTAACGAGAAGTGGTTCGACAATGTGCTGAAGGGCATCATTAACGCCGGACAGGGTGCGGGCATTGATGCCATTTGCGAAGCGGCTAAAGAATTCATGGTCAGTGATGCAGACCGCCATACCATCGGGCGCTCTCGTCGCAAGCGTTTGCAATCGTACCTGAAGGATCGGTTCAAACCTCATGAAATGTAGTCTCGTGATAACCCCGGACGCCACGGCCATGGTAACGGCAGTTACCACGGTCAATGTAACCATGGCTGCCACGGACGTGGTAACTGTGGGTGCCCCGGCGTGGTAACTGGAGTTACCCCTAGTCTTAGAGGTTTAGCCCCCAGAGGGGGAGGGGGAAAGAAGTAAAAGAGCGAGTAGGATAGGATACCGCCTTCGCGCCCCTGCTCCTTCCCACCTTTTTTACTTCTAAGGGGCTTCGCCCCTTAAATCCCTGCCATGGCGGGGAAGAACTAAGAAGGACTTGTTCAGAAAGTGAACGTAGGACCATAACTGGCGTTCATAAAGTTCACGTACCGACTTATAAAAGAGTCAATCCCCGGTGACGAACAAACAACGCAGCCAATCGACAAATTGCGATGTGGCGCGTAGTCTGGCTCTCACGTTCTATTTTCGGATCGGTGCTTGGCTGCCATCCCCGTGGCACCACTTCCGGTTCGGTTGCCACTTCCGGTTCGGTTGCTGGGAGCCGCTCAAGTGTTATAGAACCTGCCAACGTGCGGCAAGTATCTAATCCCCGATATAAAGCGAATCCTATACTTGCCACACAGGTGGGGGTCAAACTACCATGCCGGAAGAGGTGCCATGGACTTTAAGGAATTTTTACTCGCCTTCGGTCAAGACTGGGTCACGCTAATGAGCGGAATAGCCTCCGTCGCGCTCACGATTATAGGCGTAGCAAAGAAGTGGGAAAAGGTGCCCAACTGGGCGTTCTGGCTAGCAGCATCCGTTTGTTTTGTTTTCGCATCCGCGAGGGTATGGACTGTACAGCACAGAGCTAGGGTAGAACTAGAAAGCATTCGCCCCTACGTTTTGATTGAGGAATTATCGCTGCCCAGATCAGAGCTATGGCATTGAAGAATTCCAAGAACCCAGCGCTACCGGAAGGGGCCTATGACCGCGCTTATGTTACTGCAGTGTCTCCGTCTAGCGAATTCCTTTTATATAACTACCGGCTACTAGGCAAAGTGCCAGCCAAGAATATCCGTCACTATGAGAGAGCGACAACGACTGGCGATGGACCTGAAAGGGAAATTAAACTTCCAAGTTCTAAAACAACGGCAAGTGAAGCAATGTTACCGGATCAGCAGCCGTTGACACGTTCCGTTGAATTTCCTTCAGGGACTTTAGTTACGGGATTGCCCAACGAGAACAGGAAATTACGAATTCGGCTGCTAATAACTTATACCGGAGAGCTATCGAACAAGAATGTGTATTTTTACAAGGTTGTCCTGATCTCTGGACGGTTTAGCACAGTGGAAGATATGAATCGGTCGTTTCAAGGGATTGTAATTGAATCGACCGATGAAGGTATAGTTAATAACCTAGACGATCTTATGAAGTGAGTCGTAGATCATGAAGCCAGCCTAAATAATAGAGGGATTGCAAGCCACAGGGAGAACTTTGAAGGAGGCATGAAATTCACTTCACGGGTTTCCGAATCCGAAGGGGATATGGGTGGGTAATCTGAATCAATTAGCCCTTGGCAAAATCCGCGATGCAGGCGCGCGCATAATTTCCCAATACCCGACGCGCTTTTAAGAAACCTTTTTCGAGGGTTCAACATGCCTTGTTCGCTAATCTTTTCAATCCTTTAGATACACCGCCTGCTCTATCTATTAAGCTATACCTGTATAGAGACAGATATTACCTATCTCCCCACTCTATTTTGTTCACTTTCTGAACAGAAGAGAATTGTTCGCAATGTTTCATCAATTCGCAAAGCCTTACTCCGCACAGACACGCCGCACACAAACACAGGGAGAGTGCGCCCTGACGACCCGCAGAAGCTTGTTGGGACGGAGTGGACATCGGCGGAAATTTATGCCGCTATCGCGAGCGGGTCAATTCCGGCGTGCGGAAGAAACTATTGAAGTTTGGCGTACTCGGCTTTGGCTTCTTTGAGGATGGGGATGTCGGGGTCGGCGTTTTTCCAGAGGGTGAGGAAGTCTTTGTACGCAGCGAGCGCCCGAACGCGGGCGGCATCGGCATCTGCGCCTTGCGAGGTTTTCGCCTGCAACGCGTTCGCCCTTGCCACGCCCAGATGTGCCAAGGCTCCCGTCCAGCAGTTCCACACGAGGCCGCTGTGGTCGAGGATTTTCTGGAACTCGGCGGCGGCTTCCTTGCCCTGACCTGCCGCCAGATACGCCTCGCCGCGAATGTAGGTGGGATAGAGGCAGGAGAGATTATTGAGGACTTGGATTTGCCCGAATTCAATAGGCGGAGCGGCGACTTGCAAATCGTTGAGCGCCTCGGCGGCATTCTCTCGATTCAGCGCCAGTTGCGCTCGAATGGCTGTGAGCCATAGCGCCTGCATCTGCGTATCCAGTGGATAGCGTTTGTTCAAGTCTTGCGCCAGCGATTCGGCTCGCGCCGTGTCGCCTGCCATGGCAAAGGCTAAGGCGGCCTCCGCGTTAGTCCCCGGACCTGCCGGGGCGAGCTTTAAACCTTCAGCCACCTCCTGCCTGGACTCATTCACGTTGCCAAAAGCAGCTTCGCGCAAACCCGCATTCTCAAGCCAAATGGCGCCTTCTTCCTTGTTGTCGGCATGTATAGCCGAATCCGCTGACCGCTTCGTCAGTTCCCGCGCTTTGCCGAGATGGCCCGCGTAAGCTTCGGTGTCGGAGGCAAGCGACAGTCCATAGTTCTCCTCCGGCCTGCCAACGAACCACTGTTGCTGTTCGGCCATGGTTGAAGCATCATTCCGAAGAAAGGCCAGAGCGTAAAGATCGACTCGAAGCCCGAAATTATCGAGCTTTTGCGCGTGAGCTTGATTAATGACCTGCAATGCGTCATTAAAGCGCTGCAAGGCGAGCAGTTCGTTGGCGAGGCCCCAACGAGGGTTACCGCTGTCGGGCCGAAGATTAGCCGCTTCACGATACTTCCCTTCAGCCTTTTCAAGCTGTCCTTGGCTAGAGTACACCGTGGCAAGGCCCATAAGGACGCCGTGGTCCCGCGGGTAATTGGCTGTCCATTCCTGATAGACCTGTAAAGCTTTGTCCAATTCCCCCGTCACGAACTGATAGTAGTCGGTCGCGATAATCATTTTTTCCCGCTCGCTGGCATGGTCGCGCAACTGGAATGCCTTCGTGTAGTACTCGCTGGCGCGTCCCGTTTCGCCCATGCTGGCGTAGTCACCGCCCACTGCGTCGTATCCAAGAGCAAAGTTCGGATCAAGCTGGATGGCTCGTTGCCTGTAGGGCAGGGCATCTGCCGGGCCTTTCTCGCGTTCAGCTTTGCTGCCAAGGCTGAACGCTTGCAGAGCTTCGAGGGAAGACGTTGTGGCTTCAGAAAGCGGAACATCGAGCTTCTGCACCGAGGCCAGCGACTCGCCCAACTCGCCGCGCAGCTTTGAGGCTGCCTCGCCCAGCGTGTCCAGAACTTTTTCCTTGCTCGCTGCCGTTGCCTGCTCCTGCGCCAGCAAGTCTCCGCTCTGGCAGTTCACGACTTTCAAGCCCAGCACGTATTGGCTGCCCAGGCTGGCAATCGATCCGGCAATGTACGCCTTGCTGCCCGCACGCAGGCAAAGCTCGCGGGCAACGTCGGGCGTGAGCTTGGTATCGGGTGGCTTCTCCATCAGCTTCAGAGTCTTGGGGATGTTGCTGTCGGAGAGCACATTCAGGAACGGCGACTGATTCAGGGAAACGCTGAGCGCGGTCTTGAGCGTGTCATCGAAAACAGGATCGCCGGTTTCGTTGGTGAAGTCGGCGAGCACGATGGTGTCTTTTTCGTTGAGGGGCTTGGCGCGATGCGAGCGATAATAAAGACCAGCGACGATCAAGGCGACAGCAATTACTGTTGCCGGAACCGCGATCTTCCAAATGCTCTTCTTCTGTGCGGCGGGAACCTCGACCATTTTCGTCCCGCTGGACGACGCAGGTGTAGCCAGACCCGCACTGCCGGAGATGGATGCGGGAGTTGATGCCGCAACCGCAGCATGAGTTCCGCTTTCCTGTACGGCGGCAACACTTCCCGAACTCGCCGCTCGCACGCGCCCCGTATCTGTGTCGCGCTTCAGGCGTTGTAGGTCAGCTTTCATCTCCGCTGCGCTCTGATAGCGCAGGTTTCGATCTTTCTCCAACGCCTTGCCGATGATCCGTTCCAACTCGGCTGGAATCTCGCGGTTGAATCGGATCGCGGGGGGCGGGTCAGAGTTCAAGATGGCGTGGAAGATCAGACCCGAACTCTCGCCATGAAATGGCAAAGTTCCCGTAGCCATCTCGTAGAGCACGGCTCCGAATGAGAACAGGTCGGTGCGAGCGTCCAACTCTTTGGCTCGCACCTGCTCCGGTGACATATAGGCGACGGTTCCAAGCGTTGCGCCGGGGCTGGTCAGGTGCTGCTCGTCCACGGTGCCCGTCAGGGTGTTTGCGGAGCCAATCTGGCTCGAGGACGCTGTCGCATCCGTCACCTTCGCCAACCCGAAATCCAGAACCTTCGCATGCCCGCGCTTAGTTACGAAGATGTTCGCGGGTTTGATGTCGCGATGAACGATGCCTTCGCCGTGGGCGGCATCAAGTGCGTCGGCGATCTCGATGGCGAGGGAGAGGATCAAATCCGTGTCCATCGGACGATTCCCGATGCGGTGCTTCAGCGTCATGCCATCGAGGAATTCCATCACGATGAACGCCTGGCCGTTTTGCTCACCAATGTCGTGGATGGTGCAGATATTCGGATGGTTCAACGCCGAGGCAGCCTGTGCCTCACGCTGAAATCGGGCGAGCGACTGAGGATCGCGGGCGATATTCTCTGGCAAGAACTTGAGCGCCACGAAGCGATGAAGGCGTGTGTCCTCCGCTTTGTAAACCACACCCATTCCGCCTCCTCCGAGCTTCTCTACGATGCGGTAGTGGGAGACGGTCTGGTCGATCATGAGTGGCGCATGGACCCAGGCTGCAATGGTACGGATCACAAGAAGGCAAAGTCAACAGGCCACGGGGTACAAGAAGAAAGCTGTCAAGAATTGTCGGTTGCCTGGTTTTCTTGAGCTCGAACGGGACGTTCTTTGAACGCGCGCGACCGTCGCTAGAGTCGGAACTGATGCCAAAGCAGTCATCGGAATTATCCAATCCACCCTAAGCCAAAATGTATTGCCGGATAGGCGTGACCATTCTGCCCCAGCTTTGCCGCCAACAACCGCTGGCGAATCGGACGCACAAAACTTTCAGTCTAGAAGCTACTTATAAAATACTTAAAAGTAGTTCGCCATTAGTTTGTACAAGATACGGGCATATACAGCCATAGATTAGCGTATTGAGTACGCCCTACTAAGTACCTTCCTCTAGCATCTGTGACTGGCCTGAAACACTTATATGCCCATATATAAGAGAGGAGTTGTTAATCAATGCTATCAAAGAGTCTTGTTCTGCTCCTATCGCCCGAACTTCTGGACCGTCTGCATCGACGCAAGCGGGAGACCGGCACCAGTGTCAGCGAATTTATCCGCCGAGCCATCAAGGGCCAATTGGATCTCGAAGATCGATTGGATGGGCAGCGTAGCGTTGCCCAGCGGCAGGGGCCACCGAAATCTCTGGAGGTGAAAGCATGAGCCTCTTGGCTTCACTTTCACAGCTCGCGACATAACCGACATTTCGACCGAGGCGGCGTCCCGGAGGAGTTAGTCAAGACGTTCCCGAATTGATCATTCGCTGAATGGCTGCGAAACAGGTCAAGTACTTTCAAGACGCACGCCGTCTTGCCATGACATCCTCCTGCGTGAGCCGATTCGAATATGGTCTTCCACACATGCAGGACGAGGCTGCCGCAAGAGTAGAGGCAATCCTATTTGGAGCGACGGTTTGACGACTGGCTAACGACGACGCCGTGGCACCCGATACGATCAAAACGACGCAAGGCTTTGACGCGTCGGGTGCCATTTTCAAATGCGCAATCCCAAAATTCGCCCTGTACGGATGCCGACAATTGGAGTTGATGGCGACAAGCCCGCTTAGCAGGACTTAGGCACGGGATCCAGGGAAGTTTGGCGTTCGCGCCTCACGGGAGGTTAGGTCATGTATCCGTAAACCGAATGACAGAGAGTGTTGGACATCGGGCCACAGCCGGAAGGGGCGAAGTCGCTTTGCGCTAGCCCTTGAGGGCGGCGAGGGTACCCGATATCATCTTCGACATGGCTAGATGCACAGCACCCGTAAGGGGCCATCGCTCAGCGGCCGCCGCGGCGGACTGCCCTGTATGCGGTAGTCGCTATGGCCGCTACAGCGGCTACAGTTACGGAGCGTACTCGGCCCCATCCTACTCTTCGTCGGGGAGTAGCGGGGCGGATCCGGTAGCAGCGCAAGGCCGCGCTGGTCGCGAGGCGGTTCGTACGTGGCCGTTTCTGACTTGGACTGATTTCGGTCGGAGAGGTTTAGATCGCGAGTTATCATGTCTGGCAAGTAATGTTGGCACTTGGGTTGACCAGTGACGCGTGCGAATCCAGCGATCCCCTCGTCAGTAACCGACAATAAAGTTTCCGCAGGCGATCCCATTCCGACGAAGTGCTGTGTGATTGAGGTACACGTCGGTGAATTGAAGCAGTTATTCAATTCCATCGATCCATCCCCGTTCCGCAATAAGGACCTGGATCGAGAGGCGGAGGAGTTCATTGTGGGCTGGGCCAAAGACTTGCCGCGGGATTTACCGCTTGCTCTGCTGGTTGATCTCGATCGCCAGGCCGGTTTGCCGGACGAGGCAGCTGTCCTGCGCGATGCGATCCACGAGTTCTTTCGGCAACGGGCGGAGGCTTACCGCCGGCGTCTGCGCGAATTGTTGCGCCGCGGCCGGACAAGCCTTTTGATCGGCCTCACCGTGTTGGCCGCTGCCATCGCTTTAGGCGATTTCCTGGCGACGTTCATGAAGACCAGCCGCGTCGGCGAAATCTTGCGTGAAAGCCTCACCATCGGAGGCTGGGTTTCGATGTGGCGTCCGCTCGAGATTTTCTTATATGACTGGTGGCCAATCCGCAGTGAAGCTCAACTGTCCGACCGGCTCGCCGCGATGCCCGTACGCATCAGGTATCTGAATGTGAAATCCCCTGACGCCTGGAAAGGTGATTGGCCAGTAGTGGTACCAGTCGGCGAGCATTCCAAGACCGAACGTCCAGAGGATGCGACCTAATAGCGAAGCCCGCTAGTTCCGTGCTTCGAACCCGAAGAAAGCGAAAACACGAAAAAGGTCTGAGTTTTCCACAATTCCATACACAGATATTTCGTTTTCACACCTGAAATTGCATTGACACCATTGAGGCAACTGTTTAGTTTGTTCGACGTCGACGGCTGAAAGGATTGACGAAATAAAACTTGCCAGTCCGAAGTAGGCTGAGTGATCCGCTCAGCAGGGCAACCTGAGGAGCAACCGGACCCGAAAAAACCGACTGACTCTGCGAGGAGCAGTTGGGGTTTGGAATCGCGAAAGCGGTGATCGCATCAAGGGCTGTGACGGTGCACGCATCCACGCTGTAAGCTCCCTCGCAGGAGCTGGCGGCTAGAGCGTAACCAATGTCACAGCCTTTTCCTTTTGTCTACTCCTGGGAAAAGTTCACCGTGAAGGAACAACTGGAGAAACTCGTTCTGCAAATGTACCGGAGCGGCACTCCGTACTCCGAAGCGGTGCGCGAATTTCAGAAGGCCTTCATCACTGCAGTTCTTGGAGAGATGAATGGGAATCAGGTCAGAGCTGCTCGACAGCTCGGCATGCACCGCAACACCTTGCGACGCAACCTTCAGGAGTTGGATCTCGATATCAAATCGATGCGCGCCTCGCGCCGCCGGCCTCCGCTGAGCGCCCGTCCCATTGCTATGAGGGATAAGAAGGCATAAATAGCTTGTCGGCGAAACCGGGTCTTTCTCGAACCGGCATGCCGTTCTCAGCAGGTCACGTGGAGAAATCCCGCTGGAAGGGGGTAGGCTCGACACCATCGATCGGCAGGGTACACAACAATACCGGATGGCCGGCGAGCGGTTCCTTCTAGGAGCCCACAAGGCAGCCGCCGGCTTTCTCGATCGCCTCCGCCACCTCCGCTGCAAGGCCCGTAGGCTGATCCAGTCGGCATTCGGCCGGGGCCCAGACCCTTCGTTCCGAGTTTCGCTTTGCGAGGGCACCTCCGGGCTGGTGCACGCTTGACCATTAAGAGGCTCTAGTCTATCTCCGGCTTCGGTTTGCGTCGCCTGCCCAAAGCCACGAGGAACACCGCATTCTTTCCTTCCGCATGTGGTGTAAAGAAGGTGACTACATCATCATCGTAGAAGGTGAGCCCGCTCGCACCCAAGTGCAGTGCATACGCTGCGAGATAAAGCTTTCCGCCGATGATGCCGGCTTCCAGCTGTACGGCTCGGTACCCGCGGTTGCCGAAACGTTGAAAGATTGCTTCAAGATCCGCGAGAAAGAAGACTGCGACGCTCGCATCAGCCGGAAGCTCCTGTTCGAGCCCGAGATACCCGGCTTCGTTACGAAAGTCGCCTTGTCTTAGGAGTTCTAAGCCTTGTCGCCGGCGATTGAAAAAATACGCTCCGGGAAGCAAACCTTCTACGGCATTGACGATGAGATATAGATCATTGAGCTGTGCGCCGAGGGGATTGAGAAAGTCAGCCGCCACGCCGCGTGTAGAGCGATCAAGAATCGTCGAGAGCTGGGCGAAGGTGATGGGCTCGTGCGCGAATCGGCGCGTGGAACCGCGACGCAGGATCACTTGCTCAATCGAATCGTCAGGGAGTTCCGCGTCCCCAGGCGGCTTCAGAGGAACGAGTCCACTGGCGGCGTCTGGCGGCTGCGCGGCAAGAGTGTTCCCGCACCAGGCTGCGACGTCTTCCGGAGAGAGCAGCGAAGAGGCTTCGTGCATAGCCCGCATGGCCGGATAATCCACCTCTCTTCTAGAAAGAGGAACGGTTTCCAGGCCTAGAGATCGAATGACTCCGGGTGAGGAGGCGGACGCACCCGGTGCGCGCCCAATCGAAATCAGTGAAAACGCCACCTCGCGTTCCGTGTCTACGTCGAGCAAGCGATTTACACCAGCGTCGACAAAGCCGCAGATAACTTTGGCGGGAAGTTCGAGCGCCGCACTCATGGCCAGCAGGTTGGCTAGAATCGTGCCGTTATCCCAACCGAAGTGGCGGTAGGTGCGAGCTTGATATTTCCAAGCGTTCCGCCAATAGGTCCCAGTGCAGATGACGATCACCGGCGCCTGTGCGATCGAAGACTCGCCAGCGGTCGCCTCCACCAGCACGCGTCGACAGTCGCCGGTACGCAGCCTGCGCAGTCCAAATTCGCCAGCAGCGTAGTGATAGAGTCCTGCTTCGAGATCTGAAAGAGGTCCACAAGCAAGATAAAGTTCGATCTCATAGAGGGCACCGGTGCATGCCGCGGCACGGAAATAGATCTCTCCACCAGAAAAAGTGCGCCGCCGCGTGACGCCTGCAGAAAAATAGAGCAGTTCGCTCAAAGTCTGAAGGTCGGGAAGGGCGTTGTCGCGGCGTGAAACCTGCGCAATAGTGCTGAGGGCAGGAACACCGATCTCTCGAAGCTCGCGCGGAAGAGGAATGAGATCGAGTTTGGGATAGATCTTGAATGACAGTGGCTGATTGGCCCAGTCGAGGAAATGCGGATTGGCGCGAATGCTGCTATGTGAGTGTTTGGTTGCGTTGTGATAGTTCCAGCCGGCCTGAATGTCGGCGTTTAGCATGGCCACGCTTTGATCTTAGTACGGTTCAGGCTAGGGTCACAGAGTGGTTTCGTCAACTATTTCTCGGTCGTCTTTCAGCACGTGATGAAATGGGCTCTCTCTGACACTCGACGACCTCGCCTCTTCCTACGCCATCATCCGGCATAACATTCGGAGCTACCGGCAAACCGGAGTGCTTGCTGTTGTCAGGGGCAGGCATAACGCCGAATCAGCCTCGAAGTTGAACTGCCCAACCCGTATAGCAAAGCGGTGAAAGCCGCCGCCATAGAGGAGTGCTCGATTCCGAAGTTTCAACCGTATCACCGATGGTGAGTTGATCGAACGAAGTGAAGTTGGGAACTGTCTGACGAAGCCTCTTCCGGCGCAAAATCGGAAAAATGAAATCTTGTGATCCTGAAGCTGCTTTCCGCCTCTAAAGAACTATGACCACGTGCTGGTTGGTCGTACCCCGGAGGTCCATGCAGCGGGTTCGAGTCATAAGAGGAACGGGACTGATTAGTTTGGTCGCGGCGTTCGTGCTGGTCTGTGGCGCGCAATCTTTTGAGCCGGCACCTAAACTCTATCGTGCCAAGCCGGAGGACGTACCGCTGTGGGCAGAGCAGGGGAATTTCCGTTTCATCCGTCTGGACGGCGGACAAATCGAGAGTTGGAAGGCCGAGCGGACCTGGTGGGGCAAGAAGTTCAGTGGCGGAGAGAAGGACGTGCTGACCCACATCTATGACCGCGAGTTCGAGCAAATGCTCGGCTTGCTCAAGCAGGCGGATTTCAACTGGATCTGGGTGACCTGGAGCAGCGGCTGGTCGCTCAAGGATGAGGAGGAAAACCGGGAGAACCTGAAAAAGGTAATCGCGCGCTGTCATGAGAACGGCATCCATGTCTCGGCCTACCTGTCAGCTTCCAACATGTTTCGCTCCAGCGCCTACCGCGATGACCCAGAAACGAAGGAATACGGTTTGCGGATGCACCACATCCCCTTGTTCTATGCCGGCCCGACCAAAACCGATCTGCAGATTTCCTGGGACCGCCGACTGGCCGACGCGCGCAAGCGAGGTTGGCGGGCCTATCTTTTGAAGAAGGCGGAGTTGGCGGTGGACGCGGGAGTCGACGCGATCGTCTGGGACAACATGATCGGTTACGACGACGGTCTGGCCCAGTTGCTCGATGACACCCAGCGAATGGCGGAACGGAAGGCGCGGGAGACCGGCCGGCCCAAGGTCATGGTTGAGGCGAATATCCATATTCAACCGGACCGGTTTGCGATGAACGACATCAACGAGGTGATCTGGGAGGAGGATGGCAAGGACACTCCCGGCGTATGGAATGGCCATTGGCAGGTGGGCAACGCCCGCAAAATCAAATTCCTGAATGGCGAGAAGCAGCTTTGGCAGCCCCTGCTGTATGAGAACGACATTTACCACTGCGGCCCGCGCGAGCGCTGCATCCCGAGCCCGGCGGAGCAGAAGCTTTCTATCGCCGAAGCCTACACGTTCGGCGCGGTCACATCGCGCAACATCGAGGGCCGATTCCTCTCGGCCCTGGTTAAGGGCGAGCCGGAGGCGCAGCAGGCTTGGACGGCCATCGCTCAATACAACCACTTCATGGTTGAACATCGAAATTTGTATGACCAGGCGACGCCAGCCGCACAGATCGCGTTGATCTCCGTCGAGCCGCGGAACTGGCTGGCGAACGAATTCCTCAAGCAGAGCATTTTCTTCGAGACCAAAGTGTTCGCGCATCTGGACAAGGGAGTTCCTCTGGAGCGATTCAAGGTCCTCGTGGTGCCGGCTGATATACCCAAACTCAGCGCCGAACAAAGGTTGCGCTTGGATGCGTTTACGACCGGCGGGGGCGTCATCATCATGACTCGAAAGGGGGAGCCGGGAATTGGAGCGCGGGCGGAAGGCGCAGCCGGAGGGCCTCGCCTAAGCCTGGAGCCGCGAGGTTACGTGTTGGGCCAGTTGACTCGGGAACCAGACGGTAAAACGTTGATCCTCCACTTGCTTAACTACGATCATCAGCACCCGGCAAAGAACGTAAGAGTCCGGATCGACCTGAGTGGGCTCGTGCAGGACCTGGGCCGTTGGGAAATGACAGTCCTCTCGCCGGACACGTCTGGGCCTCAGTTCTCTGACCTCTCTCTGCATGGCAGCGTCGCCGAATTCGTCCTTGGCCGGATCGAGCACTATACCGTTGTGACTTTCTCGGCCAGACCGAGCGAGATGAAAAACAAAATGCGGGAATAGGGATGATGTAGTTGACTGCCGCGCGTACTCGGGGGTAAAGGGTCGAGCTCGGCACCGCCATTGCAAGCAGCGGTGACAAAATCTACAGTCGAAGGCCATAGAGCGCAGCAAACAAAGCGAAGAGAATAAGGAGAGATCGCATTGGCGACGTAGAACAGCAAAAGCTGCGAATACGATGCCTACGGCGGTGAAAGCTGCGCCCAAGAGCAGATAGGGATCGTCACGATGGAACGCATGCAAGAGGCCGTCAGCGCTCATCCGACATTGCACGACTGGTCAAGAACCTATCCGCGCAGACAGTTGAGAGGCCCCGGCAGCAGATCAACCATTGCAAGCCCAGTCACCGCAAGGACCGAGCGCGACTGCCACAAACACGGGACGTAGAGCTCCTCGTTGCCTGATTGGCCCATTCCCATTCGGCAAGCCAGCTCCTGCGGCATCTGCCTTCACATTGGAATTCCTCCATTCTTCCCCCGCATTGTGGACAGACTAGGTTGATGATCGACGAGATGATGCGCGCGTTCGATTCTCCCGGCAGTGTCTCAAAGCTTTTCATGATCGCTCTCCTATCCAGATCCCAGAACAATGCGAGGAGTAGACGCAGGGCCAGAAACACGGAAATATGCCGCGCGGGTTTTCTGCGCTCGCTGGCGCTCCGAACTGGTTGGCTGCGGAGTCCGTTCGGCCAAATTAAGTGCCTGCCCCTCGCTCAGCGGTGAGAGTGCAAACTCGGTGCCAAAGTTAAATCGTGCGTAAGGGCCAATAACAAGTTGTTCTAATTACAGGAACACAGCCGATTGTTGTATCTATTTGCCAAGTATTAGGCATCGGTGCCCGGATGTGGGCGCAACTTGACATTGAGTGGAACCCGGCCCAATGCGCGCCTATGTAAAGACGGGAAAAACTAGCCCGCGAGGCTCTTTGGGTATTGGCGAGTAGATTGCGTTCCAACGAGATGTTAAAGAACAAGCTCCTGTCTTGGGGAACAGTTGGTTTCTGGCGATTCATTGCGGAGCAAGAGGAGAAGGAGCAAAAAAGGGAGGAGTGAATCATGCGGAGACTAACAACTGTAATCGCTCTTTGTCTGCTGGCCATTCCGGCTCTTTGCCAGTCCACATCGAAGTATCAAGTAGCCATTATCACTGAAGTGAGGCCGCGTCAGACTGCCGGTGACATCGCGTCTGATCCCGGCAGCTATGACGTTTCCGTCCAAGTGGGTGACACGATTTATGTGGTCCTGTACACGACCCCGCTCGGCGACCTGCCCCCCAAATACGCAGCAGGCCGCGAAATCCTGGTGCGGGTGGGAAAAAACACAATTACTTATAACGACATGCTGGGTCGGTCGCTTCAGGTGCCGATCGAAAGCCAAAGACCCGCTGTGCGGCCTAAGCAGGCGAAATAGCTAAAGCTGCCTGCCGCCAGCGAAAAGCACTAACGGGAGTGATTAGCATGCACAGTTCGCACAAGGAGCACGAATGAGGTCTCGACAGACCAGCGTAAGGTCGCAACCCTCACCTCGGGTGGATCCTACATCTGTCGAATTCCACCTACAGAGATCGCGGCGGCGCGCTCACGAGGCTTCTGCGCGACCGCAGACTTTTCCAGCCTGACAGATATGGACGCTATCATTATTTGCGTTCCTACTCCCCTGGACGAATATCGAGAGCCCGATCTCAGCTTTATTACCAATACCGCCAGGGCAATAGCACCCCATTTACGTGCCGGTCAATTGGTCGTGCTTGAGAGCACGAGCTACCCCGGCACCACAGAGGAAGTTCTTGTTCCGATTTTGGAGTCAGGCAATGGCTTTCAATTAAAGGTCGCTCGCCAAACAGGGCCTCACGGAACGGATGAATTCTTTGTCGCCTTTTCTCCTGAGCGAGAAGACCCAGGCAACGATAGCGTCGCGCGTCGTGACATCCCGAAGGTGGTGGGAGGCCTGAATTCCCAAGCCTCAGAATTGGCCGGAACACTATACGGAGCAATCTTCAATCGAATCGTCCCAGTCTCCTCGCCGGCAGTTGCGGAGATGACGAAGCTGCTGGAAAACATCTACCGCTGCGTAAACATCGCCCTGGTCAATGAATTAAAACTTTTGTCGCTACGCATGGGCGTGGACATCTGGGAAGTCATCGAAGCCGCTTCCACCAAGCCTTTCGGCTTTCAACCCTTTTACCCTGGTCCCGGCCTGGGCGGACACTGTATTCCCGTTGACCCCTATTATCTGTCGTGGAAGGCAAAGGAGTGGGATTTCCAGACCCGCTTCATCGAACTGGCTGGAGACATTAACAGCGCGATGCCTTATCACGTGGTTTCAAGTGTCAGCAGAGCTCTGAATCAACAAGGGAAGGCTCTGAAAGGCGCCAAGGTGCTGGTGCTCGGCGTCGCCTACAAGAAGGACATTGATGACCTGCGCGAGTCTCCGGCGCTGACTATTATCGAGTTGCTTCAGAAGGATGGCGCTGAAGTCAGCTACAACGATCCTTATTTTCCTTTCATCGGCAAGGGGCGCCATTACGACTTGCAGCTGAAATGCACACCCGTCGAGGAAATCGGCAACTATGACTGTGCGCTGATCGTGACCAACCATTCTGATTATCCCTACGACTGGATCGCGCAGCACGCATCCTTGGTAGTGGATACGCGCAACGCGATGAAAGGCATTCACGGCGATAACATTGTGCGCTGTTAGATCTGAGAGGACCGATCTCGAACGATGATCTTGCTTCAACAAGCCGGTGCCGCTGTTCTCCTCGTGTCGCTTACGCTATTTCTGCAGTGCGGCGGTGCCGCCACGCTCATCATTTGGATCAGAAGCGTTCCGCGAGAGATTCACAGGGTGCGCGTGTTTCGCTGCGCGACGCTCGTCATGCAAACTACCGTGGCGGTTATTGCTCTCCATGGAATCGTTATTCTCCTATGGGCGAGCTGTTATCGCTGGCTTTGCCTTCCGTCTTGGGAATCTGCGTTTTACTTCTCGGCGAGCAGCTATGCGACTGTCGGATACGGGGATGTGATGCTTCCGTCGAAGTGGCGCCTATTGGGCCCACTGGAAAGCATGGTGGGCATGCTGATGGCAGGTGTTTCCATTGGCCTTTTGTTCGCAGCCGTTACTCATCTGGTCGATGGCGAGTCAGGAGCGGCTTTACCACATCACACTCAGTCCGCGAATTCGGATCAAGTCGGCGTGCGACAGAGGCGACGCTGCTATTTCCGTGGCTCGCGGTCGAATGTCTACATTTCCTAAAAGGAAAGTTCACCGTCATTGCTGTGGTGTTGGCTTGGCATGCGACGTCCCGGGCATGATGCAGCGCATGCAATTTGCCAAACCAGACGGCATCCCCTGCAGCGGGTTCCGATTCATTTTGTCTTTGAAGACGGCTGCCTGTACGTTTTCTTGACCTTTCGCCAGAACGTGACATGGATGCCCGCGAATCCGGAAGTAATGTGTTCAGACACTGGCGAAATACAGAATCAGGGCAATTGGAGCAGCGTCGTTGTTTACGACGATTGTCAGGAAGTTCCCGAGCCGTAATACGCGGCCGCACGTAAGGATCGCGAGCTCACTGCTCGCGAAACAGTATCACGCTGGCTGAATGCGCTGGGGAAGCGGCAAATGAGAATAGGCGAGAATTTCATTGAGCCGCTCTTTTTCGGCATTCGCATGCAGTCCATATCCGGGCGCTACAGTAGACAAAACATGAGGCGCAGTTCATTCATGCGATGGACGGCCGCTCTCGGTTCGGTCTGTTGCCGGTTTTGCGGACGACCCGCTGTCAATTCTTGCTTGCATAGTGCCGCTGGCTAGCAGGCGATCGAAGGCATTTTCATCCAGAAGGTCGAGAGATCGTACCACAACATTAGCCGGCAAATGCTTTCCATCTTGGCTGACACCAACGGTCTTCATCCCGGCGGCGCGCGCGGCCTCGATGCCGTGTTCCGCGTCTTCCACAACGATGCAGTGCTCGGGGTCGACCAACAATTTGCTCGCGGCGATGAGGAATACCTCCGGGTCAGGCTTACCGCGGTGTACATCATCAGCGGACACAATGGCTTCAAAGTATTCGCTGGCCTGTAACACATCCAGGATCGCTTCTATGTTGGCGCGCGGAGCCGCAGATGCGATCGCTTGTTCCCAGCCATTCCGGTGGAGCAGGCGTAACCACTCCAAAGCTCCCGGGAGTGGAGAAATGCCCTGCTGGCGCACATGTTGCCGATACAGTGCCTCTTTGGCCTCCCCGATCCGCCCGATGAACGCAGGGGTAGCCTTTTGGCCCAGCCATTGCCGAAGAATGGAGTCGTTGCGCTGCCCGAAGGTGGCGAGGAATTGTTCGTACGTGATCGGGAAACCTTCGCGGGACATTGTGTCGCGCCACGCCTGCCAGTGGTATTCGGCAGAGTCGACGAGAGTTCCATCCATATCCCAGAGTACAGCCCGCTTCATTGCCATGAGAGCCCAGTAGAGATTTCTTTCAGAATCTCCAGCGTCGGCAGTGCGATTGTAAAGACCAAACCAGGTCGTCCGTTCTCTTCTGTATCCTATTCTTCAGCCCCAGTTCGTTCGAAGTATCTCGAACTTTCGGGTATGAGGGAAACGTTTTCAGCTTCGTGCATGATCATCTCATGCGTCCGAATCGCGCGGACTTTGGCCAGGCGGCGCAGGTGGCGCTCACGGCCGCTGAACTTAGCCGCAAGGAAACTCTTCACGCACTCCCAGGCAACTGCAATCCCGGTCGTGCGGCCACCGAGACACAGGATATTCATACTGTCATTCTGAACACCCTGGCACGCTGAAAAACCGTCGTGGCAGACCGCGGCGCGCACTCCCTCAACTTTGACAGCAGGATGCCACGCTCCACGACTCCGGATGCGACAGCGCGTGCAAGCGAATGGCAAAATCCGGATAATCATCGTCTCTGTCATATTCCAGGTTGCCGAAGTCCATCACTTTGTGCCCTGTTGCGGTGAGTAACACGTGGATCTTCTCTTTCATTTCGTATCCGCCATGGTCGGCGGCTATACCAATCTTCGACTTTCCCCCTCGGTTAGGCATGTGATCGTATTTAACTCACGAAACTCTTCGCGTTGCGCTGGAAACTTCTGCAGGACGCACGCATTGGGCCAAACAACCAAACGTAGGATTATTCTGCATGCTTGCGTTCTCGCGATGTCAGTTGTGAGTCCTGCCCTTATTGAGGCACTTGCCCCGGCAAGGGCGCGCAGAATGCAGGTTGCATCCTCGAAGAACAGGAAACTAAAGGCTTTGAGCGAACATAGATGTTGGCGATTCATCTGCTATTTCTCAGAGTTCAGGTGCATAAATCGACTGGGGTGGGGGGAGCGATGGGTGCTGCGGACACAGTAATCGAATGTGCGTTCACGAAAACTCAAGACACACAGGAACAGAAGGACACGCGGAAATGGAGAAGGATTTTCAAGAAACCGTGTACGGGCGGTGCTGCCTCTAGACTGCGCCCTCTCATTCGTTTTTCTTTTCGCTTTCTCGTCGCTCTGGTAGGTGTTGGTCTACTTGGGTATCTCATATTTCGAACTGGCCCCGGGGTCGTCTGGAGACAACTTCAGGCAGTCGGCTGGGGTGTGGCTCTTATCATCATCATGGGAGGGCTATCTCAGCTGATCAAGACGTGCGCTTGGAGACAGGCGTTTATGTGCGACATTACTAAACTTTCATGGTCCCGCAGTATTGCTGCGCAATTGATCTCTGACGGAATGGGGCAGTTCGGTGTCGCTGGAAAAGTGATTGGTGAAGGGACGCGGATATCCTTAGTGCGGCGCTTCGTGCCGTTATCAGGCGCACTGTCGGCCGGCGCGATTGACGGCGGCTTGCATACCTTCACCGCCGTGTTGGTCAGCGTTTCAGGAGTCACAGCCACCCTAGTGCTTGCGCCACTTCCTGTCGCGTGGCGAGCATATGCGTTGCTTCTCGTTGCGGCGCTCTTATCGGTTGTGGCCCTGGCGGCCGTGGCGGTTACCAAGCGCTGGCGCTTGGTCGGGAACGCGATCCGAGCCATTGGCCGACTGCCTGTGATTGGGAACTGGGTCACGGCAAAGCAGCCGATTGTCGATTCGGCCGAGGACAACCTTCTCAGCTTCCATGATGAATCGCCCCGAGCGTTTTGGGCAAGTCTGATGCTCAATCTCCTTTGGCACGTGCTGGCTGTGCTGGAGGTATACGTCATTCTGAGGTTCATGGGTGCAAGGATCGCTCTAGGCGGCGCCTTAGTCGTCGAAGGTCTGACCAAGGTCATCAACCTCCTGGGCGCGCTCAACCCGGGCAACTTCGGGACCTATGAAGCCGGAAATATGCTCATTGCCAAGATCTTTGGCGTGGCTGGCACAGCCGGATTGACGCTGGCGTTGTGCCGACGCGTGCGGATCATTTTCTGGGCGGCCGTTGGGGCGATGTGCATGACTGCGATGACGAAGGCTAACCGGACTCAGGCAGATGAAGGTGGAGTTGAGATCGTAGCTGGCCAGCTCCAAAGGCGATCTCGTGACCAGATGAGGTCCCTATGACCGTTGCCGGTCACCGTATGGTCCTTTGCAGCCGGGTTTATTGCGCAACCGCAACATAAGAAGTGACTTGATTCTGTGATGACTTCGGCAAGTGGCGTGCCTAGTATCTGGTGCAAGTGTTTCCGCGTTTTCGCGGAGCCGTTCACGAAAATGTGTTGGACGGCCTGCACAGCTGTATAGCCAACAACGCAACACCAGCAGGTTAGGAGTTCAATCGATGCTTAAGAATTCCGCATTATTCATGCTTCTTTTCGCGATGCTCGCACTTTGTCCTCTCGGCCGCGCTCAGGACCAGGACCCAAACATCGACTCCATCATCGCCTTGGTCAGGGCTAATATGCAGGCGGACAGGACTGCCCTGATCACGAGCGGAATGAAGTTCAGCGACAAAGAGGGCGCCGCCTTCTGGCCGATCTATAAGGAATACCAGTACGAACGATCGAAGCTGGATGACCGTCGTTCAGCTGTAATAAAGGAGTATACCCAGAAGTACCCGAACCTGAACGATGCCGAAGCCAAAGCGATGGCAGTGCAAATGCTGGACTGCGAGTCTCGTCTAGCTGAGTTGAAGAAGAAGTATTTCAAGAAGTTCAACAAGGTGCTTCCGGCGCTTACAGTGACGGAATTCTTTCAACTGGAGCGTCGCGTCGACTTGATGATGGATATGCAAGTCGAAGCCTCGCTCCCTCCGCTCACCCAGGCAAAGTACGCCGTGCAAGGAGGTAGCGCGACAGAACCGCCTCAGGTGATCGTGGTAGAACCGCCGCAGCAATGACATAGGCTGCGCGTCGATCGCGAACGTCATCCAGGAAATGTTCCATGATTCAAATCGTCCGGCTCAGGCCGTTGATCTTTCTGGCGCTGCTGGCCATCGTGGTAACGGCATCAGCACAAATCCAGCGCCCAAGCGAAACATTGTCCATTCAAGGCTACATGGGTCAAGCCAACGTAATTCGGTCGCAGGGACGTGTGTTGGTTGACGTGCAGGATTTGGCGAGAATCACAAAGGGCTCGCTCAGCTTTAATGACGACCGAATCATTCTGACTCTGCCTCGAAGCGATGCTTTGGAACCGGCCCAAGACGCTACGGACTCGGGTTTTTCCCGCCCTTTCATGAAGGCGGCGATCGAGGCGATGGCGTCGATCCGAGAATGGGGTGGAACGCTGCTGGCGACTGTTCAGAACGGGTATCCGGTGACAAAGACGGCGGCAGGATACACAATCGCCGCGTACCAAAGTCGGGCTGCTGACAGCACTGCCTTAGCCTCAACTGCGGCGTCGACCGACTCTGACCGTCACGGGCTCGAATTGTTGAAGAATGAGTTCAATAATTTACAGGCTTGGTCGGACGCATTTGTCAGGGCTCGCGCTTCGTTGAGCGCAGCAGATCTGACAACCTCGGAAGACGCGCTCAAAGACGATCAAGACGCTCAAAAGCTAGTTCATTGCGGTCAATTCCTTGCGCAGATGTTCGCCAGCGGCACCTTTCAGGATGATGCAGCGTGTCATTAAGGCATAAGCACGTGAACAGCGGACTTCGGGAATTGCAAACGGCTGGAGACCCGGGATCAAATGCATCGTCGCTTTCAAGAGTCGGACCCAAACTACACGTGAGGTGGGCAGAAACGGAAGGCCTCCCATTACCTCTCGGGGCTACCTGGGTCGAAAGCGAGCAGGCGTTCAATTTTGCAGTGTTCGCTGAACATGCCGACAGTGTGACGTTGTTGCTCTACTCCGCTCAGGACTTGGATAACCAGATCCTGACCTTCCAGTTTGATCCTCTGCGTAACAAGTCAGGACGCATCTGGCACTGCAGGATCCCATTGTCTCGAATGCGCGATGCACGCTACTACGCCTACTCGGTTTCAGGACCACCAGTCGCAGGGCTGCGTGGCTTCGACACCGAAAAGGTTCTTCTTGATCCCTATGCGCAAGGTGTTTTCTTCCCGCCAGCTTTTGATCGCAAGCTCGCCATGGAGCCGGGCATGAACGCAGGAAAGGCTCCCCTGGCGATTTTGCCTAAGCAACAGATTGCCTTCGATTGGGGAGACGATGTTTCGCCGCAACCCGAATCGGACGCGATCATCTACGAGCTTCACGTGAAGGGATTCACGAAGAACCTCGATTCCGGTGTGCATCCATTAAGAGCAGGAACATATGCGGGCTTAGTCGAAAAGATTCCGTATCTCAAGGATCTTGGCATAACAGTTGTCGAATTGCTGCCCATCTTTCAGCGCGATCCGCAGGAAGGCGACTATTGGGGCTACATGCCTTTGAACTTCTTCACGCCACATGCGCAGTATGCCTGCTCTCGCGAAGACGAGCAGCATCTCGAGTTCAAGAACATGGTGAAGGCCTTTCACAATGCCGGGATCGAAGTGGTGCTCGACGTGGTTTACAACCACACCTGTGAGGGCGATAACAATGGTCCTATTTACAGCTTCAGAGGCTTGGATGTCACCGGTTATTACATGCTGTCATCCGACCCGACGCGCCCGCACGCTAATTACTCGGGTACCGGCAACACGCTGAACTTCACCCACGCTCATGTGCGCAAAATGGTGATGGACAGCTTGCGGTATTGGAAAAACGAGATGCACATCGATGGATTCCGTTTCGATCTGGCATCGGTGTTCAGCCGCAACGCCGATGGATCACTGAATTGGGGAGATGCCCCGATCTTCAGCGAAATCGCCGCCGATCCCGAGTTGGGCCGACTGGCATTGATTGCAGAGCCTTGGGACGTTGGTGGGTATCAGCTGGGACGCGGATTCCCCGGCACGACCTGGCTGCAATGGAACGCTCGCTATCGTGACGATGTCCGCCGTTTTGTGAGGGGCGATCCGGGGATGGTTCCGGATTTGATGCGCCGCATTTATGGCAGCGACGATCTATTTCCGGACAACCGTGAACAGTCCTATCATGCCTTCCAGACCGTAAACTACATCGATTGCCACGACGGATTCACCCTCTATGATCTGGTCTCCTACAACCAGAAGAACAACTGGAAGAACGGTCATAACAATCAGGACGGCATGGACGCGAACTACAGTTGGAACTGCGGACATGAGGGAGACGAGGGCGTGCCAGCGGAAACTCTCGCTCTGCGCCGAAAACAAGTGAAAAACCTCTTCTGCATGCTGATGCTTTCAAACGGCATCCCGATGTTCCGCGCCGGGGATGAATTCCTGAATACTCAATTCGGAAACAATAATCCCTATAACCAAGACAACGAAATCAGTTGGCTGGGTTGGAGTCAGCTTGAGACGAATCGGGATATATTCCGATTCTTCAAAGGCATGATTGCCTTCAGAAAATCTCATCCTTCTTTGTGTCGTAGCCGGTTCTGGCGCGAGGACATCTCCTGGTACGGTGTCGGGCCCACGGTCGACTTGTCGCCAGATTCACGAAGCTTGGCATTCTGTTTGCACGGCGCTTCTCAAGAAGATGACGACATTTACGTAATGATTAATGGGTATTGGCAAGCGCTGCGGTTCCAGATCCAAGAGGGCATACCCCAAGCTTGGGTAAGAGTCGTGGACACCGATCTGCCAAGCCCGGATGATTTCACCGAGCATGGATTACCGCTGGAGCAGCCGATATACCAAGTTTCCCCGCGATCTCTTGTTTTGTTGCTTCGGCACAATGAGGCCGTTCGCCCGAGGGCTCGGTGACCAATCACTGAGATGCAGCACGGATACTGCGAATGAGGCGTAAAGAGGAATCATATGTGTCAAAAAAAGGCATCGGGATTCTGACCGAAGGGGTGATATTACTACGTCGGATTCTCCACGGCGATCACGCGCATGGATGCAATCGATTGCTAGCGTATTACGGTACGAATACGACGCGCCAAGTCGCAAATTGTGTCTGTCGTCACTGACTTCAGTCCAACTCCTGTGCTAGGAAGCTTTTCAGGAGGTGAGTCATGGTCGAATCTGCCGAAGCCCTCCGGAACTGGCGCGAATTGTACAACGCTGCGCTATTCGAGGCCGACACGTGCAAAATACCATCACGCATCGAAGAAGCCCGGAGAGCGCTCGCCTTTCGATCCCGGGAGCTCTTTGAAACTTCCCCCAATTATGACGGTGAAACTGAGGCAATCGAGACTGCCCTCTATGCACTGCAAGCCTTGGAGAACTGTCTGAGATCGAATACAAAAGATCGCAGACGCGCTGCCCGAGCCGGTTAGACAGTTCTCAGGCTACAAGAATGCACTGCCGTGGGACAAGATGGCGGTTTCTCAATCGGTCGTGGGTGCGGACAAGTGCATTTCCGTCGCGCACAGCGCTTCCTTTTCAAAGGTCACGCCTCCAAGTGAGCGTTATCATATTTCGTTGTTAGTTCTTGGTAGACCGTGAATAAACGCAGTTGAATGCACCGTTGCTAAGCTATCCAGGTACGAAAAACATGGCTTCTCGCCGACAACTTCGCGGCACATGTCCCCGCATTTCGATTGCGGCTATGCTGGCGTCTTGTCTTACCTGCATGTTGTTATTCCCCGGCGCGGGTTACGCCCTCGATCCCAATAAACATGTCACCCAGTATCTGCACACCTCCTGGCGAATACAGGATGGTTCTATACCGAAGGGGATGCATTCGATCACCCAAACAGCAGATGGTTTCCTCTGGCTCTCCGCCTCCACTTCGGAAATCTATAGATTTGACGGTGTTCGGTTTCTTCCGCGCACGATTGCGGTGAATGGGAAAACCATTAGCTCCGTTACGCGGGTCTATGGCGACCGCTCCGGTGGGCTGTGGGTGTTCGGAGTGCATGACCTTGTCCACCTTGAAGTCGGGAAGGTGGTCTCACATTTCGACTTCGACATTCTCACGGACCGCAATGTCAGCGAAGATCCGGACGGTTCCTTGTGGCTACTCAGGGGCCCTGGGACTGGTATGAACGGGCCCCTTTGTCATGTTTCGGACCAGCGCGTCAAATGTTTCGGGAAAGCTGAAGGGCAGCCGATCCCGGTGGCAGCCTCTTTTCTACGCGACGCAGGGGGAGGTTTTTGGATAGGAGGGCTGAAAGCGCTTGCGCATTGGCATGACGGGATTTCGGAGGTGTACTCGATCAAAGCGTTGAAAAATATTACCGGAGGAACACCATTGATGGCGTTGGCGCGAACGCCTGATGGTTCCCTCTGGGCGGGCGCCTTGGAAACGCCGCCCGGGCTGGCGAGGCTCACCGAAGGCGAACTGAAATCATTTGTGACCAGCAGTTTCGACGGGAGCAAAATCCCGGTCACAGCCATGCTCGTTGACCGCGATGGCAATCTTTGGGTTGGCAGTGTGGGCCAAGGCCTGTTTCGCATACGAGGAGATCGAGTGGAACATTATGGCCGGGCGGAAGGCTTGTCCAACGACAATGTTGATGCACTTTTTGAAGACAAGGAAGGAATTCTTTGGGCCGCCACTCCGAGCGGAATTGACAGCTTTCGCAATCCACCCGTCACTACTTTTTCGAGTTTGGAAGGCTTGGGGATGGACCTAGCCATGGGCGTCCTTGCCAGCAGGGATGGCACGATCTGGGTCGCTAATGGGAATTCGCTCGATCACATCGCAGGCGAAACAGTCACGTCGATTCGCCAGGGGCATGGTCTGCCGGGTGAACAGGCCACTGCCATGCTCGAAGATTCCGCCGGCAATTTCTGGGTGGGAGTGGATGACGACCTGTATTTGTTGAAGAACGGGCATTTTCAGCGGGTCCCCGGTCCTCACCACGAGTCGCTTGGAATGGTGTTCGGCCTCGTCGAAGACCGCGATGGAAATATATGGGCGGTATGCAGCGCCAAGCTTGTACGCATCAGAGACTTTCGTGTGCGAGAAGAGTTTCTTGTACCGCCATTCCCGCGGCTTCGTGAAATCGCGGCAGACGCACACGACGGGATTTGGTTGGTGAGTTCCGCGGGGGATCTTTTGCTTTTTCGCCACGGCGCTCTGCAGAAGCATGCCCTAAACGTCAGCGGCACGACCATCGATCAAGTTGTTACCCGAGCAGACGGGTCCGTTCTGGTACCCACTCCGGACGGGTTGCGGGTATTGCGGCAGGATAAGCTGGAGTTGATGTCCTCGAAGAATGGATTACCGTGTGATGCTGTGATCTCTGCCGTTGAGGACAAAGACAACCGTTGGTGGCTCTTCATGGATTGCGGTATCGTCGAGATGCCAAATTCGGAGCTTGAGCGCTGGTGGGCTAATCCGCAAACGATGGTCCAGACTCGGGTCTACGATGCACTCGACGGCGTCCGTACGGGACCCCAAGCGGCTTTCAACAACGCGGCGACTTTGTCGTCCGATGGGCGGGTGTGGTTTGCCACGGGAAATGTCGTGCAGATGGTAGACCCGTTGATGCTATCGCAGAAAGCGGGTCCGGCGCAGACCTATGTCGAATCACTGGTCGTTGACCGAAAGCGGTTCGAAGCAACCTCCGGCCTCAGACTCCCGCCGAATCCAAGAGACTTACAAATCGATTACACGTCTCCCAACCTTGCAGTTCCGCAGAAAGTGAAGTTTCGCTATCGTCTCGAGGGGTATGACCGGGAATGGCACGACGCCGGTACGCGCCGGCAGGCTTTCTACACGGATTTGCCGGCTCGCAAATATTCCTTTCAGGTGGTCGCATGTAACAATGACGGCGTCTGCAACGATACTCCAGCCACGCTTGAATTCTTTGTAGCCCCGGCCTACTACCAGACGAACTGGTTCCGCTCATTGTGTGTCGCTGCATTTATAGGATTGCTGTGGGCGGCCTACCAGTTACGCGTGCGGCAACTGCAACGGGAGTTCAACACGGCCCTCGAGGCACGAGTGAGTGAACGAACGCGTATCGCGCGCGAGCTGCATGACACGTTACTGCAGGGTCTGCAGGCGCTCTTGTTTCAGTACCAAGCCGCACGCAATCTTTTCGCTGGCGGATCGGAGCGCGCGATGCAGGTGCTCGACGCCACACTCGACAAGACAGAGCAGGCAATCGCCGACAGCCGCGACGCCATTCAGGACATACGTTCCGACATCATTGCCCAGAATGCTTTGCCTGAGTTATTGACAAGCGCCGGGAGCGAGCTGGCCCAATCGCATGCCGATCAGGATCAGCCTACGTTCGGGTTGACGGTAGAGGGCGAGCGACGAACGCTTATGCCAATCATTCTGGAAGAAACTTACCGTATTGGACTCGAGCTGTTAAGAAACGCCTTCCGCCATGCGAATGCTCGGCGCATTGAAGCCGAGCTTCGATTTGACGGTGACATGCTTCGTTTGCGTATTCGCGACGATGGGAAAGGCGTAGACCTGAAATTGTTGCACGCAAATAGCAGTGGACATTGGGGGCTACGCGGTGTCCGGGAGCGTGCCGAGCGCATCGGAGCGAAGTTGGACGCCTGGAGCGAAGCCGGAGCCGGCACCGAATTTCAGCTAACTGTTCCTGCCAGCATCGCCTACGTGGATACAGGCGATAGGTTCCCATTCGCGTTGTTTCGCAAGGTAAGACATTATGCTCACCGGAACTAAGACGATCCGTATTCTTATGGCCGACGACCATGCCCTGCTTCGGGAGGGAGTTGCGACGTTGCTGAGCACAGAATCTGACATGAAGTTGATCGCGGAGGCCTCCAACGGAGAGGAAGCTGTCGAGAAATTTCGAACGCATCGCCCGGATGTGACTCTCATGGATTTGCAGATGCCCGGATTGAATGGCATCGATGTAATCACTCGGATTCGCAGCGAATTTCCCGATGCTCGCATCATCGTGCTTACGACCTACACCGGCGACTCCCAGGTGGTAGGCGCTCTCAGGGCGGGTGCTCGGGCCTACCTGTTAAAGGCGCACGTCCATCGAGAGTTACCGGAAATTATTCGCGCCGTTCACGCTGGACAAAAGCGAATTCCGCCGGAAATCGCAGCGGAAGTGGCGGAACATCTGGCGGATGAGAGTTTGACGTCACGTGAGGTCGATGTGCTGCGCCTGATTGCGTCGGGCAATGCTAACAAACAGATTGCCGATCAATTGTCAATCGGGGAAGCGAGCGTCAAGAGCCACGTGGCGAGCATACTTGCCAAGCTGGGTGCGAACGACCGAGCGCACGCCGTAACTCTTGGGTTAAAGCGCGGAATTATTGACTTAAGAATCCCCTGAACGGGGGACAACTGCTTCCCCCGTTTGGGCGTAGCGCCTCGCCCGCGAATGCCTTAGCTTCAATTGTGCAACGTTTATTTTCTACCTTCGCGGGCGGGTGGCCCGGTATCGGTCTGTTGATCCAACGATTCCTGATGGGCACTATTCTCTTACGTGAGGCATTCCTGCAACTCAGCGCTAGCCCTCATTTGGCGACGATCGTCCTCCAATTGGTCTCATCCGTCCTTCTCCTCATAGGACTCGCAACTCCTTATATAGGCCTCCTGGTTGCAGCCACGCAGCTACGCCTCTTTTTCACGGGCTCGGCTGATCCATGGACTGCGATCATCATCTGCGGCTTGGGTCTAACCTTAGCAATGATAGGACCAGGCGCCTGGTCGATGGATGCTCGCCTGTTCGGGCGAAAGCATGTTCAGATTGTCAGGAATTGAACTTATTCGGGCATTGTTTTATAGGAAATGGCGACCCGCAGGATCAAAAGGAATACACGACGCTCAACTGGATCGTGTGTCCCTGCCAGAGATTGTCGCGCGCCCATTCCGAGGCCGAGACGTAGACGGGATTCTGGACTGGGACAAGCGATCCCAGCGCTGTGCTGCCGCAGTTGGGAACGCTGGCGCAGGGGAACCATGCCCCGTGGTGCCAGGTTGAACCGGCATTGAACATTTCGAACCGCGCCTCTATGTGCTGGCGTTCAGTGATGGGAAAGACCTTTGCGAAGCTCAGGTCGAGATCCTCGTAATACGGCCCGCGCAGTTCGCCCTTTCCCTCGTCGCCATATGCCCCTTGTGGCGCCAGAGAAAAAACGTTGGGATTGAACCACTCCGTGTAGGTGCGCGCGAAACCGCTGTTTGGATTGCCTGTTTGGTTGGGACGATATCGACTGGGGAAAGCAACACCCATTTCATCAAAGCCACAGACGGTGCAGCCATAGACCGTGAAACTCCGGCCAGAGGTGATGGTGTAAATTCCGCTGGCCTTCCAACCACCAAGAACCCAGTTGGCGGCTCCCAGTGACCAGCGTTTATTCTTGCCGACCGGCAACTCCCAACCGCCATTGGCTGTAAGGCGGTGGGGCTGATTGAAACTGGACGGGCCGTAATCGCCAGCGATGTTGTGCGCATCCTGGATGAATGCACCAGTTCCAGAGACGTTGTAGCCGGAGAAATCATCCAGAGATTTCGACCATGTGTACGCAATGTTATAAGTCAGGCGGTGACTGTAGCGCTGCCGCAGCTGAACCTGCAGCGAGTTGTAGTTCGAGTTCAGAACATTCGCGTTGGCATACATCATCGAGGGCAGGCCGGGGAACGGCACGCGTGTATCGATGGGTTGGAAATTGGGATCAGCTGCGCAACTTGCATTACTCCCCGTTGCCTGAGACGAATCGAACAAGTAGTTGCAGTTGTCGGCGGGAACCCTTGGCAGGTATGCGGAGTTGAACAACCAATAGGTCGGGAGCCGTAAGCCGTGAGAGCCCACATAGCCAACGTCGAGCAGCATCGTAGGTGTAACGGCAAACTGAGTATCGAAAGTCCACTGCTGGCTGTACGGGTTACGGTTTTTGGACCAATTCACCTGGTTGAGAATGTAGTCGATACCGGTGAAATCGATACTGTCCCAGGAGGGAAGCGCAAACACACCGCTTCCCACCGTGCCTCCCAAGCCATGAATGGGTGCAGACCACAACTGGTTGAGTCGCGGCCCTAGCGACTGCTGCTCATTACCAACCTCGCCTCCAGTTGGATAGCTCGCCGGCAGCGTTGTCTGTAGGCTGTTGTCGTCATAGTTCTGTACTTGGTCGTAATAGCGCATGTAGGTTTCGTAGAAAATTCCGTACCCAATGCGCACTACAAAACGGTCAGTCGTGAACGGTCGCCATGAGAGGCCAACGCGCGGGGCAAAATCTTTCTTGTCCTGAGGGACTAGGGAGTTCTGAATACAGCAGTTGAGGAAAGCCGGATTCAACTTAACCGGCGGGTTCTGTGCAGCCGCGTTCGCATAAAGCCCTTGCACAAAGCTCTTGCTCACCCAATCGAGACTGCCTCCGTTGGCTGGATCGAAGCCCCATCCACTGTCATTTATGCTGTGAAAGGCAGGCGGCAACTCGTAGCGCAGACCCATGTTCAAGGTCAGCCGCGGAGTGACACGAACATCATCCTGCACGAAGAAGTTCCAATTGGTGCCGAAAGTATGCAGGTAATCGACGCCGAGCGGATATGGTCCAGAAAGATTGCTGGGATCGCTCAGCAGCATGTCGGCAATGGAATTGCCGAGCCCAGCACCAAGAGCTGAACCGGAGCCAACCATGCAGCCCGAGGCTCCGCGATTACAATTCGCCGTGTATTGGCCGTTAAAGCTGATCGTGCCGTTGCCCAGATAATTGTCCTCCTCGAATTCCCGCAGGCGGCGAATATCTGCTCCCAATGTTAGGGCATGTTTGCCGCGAATCAACTTCAGATTCTCCACGAACTGGTATGTTCCGCTCTTAGTGTTGGTCCCGTTATTGCCATTGCCGAGCTGAGGATAGTTCTGGATGGGACCGATGTTCGGAAGCCCGTAGAGTGCGGGAGTAGCCGGAGCGTTGGCGAAGCCTAGATTGGCCTGAATGTTTGGCCCGAAAGCTGTGATCCCATTGGTGGCAAAAAACAGATGGTTATAGCCGATGCGCAAGGTGTTGATGGTGGTGGAGTTGAAAGTGTGTTCCCAGTCAAGTCCGAAGACCTGGGCTCGGGTAAAGTTCTTAGATCCGTTGTAATACAGCAGCCGCGGGTGCGGTTCGATGTCTCTTCTTATATTTCCGGTGAAATATAGCCGGTCTTTCTCGCCCAGATTCTCGTCCACACGGAAGGTCTCGTTGTCCGTAGTGATGGTATCGAGAACCGACGCCAGATAGTTATTGCATGGCATCGTGCAGTTGATATTGGGCAAGGGATAGAGAGCTGCGAGTTCTTGCCCCATCGCGTTGATTTCCCCAGGCGCAATGAGGTTGCCGGCGTACGCGCGACGGGTTGCTGCATCGCAGGTTGGATTGCAAACCGTCGTGGTCGGATCGTAGAGTTGCCAGGGCCAATCAGAAAAATTGCCAGCCCGTTCTTTGGCTGTTGGGACCTGAATCGGGTTTTGGGTAGGGGCGGTGTGCCGCCGTCCACCATCATAGGCAAAGAAAAAGAAAGTTTTGTTTTGTCCGTTGTACAGGCCGGGGACGCGAAACGGTCCGCCAAGGGTAGCCCCAAACTGGTTCTGCTTAAATGACGCCACTTTGGGCACAGGAGCTTCTAAGTAGGCATGCTGATACTCCTGCAGCGGATTCCTGGGGTTGAACGCGTCGTTCTGAATGTAGTCGTAGGCTTGGCCGTGCCACTGGTTCGTGCCGGACTTGATGGCCAAGTTGACCTGGCCGGCACCTTGCCCGTATTCGGCCGAATAAAGGCCCGTTTGCACTTTGAATTCCTGGATGGAAGATTCTGAGGGGATGCCCGACGACGTCGCGAAGAAGTTGTCTGTGTCGACGACACCATCCACCATAAATCCAAGGGATTCCGGCCGCTCGCCGTTCAGGCTGACTTCGGTGAAGGTGTTGTTCAGCCCGTGGTTTGCCCAGTAGAGTTGGGAACCACCCGTGACATTACCTGCGCCCGCGACCAGGCCTAGAAGGTTGTTGAAATCTCGCCCGCTCGAAGGTAGCTCCTCGATTGTCTTTTGATCCAGAACGTCGCCGGTTGTTGTGTTGTCGCTTTGTACCATCTGGGCGTCGGCCGCAACTATCATCGTTTCCTTGATAGCGCCAACCTGCAGCATGAAATCCTGGCGGAGAGTCTGATCCACTTCGAGAATTAGATTGCCGCTGACCGCTGTCTTGAAACCGTTATGCTCAACTTTCACTTGATACGTGCCCGGAATCATGTTTACGAACGCATAATCGCCGGAGCTGTTGGTGGTGAAGTGGTGGATTACGTTGGTATTGGCGTTCCTGGCACTTATTTCTGCGCCAACCACTGCGGCGCCCGAAGAATCCTGCACATGGCCAAGAATCGTTCCCTGCGAGTTCTGGCTATGAGAAGCGACGGAGGCAAAACTCACGAGGAGGAATAGGCGGAGCACCGATAAAAGGAGCTTGGGCCTGGAGGCGGCTGTTCTTTTCATACCTCCTCCCTTTTCCGGGGCGATCAACTGATCTAAATTTTCGAGGAACTTGCAACAGCTCACGGTAGGAGGCTGGGCGGAGATTGTCAAGCCGGAATGATCTTTGGGTGTTCGCTGTTCAAGTTCCGCGCGCACTACCAGATTTTCCGCTACTTGGCAGTGCGGCTCGGGCACCTTTTTAGGGCAGCTCTGCGCCATGATTTCTCAGGGCTCGTGCAGCTCCGAAATCATGGATGACTTGATCAGTCCCAGAACGCTGGCAGAGAATAACCATGGTGCTGAATCCTGTTGCTTATGGCGAGAGTAGTGTGCTCCTGAATTCCATGGCAAGCGCGGTATTGAGCTCTTGTTTTACACGCCGGTTGTTGTTGGCCGTCGCTATTTTGCTTGCTACTCCCTTAGCCGTTCCCGCACAATCACAACCGCCACAATACGTCACAAAGGTCTGGCGCACGGAAGAGGGCCTGCCACAAAACTCCGTGAATGCCATGTTGCAGGATCGACAGGGATATCTCTGGATCGGCACGTTCGGGGGCCTCGCGCGCTTCGATGGTGAGCGCTTCACGGTTTTCAATTCAGCGAATACGCCGGGTTTTGGCAGCGATGAGGTTTTCTCACTGTACGAAGGTCGCTTCGGGGCATTGTGGATCGGCACTGTAGATAACGGCCTCATCCGGCTGCAGGATGGTATTGCCACCACCTACACGGAACGCGACGGCTTATCAAATAGGTGGGTCACCTCAATCCGCGGCGATCTCGAAGGGAATGTCTGGATCAACACGGCAGGTGGTGGTGTAGCGCATTTTGTCGGTACAAAGCTGGAACCCTATCCCACTCACCGCGGAGAAGCCGTGCGAGAATTCTTTCTGCAGGCGCGGGACGGAAGCATGTGGTTCCGTTGCGGACAGGATGTTGTGCGTTTCGGGACCGATGGCTCCGTTGCCACCCTGCATTCCACCCAGCCGAGCGTTTTTCTGGTACACGAAGCTCGCGACGGTAGCGTCTGGATTGCGGTTCGTGACCAGTATCGGCTAGTGCGCTACTACCATGGCGTATTCTCGGATGTTCCGCTGCCGCCGGTTAAGCGCCGCGAGTTGGGGAGCGAGCTTCTGCTATATTCCTTTGCCATAACAGAGGACGCGGACGGGGAATTGCTGCTACGCACGCCAGCTGGACTCAGCCACATCGTAAACGGCCGGGTCACTGCTCCCGAAGCGCTACCCTTGCCGGGGAATACCGACGAATTGCTCAAAGTACGTAGCCTGCTCGTGGACCGTGAAGGCAATCTCTGGGTCGGAACTGTTGGAACAGGGCTGATTCGTCTCCGGCGAACCCCTTTGACAGCCTACGGAAAAGACGAAGGTCTATCGGATTCAAACTTCAGCAGTGTGTTTCAGGATCGGGAAGGCCGAATTTGGCTGGGTGGAGATTTCCTATACTGGTTCGATGGGCACCGTTTTCGCCAGTTCCCGCACCTCACGAATATCCTCAGCATTGCCCAGACCCGCGATGGCAGTCTGTGGTTCGGCGGGTACGGGGGGCTGTATCGCCTTCGATCGGGCGTGCTGACGCATTTCAATATCAATGCACCTGCGGTGAAAATCATTTTTCAGGACCGCGACGGCACGCTCTGGATAGGTGCGCTCACCGAAGAGCGTCCCGGTGGCCTGTTCCGCTTTCGCGACGGAAATTTGGAGGAAGTGCCCGGCATTTCGGACGTGCGTGCAATCGTAGAGGATCGCGACGGTGGCCTATGGTTGGGTGGCCTCGCAGGGCTCAGCCACATGCGGGGCAGAAAAATTGTCACCTATGACAAGAAGCAAGGGTTGTCGAGCAACTCTGTCTATGATCTCCGCCTGGATTCGACTGGAAGTCTCTGGGTTGCGACGTACGGCGGAGGAGTGAACCGTTACCGAGATGGTCGCTTCAAGGCAATCACGGCGCAGGACGGTCTGCCCGACGACCTGCTGCTGGGTCTGTTGGAGGACGGCCATGGCAACTTCTGGTTTAGCTCCAATCAGAGCGTGTTTCGCCTCAGTCTGGCGGAGCTGAATGATTTTGCCGACGGGAAGATCTCTTTCCTTTCGCCCGTGACGTACGGGGCCGCGGAAGGGATGAGAAGCACCGAATCCAATGGCGGGAGTCCCGGAGGCTGGATAGCTAGCGATGGGCGGATATGGTTTCCCACTCTGCGCGGCGTGGTGGCTATTGATCCAGCTGCGGGTAATCACCTTCCTCCGCCTGTGCTGCTGGAGGAGGTGTGGGCCAACAAGTTTACACTGGCTCGGAACGGACACACTTCCATACCGGCTGGCAACAACACATTCGATTTTCGCTTTACAGCGCTGAGCTTCTCCGCTTCGGAAAAGCTCCATTTCAAGTACCGGCTCGAACCTTTGACAAGAATTGGGTGGACGCCGGCATACGCCGTACTGCTCACTACACGAACATGGGTCCCGGAGAGTACTCGTTTCACGTACTTGCAGTAAACAATTTTGGAATTTGGAGCGATCAGGAAGCCAGGGTGCGCTTCGTGCTGCTGCCACACTTTTATCAAACGAATTGGTTTCGCGCGCTGTGTGCAATGATTTTTCTCGGGCTGCTGTGGGCTGCCTACCAATTTCGTCTACGGCAATTGCATCACGAGTTCGACATGACGCTGGAGGCCCGCGTAAGTGAGCGCACGCGGATTGCTCGGGACCTGCACGACACGCTCTTGCAGAGTTTTCAGGGCCTGGTGTTCCGCTTTCAAGCGGCGCGCTATCATCTCCCGAGTCGTCCCGAAGAAGCATCGGACGTCCTGGATAGTGCGCTGGTTTCCGCAGATCAGGCACTCGCGGAGGGACGCAGTGCCATTCAGGAACTACGTTCGGGCTCGTCCGCGGAAAGCAACCTCGAACAAATGCTGCTCGCTGCCGGTCGCGACCTAACGTCCTCCCGAGACGGTGGTGACAGCGCCCCGCCTCTCCGCGTGATCGTAGAGGGACAGCGGCGAGCGACCCGGGCAATGATTACAGAAGAGGTCTACCGAATCGCGCAAGAGCTGCTGCGGAATGCTTATCGTCACGCACACGCCCGGAGCATCGAAGCCGAGCTGCGCTACGATCACGATGCCTTTCTCTTAATCGTAAGAGATGATGGAAAAGGCATCGATGCAAAAGTTCTGAAAGATCGCGGTCGCGTGGGCCATTGGGGCCTGCCGGGAATATATGAGCGCGCAGAGGGAATTGGAGCGGGATTGGATATTTGGAGCGAAGCCGGCGCCGGCACAGAAGTTCGGTTGACAGTCCCCGCCGCTATCGCCTATGAAAAATCGGGCGATCGGGGTAGATTTAGGCTGTTGCGGAAGACGAGGATTTATGAGCACTGGTCCTAATTCGGTCGCAGGTAGGATTCGGATCATGATGGTTGATGATCATCCTCTCTTGCGACAGGGCATCGCGGCCCTCATCAGAACACAGCCAGATATGCAAGTAGTCGCAGAGGCCTGTGACGGGGAAGAGGGGCTTGCACAGTTTCGATTGCACCGCCCCGACGTGACCCTGATGGACATCCAAATGCCGAATGTGAATGGTACCGAAGCCATCAGCCGGATCAGAAGCGAATTCCCCGAGGCCAAGATCCTCGTACTTTCCACGTACGCAGGTGATGTTCAGATCCTGCGGGCGATCAAGGCGGGCGCAAGGGGCTATATGCTGAAAGGCAATGTCCGCACAGAACTGCTGGACGCGATCCGCACAGTACATGCCGGACACAAGCGAATACCGCCGGAAATTGCGGCGGAGCTGGCTGAGCACGCTGCTGATGATCCACTGAGTTCGCGCGAGATTGATGTCCTTCGTCTCATCGGTGAAGGCAATGCCAATAAGCAGATCGCCGACAAGCTCTCGATCGGAGAAACCACAGTAAAGAACCACGTGTCGAACATACTCTCCAAGCTGGGTGCCAACGGCCGAGCACACGCGGTCACCATAGCGCTACAGCGTGGGATTATCGAGCTGGATGTCCACCAAAAGTAGGAACCGAGAATCCTGCTTTTAACCCTTTCGATCAGTGTTCACGATCAGTACGATGAGAACAGCATCGGAGGACGTGTCTGCAACGTCTTTTTTCCACATTCGCTGAAGGCTGGCCCGGGGCCGGTCTTCTGCTGCAGCGTGTACTGGCGAGTACGATTCTTCTTTACTTCGGGGCCTTGCATGTCGTCGAAACCGCAACATTGGTGCCGAACCTCCCCCATGAGGTGGCGGCGCTTGCCGGCATACTTCTGCTTTTAGGCTTGTGGACGCCAATCGCAGGAATTGCCATCGCGCTTGTCGAGACCTGGGTATTTTTCGGTTCCCCAGGTCATTCGTTGATCCCGTTCATACTCGCTGGCCTCGGCATCACCGTGGCGATGATCGGACCTGGAATATGGTCCATTGATGCCCGGCTCTACGGCAGAAAGCACCTCCAAGCTCCTCGACGCTAGCCGACGTTGAATCCCCAAAAGTACTAACGCCCTCCTCGCCCGCAGTACAAGCTTCAGCTCCCACCATATACCGAGACCGCGATCACCCGATCTACCGTTGTAATCAAACGGCCATCAGCGCAGACTCGTTGCCGTAAAAGAAAGCTCCAGTTGAGAGGATGTTATGACATTCATTCCAATACAAAACGGGTTTATGGGGCTGGACGATTCGGAAAAGCTGCTACATGCCATTTTCCCAAACTATCCCAACCTGGAACCGTGCCACTCTACACCAAGTTTAGAAGTGATTGGCCAGAGCGGGCCAGATCGGACTAGCGATGTTTCGCATAACTGCTGAAACCTGCCATGCGTTCACGCTCGGCGAAGTTCTCGTCATGGCAGCTATCAACGTGGAAAGCATTCGCTTGAGCTTCGAAGGCCGCGTCCCGGCAGCGCAGACTAGGTATGCTCGCCACTTTCTTCAAACAAACGTTCGCAAAGCGCTGCAAGCGTAGGGGTACGGAGGAAATTATGGGCGCGACTGTTGCTTTTACCGATCTCGAAGGCTTCGTAGGAACAGGTTTTCCGAACATGAGCGAGTTTGAAGACCAGCAACTTCCCGTGGAAACAGAAATTAGCTCTGAGCACTCCTTCGAAGGCATCGTTGGCAAGAGCCCAGCTATTCAGAGCGTGCTGCGCGAAGTTGCCATCGTGGCGCCCACGGATTCCACCGTCCTGCTCCATGGAGAGACCGGCACGGGAAAGGAATTAGTTGCGCGCGCGATACACAAGCTTAGCTCTCGACGCGAACGCCCCTATGTGCGGATGAATTGCGCTGCCATCCCCTCGGGCTTGCTGGAAAGCGAACTGTTCGGTCACGAGAAGGGCGCCTTCACAGGAGCGTTAATGCAGAGAAAGGGCAGATTCGAGTTGGCCGACGGAGGTTCGCTCTTTCTGGATGAGATCGGAGACATCAGCCTGGAACTGCAGCCGAAACTGTTGCGGGCAATCCAGGAGCAGGAGTTCGAGCGCTTGGGAAGCTCGAAGACGATCCAGGTCAATGTTCGGTTGATTGCCGCGACTCACCGTGATCTCCGAGCCATGATCGAGGAGGAGAAGTTCCGCGAGGATCTTTTTTATCGATTCAACGTCTTCCCGATTGAGATCCCGCCTCTGCGCGAGCGCCGCGAGGACATTCCGCTGCTGGTGAACTACTTCGTGTCGAAGGTATCGGGGCGGATGCGGAGACAGATCAGGTCCATTCCCAAACGTGCCATGGAGATGCTGACGAACTGTCCGTGGAGGGGGAACATCAGGGAACTGGCGAATTTTGTCGAGCGTGCTGTCATCCTCTCACGTGGTGATGAGCTGGAGGTGCCGGTTAGCGAACTTCCCACCTCATCGGAAATCGCTGTCGCTATTGGAATGCCCTCTACGTTTCGACAGGCGGAATCTTCTGTAATCATCGATGCGTTGAAAGCCGCATCGGGACGAATCGCAGGCAAGGGCGGAGCCGCCGAACGTCTCGGATTGAAGCGTACGACGCTGCAAAACAAGATTCGCCGACTGGGGATATCGAAGGCGAATTACTGCCAATAGATACATTCCTCCCTTCGCACTGCACTCACCTCCGGGCAACGCTCGTGCGTATTGACTTTAGGCGCTCAGCCAATCCAGTCGACGGCCGGAGGGCCTTAGGAGATCTGGTCAGATCGTAACTTCCGTGCAGCTATCGTTCGCCCGGTGCTTGTCTCGAGATACGCGCTCGAATGTTTGTCGCCAACTTGAATAACCTCTCGGTGAGGTCGGACGTATTCGCATATCTGAAGTGTTCCTGGGCTTTTTCGAGAACGACGGCATAAAGCAGCCGAGCTTCGCGATCATCGATTTCGATCGTCATGAGATCCTCCCATATTCAAATCCGGTTCAGACAAAGCAATCTGGGCCCCAAATCTGTTAGCTGATTCCGACGCTCCTGTTCCTGTAGGGGCTGTGAAACCTTGTGATCTTCCTCCGGTGGCTGTAGTTGTCGGCAATCAAGCCAGGTCATCGCAAGGCAATTTGCAGCGAGTACCGCGGCGCGGGAGACGTTCAGACGGAGACTGCAGTCCTGTATGGATGATCGGATTGCAATTCTCAGCACCAGAATTGCGCGGCATAACGGATCCAGTTCCGCTATGATCTTCTCGGCATCCATTTGAAGAATGAGAGCGAGACTGTCCGCTCGCTGCTCGTCATCGAACTGGCATGCGTGCTCAACATGCTGGCAGCTTCGATCTTTGTACGTCGCTTCGCACCTGCGAATTGCGTCGCCTTCGAGCGGTATCGCAGCGGAGATGGTGGCAACCTTGGCCCACTCGAAAAGCCATTCGCGGAAAGGACTGTTTCTCTGAAGCGTGAGCTCACAAGCTTGGGCCACCGCGGTTTCCGCCGTTGTTTGGTCGCCAGTGATCAAGAATGAAAGCCTATGCAGAAGATTTCTTTCATTCCGAAAGCAGGCAACAATTTCGGCTGCTGATGCATGTTCGCGGGCATCATCCGCCGCCGGTGTGCTCGCATGAAACCAGGACATCACAATTCTTCTTTCTAGCGCCGCGACGCAAGGGCATCATCCTGCATGGGAATGTAATTGAGGACTTCCCGCCCTCACTTCCAAGTCCCGTGCCGGCATCCCGCGCACGAGCGGCAAGCCTAGACGCTCGCATACAGCAGTTGCGTAGACACCGCTGGAGGCAAATACTGCACCGACGCTACTCAGCCAACACAGCAAACGCTCGCCCGCGGAATCCACATAGCTCACTTCGGTAAGCTCCACGATCAATCCCTTCGGCACCACGTCCTTAGTGAGCAGACGCATAGCTCGCTCTGCCCAATTCCCGACGAGCCTGCCCTTCATCTTGAGGGTCGTACCATCGGCCAACCACAGAATTTCTGCGCGAAACATTATCCTTGCAGCGCCCTCTGTCTCCATCAGCAACGCAAGTTGTTTGCCAATTCTGCAGCCGCTATCTGATTGTGGGGATTGCCTGGTTGTACGGATCAATTGGGCCGATTTGCCTGAATGCGGTCATTGGCCGCATGCGGGCATAGGTCCAGCTGAAGAGTTTCGAGGTTGGCGAAATACCGAGTCTGGTAGGGATGCGCGAACAGAGTTCCTACGCCTGGAGAGCCGGCCAGCGCAGTTTTCTCTATTTAACAGGCCTCTGGGTGAACCTGGACAATAGGAACTCTTGAGACAAGCTTGCGGCAACACGCTCAGCCAAAATGATGAGAAGTTCGTTAACACCAGCCCAGTCCTGCGATTCGATTTGGGATGGTAGTGCTGTCAACGCTGATGAAGCCCCCACCTGTTTAGGAAGGTCTTGATTTCGTTCAATAAATCTGTCTCGAAGGACTGGCCATTTGACCGGCTCCAGGAAAACTGAATACTCACTGAAACGGCCGAGCGATTGCCTAAGGCCGGCAAACACAGAATCGAATTTGAGTGAGAGTCGATATTGTACGTGCAGGAATTTCCGCTGAGGCGTGAATCTCGAGGCAGAAGGTCCGCGATCGCGAGCAATACAGCCCTGACCCGACGGCAGCTGGGGCATCTGGGATCGACGTGGTCGCCATCAGATTTGTGAGAACCGATCAACTCTACTTCAAAGCCGACTAGCCGGCGCTCGCTTTTTATCTGTTCAAATTGCGGCCAAAACTGCCAAAATACGCCGTATTCGGTCACCAGAGACTGGACGCGCGAGTTCAACGCTGAAGCTGCCATTGTGCACCTGTCAATGAATTTGCAATTTGCCATTCGCATTCGATTTACGGCCTAGAATGTCACCAAACTTTGATGGCTCCGTGGGTTCGTACAGGCGTTGGCGACTTTCGGCGCACGAGAGATTCTGCAAGGCTGCGAATCCCGCAGTCCTTATCGTCATGATGGTCATGTGCCGCAAGCAGAACTCTCCAGCGCCCGTTCGTCTCACGGTTTACCAGTGCCTACTCCGCCAGCGACCACGATGCTGATGGCATCAACCACCATAAGCAGAAAAAGTGAGACGACGAGCACACAGGTCGCGACAAAATTCTCATCGGCGTTGTTGGCGCGAAGCAGAAGGTGGATCGGGTAGATCAGCGCTAGCACATTCACCACAGTTAGCACTGCCCAAAACTCCGCAGTCGGCTTGTTCGTCTTCATTTCCAGAACCTCGAATACGTAGCGCGTGCGTTTAGCTCCCTCGTCATTTGTCTGCTGGTCTTGTCGTCGACTACCAGCTCATTCATGAGGAACATACTCATCCTGCAATTACTGTTACTGCACACCATATGGGCTAGTTCCCCGGGGAGGCATAACTCGAGGTTCACGCAGTGGGCAGTTCCGCATGCCCAACAATGAAGTACGATCACTTCTCCGTTGACTCGAACTGCTCTCGAATCGGACTCTGTCTCCATTACTCGTCCCCTCTAATGCCTCTATCAAGCCGTGCACTTAGCCGGCCGATCTCAGCGGCCGCGCTGAAGCACGAACTCAACCGTATTGTGGTTTCGGCTTTCTCTTCGTGCCCAGTGGCGGTACGTGCATTCATGACCTGTTTCATCTCAGGCAACTCGAAACCTGGTTAATACAGGAGTGAGTGGCAGACGCCGCTCGATCGACATGGTTTCCAGGGAGTACGCAAATTTCGCACCGCAGTCACAGCACACCCGATAGGTCTCGCTTTCCAGCGTAAACACGCGACTGAGGTGAAGGTGGTGACACCCAAACAGGAAATCAAGAATAACTAGGAGGATCGCCATAAAACTCTCCTTTGCGAGTTGGGGCGTCTCTTGATCGCGTGATCTCCTGCGAAGCTGGAACTGCTCTCCCCTAAGTGGAGAAGTGCAACGAACAAGTCCGACTCCCTTGATATGCAACTAAATTCAATCGTGATGCTGCAGGTGGCCAACCACTTCGGTCTAGCCCCCTAAGCCGTTGGGTTCGTGAGGTAATCCTCCATTCCGCCCGTCGGCTGTCCTGACCATTCGAGGTCACTGCCGCAATGCGGGCACCCATCTCAGGCCAGATTCAAATGCAAGGTCTGTAATTCAGTGAATTGCCGCGCTCCGTGTTTGGCGAGCTATGTGCGAGAGCAGGGCTGCTCACGTACCGTTGTAGGAGAGCGGCAAAGGGGGCGACATGTATTCCACAAAATCACTAGATGGCGTGCCCACAATCCAACGAGACGGACGCAGCGTCCTCGGGGTCTGGGATCAAAATTGGGACTTTGCGAATGAAATCTGCGATCTGCTCAATTCCTTAGATGACGATCCGCACATCTTTCTAACTGAGCACGACCGGAAGTGGCTAAAGGCCATGGATCGGGCCTTCACGAAGGTGCAGCATGCCTAATCCCCAGATCGCCTCGGTTTCCATTGTTGTTCCTTTTCACAACGAGGAAGGGAATGTCGTTGAGCTGTACGGGCGCTTGCAGACCGTTATGGAGGCACTCAATCGCGAATACCAGTTCGTATTCGTAGATGATGGAAGCGACGACCTCACCTACAAACTACTGAAAGAAGTCGCGTTGATCGACCCGCGCGTGACGGTGGTCCGGCTGCGCAGGAACTTCGGTCAGACCGGAGCGCTCGCTGCTGGATTTGCGCATAGCACCGGCGACTACGTGATCGCCATGGATGGCGACCTTCAGCATGATCCCGCGGAGATTCCTGGGTTCCTCGAAAAAATCGAGGAGGGTTACGACATCGTGAGTGGGTGGCGCAGCCATCGCATGGACAATTTGCTGCTCCGAAAGATTCCTTCCCGCTGTGCCAATTGGCTGATGGCCAAGCTCAGTGGCGTGAACATTCACGACTTTGGGACAACCTTCAAGGCGTACCGTGGAGACCTTCTGCGGCAACTGCCGCTCTACGGTGAAATGCACCGTTTCATCCCGGCTCTGGCTTCATTCTACGGAGCCTCGATCTGTGAAATACCCATACGAAACAACCATCGGCAGCACGGCGAATCGCACTACACGATTTCTCGTACGTTCCGGGTATTTTTCGATCTCATGACGATTCGATTTCTTCTGCGTTACATGTCGCGCCCGCTCCACTTCTTTGGCCGGTTGGGCGCGATCAACATGGGTTTGGGTTCGGCCATCGCACTATGGCTCCTGATCTGGAAAGTCGTTACGGGAATCGATGTTCTGCAGCAACACGGCTTATTGCTGGTCTTTGCGGCCGTTTTGATATTGGTAGGGCTCCAGCTAATAGCGCTCGGACTTCTCGGTGAGTTGGGGGTTTGGCAGTACTTCAATCGATCTGATCGTAGGCCTTACGCGGTCTCCGCCGTGCTCGATCAGCACGCCAACCAAAAAGCTGCGATCACATCGGAGGTGAAGTTGTGAGCACGCGACGAGAGGCGCCAAACACGAGACGAATTGATTCAACCGAGACCTCTGCTGGTCAGGTTTCTCGCGAGAGACGGGGCTCGACAGTCACCGTGCTTGCAATCGAACAGGCGTTCGCAGAACTGGGAATCCATGCCAGCCTAAGCGACATCGTTACGAAAGCTCAATCCATCGAGAGCGGAAGCATAAAATCGCGTTCGCGCCGTAAGCGGGAGCGCACGTGTTGAGTGAGATTCCACATCGTCGCCTGGCGCATTACCAGGAGGCTGGCATCGTGCTCCTGCTGACTGTTCTGGCATTCTCAGTGCGCGTCTACCGGGTCGACTTTAACAGCCTCTCCGAGGATGAGGTGGCGAAATGGGCTGCCGTTCAAGAGTATCGACACGGACACTTTGTCGGCGTCAATAGCGAGCATCCGATGCTGCCGAAAATGCTGTCGTGGGCCAGCCTGACAGCGGGGGAACACTGGAGCCGGATCGCCGCGATGCACGGCTGGCCTTCGCTGAATGCGGAGGGCTGGCTTCGAATGCCCAACGTGTTGCTTGGTGCCGCCACGACTGCGGTTCTTTTTCTGTTTTGCCGTCGAATGATAGGCGTTGTGGGATCTTTTGCCGCGAGTTTTTTCTGGGCGGTTGCGCCTCTTCCCGTCGCACTAAATCGACTCACAAAGGAGGAAACTCCGCTCACTTTTTTCACCTTATTGGCTTGTTACTTTTACTGTCGTGCGCAACAGGCAGAGGCGGCTCAGAGCGCGCGGCGATGGTTCGACCTGAGTGCCATCGGCTTTGGCTTGGCACTTGCCTCCCAGTACATTCTTCACCTTCTTGGCGTCAATGCACTTGCCTGGCTCCTCGCCGGTCGACTAGGAGTAAATCGCAGGCCATCGCGATACAGCTACAAACGATTTTTCGTCGTACTCTTCATCAGCTTCCTTGTGGTGAACCCGGTGGTTCTTTCCCCGGCCAATTTCAACGCAGTCGTGCATTGGCTCCATCACGATGGGGTCCAGCACAGTGGCTATGATTTCGACGGAACACTGTACATGAACTTTCCCTTGCGTCTGCTGGCTGGAGTTCCGTGGTTTTACTATCTCTGGTTGATGCTGGTAAAGACACCAATCCCAATTCTGGTGGCCGTCCTCGTTGGTAGCGCACTGCTCTTGCGAGATCGCCGCACACTCGCCTCCTGCTTTTTCCTTTCACTCGGAATGGTACAGTTACTGGGGCTGTCACTGAGCGGGGCGAAGTGGATCCGATATTCACTTCCCATGCTCCCCTTTCTGTATCTGGCCGGCGGCTATGCGGTGCAACAGATATGGACGGCCACGAAAAAGAAGTCCGTATCACACGCCTTTATCGTCTCGGCCGCCATGATTCTGTTCGGATGGCCACTTCTTGGATTGCAGTCTTGGGCACCCTATTATTCGCTTTACCTGAATTGGATTGGCGGGGGGAGGCAGAATATCGCCCGCTACTTCGCGCCCGATGAGGTGTCCGAGTTTGACACTCGTGAGGTCGCGCAACAGCTGTGTCCGGTGGCTCCCCATGGGACAAAGATCGCGACTGCCAGGCCGATGAGCATGGGCTACTACCTCAACGCCTGCGGTCGCAGCGACCTCAAGATTGTTCCGCTTTACGATAGGCGTTACGCACCTCTGGATGGGGATCTGATCGTGATCGAGCCGTCGCGTCGTTTCTTTGAGACGCAGCGTTACTTCGACACCCTTAAAACGTCTGGCATGTCTCACAGCGATGTCCGTGTCGGACCGGTTCTTGCCAGCACTATCTATCTTTTCGATGCGTCCCTAGCAGAACCCGCAGATGCCCAGGAATCTTTGATTCTCACTCAGTTGCGGAGCGCACCACCTCGGTTCGATGGCGAGACGCAAGAACCTCAAGCGACGAACACGAGCCCTGGCGATTTCCCGCATTTGTTATGGAGAAACATACAATGACACGCCTTTGTCGAGCAATGAACCATTGTGCACATTGGTCTGTACCTACATTCGTTCTACTCCTTCTCCGGTTTCCGATCCTGGCTCAGCAGGTAACCGTACCGGCGCCGCTAACAGCAGACGAGGTTATCAGCCGTGTCGTAGAAATGAATCAAGTACGCTCCAAGGCGCTCCAGAGCTACTCCAGCTTTCGTAGTTACCACCTGGAGTGCCACTGTATATCCCACAAAACAGCGGATATGTTGGTTCGCGCCGATTACGAGGCGCCCAACAAAAAAGTATTCACGATCGTTTCCGAGAGCGGTTCTGGCACCATACGGAATCGCGCGTTCAAGAAGCTTCTGGAGGCGGAACAAGAGTCTATGCAGGAAGAGAATCAGCAACGTTCCGCCATTACGCCCGACAACTATACATTTCAGCTGGTTGATTACGAGAAGACCGACGCCGACGAATTCTACGTGATCGAGGCACAGCCCCGGACTAAGGAGAAGTTTCTTTTTCGAGGCCGCATTTGGGTGGACACAAGAGATTTCGCGATCACTCGAGTGGAGGGTCAGCCCGCAGTGAATCCCTCGTGGTGGACGCTGAACACGGACTTTAAACGCAGTTATGAGAAAGTCGGAGACTTCTGGCTCCCGGCATCCAACCACAGTGAGACAAAGCTGCGCATTTTTGGTACGGCGGTTCTGACCATTGAATATGGCAATTACCAAGTGACAAAGGCTGAAGGCGTAACCGTCGCCTCCTCGCTCGAAAAGCCTTCGGCTGGACAGTAGCCGAAAGTTTGGATGATGTGCGCTGCATTATTGTCCGCCATTGCCCCTCCTGATTCCATGCGCGATAGCTTAACGGCTCTGCACATTCCTGGAATCTCACTCTCGCCAAGGCGTAACGAAAATTCGTCCTCCATGCCTGAAAGCGCGAGATCGATTTGGTTATCCAGTTCGTTCTTCTGCACAGTTGAGAAGATCCAGTGGCTTGATCGAGGGCTTCCCACGTTTCTTGTCGCACCGCTACACTCCCATGCGCACTCTCGACACCGGAAACGGCACGACCGTATAGCTTCTGCCCAAATCTGATTCCGATCGTGACCTGTCGCTGGCAGCTGCCCTCATGAGGGCACAGGCGATGCCGTTCTTATGGTCTATCTCTTTTTCCAGCAAAGACTTCCACTTTGGCCTACCAGCTGCCTTCAAGAAGGGCGCTATGGCAACTTGTGACTATCCCACGGATTTAGTTCAGCGCATTGCATACCCGACCGTTCTGAAGCCAGGGCTGAGAATTGATTCGCGGCGAACGGCATTGCTGGCAGAAGAAGAAAAACCGGTTCTTGTTCATTCGGACTCGCAAGAAAAAGAAGTCGGTGACATTTTTTATTTCATCGAACCGCGACCGCGAAATTCCTGGGCCGCGCTTGGATCCCTGACCTTCCTTTTGGTTCTGCTCCTGGCACTGATTGTCATTCCTTTGTATCGCACGATTCCGCTGCCGAAGATGGAAACGCTGACGATGTTGTATCTCCAGCCGCCGGCGGCCGCGGGTTCCAGTACCGCGCGGTTTCGAGCCCCCATCTCCAAGTCCACATACATTGCCTCAAGCCACGCCATTTCTGCCCCAGTTCATACGGCGGAAGAACCACAACCAGTCCCCGCCAACACAAGCGGGGGAGTGGTCGGCGGCATTCCTGGGGGAGTGATCGGCGGAGTCGGGGATGGAATGTTGAGCGAGGTGCTCGCTAAGTCGCGAAGCGTGCCCGTGCTTGCGACCCCATCTCAGCCGACGCCGGTTAAGAGAATGCGCGTCCCTGCCCGGGTAGCGGAGGCGAATCTGATCCACGACGTTCCGCCGCAGTATCCGCCGGAGGCAGGTCGGGCGCGGGTTGAGGGCACAGTAGTGCTGATGGCGGTAATCGCCAAGGATGGCACGGTGAAGGATGTGCAAGTTGAAAGCGGCTTACCAATACTCGCGCAAGCTGCTATCAACGCGGTGATGCAGTGGCGCTACAGGCCGTACTTGATCGACGGGGAACCGGTGGAAGTGGACTCCCGCATCACCATCAACTTCACACTCTCCGCGAGTTAGGAAATATCATGATGCAGCACAATACACACGCGTTGCGTGACAGATCTTGGGAACGGTTCCTGCAATTCGGGCAGACGTTGCTCATGATCGCTTTGGGAGCTGTAATGCTTCGAGTACCGGTATCCGCGCAGTCTGCTGCAGCGGCAAATCCGAAACCAGGAAGCATCCTGGGTACAGTGGTCGACACGAACGACGATCCCATTCCCAATGCCACCGTAATCCTTAGAGCGCCGGCTGGCAATTCTCTTACAGTCGTAACAAAGGAAGATGGAGCCTTTGCATTCCACGACGCCGTAGCTGGAATTGCCTATCAGATAACCGTCACCGCTGAGGGATTCTTAGACTGGAGTTCGTCCGTGACGGTCGAACCCGGGCAGGAGAAAACCGTAAGCGACGTCAAACTTCGTATTCTGGCTGTGCAGCGAGCAGTCACGGTCAGTTACTCCGAGACGCAGGTTGCTGCCCGGCAACTCAAGGCCGAGGAGCACCAGCGCGTTCTCGGCTTCATACCGAATATTTACGTTACATACGAACCTCACCCCGAGCCTCTTACCGCAAAGATGAAATTTCACCTGGCCTACAAGGGTCTCAGCAACCCAGCTTTCTTCGGATTCGAAGCTCTATGGGCCGGAGTCGAGCAGGCCGCGGATACCCCCAATTATCCGCTCGGTGCAAGAGGATATGGCGAACGCTTCGGGGCTAACCTCGCCAGCGGATCGAGTGAGGCCCTGTTTGGCAATGCTATTCTGCCGGCGCTCCTGCATCAGGACCCTCGGTACTTCTATCGGGGTTCGGGGACAAAGGGATCTCGGGCTTGGCACGCAATCTTAGCTCCATTTGTCTGTCAGGGAGATAACGGCAAATCGCAGCCGAATTATTCTCAGTGGGGTGGCAGTCTGATTTCAGCTGGGCTCTCCAACACCTACTACCCAGGTTCGAATCACGGTACTGGGCTTGTATTCAGAAATTTCGGGACTGGCATGGGCCTCCATGTGGTCCTTGGTCTGGCCCAGGAGTTTGTCCTGAGCAAAGTCACGAGTAGGGCGAAGCGCTAACGCAAGCGCTCGCCAACTGTAAGGGAATCGGAGTGGTAAGCCCAGACTCCGCCAAGTACCGCTCGTCATGGCAAGTTCGAGCCCGGCTTTGAAAGACTCGGAAATGACCGTGCGCCGTATGAGAGCGCGTCAACTACTTCAATAGTTCGCCGTTGTCGTCGGAATCATTTTGCCAGTCGTTTATTCGTCGGACAGGAACGGCGCGGTAATCCACCAAGTCGAAATGATTGGCTAGGGATTTGGACTGATTCTCGTTTTAGGTGGAATAGGCCATCTCATAAAAACCTGGGCATGGCACCTCACATTTCTGCGCGAAATCCAGAATCTTTGCACGCTGCTTTGCGCTTCGCCTGATCTGAGCCCATACGCACGCGCCCACATTCGGGCCGCTGTCCGCAGGTGGGCATCACCCTTCTTTGTTTGTCGGTGCAGATGTCGCTAACCTGTTGTGCTTGCGATGACTGACGGCGCTTAGTCTGGCAGCGGATTTGCAATGAGTAGATTGTGCTGATGCTCTCGATAAATCGCCATGGTGAGCGGCTTACGGTCCGATTAACTGGGCGGCTCGAGGGTTCCTCCGCAGAGGAGTTAGCGGTGTTAATGTCCCCCAAAGCCAGCCTCGACGTAGATCTCGGCGGTCTAACCTCTGTCGATGGCGCGGGTCTGCGTTTGCTCGCGCGCTTGCGCGATCTAGGCGCAACATTTCACGGAGAAGGACTGTTCGCACATCGCTTGCGCAGAAGAATTCTCTCCGGAGCCGCTGAGGCAACCTGATTTCGTTTCGATAAGTATGGGGCGGAGAAGATGTGCTGGAATTCTGTTATTCCGTAACCGCGGCGACATCCGTGCATCATCCGCCCCGCCAAACTGGCAGCAGGCCTTGACAGGTCCGGTGGCTTTGTTGATGGCAACTAGAAGAGGTTTAATGCCGGCACGTCGGAAGCGGTGACATGGGGCGATAATGCGATGCGCGTTGGCTGGGGGCTCTGCCCCATCGCGCCAAAAGGCTACGCACATCGCAACGCCCCACCGACGACTTCAGGCCAACGCACGAGTCTACAGGAGGCATGTAAGTTGCCTAGGGGAGGCAATCAATCGGAACTTGTTAAGAGATGGAGGCGCGACGTGCCTTTAAGGGTGCAAAGATGGGCAATAAATCGATCCCGATTAACGTTGATTCCGTGATCGGCGCAGGGAAATGTACTATTCATGAGGTGTTTCGCCGGATGGTGTGACGTCAACGATGGGAGGAGATTATGCATGACAGATCTCCTGTCGAGTTTCACAGAGAAGTTCTGCATCTTCGGAAGCAAGAAGGCAAGCTGAAGAAGTTGCTCTCTATCCCGAGACCGAATCGGGATCACGAAGAGTTGGTGGAAAACCTACGTGATGTGCGCGGAGAGATTGCTCGCCTCGAGTCCGAGGTACACGCAAAGTCATTACCTTAGGACAAAAGCGATGGGCCACGAAGCAGATGTCGCTGCGGCGGAAGCATTCCAGCATGATTTGGTATGTACGTCATAACCCTGACCTCCTCAACGCTTCCACCAATGCATTTACTGCGCCAACAACCCGGTTGCTAAAGCCTCCGTTTTCACTAGACATGCCTGAACGTATCCGAACTCTGCCCACATTCCGGCATTACCCGCTAGCGCGGTGCCCTTGCTGGGTCGCACTCGCGACTTCATTACTTTCGAAATGCAAGTCGCGCCAGGAAGCATCCGTAGGAGAACAGCTCAGACCATTAGCTGTTACGAGCAGGAGCTTCGTAGAGAAATACATCGAACGATCGAAGATTTCGAACGGTAAAAAGCAAATTTTAGTTGACCCGGGAGCCGATTGTGAGTCAACTTACAAGTTGGCGCTTCTTCCATAAAAAATCAGACATCAGGGCCGAACCTCGACGCTTCGAGGTCCATTGCTGAAGGAGGTTAGCCATGGAAAACGCATTCCCCCCGCGCCCGATCCGCGTAGATTGGAAGGCTCTCTATAGAGCCGCGATTTACGAGACTGACAGTCGCATTGGTTCACAGAAGGTAGCGGAAGCCGAAAGCGCCCTACTCACCCGCGAACGAGAGCTTTTCTATGATGACGGAACTCTTGAAGAAAAAGAAGCTCTCGAGGACGCTCTTTACGCCTTACGCGCGCTGAAAAGTGCTTGGCAGCACACCGTGGCCGCTTGAATGCCACGGCTCGCTGGATTTTGAAAAAGCTAGAAGAACGACAAGCCTGCCGATTATTGTGCGGCCACCGCGACGTTTGGCGATTTAGGCGTGCTCAGGTACCCGGTCACCTTGTTCTTCTCGACCGTGAAAATCACCACTTCATAAAGAAGCCGGTCGCGTCCGGTGTAAAACTGCAAAGGCTCCGCGGCGCCGCGATCTTTTTTCTCAATGACGCGATCATCAGCGATCACGTTTAGAGTGAACTTGTTCTTCTTGGTATCCGCTTTCTTCAACTGCAACCCGACGGTTGAGAGCCGGGTGGGTTGCTGGCCCTTGTACAACGTGAACTCGTAGTAGTTTCGATCACCGCGATGCCGGAGTTCTTCCAGATCTGCGCGTGTGCGGGCAATCAGACTGCTCTGCCCGGTCAAATCGCCGATCGCGTGGTCGAGTTTTGCCTTGGTCGACTCCAGGTCAGTACGGGTCACCGCAATGTCATTCTTTGCTCCATTTAGTTCGCCTTGAACGTTAGCAACTTCGCTGTTGACTTGACTGATTGCCTCGTTCTGCTGGTCCTGCATACGTCTCTCGAGAGCTTTTTGGTTTTGCCGTAACTCGGCTGACGTGCCCGCGTATGCCGCTTGCAGCTGCCTTTCCGTCAGCCCTAGCTGGCTTGCCAGTGCCTCGTCCGAAGCCTTCAGATCGTTCTCCGTCGCGGCTTGACGCTGCTGCAGCCTTCCGATGGCCGCTTCCTCGGCTGTTACAGCGGAGGTCAAGCGGTTCCGTGTATCGAAGATCAGGTACAGCGAGACGATGACATAGCTTGCCGCCAAAATCAGCACCACATAAAGCACAATATAAAACCTAATCGTATCCTTGGTGCTGCCTTGGGTGCTTACAGGGATTTGCTCTTGTACTTCAAGTGTACTCATTGCTTTCTCCGCCAAACAAGAATGCAATGCGTGTGCCAAGTCTCCGTGGCCTAACTCGATATCCCCCTTTACTGACGAGTGTTTCCTAGTGCCCCAATTTGGGCAGTGCTCGTAAAAGGGCAGGCATGCCGTAAGGACTGAAAGTCGGCAAACTCCATAGCTCCAATGGCTTGCCTAGCCGCTGATGGTTGGCACGCAATCTGCATTTGGTCAATTGTCGCCCGTCGGATATCTCTTTGACTCATCACTCTTTTCGAGGAAATGCCATGGCTACAGTCCCGAAATTCCGAATCGATGTCAATGTCCACAGCCTTCTGATGAATTCCGCACAGGCCCCAGAACTTCCAGCCCACGAGGGATTAGCCCTGCCGGAACCGGTTTATCCGCGCTTTCCGGAGAAACTGTCCGATCCTGGCCCTGCGACGGCACCGGAGAAGCGTGACTGGACGCTCTCTCAGTCCTATCGCGCGATGAAGGGATGGCTTTTCCCGTATATCCGCTCTCGAGTCCTGCCTGGAGAGTTCCATCCGCTCATTGCGTATCTTTTCGTGGAGTATAAGTGCAATCTCGATTGCTGGTATTGCTGGGCCTACAACAACAAAGTCAAAGGTATGACGGAGGACACCGCGCGACGGACGATTGATTGGCTGCACGATCGCGGTTGCCGCGTACTGGCGTTGATGGGGGGTGAACCGCTCCTGCGCCCACAGTTTGCGCAAAAGGTTGTGTACTACGCCGCGAAGAAAGGATTTTGGATCTACATCGCCACTAATGCCCGGCTCCTAAGGCCCGACGTTGCCGATCGTCTGGCGGATGCCGGCACGTCAGTCTTCAACGTGGCCGTTGATGCCTGGGACGAGAAACCCGGCCTGCCGAAAGCTCTGGTTCCGATTCAGCTCGGTCTCGAACGCTTGATGCGAAAACAGTTCGCGTATGGGTACATGGTTTTCCTGAATATCAACATCTGCCGCAACAATGTGAGCGATGTCCGTCAATTGACAGAGTACGCGCACGCCCACCACATCGCCACCGACTACCACATCAACGAGACGCCCATGCTTGAGCAGGACGATCATTTCAAGCATTTATCCGATAATCCAACCTACATTCGCCCCGAAGATTGGCGATGCACGGATGAACTGATCGATTGGCTGATCGAAAAGAACAAGTCCGGGTATCAGATGGTGAACTCGGTGCAGCGGCTCGAAGAGATCAAGGGGTTCATGAGGATGGGCGGCAGTGCCTCCGATCTAAAAACGCTTGGTTGGGATGGCGATGGTACGGGGAACGGTACTGCAGAACATCTCGCCCACATGCCTGGAATCGTGCAGGATGCATCCGGTGATCTGCATTTTGCCGAATGGAATTGTCGAGCAGGCCAGAATAACGTGATCATCCGGACGGATGGCACCGTCGCCCCATGTTTTCCCATGTATGCCTCACCCTTTGACTGGGGAAATGTCGATAAGCCGAAATTCGATCACGATCAGTTGTGTGACATGAAAAAGTCATGCCAACGTCACTGCTTCTCGACACTGAATCATAATCTGGCCTATTGCTACGACGACTCGCGGGTGATCAAGTGGGTCTGGACACAGGTCGTAAAGAACCGCTTGAAGGGCGGGGCACGCAGCTTTGAAGAATGAGAGTCTCGAGCGAGCGACTGCAATATCGCCAGAAGAGTGATCACAGTTTTGCCAACATAACAAATTGCGCTGGAGGCCCGTATGCGCTCACGCTTGGGAATTGCTTGCCAGCCTTACCGTATCGCCTTGGCTCTTGTTCTCTCCCCTCTGCTCGCGGGTTGGACGTGCTACTCGATTGTGAATTTCAAAAGTTGCCCCGGTGCAATACCGCAACCGCAGCTCACTGCCCTCTCGCCTGACGCGATCTCCGCTGACGCTACCTCGGTTCGACTCATCGTACAGGGGAGCAACTTCGTGAACCAATCGGAGGTCTTGTGGAACGGCAATGCGCTGCAAACTACGTTCGTGGATCCAGACCACCTTCAGGCCACAATCACACAGCAGACCTTTGAGTCATATGGTGGATCAGCTGGTGGTAGCGCGCTGATTTCGGTAATGTCTCCGGGTTCGGGAATGACCTCGATTGAAGGCTGCCAGGACGGCGGAAGTTCAGGCTGGCTCACTCTCTTTATTAACTAAGGGGCGCCGACCGTTGTTCTGAGTCCCCCGAAGAATTTCGCGCCAAAAACTCCAAGCAAAACCTTCACTAAAATTCAGTTCAAAGTCTGTGACCGAGACGACAGATTTGCGTGATCAATGTCACGACGACCGGTTTGTTACGGACGAACCCAAACTCTAAGACATAAGGAGGGGTTTGGACAGGTCGCACTTTTCATGCGGCCCAATTGTGATTGGCGTTCCAATTGGAACGACGGGCACGTATTTTTTTGGCTTGTTCTGCCCATCCATAGTAGGGATCGCTCTGCTCTTTGGCCCGCAGTTCTGCCCGTACGAGACACAGGGGATTCCGCCACATGACTTTCAGAGGCATAATCTCCGCTCGGGTATCTTGTTCGTCTTCGATAATCATGTCTGACTCCTTATACCAACCTTCGCTGCTGGGTCTACCCGGATTCGCCTAAGCCGCTTTAGCGTAAGAATGGCAATGGTCAGATAGGCTTCCCTCATTCCCGCCAACCTTCCGCTTGGCCTCGAGTTGATTGATCGCGGCCATCAGTAGAACTTCGGAAAGAGCGAAGTCGCGAAACGTGTTTTGCGTGATCTTGAACATAATGACATCATCCTGATACACGCCTCAGACAATGCAGGTTGTTTGCCAGTCTGCGTCCCGTCCAAATGCATGATGTTGTGATGCCGCGACCCAAAACTGCGTCACGTCCACTGCCCGACAATGGTCAATGCCTTAATACGGGCCTCCAGAAAGGTCACATATAGATCATCGCTGAGTGGCGCCTTCAGGCAACGCGGGTTTGGAAGCCAAAGTGCGGCCGCTGTCATGAGAGGTTCCTAGGTTGAACGCTCCAATGGTACGACACGATCCGTCGAGCAACTTTTATGCGTAGATTCTGGAAACAGCTCTTCCCGCATCTCTGAAGTGATTGAGGTAGGAAAGAAGATGCGAGGGGAGAAAGGAAAAGACAATGACGTCTATACCGTCAAGTCCGTTCATTCACGACAAGCTTGAACTTCATCGTCTGGTCATGCAATGGGTAGTCGTCACCGACAAGAAAGGAAACCGACGGCCTCAGATGCATTGGCGAGCCAACTGAGAAGCATGTCAACGACTGCCTCTATGCGGCCTGCGAGTGTTGCTTTCTATTTAGGAAGCGTCTTAGTCCTCACAATCGGCGCATTTTGTTGTTTTGGTCTGAGACTCTCTGCGCAAACATCCGGTTTCCAAACCAATCAGCGGCAGTCCACAACGGACTTGAAGAGCGACGACCTGCTCCCCTCACGCATTCCCGTGCGTATCGTCGAAAGCTATAGCGAAAATGGGGACCGGACGCTGGACAAGCGATCAGTCGAGATCCGCGGAGCTGATGGAGGTTTCGAACCCTATCAGGACATCGAAAAGGAAACGCTGAAGGCCGACGCTTCCACCGTGAGAACTGCGACGCGCACGTTCGCTCGGGATGTGAATGGGAGAAAATCGCTCGTGCAGGTAACGGAAGAGGAGAAACATATCCTGTCCGGCGGTGACTCGAATGTAGTACGCGTGACCTATAACCCGGATGTCAATGGAAGGATACAACCAGTGCAACGAGAAATCGTCAGCACGAAAAAGGTCGGGGACGATCTCGAAGAAACCGACACGACGGTCATGCTTACTAACATCAACGGCGGTTTAGCTCCAGCGTTCAAGACGCATGAGACCCGCAAGCGAGCAACGAACGACACCGTCGAAACCGAAGAGACCACCTGGCTTCCGGATGTTAACGGAGAGTGGCAAGTGAGCGAGATCCGGAATGATGTCACGACACAAGACGCCCAAGGCCGCAAGATCGAGGAGAGCATCTCCCAACCCGATGCAGACGGGAAACTAAGTCAAATCTCTCGTACGGTGAGCCAGGAATCCGAGAGCACTTCGGAAGAGAAGTACAAACGCCTCGAAGCCTATTCAATCGATGTTCCAGGCACTACGCGGGATGGGAGGCTGCACCTCGTTCAGCGTAAAATCAGTCACGAGCGTTCGATTTCAATTAGTGAGCGAGCAACCGAAGAAAAAGTGGAACAGATCAATCCCGGCGATCCCAATGCCGGTCTCCGCGTGTCTGTAGTGGCCGATGGGGCGATGGTCTCTGGACCTTCCGGAGAACAATGCACGCTCACCATTCGGGTACGCGACCCGAACGGCAGTTTTGGCATAGTCTCCGTTGATACGACGAAGTCGGATCGAATTCCCACCATTCAGATTCAGCAAACGCCCTCCGAGCAGCCAAAATAAATCAACAACTCATGGATGCATCGCTAGGAGTGCAGCCAGGCGGCTCCCGGGAGCGCTCATTTGCTGCCCGAATTCGGTCAGTGCCCTTGGCATGTCATCGATTGAGTGTTTTGACGTTACCGATTCCATCGGAAACTGGCTGTTTCATCCACCTACAAGGCGGCCGCCTCTGGCAGCCGGATTGCGAATACAAAGTGCGGACCTTCAGATTCGCTCCACGGAGTTGGCTGTGCTGGGAGAACTGGCAAACATCCCGACCGACACACTGCTTGACATGCTGTATCTCATCCTCGCCGGCGGCGTCGTACTCAGTGCTAACGACGTGGCGGAACTTGAGCAACTTCAACGCGAGCTGCAATGTCGAGTCGACGGTGGGCGTCAGGGTCGAACCTATGCCCAGACCAATTGGCAACAGCAGTGACAACAAAAGATTAGAAAGGAATCGTCATGACACTTAGATCGACAGGTATATTGGCCACCGTTCTCACATTAACTGTAGCAATGGCGATGGCTTGGCCGAAGAGCAAAAAAACAATCACCTTCATTGAACCTACAATCGTCGGCGGCGTCACGCTGCAGCCGGGCGACTACACCTATGACTGGAACGGAGCCGGTACGGAAGTCCAAGTCACCTTTTCACGCGGCGATAAAACGATCGTCACAGTTCCAGCAACTCTTGAACAGGTTCACAACCAGCAAGAGAGTGTAATCCTATCGGAAGCTTCCGCCTCCGGGATGGCTTCGCTGGTCGAGATCGACTTGAAAAATGCGACTTTGCACTTTGCCCCACATGATTCGAGCGGCGGGAACTAACGCTCGAGGGTCCGGACCCGTGCAGAGTCATCGGGCTGCAATTTGTGGGGCCTTCCCCCGAAATGAATCACGAACACAGACGACTGTTTAGCACGGAAGGGCCGAGCGTAGCGGTAACGAGGTTGCCGGTTGGGGACTCCGACAAGTTGTTTGTCGCCGTTGAGTAAGACGCTGTCTATGCGAAACAGCGCGGCCTTGAAGAGGGTTTCAGATATCAGGGGGTGCAAAAAAATGGAGTTGCTCACAGAAACTGAAGAATTTGTCGGATCGCTGAGTACTGAAGGGAAAGCAAGGTCAACAGTCGCGGGCGCACCGCTTAGCCAAGATGAACTTAGCGGCATCAATGCTTATTGGCGCGCCTGCAAATACCTGGCTCTAGGAATGATCTATCTTCAGGCAAATCCCCTGTTACGCGAAGCCCTGAAACCAGAACATGTAAAGAACCGGTTGCTCGGCCATTGGGGATCAAGCCCGGGCCTCGCCTTCATCTACGCTCATCTGAGTCGCCTTATCAAAAGAGACGATCTCGACATGATCTTTCTCGCAGGCCCCGGTCACGGCGCTCCGGGGATTCTAGCTCCTATCTATCTGGAAGGTACTTACAGTGAAATCTATCCTGAAAAGAGCACGGATGAAAAGGGCCTTCGAGAATTCTTTAAACAGTTTTCGTTTCCCGGAGGGATAGGAAGTCACTGCACTCCAGAGACTCCCGGATCGATTCATGAAGGCGGGGAGTTGGGATATGTCCTCTCGCACGCCTGCGGAGCCGCTTTCGACAACCCTGAGCTGATTGTGGCGGCAGTGGTGGGCGATGGCGAAGCCGAAACTGGACCGCTGGCGACCTCCTGGCACATCAGCAAGTTTCTGAATCCAATTCGCGATGGGGCTGTTCTACCCATACTTCACCTGAACGGATACAAGATCAACAATCCAACCCTCCTGGCGCGGATCACTCACGAAGAACTGGAAAGTCTGTTACGTGGCTATGGCTGGACCCCGTACTTCGTGGAGGGATCCGATCACGACAGCATGCATCAGGCGATGGCAGCCACTCTTGAACGTTGCATCGCCGAGATCAAAGGCTATCAGCAAGAGTATCGGAAGAGCGGGCTTGCGACTCGGCCGCGCTGGCCCATGGTGGTATTACGCTCACCAAAGGGGTGGGGCGCCCCGTGGAAAGTCGACGGACATCGGCTGGAAGGATCCTGGCGTTCACATCAGGTTCCACTGACCGATGTTAAGAGCAACCCGGAACACCTGCGTCTTCTCGAGACCTGGCTCCGTTCATTTAAGCCTGAAGAACTCTTCGACGAAAACGGAAGGGTGCGACCGGAAGTTGTCGATGTCGCGCCACGAGGCCGGCGCCGCATGAGCGCCAATCCGCACGCGAATGCCGAACTCAGAAAGACTTTGCGCCTACCCGATTTTCGTAATTACGCCATCAAGATCGACCACCCGGGAAACGTCGAAGTCGAGAATGTGCCGCCGCTCGGTCGCTTCCTGCGCGATGTCATGAAATGGAACATGAACAGCTTCCGAGTGTTCGCGCCGGACGAGAATACTTCCAATAAGCTCGATGCAGTTTATGAAGTCTCAAAAAAGTTCTGGATTGCGGAACGTTTTCCCGAAGACCGTGATGGAACAGAGCTGGGTTCAGACGGTCGCGTTGTCGAGATGCTCAGTGAGCACACCATGGAGGGCATGCTCGAGGGCTACTTGCTTACTGGCCGCAACGGCTTTCTCTCATCTTACGAAGCTTTCGTTCATGTCATTGACTCGATGTTTAATCAGCATGCCAAATGGTTGTCCATTTGCAACCAGTTATCATGGCGCCGCAAGATCGCGTCGCTGAATTTGCTCATTACCTCAACCGTGTGGCGTCAGGATCACAACGGTTTCACCCACCAGGATCCCGGCTTCCTGGATGTCGTACTCAACAAAAGCGCCGCGGTCACGCGTATCTATCTCCCACCCGATGCCAACTGTCTGTTATCGGTAGCCAATCATTGCCTGCGATCCGAAAACTACATCAATGTCATTGTGTCGGACAAACAGAAGCATCTGCAGTACTTGGACATTGATGCCGCTATAACTCACTGCACAAAAGGCATTGGTGTCTGGAATTGGGCCAGTAATGACGACGGTCAGGAACCTGACGTTGTGTTTGCCGCGGCTGGCGACATTCCTACCCAGGAAGCTCTAGCTGCGACCGCACTCCTCAGGGAGCGCTTTCCGGAACTCAGAATTAGATTCGTCAATGTCGTTGACCTATTCAAATTGCAACCAAGGGCGGAACATCCCCATGGACTAACCGACGCGGACTTCGATTCTCTCTTTACCGTCGACAAGCCCATCGTCTTCAACTTCCATGGTTATCCCTGGTTGATTCATCGTCTGGCTTACCGCCGCACCAACCACCGGAACCTGCATGTGCGTGGTTACAAAGAAAAAGGCAACATCAATACGCCGATGGAACTGGCCATTAACAACCAGACGGACCGATTCAGCCTCGCCATCGACGCGATTGACCGCATCCCGAAACTGCAACGAATTGGCGCGCACGCCAAAGAGGCATTCCGTGATTGCCAGATTGAATGTCGTCGCTATGCCTACGAGCACGGAATCGATAGCCCTGAGATCAGCGGCTGGAAGTGGCCTTATAAACACGAGGTGAAATAAATATGGGGAATCCTACTTATTCAATACTTCCTTCCGAACTCCGAGCCTCGGATGCACTGACTGAGCTCGCTCTCGACCTGCACTGGTCCTGGAGCCATGCCACCGATGAGATATGGAAAGAACTCGATCCGGAACTCTGGGAACTTACCGAGAATCCCTGGCTCATCTTGAAGTCCGTCTCGCAAGAAAAACTCGACCGCCTGAATGATTCGAAACGCATGCGTGTGGAGCAACTTTTGGCTGAGGCCAAGCTCAAGAATTCCGAACCCGGTTGGTTTCAAAGGACTCATCCCGATTCGCCGCTTCGTACTGTGGCGTACTTCAGTATGGAGTACATGCTTAGTGAGGCGCTGCCGATTTATTCCGGCGGACTGGGCAACGTCGCCGGCGACCAACTGAAAGCTGCCAGTGATCTGGGAGTCCCCGTGGTCGGTGTGGGACTCCTGTATCAACAGGGCTACTTCCGCCAGGAAATCGATGCCCGTGGTGAGCAACTCGCTTTGTATCCGGTGAACGAGCCCAACCAGTTGCCCATCCGACCGGTTCGAAACAGCGACGGAAGTTGGCTCAGATTGCCGGTGACACTACCGGGCGTCAAATTATGGATACGCATTTGGGAGGTCCTGGTGGGACGCGCCAAGCTGTATCTGCTGGACACAAACGATCCCGCCAACCTCCCTCGCGATCGAGCCATTACGAGCGAGTTATATGGCGGCGGATCCGAATTGCGCCTAAAGCAGGAACTGCTTCTGGGAGGGGGAGGATGGATGCTCCTCGAGGCTCTCGGCATTAGACCGGAAGTGTGCCACCTGAACGAAGGTCACGCAGCGTTTGCCGTGCTCGAGCGTGCCCATAGCTACATGAGAGATACGGGTGTGCCCTTCCACCACGCCCTCGCGGTGACAAAGGCGGGCAACGTGTTCACAACTCACACCGCTGTGGACGCAGGTTTTGACCGGTTTGTGCCAGAGCTTGCCGGCCAGTACCTCACGCACATCGCAGAACGCTTAGGGATAACGATGAATGAGCTCCTGGCCCTAGGGCGCGCAAATCCAGGCGATCATTCCGAACCTTTTAACATGGCGTATCTCGCGATTCGCGGCAGCGGTTCGGTCAATGGCGTGAGCCGCTTGCATGGAGAGGTCAGCCGAGAGCTATTTCAACCGCTCTTCTCCAGGTTTCCAAAACCGGACGTTCCCATTCGTTATGTGACGAATGGAGTCCACGTGCCCACGTGGGATTCGGCTGGCGCTGACCAGCTTTGGACGGAACACTGCGGCAAAGACCGTTGGCGGGGTGGCCTGGGTGATATGGAGGAAAGATTTCGTGCCGTCGGAGACCAGCATATTTGGGCGATGCGCAACTCCGGAAGGACCGCTCTGGTCGAATATGCTCGGGATCGATTGGTGCGGCAGGTGGCCAGTCATGGCGTTTCTCCCCTGCAATTGGAGACGGCCCGCGCTGTGCTCGACCCTGACGTGCTGACACTAGGTCTGGCCCGTCGATTCGCGACTTACAAACGTCCCACACTTCTGCTTCATGATCGCGAACGTTTCGCGCGAATCCTCACTAATCCCGAACGACCGGTTCAGTTGGTGTTAGCCGGAAAAGCCCATCCTCAGGACAAGCCCGGACAAGGCCTCGTGCGGGAGTGGATCGAGTTTGCCCGTCGACCAGACATGCGTTCACATGTCGTTTTTCTTGCTGACTACGACATGCTACTCGCCCAGCACTTGCTGGCTGGCGTCGACGTCTGGATCAACACACCTAAGCGGCCCTGGGAAGCTTGTGGTACCAGCGGAATGAAGGTTCTAGTGAACGGCGGCCTGAATCTTTCTGTCCTCGATGGATGGTGGGCAGAAGCATATTCGCCAAGCGTAGGGTGGGCTATCGGCAATGGCGAGGAACCTTCCAATGACGCCGCGGCTGATCATGCCGACGCGGAAGCGCTATACGCTGCCTTGGAAAGCAAAATTGCGCCGGAGTTTTATGACCGCAATGAAAGCGGAATGCCGGCGTCCTGGATCGGGCGGATCCGGGAAAGCATGGCGCTACTCACGCCAGCATTTTCCGCCAATCGCGCAGTGCGGCAGTACACGGACGAGCATTACCTTCCGGCCGCGGCGGCTTACACATCCCGGGCCCAGAGTCTTGGGAAAGCGGGCAGCAGTCTCCTTGCCTGGCAACAGGATATTGCCCGGCGCTGGAAGGACGTTCGCTTCGGACAACTGAAGGTAATTCGACGGGATCACGAGTTGATTTTCGAGGTTGAGGTCTCGCTTGCGGGAATCGATCCGAGTTTCGTGCGGATCGAGTTGTTTGCCGACAGTAAAGATGGTGACGCGCCATTTTGTGAGCAGATGCTTCGCAAGGCATTTCGCCCGGGTACAACTTTTGCTTACACCTACGTGGCAACGGCCCCGACTACGCGGGCAGAAACCGATTTCACACCGCGCATTGTCCCCTACCATCCCAAGGCTCTGCCGCTCGAGATTGACAGGATGCTATGGCAGCGATGAATTGCTAGCCGGCAAACCGCGGGATGGAAGTGCGATGCTAGGCGCGAAATGACAGCGAGTGTAATGCCCCCATTGTTCGCTTGGCCGTATCGCGACCTATAAGGAACCTATAAGTAAGAGCAATTTTCGCCATTCTGTCCGCTCCCACTGGAGCCGACCATGAACATTGAAGGGAGAAGCACGATGTAGCAATGTCGCAACTGGATCGCAAAGTTTGGTCCTGCATTGCTCCTGGCGGTCATCGTCGGCTGCGTGACTGACGCCCAGGACGTGAGAACCAACTATATGCCTCGAACTGATTTTTCAAAGTACCACACCTATTCATGGGTCGAAGAGGTGCAGGGCGTACCGGCAATAGGGGGCCATCCCGATCAGATCCTGGACACTCAAGTCAAACAGGCCATCGATTCACAAATGGCCGCCAAGGGCTTCACGAAGGTGGCGGACGGCGGCAAACCTGATTTGCTCCTTGGCTATCAACTCATGATCGATCGCGAGAAGCAGATCAACGGCTTCGGCGACAGTTGGGGAGGTTCAGGGGGCTGGGGCGGGTTCGGCCCGCTGGGTGGTGGCAGACTGGACTCATTTTCGGCGAATACTTCAACCATTGACGTCGGGACTTTTGTCATTGGCATGTATGACCCCAGTGTAGGAAAGCTGGTCTGGATCGGCGGTGTGCAGCATGCAATTGAACCCAGCAAGAAACCGGAAAAGAACCAGGAAAGGCTCAATAAGGGAGCGAAAAAACTGTTGAAGGACTTTCCTCCGTGGCGCAGCAAGTAGACACTTTGACTCTGATGAACCCACAACCAACAGCCGCTCTGGCCGGTAGCGCTCGGCCGCTCGCCGGATCGCGACGAAACACGATTAATGTGCAGGAGAACTCGTGATGAAGACTAAGCAGATTTGCGGACTCATTCTCGTTCTATCTCTGGCAGGTATCGCTGCCCAAGCGGATTCTTTGGAATTGAAGAATGGAAGTTTGATCAAAGGGAAGTTCGTGTGCGGTACCCAGACGAACATCATCTTTCAGGTAGGATCCTCGGCGCAGAGCTATGATATCGCTGATATCGGCTCCTTGCGATTCGATTCCGACTCGCAAGGGGGCGCCTCGGCCTCGGTCCCATCGAAACAGCCGGAACCCTGTGCGATTGGACAAAATGAAGCTGCGGAATCTCGGTCTTCGGTAACCATTCCGGCCGGCACACGGATTTCTATTCGCACCATTGATTCAATTGACTCCGCCAAGAATCACGTGGGAGATCATTTTGCGGCTTCGCTCGAAGAGCCGATTTCAATCGATGGCAATGTGGCGATTCCGAAAGGCGCAGATGTATATGGACGGTTGGAAGAGTCGAAAGAGACCGGCACGTTCACGGGAAGATCCCAACTAAGACTCGAGCTGACGGGAATTGTCGTCAATGGGCAAACGGTGCCGCTAGTAACCGGAGAATATGAAGCGTCAGGCAAGTCCAAAGGCGAGAGCACAGCGAAAAGGACCGTTGGGGGAGGCGCCATTGGAGGCATCATTGGTGCCATTGCAGGCCACGGCAAAGGGGCGGCCATCGGAGCGGGAACCGGCGCCGCCGTGGGAGCGGGATCGGAGGTCATCACCAAGGGAGACCAGGTGAAGATCCCGAGCGAGACCTTGCTGGAATTCACTCTGCAACAGAGCGTGACGCTTCCAAAACATGCAGCCTGATCACTCTGTGTCAGTAGCGAGTCTCGCATGACTTGTATTTTTTTTGCCAATAGGTGACTCGTGAATCTTATGGGAACATCCGCATGAGCAACATCGGGCCGCCTGTTTCAAGCCTGATAGGCTCCCGCGATTCCTTTTCCGCCAAGGGCCTTGCTGATGCTCTCCATCAATGTTCATCTGGATGGGCTTGGTCGCCACGCTGCTTTATTTTGTGTATGCCCAGGGCGCCGATGGATCCAGGAGGACGAGCCGGCCGCACGGCTACGGTCCACTTGGCGGTCGGACGGCGCTCTGGCCCACCACCTTGAGCTTGGATTACTACAATGTGTTGTTCAGCAACTTCAAAGAGGGATTCGCCGCGGCACAGCGTAAGTAGCCTTCTAGAAGCAGAGGAATGAGAGGAAGAGAATTCTCAGACATCAGTGGCCGTTGCAGCAGCCATATATGACTGACAAAGGAGCACCAGTTGCTCACGAGATTTGCGGACTATGGCTGAGGATGGTCTAGCTTCCAAGAGGGAACGTATTGCGCCCGCCATCGCTGCAAGCATCATATCGATGGCGACTTTGTCCGGTGTCGATCTAGTATCGGACGCTGTCTGCAGCATCGCCTCAACGGCTTTCCGCGAGCGCTGACTGAATCGTTTCAGTAATGCAGGCCCACCCACGTCCGCCGAGACGCGGTAGAGCGCCACCGAGATGTCTGCGCGCTCCATTTTGGCATCCACGACGGCCTCGACCGCTTCTCGAACCATTTCGACTAAGGGTTTTATGACATGCGCTCTCACAAACGGCCTCAACCCTTGCGATTACGTTATTGAGATGACTTTCCAGCACGGCAAACAGCAACGACCGCTTATTGGGATAGTACTGATACAGCGTGCCCACCTAAACGCCGGCACGCTGGGCGAGGGGAACACCGTCTCCCAAGGTTGCAGTGGCAGGAACCGGGGTCATCCTGCTGCTGGGTGGTCTCAGCATGTTGCTGGGCGTCTATCCTGTGGTCGGGATCATTCTTCTGATCATCTTCCTGCTAGGCGTGTCGTTCCAAATGCACGCCTACTGGAAGGTAGACGACGCGCAAATGAAGCAGATCGACAGGATCAATTTCACGAAGAATATGGCGCTCGTGGGGGCGTTGTTAATGTTCTTGCCGCTGCCGCATCCGTGGCCGATGAGTTTGGGGATCGGGTAGTGCCACACGGCATGAGCGGGAGGTCTTTGACCGCGAAGCATGCGGGTAGGAACGGACAAGATGCAGGGTCCAGGACAACCGCAAAAATGGTTATCCTGCTGGCCGAGCCTCGGTTGGAATCGAAAGCCGAAAGGATTCTCGATAGGGTTCCACAGGATAGCCCTTCGTTTTCCAAGCCGCCAATCCTCCTGTGAGGAACTTGATTCGGGTAAACCCGAGCGCCAGCGCGCGACGCAAAACTGACCGGCTCGTCTTATCACCCGGACAAGTACAGTAAACAACGATATCTTCATCTCGAGGAAGCAGTGAGGGTGTTTTCAGCACTTCTTCTGGCGGAATCCTCTTCGCGCCCGGGATAAGCTCCGGATAGGCCAGCAGATCGAGGGGTTGACGAACATCAAAGAGAAGAACCTCTTGGCCAGACACCATCATCGACTGCAGTTGCTCAACGGAAATGGTGTGCCGATCTAATTCACTTTGGCTTTTGCTACGCTTCGCCCAGGTGACGACGATGGTGCAGATGATCGCAATGGCAATAACAAGCAAAGTCAGCGTCATCCAATCCACTCAATATGAGATCCGCCCCGCTGCAAGGAAAACCAATCAGTTGGCGTCTGCACGCTATACGAACTGATGCCACTTGTGATGTCGAGCCCACACGCAAGGATTCGTGACAATCATTCGCTAGTCGAGATCGTTAGAGTTCCTGTTCTTTCAATTCGCTAAGTCGAGGAAACTGCCCGGCCTGATACTCGGCAAAGAGTCGGGCAATGTCCGGCTTCGTGTCGCCAATAAATGGACCGTAAGAAACGATCGGGTCTCCTTGAGGCTGTCCCGCATACAAGATCAACCGCGCTCCGGATTCGCCAGCGACCGCACGCACGATGCTCGCATCGTTGTCAGTCGGACGATCAAGCCACCCCACCTGGCCCGTCTTCAGCGTCGTCTCCCCAATCCGAACCGAACCACCAATCACGAATACAAAGCCGTTGTATGACACAGGTACTTCCTGCTCGGCGGATGCACCTCGTTCCAAATTGATTTCGACCATCGTTACTGGCACATAGTTTCGTGTGCCTGAACGAAGACTTCCAGAGGAACCGCTGTAAACCCGGATCTCCGCTCCGGATTCGTGGCGCACAGGAATGGAATCGGAATGAAACACCTGAAAGCCAGGCTCAGTCCAGCGTTCTTTTTTGGGTAAGGTCAACCAGAGTTGGAGCAAGCGCATTTTCCCTTTGGTCCTCACATTTTCATTGTGAATAACACCGCTGCCCGCGGTCATCCACTGCACTTCGCCAGCGTTGAGTGTGCCGCCCTCATCGCGGTCAAAGATCGCGCCGTCGAGAATAAGCGTCACAGTTTCAAAACCTGCATGCGGGTGAGGACCACCAACTGGCCGGTGGCCAATGTCAAGATGATCGTCCATCAACAAGATGAAGGGATCGTTCATCTCGAAGTTTTCGGGAGACACGACAGGCGCAGCTAGATGTCCCGGACCGACGAATCCAGGTGCCGCTGGAGGAACGTTAACCACTCGACTGATACTGCGTTGTTGCGACATGTCTTCTCCTTCTGAAATCCAATTCCCGGTTCACTCAAAACTTTTACCGAACGGGCGCTTGCGAGATTCGAGCGCTGTATCGCCGATCATGCGCTCAGCACGCACGTACCATTCCTCTCATACTGCGACGCAATTTATGCTTGCGTCGCAGCCTTTGCGCTGAAGATGCCCTTGAAGCTTTCGCGGTACTGCAGGAAAACCAGAATCCACAACACGGAAGCGACCAGAGCCGGCGCGATGGTGCCCGGTGACATCGTCAGGTGAAACGCCAGGATGTTGTAGAGCTCCGCAGCCAGCAGTGTCAGCGCAAGTGGAACGAATCGGCCGAAGAGTAGCAACAGCCCACCAAACACCTGCCCCGCGAAAAAGAACGCGGCAAAGTGCGATGCGAAGATCACGCCGAAAAACTGTAACGCCAACGGATTCGTGGGCGGCGGTTGGTGGATAAAGTTGAGAAATCCGTTCAACCCAAAGACCGTAAACATCAGGCCCAGTAAATAGCGAGCAACAATTGAAGCAGTTTTCATGAGTGTCCTCTCTTAGAAGGTCTGCGCGTGCGTCTGCACGGCTTGAAGGTGTGGTGCGAGAAATGTGTTCCGGTCCTTCCCTTGGTTCAGCGCGCTAGTCCCGCCTGCAGTGAGGAAGGTCGCGTCCGTCACGCCAAGAAAACCAAATACGGACCGCAGATACGGTTCCACGAAATTGAACGAGGCCATCCGCGTCTGCGCGTCGTAGATCCCGCCCGTCGCGATGATGAAGGTTGCCTTCTTGCCGGTGATCAGCCCCTTCGGCCCTTTCTCACTGTAGGAAAAGGTCCTGCCCACGCGCGCGATCTGGTCAATCCAGAGCTTGAGAACCGAAGGCACGCCGAAGTTATGCATGGGCACTCCGATGACGTACTCATCGGCCTGCTCCAATTCGGCGAGCAGGGAGTCGGAGAGCGAGAGCAATTCCTTCTGCTGCGGAGTTCGCGCTTGTTCCGGCGTGTAGACGGCACCGACCCATTCCGCATTGATTGGCGGTATGGCCGTTGCGTTGAGGTCTCGGTCAATGACCGTTCCGTCCGGGTGCGCAGCCTTCCATTGCGTGACGAACGCGGATGTGAGCTCGCGGGAGACGGACCGTCCATAGAGCGGGCTGGAATCGATGTGAAGCAGTGTCGACATTGAGAATTCCTCCTGCACGACATATGATGAATAAGCGACATATGACGATTCAAAGAAAATAAACAACTGTCGCTTTAGTCCGTAATGGCGTATGCTTTCATCAATATAGAAATGGCCCAGCTTCTCCAACCCGAGGCAGAAACAACGGATCCGCGCATCCTGCGCAGCCGCCGCATGCTCATGGAGGCGCTGGCGAGGCTATTAACTAAGAAGGAGTTCGAAGACGTCTCTGTGCAGGAGATCGCTGACGAGGCTACGTTGAATCGGGCCACCTTTTACCTGCACTATGCGGACAAAAACGCGTTGTTGCAGGCCATGACAGAATCCCGTTTCCGGGATCTGATCGAGCGCCGGGCCATAACTTTTACCGATTGCAATCGAGCATTGCGCGCGATCGCACTCGGCGTGTGCGACTATCTTGCGGAGAGCACAGGCTGTCCCACTCAGTTGTCGCGGATGGCGCTCGAAGGCTCGATCATTCCTATCGTTGAGGATATGTTCAAGGAAGGACTTGCAAATCACGGAATGGCTCCCGGTGCGGACGCGTCACTCCCCGCGACCACTGCGGCCTGGGCCGTTTTTGGAGCCGCACGCCGCTGGTTCCAGACTCCCAATCGCATCCCTGCAGAGGAGATGGCAGCCAGGATTGAAACCATGGTGAGCCCGATTCTTTTCGGCGCCTCACAATAGCAGAGCGGAGAACAACCAGTAGCGGGCGGTATCATCGTGTAGGAGAGATGATTGCGGCGTCTAGCCTCTGCCTTGTTGCGAGACAGGCCGGGCGATCACTGTTTCGCGCATCAGAATCCTTCCAATCCTTTGCACTGATCAGTTCTTTTTTCGGTGGGTTTCGATGGGTTTGATAAGTCAGGAGCCCTTATCTTTAACAATGCGCCGAGCCACGTCCTTAGATCTCCAGGAGCTCGCAAGAGCTAGCGGTGTGGCAAGACAGTCACTCACTTTCGAACTCAAAGGGAATCGCCCAGAGGTCTGAATTCTGCGATTTCCTCCGTAACTAACAAGTCCTTTCGTATACCCATTGCGCCGCGGAATAATGCAGAACTTTGTGGGCACGCTGGCCGTAGACAGCGTGGGAGTGGGATTGGCAGCGTTCGGTTTTCTCGATCCGCTCCTGGCTGCCTTTATTCACGTCACTTCTGAGTTGGCATTCATCCTTAATTCCCGAGATTGTTGCCGCGAAGTTCGGAAGCCGGGCGATGAGATTCAGGAGTTACGGCCGAGCTTGAGCGGTGGGTATACACTTCGTTCATTTGATCCGAAATCGGAAACGGCCCGCGTGCACAGTCCTCATCGCTCCGGCAAGCGTAGGATTTCTGATCGCCGCATTCGTTTTGTTGTCAGGTATATCACCTTCACTACGGGAGCTGCTTAGGTGCTTTCGGTGCGCTTCATGCGACTTTTCCTTTCTGAGCGGCAGGTTCATTCTGGGCTTTCATTGATTTCACCAGATCAGCCGCTGATGCTCCCTCCAGCGACAGTCCATAGCCGACCTCCCGGATAATGCGCTCTTTCAAGGGTTGAATGAAATGTACACGCGTATTGCGGCGCGTCACTTCGGGAGCCTTCAAGTACAACTTGGCCAATTCCCGTGCCCGGCTGAGCGCCTTGCCATTCGGCACAACTTCGGCAACCACTCCCCATTCGTGGGCGGTTTGCGCCGTGATCGGTTGTGGATTCAGCAGGAACGCCTCCGCTCGTCCTGCTCCGGCGCGATAACTCCAGGTGGTGAAGATTCCGTCGCCAGGCGCAACGCCCTGGGAGAAGTGGGCCACATCCTGGAAAGTCGCGCCCTCTGCCGCCACAATTACACTGGCAAGTAGCGCGTAATCTGAATGCACGTGAGCACGTCCCTCGATTGCCGCGATGACTGGGACGCGTATGTTGGTTATGTTTTCCAAAGCCTGAACACCTTCATCGTGAACCGGGCTCCAGACGCCGGGATCTGCGGCGTTGCCGAAGGAGGACCAATCGACATCGGTAATGAACTCCCCACCGGCGCCGGTAAGGATTACGATCTTGTTCGCGCGATCTTGCGAAATCCGGTAGAACCCATCGACAAATTCCGTGTGAGATTGCGCGGTCATAATGCAAGGCCCGCCGTTGGAGTTGAATTCAGCAACCAGCACGCCTTTGTCATCTCGTGTCAGCTTTAGGCTGTGATAAGCGTTGAAATAGTCACTCTGAAATTGCATCGTACTCTCCTCTCTGATTTGGATGTTCTGCTGCGAGCCAATCCCAGTAATTAGAATCCGCAACTGTCTGGGAGTTCCAGGAGGATGGTGTAGTCCATGTTCACGACGGTCCTCTCATCGCGCTCAGTTGGCTACAACAAGTCCGCCTCCGCCCGGATGACCTGCCTGTTACTAATCTGCCGCGGCCGCACTCAGCGTCCGCAATTGCCTTAGCGTTTCGGAAGGCTCCGAACGAATCGTGTAATCCGCGTTTACGTCGGCCACGCGGATTATGCCTGCCTTGTCGAGCAAATATCGTGCGGGCATCGGCAGTCGGTATTCCGGTTCATCGTTGAATCTGTCCAGAGTGCTTCCAAAAGTCTTGTAAAGGTCGCGCAAATAATCGGGCAATGTGAAAACCAGCCGAAACTGCTCCGCGACCTTCAGGTGAAGATCCGTCAAAATATCGAACGACAGGTTGAGCTTTTTGTGCAGAGCCCGCGTATACCGTTCGAGCTCAGGTGTGATTACAACAATTTGCGCACCCAAGCCTCGCACCTCGGAATGGATCTGCCGTAGAGCCTCCAGCTCCATATTGCAGTAGGGTCACCAGTGCCCTCGGAAGAAGCTGACTACCAGCGGCCCCTGGCGGAGGAGATCGGTCGAGTCTACCTGTACGTGATCCTGATTGAACAAGGTGAAGGTCGGAGCAAGATCGCCAATCTTCAACGCTCGCCCTTCAATCCCCGTAGCCTTGAGCTCGGCCGTGGCGCGATGCATGGTTTCGATCACTTCGTGCGGCGCGTTGTATGGCGCAGCTCCGGACTCAAATGACTTCTTAAATTCGTCTAGTCGTTCTTGAAGACTTGCCATTCTGTTTCCCCTTCTGCGGCTCGGAAGTGAGGATTGAAGAATTAGAGAAGTAGGTTTCACAATTTTACTTCAGATCGCGGTGCGCCCTCCATCCAGGGCGCTCTGGATAGCGTTGCCGTGCGACTGACGCAGGACCAACTCATTCGACAGGTGATTCAGGGCGGCGGCAACATGCCTGCCTATGGGAACAACTTGAGTCCAGCAGAGACCACGGCGCTCGTAGCTTTCCTTGAGACCTTACACCCTGCAAAGCAGGTTCCGGCTCGCGATGCGGCACGCGAACTGGTACTTGGGAGCGGTCAACTGCAAACGCCCGGGACTCAACCATAGGCCGCCGATGACACCGCACATTCATCACGTCGCGCCCGAGTTTTTCTGGATCTCTGGCGCCTTGATCCTTGCTTCACTAGTGTATCTGCATAAATGGCTGCGCCTTCGCAGGCATGATCACAATGTTGAGGCCTGGCGTGCCGCCAGCTTTGTATGCGGTCTGTCTTTCATCTGGATTGCAACGGCTTCACCTCTGGCTTCGCTCGATCATGAGTTGCTGACGGCACACATGGTTCAACATCTTCTTCTCATGACGCTTGCGCCTCCGTTGATCTTGCTTGGCATGCCTCGAAAGCTAGCGGTGCATGGCTTGTTACAGCAATTTGCGAGTGCCGTAACTCGCCCGGCACTTTGCTGGTTTGCAGCGGCAGGCACGTTAGTTCTGTGGCATATTCCTTCGGTGTTTATACTCGGCCTGCGATCGCAAATGTGGCACGACATTGAGCAAGCATCGTTTCTCGCAACCGGACTTTTGTTCTGGTGGCCGGTAGTCCAGCCTTGGCCGCGCGTCTCAAGGTGGCCAGAATCATCCATGCTTTTGCATCTATTCCTGGCTACCTTACCGTGCGATATTTTTTCAGGATTTCTGGTGTTCTGTGATCGGGTGGTCTACCCGGTGTTCTTGTCCTCACCCCATTCTTTTGGCCGCTCTGCTCTGGAAGACCAGCAATGCGCCGGTGCGTTGATGTGGACTTGCGTAACCATCGTGTACTTAATCGCCGGGGCAGTCTTCACCGCGCGATTACTCTCACCCTATCGATCGCACCAGCGATCCGCAGAGCTTGTGATTCCCGCATTCGACTCCCGAACCATCGCGGTACGGCACACGGATCCGCAGAGGATGGAGGCAGTCTGAGATGTCGCAACGGCCCGCTTTTACCGAGTTTTCTTCCGCGGCGGTACAAGCGCGCCATTTGCGGGGATCCACCTTGCTCTCAGACTACTGGGCGCTCACGAAGCCAGAAGTGAACTTCCTGATCTTGATCACAACTTTTGTAGGGTTTTACCTGGCTTCGGCGCGTGAGGGGCGGCCGTTTTCTTTCGCAGGGGTATTCAACACTTTGCTCGGAACATTGCTGGTCGCAAGTGGGACCGGGACCCTCAACCAATACCTCGAACGAAAGTTCGACGCGGAAATGCGACGAACCGCCAGGCGCCCAGCCGCAGCTGGCCGTCTCAAACCGTCTACAGTCTTGGCTTTCGGGACTATATTGGCGGTGACCGGCAGCATCTATCTCGCGATCGCTGTCAACCTGTTCGCGAGTGTGCTCGCAACCTTGACGTTGGTCACGTATCTGTTCGTGTACACACCGCTGAAGCGAAAAACTCCAATATGCGTTCTCGTCGGAGCTTTTCCGGGTGCCATGCCCCCGCTCATTGGTTGGGCCGCAGCCTCCGGCCGATTGAACATCGATGCGGGGATTTTGTACACCATGCTTTTTCTGTGGCAGTTTCCGCATTTCATGGCAATCGCATGGATGTACCGCGAAGACTACGCCCGCGCGGGCTATTTGGTTCTGCCGAAGGGCAGTGCCAGGGTTCCTTTCGTGATTTTGGAAACTTTATTGCCGCTCGTTGCTCTCGTTGCCATCAGCATCATGCAATCTCCGGCCCGCCACGCGGCGATTTTGTATTGTGCAGCGGCACTGCTGGGAACAGCCTTCACGTACTGCGGATGTCAATTCGTGTTCGAGCGTTCGCGAGTTGCTGCACGCCGGCTGCTCACCGCATCAATTGTGTATCTTCCACTCTTGTACGGACTAAGCGCGACGTTATGCAATCGGGCCGGATGATCCAACGCTCCCACCCGGCCCCTGAGACGGCCGAGGTTTGGCCTATGTGTCGCAAACGACAAACGAGACGCATTTGCAGGAGTCAAGTGAGACTGAATACGACAATGTGGATATCGGGAGTAAAGCGCGACGTCTGACCTTCCGCATCGCAATGATTGGCGCAGCGGGCGTAGGCTTCGACGACCTCGCGGATCGTCGCAATATCGATATCGATACGAATAAGAATGATGCAACAAAAAAGGAGACTACTATGAGCACGACAACCACAGCTCTACCGCAAACCTCAATCACGACCTGGAACATCGACCCGGCTCACTCGGCAGCGGAGTTCAAGGTCAAGCACATGATGATCGGACGACATATCCGAGCAGAAACAACTGTTACTAAAGGCTCAAGTTATATTACAAGGGCGAATCCCTTTGTTTGAAGAGCAACTAACCCGACTAGGCAGCATGTTTGTGAGCACGACGGACGAACGAGAGCGCGCACGACTAACGTTGCTCATCAGGCACCAAGATCCTATTGTCCAGATCACTCGCAGAGGGCCAGCACTCGTGGCCGCGGTTATCGTGAATTACTATCGGATTGGCATGTCGAGCGCCGAAATCTGTGGAGCGCTTCATCTGCCGACAGCAACCTACGTCCGCCAGCTCCTGCATCGGCTGCACGCTACTTGGTCGCGTTTGCAACACCCCGCCGTTCAGAAAGCGAACGAGAAGGCAGCGGCAAAAGCAGTCGCGAATGCCGATGTTGTAGACATGATTTGTAAAATGCGGGCCTGTGGGATTGCGCTCCGCAAGATCGCTGAGATTCTATCCGGTGCCGACGTTCGGACATCGTGCGGCACACCTGAGACCCGCGACTACGTCACGCGCAAAATGCGCGAGAAAAAGTAAGCGGCCTCAGCCGACGCCAAGACCGCCAAGGAACATCAACTCACTCAAGCGTTCCATAAGTTGCCTGCTCCATATAGGCTATGTAGATGTTATCGCTGTCTAAGTCGCTGTCAAGCATAAAGTAGAGTGTAAAACACATAACTTAGTAAGATGAATAATTCAGATAGAATTTAAATTGCCAATGTGGTACTTCCCTTCGATTCGCAAGAGGGCCGCCTCGGAAAGCGGCCCTCTGTTGGGCGATGTGGAAAGTATGTACCTACTCCCAATCAAAAGGTCGGCCAAGGTCCATCCACGATTACGAAGTGGGCAGTTTGGAAATACCGATTGAACTTTACAAGAAAACAATCGCAGGCCAGCACCCTACCTGCTAAACTCTTCTCTTCATGCAAGGCGAAAAGAAAGAACGCTGGATGCAACTCTGCGCTCAGGCTGCAGTTGAGCAGGACCCCGACAAGCTGACGGAGTTGGTGAACCAAATCAACGAACTCCTGGAAGAGAAAGAACGGCGACTTGGAATCCTTCGGCCCAAACCCGAAAAGCGCTGAATTTCAAACTGACCCACTACCGATTGGGTAGCGGTGCAGTTTGAAATCCACAGGGATAGCAATCAGCTCCAACCGTGGGAAACTGTGTTCATGCCAAAGCGTGCGGTTCGGATCGTAAAGCATCTCGGTTCTGCTCCCGTAGAGGCTGTCTGCACCTCTTGCAGTCGAGCCTTCAGGGTTCCAACGACGGTGCTGTCCAGATCGAAGGATGCGACTGAGAACCTGCAGCAGCAATTCGACAGGCACAAGTGCCGTGAGGATGCCAGCCAAGCCGCTGCCTGGATCGTGCGAGAAGCTACAGAACCGGATCAAGAAGAGAAGAAACCTGGCGGAGCCTAGGCAAGCCCAGTTCCCAAACGAAAATAGCCCGAGCTTCAAACTGCACCACCACCGGGAGTTTGTTTTGCTCATTGGACGCCCGCGGGGGCTATTTGCTTCCTGCGCCGAAAATGTAAGCACCGGCTTCATCGTAGACACAGTGGGGGTTGAACGGCCCACCGTGGTTCTTAGCCATTTGGATTGCTGTCTCTTTGTCAGCGCAATCGCACAGAACGTAGGGCTCACCCAATGGTGGGTTTGCAAAGCTGTCCACCCCAAGCGCTCTGAACTTGCCCGGCGGTGCTTTCTGCATTGTGAGAATCTCGTTGATCTGCTCTTCAAACGTCATTGCTGTGGTCCTTTCTCACGCGAAAATCGTGTTAACCTTTGCGCGGACTTCTTTGCCGCGTTGTGGCTTCAGATACCGCATGGTCGATTCCAAATCTTTGTGCCCCATCCAGTCTTGTACTGTGCGCAGATCAACCCCTGCCCACAGTGACCACGTGGCAAAAGTTGCGCGAAACTTGTGCAGCCAAAAGTTCTCTTTGTTGAGCTTCGCGCGTTCAGCCGCAGCTTTCAAATCGTCGAGGAAATTCATTTTGACGTTGCAGCCCTTGGTTGCGAAAACCAAATTGCATCCTTTGTCGGCCTTTTTCTTCCACTCCTTCAGGCTCTTTATGAGTTTGGCCGGAACAGGAATCGAACGTTCCTTGTACGCCTTCGGTGTCCATCCCCGGTCCGGCTTGTGGCTGACTTTCACTGTGCTTCCTGCGAAGTTCACATCAGACCAATATGTGTACATGACTTCCTGCTCGCGCATTCCGGTCATCAAGAAAAATTCAAACCACAGCCTCTCTTCTGCATCGCACACGCCGAACAACTTTTCCAACTCTTCCTTCTCGTAGATTTCTGGCTCCTCTTCAGTGAACGCGGGCCAGTCATTTTTCTTCATCAATCCACGCACACCTTGCGCTTTCAGAAATGACATCACGTTCGAAAACTTGTTCCAGCACGAGCGCGGTGCTTGTTCCTTCTCATCGCGCAGCAAGGCCGCAAACCTCAGCATATCGCCGCGCGTGATTTCTTCCACGGTTTGGCGTTCACAACATTCGCGAAAGTAATCCAGCGCAGTCGTATATGCGGCCAGAGTTTTCGGTTTTTTGGTCAGTCGCGTTTCTTCGAGGTAAACAGCAATTGCGTTAGAGATTGAGTGCCCTGCGTTGCCGTTTACGCTGTCCAACGTCGGGACGTTCTTAACTCCTGCTTTGGTCGCAGCGAGGTTGCTTTCTTGAATCAGGCGCTTTGCGTGTGCCTGGGCTGCGTCTTTCCCGACAGACTTGCGGATGCGCTTCCCGTTTTCGGTCCAGTCGATGTAGTAGCGGCCTTCAGGGTGGTGCTCAGGCTTTCCATCCACAACGGCATAATCCGGCCTGACCCGACCATTTGCCAGAATGACTACTGGACAGAATCGCGTGGTCCCATCTGGGAGTCGGCACCGCTTTGTGAGATTGACTTCGGGCATACCGTGACCTCCAAGGTGATTTCGTATCACCTTATCGTATCACTGCATGCTAACTACATGAAAATAAAAGAACTGGCGGAGAGAGTGGGATTCGAACCCAGGCTTTCCAACGAAATCAACCAATTAGGAGGCGCGAATGGCATATCAAACCTCCAAGATTCTACAAGAACATTCAACTCCACGTTCTATTGGACGCTTAATGGACGCTGCTTTCTTCGGGGGTCATGTCTTCTATTTCTAGCTGCATATGAGTCGAGAGTCGGAGCAGCCGTGGCAGGCTTGAAGTTGATCACATTTGACCGCGCTCTGAAGTCGCGCAGCAACGATGTGCTCGTGCTATAGGACAGCTAAGCGGATGCGGCTGTGCACCGCCAGAATGTCATCGGATGACAATGTCGCGAGTCTCTTTCGCCAGCCGTGATGACTGTCGGTACTAACAGTGCTGCGCAAATAGCGAAACATGTTGCCCAACGACCTTATCCCGACGTACTAAATTGTGCTATAAGTTCTACTCAAACGCATGGCTCTCGACGAATTTGAAGTTCAGAATCTCGCACAACAGATGGCCGCACAGATCGAAGCAGAGGTCGAGGAACAGGGTTACTCTCTGCATCCATTCGCGAGGGAGACACTGCGCAAGATTGTGGCCAGCAGCGTGATGCGAGTCGGGATCTCTCAAGGCCTCTTGCCACGGGATGTTAGCGAAGTGCAAGCTAGCGTCACAAGGCTCGCCAGGGAGCTGGCGAAGGAAAGTTCTGCTCGTATCGACTCCGAAAATGTCATCGACGAGAATATTGTTTCAACTGTGATGGCCAAGTTATGCCCTGGGTTCTGGCCGTTTTGCTAAATCGCGCAGGAGGAATTTATGGCTTCGACTCCCATGCCAAGCGTATCCGATAACATGGAGCTCTCTGCTCAGTTCATGGCGCATGCTGAAGCAGTCTTTCAGGGGAACTACCTAAAGCTTGCCGACGCGAGCAAACCGCTCTTACAGCAGGATTTCGACAACGCGGCCAACTCGATGACCAACGAGAACAGACTAAGTCCTGCCGACATCGGCCAGGCCCATTACGCCGTCGGAGTCTATGCCCAAGCAATCGTTGTCGGCACGCGGGCTGTGTCAACGCCTGCCCCCGCAACGATGATCACTCCCGACATCATCCAGAAGGTCAGGAAGTTTTTCTGTCCCGGCTTCTGGCCGTTCTGTTGACTGACCATGGATGAACCGAGCAAGAAAGCGTTTGACTTTGCCTCTGACGTGACCAAGCAACTCATCACGGTCGCGTCGGCGATCGTGACTGTTACCGTAACTTTCTCCAAAGATACACCGGCTGCAGCCCGAAACTGGGCCTATGGCGCGTGGTTATTTTTCTTATTGAGCATTCTTCTGGGCTTCGGGGCGCTGATGTGCATGACCGGGGAGCTTCAGCCCAAGAAAAACAATGGAGTCGGGAACGACAGAGCGTCGATCTGGCGTGGAAATATAACGTTTTTCTCCGGTGCACAAATCTTTGTTTTTCTGATTGCGATCTCTCTCACCGCCTGGTTTGGAAAAACGGCGATGGAGTCCAGCAAAGCCGAGCAAGCTGCTCCGGCGCCGCCGGTTTGCAATTGCGTCGTCTCTCCGTGCCCGCCCGCGCAATCTCCTCCCTGTTCGCCGCCGAGCACGTCCAAATCCTGGCGTGAGAAGTAGTCTGGTTCTCTCGCACTTAGGAAAGCCATGAACGTGACGTGTCAAGAGTTCGGTCCTTCATCCCTCCCGGCTGAGAGGTGGTCGTTACTCGGAGTTATGATCCTGATATTGCTATTCACAGTGTTTATTTTCGCCACCGTCGCCGTTTGGTCGTTTTGAAACGCTGGAACTTCGCATAATAGTGAACCCGTAAGACTTCGTGCGGAAGGCCGAGGGGACGACGGTTCGCCAGCAATAGCGAGGAACAAGGGAGGACGCCGAGAATGATTGTGCGGTTTTCGACCGTTGGCGGATTGCTATCCCGATTGAAAGCCGAACGCACGTCTGCCAAAGCTTCAAAGTTGAAGAACGCACTCCGGAGATGGCCTCGATCGAGGAGTCGGCCCCCGACCCATTGGTCGACTCCATCGATACGCAAACAAGTTCTCTTGTCAACAAAATGCCTGAATTAGTGGAGATCCTTAAATTGACAAAGCCCCACGAAAGGACGAGATCATGACCCTGTCTCTGGGGGCTTTCCACGCAGGTACCGTCAGACTGGCGTGTTCATTCGCGTGGCGCAAGATTCGACAAGACACAAGGCAATACACCGGCGACAATTGTGGCTCTGGGACGCAAAGGGATGAGTGCGTAACGTTGCATTTCGTACAATTCAGACGGCTGAGATACTTCATTGACGTTGGTTGACGTTAGTCAGCAGTTCCTGGTTGAGAAACTCCGTAGGCTCCGTCCATTCGATTTGAGAATCATAATGGAACTAATTGTCAAAGTCTTACAGGGACGATTCGTCAGACTGGAACCCTTCGAGGAGAAATTGCGGGAAGAGGTGAGGGCGGCGATTGATTGCGACCCGGAAACCTGGGCCATTATGCCGATTAATCCCATGGGGAAAAGTTTCCAGGAGTATTGGGCGGTGGCGTGCGGTGCACCTCGGAATGAGCGTCTCGTGTACGCGATTCGCCGCCTCTCAGATCAGCGAATTGTTGGGATGTCGTCTTACTACACAACACTTGCAGCCCAAGGCGGAATCGAGATCGGAACGTCCTTCCTCTCTCCCGAAGCGCGAGGAGGACCGGTAAATCCTGAAACTAAGCTGCTCATGCTGGATCATGCATTTCGGTCGGGAGCGGTGCGTGTCCAGTTCAGGGTGGATACACGTAATCTGCGCAGCCAAGGTGCGGTAGCTAAGCTCGGAGCTGTAAGAGAAGGAACTCTTCGGCGCGATCGCCTGACCTGGACTGGGTACGTTCGGGACACCGTCTACTTCTCAATACTTGATGACGAATGGCCAGCCCTAAAGCTTCGACTAGAGAAGAGAGTTTCTGAATTTCCGACAATTTGAGCGGTTGTGAGGAACAGAATTCTGATTGCGCTGACGAGATTCGGTGGGCTACTGATTACGGGGGCGATTGTCCTCGCGCAGCGCAAGTTTCACGAAATCACATCCGTGGGAGCGCGCTTGGCGATTGTGGCGGGCTGCGTTGATTCC
>Ga0335074_10000281_pt1 | contig 77589 bp, 67 predicted proteins | sample Lox_Sample_23_FD_206715 | JGI IMG/M metagenome (GOLD analysis project Ga0335074, IMG submission 206715) | Soil microbial communities from Loxahatchee National Wildlife Refuge, Florida, United States - Lox_Sample_2.3 | ecosystem: Environmental > Terrestrial > Soil > Wetlands | place: USA...
CATGCGCGGCGGGACGGCCATGCACGCAGGGAGGGCCATGCGCGGCGGGAGGGTCATGGGCGGCGGGAGGGTCATGGGCGGCGGGGGAAGCGGGCGAAGTCGGGCTTGCGCTTCTGCTGGTAGGCGTTGCGGCCCTCCTGGGCCTCCTCGCTCATGTAGTAGATCATCGTGGCGTCGCCCGCGAACTGCTGCATGCCCGCCGCTCCGTCGGTCACGGCGTTCAGCGCGCCCTTCAGCATCCGCAGCGCCAGCGGCGACTTGGTGAGCATCTCCCGAGCCCAGGTGACCGTCTCCTCCTCCAGGGACGCCAGCGGGACCACGGTGTTGACCAGGCCCATCTCCAGCGCCTGGCGGGCGTCGTACTGGCGGCACAGGTACCAGATCTCGCGCGCCTTCTTCAGCCCGACGGTGCTGGCCAGCAGCCAGGAGCCGTATCCGCCGTCGAAGGAGCCGACCTTGGGGCCGGTCTGGCCGAAAATCGCGTTGTCAGCGGCAACGGTCAGGTCGCAGCACACGTGGAGCACGTGCCCGCCGCCAATCGCGTAGCCGGCCACCATCGCGATCACCGGCTTCGGGGTCCGCCGGATCTGCACCTGGAGGTCCAGGACGTTGAGCCGGCCCACACCGCGCTCGTCGAGGTAGCCGTCGTCGCCGCGGATCTTCTGGTCCCCGCCGGAGCAGAAGGCCTGATCCCCCGCGCCGGTGAGAATGATCACACCGATTTCCGGGTCGTCACGCGCGACGTTGAACGCGTACGAAAGCTCGAACAGGGTCGTGGGGCGGAACGCGTTCCGGACTTCGGGCCGGTTGATCGTGATCTTCGCGATGCCCTCGGCCGTGTCGTACCAGATGTCGGAGTAGTCTTTCCCCGGTTCCGGGCCAGACCGCTGCCATTCGATCACTCGTAACCTCCATGCGTCAGGGTTCTAACCTTAACGATCGTGAGCATTCGTCCCCTTCACGCGGTCCTGGTCGAGCGGGCCACCCCGCGTCTGAGCGAGTTGCTCGCCGCGGCGCTCGACGGCACCGGGCCGGCGATCGCGCCGCTGGACGCCACGCTGCCCGCGGCCCGGCTGGACAAACTGCTGGCCGCCCTCGCCCCGGACACGGTCGAGGATCCCGAGGGTGTGACCACCGCGCGTTCGGGAGAAAGAAGGGGCGTAGCCGACAGTACGGCGGTCATCGTCGGCACCTCGGGGTCCACGGGCATCCCGAAGGGGGTCGAGCTCAGCGCCGCCGCGCTGCTGCACTCGGCCCGGGCGTCGCTGGCCAGGCTCGGCGCCCGGCCCGGCGATCGGTGGCTGTGCTGCCTGCCCGCCTCGTACATCGCGGCGATCCAGGTGCTGGTGCGCTCGCTGGTGGCCGGCACCGACCCGGTGCTGGCGGACCGGGCCGACGCGGAGACCGTCGCCGCGAGCGGCTGCGCCCACGTCTCGCTGGTGCCGACGCAGCTCCGCCGGCTCCTCGGCCAGGGTGTCGATATGTCGACACCGCTGGCCGGGTTCCGTTCGGTGCTGCTCGGCGGGGCGGCCGCCCCGGCGGACCTGCTGGCCGCCGCCCTGGCCGCGGGAGTGCCGGTGGTGACCACGTACGGCATGACGGAGACCTGCGGCGGCTGCGTATACGACGGGATCCCGCTGGACGGCGTCCGGGTGGAGATCCGCAACGACGACGCGGGCGGCGCCGGCGACGGCAGCGGGCGGATATGGATCGGGGGGCCCGTGCTGTTCTCTGGTTATGTAGGCGCGCAGCAGGGACCCGATCCGGGGTGGTTCCGGACCGGCGATCTCGGCCGTATCGGCCCCGACGGGCGGCTCGTCGTGCGCGGGCGCGCGGACGACGTGATTAACACCGGAGGGTTCAAGGTGGTTCCCGGTGAGGTCGAGGCGGCGCTGCGGTCTTGCCCCGGCGTGAGCGACGTGGCGATCGTCGGCCAGCCCGACCCGGAATGGGGCGAACGGGTCATCGCGGTGGTAGTGCCCGCCGACCCAAACGACCCTCCGGGGCTAGATTTGCTCCGTCTGCATGTACAGCACCGTTTGCCGCGTTACGCTGCTCCGAGCGGGGTTGTGATCGTCGGTGCCGTTCCGCTGCTTCCCAGCGGTAAGCACGACGTCGCCGGGCTCAGGGCGGAACTCCTACGGCGGGAACAAACTGAGGCGGAGAGCGTTACTAATTAGTGCCCGGACAATGTGCTCTGCTGAGGACTACGCGGGGCCGCAGAGGGTACTTGGCGGGAACCCCGTGAACGTTATTTGTATTGCGTGCGTATTGAAGAGGAGGGAGGTGCCTCATGCCGCGGATCGCCATGGCGACGACGGTCGCCGATTCTGATGAAGAGGCGAGCACGACCCGAGTGGATGATCTGATCCAGCGCGGGCGTAGCCAGGGTCACCTGTCTCTTTCGGAGCTGAGGACCGCTTTGGACCAGGCAGGAATGACGCCTGCCGAGGGACGGTCCATCCTGCGCGAGCTGAGCGAGTCGGGGGTCCGGCTGGCCAACGAGCTTGGTGAGCCGGCCAAGGCCCGCCCGGTACGGTCGGCGCCTACCGCCAGGGCCGCTAAGGACAACGACGCGGACGCCGAGCCTGGCCTGGTGGACGACGCCGATATCGACGTGGCTGACGTCGACGTGGCGAGCCTCGAAGCGGAGGCGGCGGCACTCACCGACACCGACCGGCTGACCGAGGCCGACCTTGACGACCAGACGCCCGCTATGGGCGACTCGGTGCACACCTACCTCAAGTCCATCGGGCGTACCAGCCTGCTCACCGCCGAGCAGGAGGTGGACCTGGCCAAGCGGATCGAGGCCGGGCTGTTCGCCGAGCACAAGCTGGAGAGCGCCACCGACCTCGACGAAGGCTACCGGCACGACCTGGAGCTAGTCGCCGAGGACGGCAGGCGCGCCAAGGCGCACATGCTCGAGGCGAACCTGCGCCTGGTCGTCTCCGTCGCCAAGAAGTACAGCGACCGGGGGCTGTCGCTGCTCGACGTCGTGCAGGAAGGAAACCTGGGCCTGATCAGGGCGGTCGAGAAGTTCGACTACACCAAGGGCTACAAGTTCTCCACCTACGCGATGTGGTGGATCAGGCAGGCCATCCAGCGCGGCTTCGCAGACTCGGCGCGGACCATCCGGCTTCCTGTGCACGTACTGGAAATGCTGAGCAAGCTGAGCCGGGTCGAGCGGGACATGCACCAGCGCCTGGGCCGCGAGCCGACCCCGGAGGAACTCGCCGTCGAGCTGGACCGGACCCCGGACCAGATCGAGGAACTGCTGCGGACCAGCCGCCAGCCGATCAGCCTGGACTCCACGATCGGCGAGGACGGCGAGACCAGCATCGGCGACCTGATCGAGGACGTGGACGCGCCCGAGGCCTCGGAGCTTGTCGACCGTCAGCTGATGGCCGAGCAACTGCGTTCGGCGCTGGACGCGCTGACGCCGCGCGAGGCGACGATCATGGCGATGCGGTTCGGCCTCTACGACGGCAACCCGCACACGCTGGACGAGATCGGCCGCGCGCTGGGTCTGACCCGTGAGCGGATCAGGCAGCTCGAGAAGCAGTCGCTGTCCAAGCTGCGCCACCCGAGCCGGGCTCAGCCGCTGCTCGACTTCGCCAGCTGACCGTAACCACTACTCGCCTCCCGGCCACGGTGCCGGGCCCGACCTCCCGCCGGGCCCGGCACTCGGTTTCTGGCGAAGGAGGGCGACCCCTCGAACCCCCGGTCCTGGGGGGAATCCTTTCCCCGGACCCCCTCAGCCCGGGCCGCTTTCCAGCCTGGTCTTGAGCTTCTGAACGCCCTCGGGGACCTCCTTGCGGGCCTCCCGGACGACCATCGGCAGGATCAGCTTGCCTATCCCGTGCCCTTCGAAGTCCACCGCGATGGCGACGTGCGCCTGCGTGCCATCCCGGCGGGGATCCACGGTCACGGTGACGTTGGCCCGGATCGGGCCGTCTATCCCGCGGATCGCCCACGTCCGCGGCGGGCTGAGCTCCGTGATTTCGGAGGTCGACGTACGGTCGTTACCCCCGATGCGGCGGGTCATGATGCACAGGGACCCCAGCGCGGGCGGGCCGTCCCCCTCGATGTGCGCGCTGATCACGCCGGATTGCCATTCCCCGAAGCGGGAGGGGTCGGTGACGTACCTGAACACCTCGTCGGGCGGCCGGGCCACATCGACCTCGGACACTATGGGCGCCACCATGCCTCCGTTCGTTGACCGCAAAGAACCCCCAGCGTAGCCGCGAAGGCGGCCGGCGGCGGCGCGTCTTAACCGATCGGCGCGACCTCCCAGAGGTCGATGCCGTCGGCGGAAGCCGAACGGGCCACCTCGCCGCGGGCCGCGAGCACCTCCAGGTGCGCGGCCGTCTCGTTGACCGCGAGAAGCTGGCTGAACAGGTCCAGGTCGCCGAACGCCTGATGCCTTCTGGTCCACTTGATCGCCCGCGCAACGTCGTACGGCGTCGCGTGGCCGGCCTGCACGGCACTGAGGGTCTCCGCGAGCCGGACGTCGTGGTGGGCGAGCAATTCGTGCACGCGATCGTGGGTGCTGGCCGTGACCGGCCCGTGGGCCGGCAGCAGCCGGGCGTCGGGCAGGGCCAGCATCCGCCCCAGCGAGCCGAGGTAGTCGCTTAGCGCCATCGGGTTGCCCGCGGGCTCGAACCCGATCGAGGGCGTGATGTGCGGGAGCACGTGGTCGCCGGCGAACATGATCGTGGCTGCGGCGTCGTGGAAGACGACATGGCCCCGCGTGTGCCCGGGCGTGTGAACCGCCCGCAGGGTCCGGGTCCGCAGGTCGAGGTCGACCCCGTCGGCGATCCACCGGTCCGGGTCTTCCCAGTCGATGATCACGGGGGGCGGGCGGTGCGACCCCCCTTCCCGGAGCAGATCCTGGGCACCGAGCCTGCGCAGGCCTTCGGCGTTGAAAAAGGCGATGCGCCTGCCGTTGACCAGCTCCCTGGTCGCGACCAGGTTGGCGCGCTCTTGCTCCCCCAGGTGGATCACGGTGTGGAACGCCCGCCGCAGCTCGATGGCCAGGGAGTAGTGATCGATGTGGCTGTGGGTGACGAAGAAGTTCCTGATGTCGCCGAGCTCGTAGCCGATCTGCCGCAGGCTCACGATGAGCCGCTCCCTAGCCTGGACCAGCGCGATGCCCGCGTCGATGAGGTCGACTCCCCCGGCATCGGTGATCGCGTAGACGTTGACCGCCCGCAGCCCGTCCATCGGCAACGGGAGCGGGATCCGGTACACGCCCCCGCCGAGATCCTCCACGCCCGGCTCGATCCAGGCGTACCGGTCAGCCTCGGACATCGCTCATCGTGTCACTGACTCTTTCCTTCCGGTGGAACGCGGCATGACCCGCGACCCCTGCGCAGGTCTTTGCTTACTGCGCAGTAACCATACCGGAGGGCCGGAGGTCTCCCCCTGTCCAGATGGTAGGCCCGGCCGCGAACGCGCCCTCAGCCTGGGTCAGCATGAGCAGGCAGCGCTCGACGTTCAGCTCGAAGACGGCCTCATCCTCGAAGCCCGGCCATACGTTCCCGTCCCGTTCGGCCAGGACCTGCCCGCGGACCGCGCCGATGGCCGCGGCGTCGGTCACCTCGCTGGCCCGCCCGGTGGCCGCGAAGCCGTCGTCGTGCCGTGGCGGCGGGCAGGCCTCGCTGTGCAGCGCGTACCGCCCGTCCCGCCGCAGATCCCGCTGCTTGGGTCCGGCCTTGATGAGCACGTGCAGCCCGGCCGGGCCGATGACCGGGCAGACCGGGTGCACCCGGGGACCGCCGTCGGGCCGGACGGTGGCCAGGAAGCCCAGGCCGATGCCGAACTGGTAGAACTGCCTGCGGCCCGCGTCCGCCAGAGCGGGCTGACGCCGCTCAAATTCGGTCCAGGTGATCATCCCGCGAACGTTATCCGCCTATCGCTGACACCTTCTGTCAGTGACCGGCTCTAATCTGGAACGGTGCGCGCCGACCGGCTGGTGTCCCTGGTCCTCCTGCTTCAGGCGCGGGGACGCGTGACGGCCCGGGTCATCGCGGCCGAACTCGAGGTTTCGGTCCGGACCGTCTACCGCGACCTTGGAGCGCTGGCCGCCGCGGGTGTGCCCGTCCGCACCGAATCCGGCCCGGGCGGCGGATGCCAGCTCATGGAGGGCTACCGGTTCCCGCTCCGTGGCCTGCGGCTCGACGAGGCCGAGGCCCTGCTCATCCTGGGCGCGCCCGGCGTCGTGCGCGACCTCGGGCTGGACCGGGCCCTGGACGCGGCGCAACGCCAGATCCGGGCTACCGCCCTGGGCGGAGCCGAAAGGGGCGAGGCGGAAGGGGCGGCACTTGTCCACCTCGATATGCCGCGGTGGTTCGGCGGCCAGGAGGAAGTCCCCACCCTGCGGGACCTGGCCCAGGCGCTTCGCTCACGCCGAAGGCTGGCGTTCAGGTACCGCGCGCGGGACGCCCGCGCCGGCCAGCCCGAACAGGCCGAGCCGCGGGTTGTCGCACCGCTCGGCCTGGTGAACAAGGCGGGCTTCTGGTACCTGGTCGCGTCGCTCGAGGGCTTCCCGTCCATGCGGGTGTTCCGGGTCGCTCGCATCGCCTCGGTCCGGGTGCTGGCCGAGACCTTCGAGCGCCCCGCCGGGTTCGACCTCGCCGCGTTCTGGGGCCAGTGGTCGGCGGAGTTCGAGGCGAGCCGACCCAGGCTCCAGGTCGTGCTGCGCGCGTCACCCGCCGCGCTGGCGGCGTTCGGAGAGGTCCTCGGCCAGGCGGCGGGCCCGGCCCTGGAGGCGGCGCTTGCGGCCGACGAGCACGGCTGGCGGGAGGTGACGCTGTCCTTCGAGCACGAACGGGCCGCCGCGCACCGCCTGGCGGGCTTCGGTGACCAGGTAGAGGTCCTGACCCCGCCCGCCGTCCGAACCTGGCTGGTGGCTACGGCGCGGCAGATCCTGGGGCGCTACCATGCCGACGACGGCTGATCGGAGGCGACATGGCAGGCGGAGTGCTGGCCGGACACCAAAGTGGTGGCCCGGAGATCATCGAGCTGAGCTCGGTCCCCGGGTTCGTGGTGTTCGACATGCCCGGCGCGCCGAGGTCCGCCGGCGGGACGCGGCTGGCTCCGGACGTCAGCGTCGCCGAGGTCGCGTTGCTGGCCAGGGCCATGACGTACAAGTATGCCGTGAATGGCATCCGGGTGGGCGGGGCCAAGTTGGGAGTGCGGGGGGATCCGGCCGACCGCGCGGCCAAGGCCGACCTGATGGCCCGGTTCTGCGCGGAGATCGCCCCGCTGCACGATTCGGGCCGACTGCTGACCGGGCCCGACATGGGCACGAGCGAGGAGGACTTCGCGCCGCTGCGCACGGGTCACGAGGTGCCGGCGGCGATCAACGCCGTCGTGGACGGCCTGCCGTTCGAGGATCTGCTGACCGGGTACGGCGTGACGGCGGCCGCCGAGGCCGCGCTGGCGGCCCGCACCGGCGGAAGCTGGGACGGCCGTTCGGTGGCCATCGAGGGGTTCGGCAAGGTGGGCGGCGGGGTCGCCCGCGAGGTCGTCCGGCGCGGCGGCCGGGTCGTCGCGGTGTCCACCCTGGCTGGATGCGTCACGGATCCGGACGGGCTGGATGTCGAGGCGCTGCTCACCCTGCGCCGAACACACGGTGATGCCTGCGTCCTGCACTACGCCCGGCCGGCCGGACCGCCGGCCGATCTGTTCACCGCGGTAGACGCCGACGTCATGGTCCCGGGAACCCGCCCCGGCGTGATGAGCGGCCGGACCGCCGGATCGCTGCCCGCCAGCGTCCAGGTCGTCGCGCCCGCGGCGAACGTCCCCTATACCCCGCAGGGAGCCGACGTGCTGCGCCAGCGCGGCATCGTGGCGCTGCCCGACTTCGTGTGCAACTCCGGCGCGGCGCTCGGCTACCGGGCCGCGGCCGACGCGACCCCGGATCAGGTCCTGGCGGAGGTGGGCGCTACGATCGCCGGCGTCGTCAGCGAAGTCATGGGTCACCCCGGCGGCCCGCTCACCGGCGCCTTCGAGCGCGCGGGGAGGTTCCTGCAAGGCTGGTGGGGCGAGCCCCCCGACCCGCCGTTCGCACCCGAGGGGTGACCAGAGGGTAGGTATTTGCCTACCCCCATGGGTGGATGCCTGCCTATGGCGCCGGGGCCTGCGGCTGGACCACCATGGATGGCATGAACATTGCGTACGCCGCGCGGCAGCGACGCCTGCCGCATCTGGGTTGGGGAGCGCTGCTCGCTCCCGTCATGGCCCTGTCCCTCACCCTGTGGGGCGTCCATTACTCGACCCTGATCGTGGTGTTCCTCGCGGCGTCCGTCTGGTATCTCGCCCCGGCGGTGGCGGCAGATCTCCTGCCGATCGCGCTGATCAACCTGGGCGTCCAGTGGATCATCGGCGCCGTGACCCTGGCCAGGGGCAACGCCGGGGTTCCGGCCGGCATCGGCGGCCTGCTCACCAGCTTCCAGTCGATCGCCGCGACCACGAACTCCAGTGCGCATGGGGTCCACTTCCTCATCATCCCCCCCACCCCGGCCGGCCCCACCGACATGACTACCGTGGGCGTCATCAACGCGACGGCCGGGCTGGCGCTGGTGCTGTTCGGCCTATGGCTGGTCCCGCGGACCATAGGCGTGCACACCGGGCTGGTGAAGCGGAACACCGAGCTCTCCACCCGCGTGGAAAGGCTGACCGCCACGCGCGTTGACGCGGTAGACACCGCGGCCCGCGAACTCCGGCGGGTGGAGCGGGACCTGCACGACGGCGCGCAGGCCCGGATCGTCGCCCTCGGCATCGCGTTGCGTGCGGCGGAAACCCTGGTCAAGAGCAACCCGGACGCCGCCGTGGCCCTGCTGGGCGAGGCGCGGGAGAACTCGGCGCGGGCGCTGGCCGAGCTGCGCGACCTGGTGCGCGGCATCAACCCGCCCGTGCTGGCAGAACGTGGTCTCGGCGACGCCGTCCAGGCCCTCGCGCTGGACGCCGCGGTGGCCACCACGGTCGACATCCACCTGTCGGGCCGGCCCCCGGCACCGGTGGAGTCGGCCGCATACTTCGCGCTCGCGGAAGCCCTGGCCAACGCGGTCAAGCACTCCGACGCCACCTGCGTGCACATCAGCGTGGGGCACGCAGCCGGGATGCTGCGGATCGAGGTGAGCGACAACGGCATCGGCGGCGCCGATCCGGCCCTCGGCAGCGGGCTGCACGGCGTGGAGCGGCGACTGGGTACATTCGACGGCGTACTCGCGGTTAGCAGCCCGCCAGGCGGGCCGACCATCGTCGTCATCGAGGTGCCGTGCGCGTTGTCATCGCCGAAGACCTGTTCCTGCTGAGGGAGGGTCTGGCCAGCCTGATCAAACAACATGGGTTCGACGTGGCCGAAACCGTCGACAACGGGCCCTCCCTGCTCCGGGCGCTGCTCGAACAGCAGCCGGACATCGCGGTCGTCGACGTCCGGCTGCCGCCCAGCTACAGCGACGAGGGCCTGCGCGCCGCGCTCGAGGCCCGGCGCCAGGTGCCCGGGCTGCCGATCCTGGTCCTGTCCCAGCACGTCGAGCAGCTCTACGCGCGCGAGCTGCTCGCCGACCAGGCGGGCGGCGTCGGCTACCTGCTCAAGGACCGCGTGTTCACCGATGAGCAGTTCATCGACGCGATGCACACGGTCGCCCGCGGCGGCACGGTGATGGACCCCGAGGTCGTCGCGAAACTGCTGGCCAGGCCCTCCAACCAGAAGCCCGTCACCCGCCTGACCGACCGGGAGCGCGAGGTGCTCGCGCTCATGGCCGAAGGCCGGTCGAACAGCGCCATCGCCCAGCGCCTGTTCGTCTCGGACAAGGCGGTCAGCAAGCACTGCACCAGCATCTTCGCCAAGCTCGACCTGCCGCCGTCCGACGACGACAACCGCCGCGTCCTTGCCGTCCTGGCTTACCTGAACTCCTGACGGTCTCGGAGGCCCGCCAGGCTCGAACAGGACAAAGCCAGCTCAAGGCCCAGCGGGGGCGGCGGCGGGGCCGGGTTCTGGGCCCGGGCCGTCGGCGCTCGCGCTACCGGCGGAACCGGCAGCCGGGTGCGGCAGCCACGGCAGCCGGTCGCAGACCGCGACGGCGCTCACCACGGCGGCCGCGCAGGTGGCCAGGGCAAGCTCCGGGATGGACCTGGCCGCCAGGGCCGGCAGCGCGAGCGCGACCATACCGGCCAGCCGCTGCCACGATAGGTACCGCCACACGACCAGCTTGAACGCGATGTGCCCGGCCAGGAACAGCGCCGGGCCGCCGAGGATCATCCACGCGGCCGCCGTACTGGCCGGGTCGGCCGGATCGGACAGGACCCGCTCGTCGCCCGCCGCGGTGACGATGATCCCGGCCACCATGACCGGGTGGATGAGGTGGTAGGCGTTACGGGCGAGCCGGCCCGGGTCCTGGGAGCGGGCGATCGTCTCGGCCGCCGCCTCGGCACTCTGGTCGAAGTACAGCCACCACAGCGCCACCGAGGTGGCGAACGCGACGGCGAAGGCGGCCACCACCGACGCGGTGATCGACTTCTGCCCCGCCAGGGTCGCGCCGATGATGACGACCGACTCGCCCAGCGCGATGAGGATGAACGCCTGGCAGCGCTCGGCGAAGTGGCCTCCCTCGATCGTCCAGTCGGACGTGCGGGACCGGCCGAGCCCGGGGGTCGCGAAGCCGACCGCGCCGCCCGTCAGGTCCACGCCGACCGCCAGCAGCCACAGCAGGTCCCTGAGGTAGCCGTGCGCGAGGCCGCCGCCCACCGCGAGCACACCGCTGACAAGGCACCAGGTCAAGATCCGCTCGTAGTTCGCCTGCAGCGGGTGCCCGCGCACCGCCATCACCACGAAGATCGACCGCCCGATCTGCTGGACCGCGTATGCGCCGCCGACCCAGAGGCCCAGGCCGGCGAACGCACGGGGCAGGGACGCCGACATGGCGAGGCTGACCAGCATGAGCACGACGAGCAGCAGGCGGACCGCCATCCGCTCCGGATCCAGCCAGTTGGTCACCCACGTCGTGTACGCCCAGACCAGCCAGACCATGACCAGCAGCAGCCCGGCCTGCAGCGCGCCCCGCACGGTGGGGTGGTCGAGCAGGTAGTGCGACAGCTGGGTGACCGCGAACACGTACACCAGGTCGAAGAAAAGCTCGATGTTCGTGACGCGCTGAGCGCCCGACCGGTCCCGCAGCAGGGTCGCGGCCCGAGCCGCCCGCCCGGCCGGGGACCCGCACGGACCGGACGGATCCGTCGCCGCCAGGTCGCTCACCCGCGGCCCGGCCAGGTGCCTGCCATGCCGCCAGCCTTTCACGCCCTGGCCGCGGGTACCGCTGCCTGTACGGTGTTCGGTGATGAAGGTACCGCGGGGGCTCTGGCCGTACCTGGCGGGCGCGGCGGCCGCCAGGGCCGGCGATGAGATGTCGGGCCCGGCCCTGCTGCTGCTCGGCTTCGCCGTCACCGGCCGGCCGGGCACCGGTTCCGGGCTGCTGGCCGCCCTGACCATCGCCGCGGCCGCGGGCGGCCCGGCGTTCGGCGCGGTGCTGGACCGGAGCCCCCGGCGGCCCTGGTCGGGCTGGCCGTGCCCGCCGCGTTGTGGCTCGCGCGGTACCGCCCGCCCGCCCGTAGCGTCCCCGTCCAGGCCGCGTACCGGCAGGTCGCCGCGGGGTTCGCGATGATCGCGACCAGGCGGCCACTGCTGCGCGCCACCGTGACGTCGGTCGTGTCGTACGTCGGGATCGGGATGCTCCTGGTCTGCTGTCCGGTGCTCGGCGCGCACCGGCTGGGCGGGGCGGACCGCGGCGCGCTGCTGATCAGCGCGATGGCGGCCGCCTCCCTGATCGCCAACGCGCGCCTGGCGCGCCGCGGCTGGCGCCGCGCGCCGGACTTCGGGGTCCTGGCCAGCACGCTGGTCATCGGGGCGAGCATGGCCGCGACGGCGATCGCGCCGGGCTGGTTCACCATGCTGGCGGCTGCGGCCGGCGGGGCAGGCGAGGGCCCCCAGCTCACCGCGGTCTTCGCGGTCAGGCACCGCGAGACGCCCGATCACATGCGCGGGCAGGTCTACACCACGGCGGCGAGCCTGAAGATCGCCGGGCTGGCGGCCGGGGCCGCGCTGGCGGGTCCCCTGGCCGGGCGGTCCGTGACCGCCTGCCTGCTCATCGGGGCGGGTATCGAGCTGTGCGCCGCGGCGGCCTACCTGGTGACCGGGCCCCCGGGCCGTGGAGCGCGCGGACCCGCGGAAGGAGCCGGCGCTGGAGCCGCGAGCGGGGGCTGGACGGGGATACCACGGCTCGTTCGGCATAAATATCCCTGGTACCATCAGGCACATGCAGCTGATTCTGCGTCCGCAGTGGTGGTCGGCCGGTTAGGGACGGTCGCGACCAGCATTGACGACAGGCCGTCCGGGATGGACGGCCTTTTGCGTGCCCAGGGACGTCCGCCCGGACCAGGGAAGGACGGATAACCATGAGCCCCACCCTCGCACTGCGGCGTTCGGCCGAGCTCGAGGAGATCATCGACCGCGACGCTGCCGGCTTTAAGATCCTGACCGGCGACCGGCCGACCGGGTTGCTGCACCTGGGTCACTACTTCGGCTCCCTGCGGAACCGGGTCAGGCTCCAGGACCTGGGCGCCGAGGTGTTCGTGCTGATCGCCGACTACCAGGTGCTGACGGACCGGGACGTGGCCGAGCACCTCGACGAGTACGTCACCGGGCTGGTCCTCGACTACCTGGCCATCGGCATCAACCCGGAACGGACGGTGATCTTCGCCCACAGCGCGGTGCCCGCGCTCAACCAGCTGCTGCTGCCGTTCCTGAGCCTGGTCTCGGTGCCCGAGCTGAGCCGTAACCCCACGGTCAAGGACGAGATCGCGCACTCCCGCCAGTCGGCGGTCAGCGGCCTGATGCTCACCTACCCAGTGCACCAGGCGGCGGACATCTTGTTCTGCAAGGCGAACCTGGTGCCGGTCGGGCAGGACCAGCTGCCGCACCTGGAGCTCACCCGGGTGATCGCGCGCCGGTTCAACGACCGGTACGGCGCGGGGACCTTCCCCGTCCCCGACGCGCTGCTATCGGCGGCGCCGCTGCTGCTCGGCACGGACGGGGAGAAAATGAGCAAGAGCCGCGGCAATACGATCCCGCTGGCGGCCAGCGCCGAGGAGACCGCCCGGCTCATCCGCGGCGCGAAGACCGACGCCCAGCGGCACATCAGCTATGACCCAGCGCGCCGGCCCGAGGTCTCCAGCCTGGTCCTGCTGGCCGCCCTCTGCCTGGGCCGTGATCCGCGGGAGGTGGCCGCCGACATCGGCGCGGGCGGCGCGGCGAGGCTCAAGGAGGTGGTCGCCGCCGCGGTCAACGACGCGTTCGCTCCCATCCGCGCGCGCCGGGCCGAGTACGCGCGCGACCTCGGCTACGTCCGCCAGGTGCTGCGCGAGGGCAACGAGCGCGCGGCCGCCATCGCCGCGGCCACCCTGGACGAGGTCAGGACGGCCATGGGGATGCGCTACTGAGGCCGGCCGGCCGCAGGCACCCGGTGCCTCAGCTGATCTCCGCCGGGGTGTCAAGGACCCGGTCGGGTCCGACCACGCGCTCGGGGCCGTGCAGCATGAACGACCCGGTCAGCGGCAGCCGGTCCGACGCACCGCCGACCGCGACTCCGATCTCGCCGGGTTCCACGACCCGGACGCCGGCCCGGCCGTGGAACGCGGTGCGGTCGGCGTGCAGCCGGAACGCCACCTGGCGCGCCTGGCCGGGGTCCAGCGGCACCCGGGCGAAGCCGGCCAGCCACCGGACCGGGCGGACGACCTGGGCCACCGGGTCGCTCAGGTAGAGCTGGACCACTTCGGTCCCCCGCCTGGCGCCGGCGTTGCGCACGGTACACCTGATCTCCGCCGTACCGTCCGTGGCGACCTGCCCGTGCGGATCCGGGCCGATGACCAGGTCGGAGTACTCGAAGCTGGTGTACGACAGCCCGTGGCCGAACGCGAACAGCGGCTCCGGGTCGATCGAGCTGGCGGCGTGCGGGCCGGCCAGCCGGGAGCGCAGGTAGAAGGACGGCTGCGCCCCCGCCAGCCTCGGCAGCTCGACCGGCAGCCGGCCGCTGGGCACCACCCGGCCGGATAGCACCCCGGCGATCGCGCTGCCGCCCTCCTCGCCGGGGAAGAACGCCTGCACCGCGCCGGCGAGCCGGTCGGCGACCGACCCGATCGCGTAGGGACGCCCGGTCACCAGGACCAGGACCACCGGCGTGCCGGTATCAGCCAGCGCCCGCAGCAGGTCCTCCTGCACGCCGGGCAGCCGCAGGTCGGCCGCATCGCAGCCCTCGCCTGAGGTGCCCCGGCCGAACAACCCGGCCCTGTCCCCCAGGACGGCCACCACCAGGTCGGCCTCCCGCGCGAGGTCGGCGGCCGCCGCGAACCCCGAGCGGTCCTCGCCGCGGACGTCGTCACAGCCGCGTTCGTACGAGATCAGTGCCTCGGGCAACTCCGCGCGCAGTGCGTCAACCAGCGTGGTCACCGCCAGTCCCTCGGTGGCTTCGGGGTACCGGTCACCCAGGTGCCTGGGCATGCTGTAGCACCCGAAGAAGGCCAGCGGGTCGTCGGCGAGCGGCCCGATCACGGCCACGCTCGCATCGGGGCGAAGCGGCAGCACGGCCTGGCGGTTGGCCAGCAGGACGACCGATTCCTCGGCCAGCCGGCGGGCCAGCGCCCGGTGGGCCGGCGGGTCCAGGTTGACGGCTGGGCCCGAGCCGTCGCGGGCGGACCAGCCGGGGTCGAGCAGGCCAAGCTCGCACTTCTGCCGCAGCACCCGGGCCGCGGCCCGGTCGACCTGCTCGGCCGGCACCTGGCCGTCGCGCACCGCGGCCACCAGCGCCGGGCCATAGCAGGAGACGCTGGGCAGCTCCACGTCCAGGCCTGCCTCCAGGGCCAGTGCGGCGGCCCCGGCGCGCGTCCCGGCCACGGCATGCTGCGTCTGCAGGAAGGCGATCGCGAAGTAGTCGGAGACGACCAGCCCGTCGAAGCCGAGCTCGTCTCGCAAGACGCCGGTCAGCAGCCTGCGATTGCCGCTCACCGGGACGCCGTCGACGTCCGTGTAGGACGGCATCACCGACCGAGCCCCGCCGAGCCGGAGCGCCATCTCGAACGGCACCAGGAGCACGTCGGCGAACTCCCGCGGGCCCATGGCCACCGGAGCCAGGTTGCGCCCCGCGCGGGACGCCGAATAGCCGGCGAAATGCTTCAGCGTCGCCTGGACCCCGGCGGACTGCAGGCCGCGCACGTAGCCGGTGCCGATACAGCCGACGAGGTAGGGATCCTCGCTGATGGTTTCCTCGGTTCTCCCCCAGCGCGGATCCCTGGTCACGTCAAGCACCGGCGCGAGGCCCTGGTGGATGCCGACCGCGTGCATGCTTGCCCCGATGGCCCGGGCCATCTCCCGTACCAGCCCCGGATCGAAGGATGCCCCCCAGGCGAGCGGTGTCGGGAACACGGTGGCCGTCCAGGCGGAAAAGCCGGTCAGGCACTCCTCGTGCGCGACCGCGGGAATGCCGAACCTGTTCGCGGCCACGATCTGCGCCTGGAGTTCGGCCAGTCCGCGGGCGGCCGTGGCGGGGGCCAGCGGCCGGGTGCCGAAGAAGCGGGTGACCTGGCCGAGGCCGTCGCGGATGAGCTCGGCCAGCGACGGCGTGCTCGCGGCGTGCTCGTCCTGCATTGCGGCGACGTTCGGGTCGCCTGGCTCCCGGCCGATCCAGATGCTGGTCAGCTGGGCGACCTTCTCCTCCAGGGTCAGCCGGCCAAGCAAGTCCTTCACCCGCTCCTCGGCCGGCCAGGAGGGATCACGCCAGGCCTGCGTGATGGCCGTACCGGGCTGGGGCGCCGGGCGGCTCACCTGGACGATCCCACGAGGCCGGCCGGCCCGGTGGATTCGCGCGTGATCAGCTCGGTGGACAACTCGATCCGCCTGCTGCGCAGCGGCGCATCCTCGATGAGCTCGCCGAGCATCTGCGCCGCCACCCGGCCCATCTCGGCGAGCGGCTGGCGCACCGTGGTCAGCGGTGGCGAGAGCCATCGCGCCACGGGAAGATCGTCGAAACCGACCACGCTCAGGTCCTGCGGTATCCGCAGGCCGCGCTGGCGGGCCGCCTCGTAGACGCCCAGGGCCTGCTGGTCGCTGCCCGCGAAGATGGCGGTCGGGCGATCGGGCAGATCGAGCAGCTCCCCACCGCGCAGGAAGCCGCCCTCGTGATAGAAGTCACCGTGCCGGACCAGGGCCGGGCTGAACCCGATGCCGGCGCGCTCCAGGGCCGAGCGGTAGCCGTCGATCCTGGCCCGGCTGCACAGGTAGTCCTCCGGTCCGGCGATGGCTGCGATCCGGCGGTGCCCCAGGGTCAGCAGGTGCTCGGTGGCCGCCAGCCCGCCAGCCCAGTTGGTCGCGCCGACGCTCACCAGGTCGGGCGGCGGGGGGTTCACCGGGTCGACCACGACGAGCGGGATGCCGTCGCTGCGCAGCTGCCCGAGCTGGTCGCGGGTGAGCTCGGACGTCACCAGGATGACGCCGTCGGTGTCGTGGCTGGCCAGGGCGCTAGTCCAGCTCGACGGCCGGACGTTGCCGTGCCGGACGGAGGAGACGGCGACGCCGGTCCCGTGCGCTGCGCCCCATTCCTCCACGCCGCGCAGGATCTCCACCGCCCACGGGCTGTCCAGGCCGTTGAACACGAGGTCGATCAGCCCTGACCGGAGCCGCCGGCGCGTCCTGGACCGCATGTAATTGTGCTTGTCGAGCAGGATCTCGACCCGGGCTCGCGTGGCGGCGGCGACGTCGGGCCGCTGGTTGACGACCTTCGACACGGTGGGCAGCGATACCCCGGCCTCAGCGGCGATGGCCGCGAGCGTGGTCCGGCTCGAGCGGGGTGGGGATGAGTCGTCCCGGCTGGCACGAGGCACAGTCGGAACGGTAATAGCCCTGTCGGGCGTGTGCTCGCTGGAAAGCACGGCGCCACCCTTCCCCGATCCGACATCGCCGGCCGCAGGGCCCAAGCTGCGACACGGTGTCGAAATAGTTTCGATAACGGTATCGTAACCCATCGCAGGCCGCGAGTCATCAGTAAGTCACTGGCCAGAATCGATTCCGGGCCTTGTGTAACGTACCGGCAACAAAGGGTTGACCCGCTGCATACGGCTCCTTAGGATAGCAGACACATTCGAAACTTTACCTAAATATTTCGAAGATCTCCCCTGCGGCGCCAGGAGGATGGCCATGTCCAGCACCCGTAGATCAAGATGGCTGACACTGGTGGCCGCGGCCACGATGATGGCGGGGCTCGGGGCGTGCAGCTCCGGCAGCAGCACGACGTCATCGGCCGCCACCACATCGAGCGGCAGCACCCTGACCATGTGGCTCGTCACCACCGGGCCGAGTCCCATCAACACCGTGATCAACTCCTCGGTTGCGGCCTTCGAGAAGAGCCACCCCGGCGACACGATCACGGTCGACTACATCGAGAACCAGTCGTACAAGCAGAAGATCCAGCTCGCGATGGGCGCGGGCAACCCGCCGACCATCTTCTGGAGCTGGGGCGGCGGGCCGCTCCACCAGTTCATCGCGGCCGGGGACGTGGACTCGCTCGGCCGCCCGAGCTGGGCGTCGGGCTTCCTGCCCTCCTCGCTTGACGCGGTGACCTTCAACGGGCAGATCTACGGGGTGCCGATCGAGGGCACCCAGCCGGTCTTCTTCTTCTACAACAAGGCCATCTTCAGCAAGCTCGGCCTGACCTTCCCCACCACCTGGTCCGGCCTGCTGGCGACGGTGAGCACGCTCAAGGCGCACGGCTACGCGCCCATCTCGCTGGCCGAGGGCGACCAGTGGCCGGGCCTGATGTACCTGGAGTACCTCACCGACCGGATCGGCGGCCCCAGCGTCGCCGACGCGATCCAGGTGGGCACGCCAGGCGCCTGGAACAACCCCGCGGTGGTCCAGGCGCTCACCGACATCCAGCAGCTGGTCAAGGCCGGCGCGTTCCAGAAGGGCTATGACGCGCTGCACTACAGCGGCGGCGGTTCGGATGCCCTGGTCTACAGCGGCAAGGCGGCGATGCAGCTGATGGGCGACTGGGACATCTCCTCGCTGCTCGGCCTGGACAAATCCTTCGTGACCGGCGGCGACCTGGGTATGGCGCCGTTCCCCACGGTGCCCGGCGGCACCGGTAACCCGGCCGACCTGGCCGGCAACACGGCCAGCTACGTGGCCATCTCCAGCAAGGCCACCTCGAAGCAGAAGGCGGCGGCCGAGGCCTTCTTCGCCGACGTGCTGGCGACGGCCTCGTACGCCAAGTCCTCGGTCGGCGCGGGTGAGGTCCCGGTGATCAAGGGAGCCACCGGCCTGTTCGCCGGCCAGCAGCTGGCCTCGTACGATCAGGCCATCTACAGTGCGGTGGAGAACGCGCCCAGCTTCCAGTACTCCTGGGACCAGGCGGTGCCGCCGGCCGAGGCGACGCCGATGCTAGCCGACCTGGCTCAGGTCTTCGAGCTGACGATGACCCCGCAGAAGTTCGTAGCCACGTTGGATAGCACGTCGACCGGAACCTAAGGCGGGTGCCTAGCTCCCGCAAGGGCCTAGCGGACTTGGCCGGCCTCGTGCCGGCCATGGTCCTGTTCGGCGTGTTCATCGCGGTGCCGATGCTGGGCGCGCTCGCCCTCAGCTTCTTCCGCTGGAACGGGCTCGGCACTCCGACCTGGGCGGGCGGGGCGAACTGGGTCCAGTTCGTGCACGACCCGCTCGCCCGCCAGGCGCTGGAGGTCACGGCCAAGGTGGTCGTCCTCAGCTGGATCGTGCAGACACCGATCTCGATCGCGCTGGGCCTGTTCACCGCGGGCCGCCAGCGGTACCGGTCGGTGTACGCGGCCCTGTTCGTGCTGCCGCTGCTGCTGTCCACGGCGGGCATCGCGCTGATGTGGGAGGCGCTGCTCGACCCTGAATTCGGCGGCATCACGGCCCTGGGGAACTCGCTGCACCTTGGCTTCCTGCAGCAGAACTGGCTGGGTGACCCGGCCCTGACGATCTACGTGCTGATCGCGCTGATCGCCTGGCAGTTCATCCCGTTCCACACGCTGCTGTACCAGATGGGCCGCAGGCAGATCCCGGCGGTGCTGTTCGAGGCCGCGCTGCTCGACGGGGCCAGCCATGCGCAGCTGTTCTGGCGGGTGACGCTACCCCAGCTCCGCTACACGATCGTCACGTCCAGCACGCTGATCATCGTGGGCTCACTGACTTACTTCGACATCATCTACATCATGACTAACGGGGGCCCCGGCTACACCACCCGCGTGGTTTCGCTGGACATGTACCAGACCGCCTTCCAGCAGAACGAGTTCGGCTACGCCAGCGTGCTGGCCGTGGTGCTCGGCGTCGTCGGCGTCGCCGTCGCCCTCGGCCTGGTCCGTTACAGCGGCTTCGGGTCCATGACCAGCCAGCAGGAGGGCGCCGCGTGAGCCAGACGGTCGCCCGCCCGGCCCGCGCCCAGCCGGCGGCTCACGGCGCCCGGACGGCGACCCGGGCTCGCCGGCGCCGGCCCAGCCCAGGGCGCGTGCTCGCGTTTATCCTGGCCACGGTATGGCTGGTCGTGGTGATAGCACCGATCTACTACATGGTGCTGGCCAGCCTGCGCAGCCAGGGCACCTACCTGACCGCGAACCCGTGGCTGCCGCGCGGCGGCCTGACGCTGGCCGAGTACGGCACGGTGTTCGGCGCCGGGCTCGGCCGGTACCTGCTCAACAGCGTGATCCTCACGGCCGTCTGCATCGTGCTCACGCTGTCACTGTGCCTGGGCGCCGCGTTCCGCATCGTCCGGCGCTCTACCAGGGCCGCGGGCGTCACGTTCCGCATCCTGCTCCTCGGCCTGGCCATCCCCATCCAGGCCATCATCGTCCCGCTCTACCTGCTCGTCTATAAGCTGCACCTGTACAACACGCTGTTCGCGCTGATGCTGGTGATGAGCGCCGCCGCCGTCCCGGTCTCGGTACTTATCATGGTCAGCTTCGTCCGGGATATCCCGCGTGAGCTCATCGGCGCGGTGCTGGTCGACGGCGGCAGCGAGTGGACGGTCTTCCGGCGGCTGATCGTACCGCTGTCCAGGCCGGTGCTGGCGACGCTGGCGATCTACGACGGCCTCAACGTGTGGAACAACTTCATCCTGCCCCTCGTCCTTACCCAGAGCAACAACGTGGCGGTGCTGCCGCTCGGCCTGACCAAACTCGAGGGCCTGTACTCCATCAACGTCCCGGCCATCATGGCCGCCGTCCTGCTGTCGGTCCTCCCCCTGGTGATCCTGTTCGTCATGCTGCGCAAGCAGGTCATGCGCAGCCTGGGCTCCGTAGCCATACGCTGAGGCCGGTTTCTGGGTTCCTTTTTCCCGAACGGGCGGTGGTGTCAGCCCCAGGTCGGTCTGCGCGAGCCCGGGTCGGCCCCCGCGGGCCTGTGGCAGGGTAGGGGACGTGGCGGGGGACGATGAAGACCTGGTAGCGCGCCTGCGCCGGGCAGGCGTGGCGCGCGGCGACCTCGTCGGGCTCGTGGTCTCCGCCGGCCTCGGGCTGGGGCTCGCGCCCGCCAGCGGCGGCTGGTCGGCCGGCGCCGGTGCCGGGGCGGTGGCGGCGCTCGGCCGCGCCGACGAGGTGCTGCGGCCGCGGTGGGCGGTCTGGTCGGGCGAGACGGCGGCGCGCCTGGTGGCCTGCGGCGTGCGGCTGGCAACGTGCTGGGATGTCACGGCGGCGCACCGGTTGCTGTTCGGCGGGTGGCGGGCCGATCCCGGCTTCGCCTGGGCCCTGGTGCGCGGGCTGCCCGCTGAGGGTGTGCCGACGGCGGCGGCGCCCGATATGTTCGGCCTGTTCGGTCCCTCTGACCTGGCCGGGGAGGACGACGACTCGGCCAGTGACCCGGTCGGGCCGGACGGGTACCTGTGGCCCGGATGGGCCGGTGGCGGGTGGGCGGACAGCGCCGCCCGGCTGGCTCAATGGGCTTGCCTGGCGCGGACGGTGGCGGAGCTACAGCAGGATAGGCTCACCGCGCTGGCGGACCGGCCGATGGCGGTGGCCACGGCCCGGTCGGAGTCCACGGCCGAGCTGCTGTGCGCGGAGCTGTCCGCCGACGGGCTCCCGATGGACCTGGCGGTGGCCGAGGAGGTGCTGACCTCCTTCATCGGGCCCAGGCCGCGCACGGAGAGTGAGGCCGTCGCCCTGCGGGTGGCGCGCGACGCGCAGGTGCTGCGGCACGCGCCGGCCGGGGTCACCGCCGACCTGCGCAGTCCCGCCCAGGTCAAGTCGCTGCTGCACCGGGTCGGCGTCGACGTCCCCGATACCAGGGCCTGGCGGCTGCGGGAGCTCCGCGACACGCATCCGCTGGTCGGGGCCCTGCTGGAGTGGCGGAAGGCCGAGCGGATCGCGACCACGTACGGCTACGCGTGGCTGGACGGGTCGCTCGGGCCCGACGGGCGGCTGCGCGGCGCCTGGACCGGCTCCGACGGAGCCGCGGGCCGGATGACCGCGTCGGCCGGCCTGCACAACATGCCGACCGAGATGCGCCGGGCGGTCGTGGCCGCCGACGGGCACGTTTTCATCCGCGCCGACCTCGGCCAGATCGAGCCGCGGGTGCTCGCCGCGGTGTCCGGCGACCGGGCGCTGGCCGTCGCGGCGCGGGCCGACGACATGTACGCGCCGGTGGCCGGGCAGCTCGGCGTGGACCGGCCCACCGCGAAGGTGGCCGTGCTCGGCGCGATGTACGGGCAGACCACCGGGCACGGCGCCCAGGCGCTGCGCCGGCTGAACGCCGCCTACCCGGTCGCGATGGGGTACCTGGAGGCGGCCGACCGGGCCGGGCGGGCCGGGCGCGACCTGCGGACCTACGGCGGCCGGCGCATCAAGCTGGCGGTCCCGGCCGACCAGGAACCGCGCAACGCCAGCCGGGCCGCGGCCTACGGCCGGTACGCCCGCAACGCGATGGTGCAGGGCGCCGCGGCCGAGCTGTTCAAGGTGTGGGCGGTCACGGTGCGGGCCCGGTGCGCGCCGCTGGGCGCGCGCATCGTACTGTGCCTGCACGACGAACTGCTGGTTCACTGCCCGCGTGACGACGCTGGCGCGGTGGCCGGGCTGGTGGACGAGTGCCTGCGCGAGGCCGCCGGGCGGTGGGCACCCGGCTGCGGGGTGCGCTTCATCGCCGACACCGCCATCGTCTCGAGCTGGTCGGACGCGAAGACGGCGGCTCCGCCGGACTAACGCTTGTCCCCGGGCCGCCCGCGGAGCAGCAGCACCGCAGGCGCCCCGGCCGGCCCACCGCGCTCGCAGGCCAGCCGGAACCCCTCGACCGCCGCTTCCTGCCGCCTAGCCGGCGCGGCAGGGCTACGGGTAGCTCGTCAGGTCCACGGGCTCTACCGACCCGGGGTTGCTCGAAGTGCACGGGCCGCCAGTGCCGTTGATGAGCGACTTGTCGCCTCCGGAGCCCGCGATCCATACGCAGAAGGTGTTGTGGAACTGCACGCCAGGCAGGTCAGGCGACTGGAAGGCGTCCGCAGCGTACAACGTCGCCGAGGTCTGGACGAAGCTGACGTAGCTGCCCATGCCGTAGCCCTGGAACGTGGTGACGTCGGGGCTGACCAGGAAGGCGGGGTAACCGTCCTGGGTCGGGGAGGCCATCCAGGCCGACTGGCTGGGCGGGTCGTAGGGCATCTCGTTCTGGAAGAAGATGTCCGTGCCGCCCTGGCCGCTCCAGATCACCTCGTCCTTCTGGTAGTGCTCCACGGCCAGGCCGTAGGCGGTGACGTCGTTCCCGGTCACCACGACGCCGGTGTTGCCGGTGTTGGCGGTCCAGCCCACATCGTTGCCGTGGTCGGCACGCCAGGCCCATACGTCGTCGATGATCGAGCCGGAGGCGTCATCGGCGAGGCTGACGGTCGCGGAGACGTGCGTGGTCGCCGCGCCGCCAATCCGGAAGAAGACGTCCTGGATCAGGTCCGGGTCACCAGCGGAGCCGGAGCCGAACCCGAGCCCGGGAGACCCGACCGACAGCAGGACCGGTGAAGTGACAGGACCGGCGTCGATGATGAGGCCGGACAGCTTCACCCCGCTGCCGGAGGCGACGTCCATGGCGGCGTTACCGCGCTGCGGGACCAGGGTGGCGAAGCCGAGGCCCAGCACGACGGTATTCGCATACGGGATGGCGATGGGCTGGTTCAGGTCGTAGATGCCGGGCGTGAGGATGAGGTTCAGGTCCCGGGCTAGCGCGAGCTCGATGGTCTGGATCGGCGTGCTCGGGCTGGCCACGAAGAACCTCGATAGCGGAATCGAGGTGCCTGCTTCGGTACCGCTGGCCCAGGACGGGCCGGACGAATCGTGCTGGACGGCGGGAACGAACACGTGGTAGTTGCCCTGGGCGTCGGTGTAGAGGAACGGCTCCTCCTCGGTCACCGGGCTGGTCGGCACCACCGTGTTCTGCTGGCACTGCCCGGTGAAGGCCGGCGCAGGCGCGCCCTCGACGCCGGAGTAGACCATGTTCCACAGGCCGTTCGGGCAGCCGTTGGCCCCGCCTATGTCGGAGTTGCGGACCATGTACTGCTGGTTGCCGTAAAAGTCCAGGTCGCCGCTGACCTTGCTGTCGGCCATGAAGCCGCCGCTGGCGTAGTCGTCGGCCGCGCAGTAGTCCTGGAACACGACGCTGCCGTTGATGATGGCACGCCTGATCGGGGCGGCCTGGGACACCGACCAGCTCTCCTCGCTGTTGGCGCAGCCGGCGCCGTAGGCGTCAACGACCGGCGGAACGTAGGCCGGCGTCGAGCTCGGCAGGTCCACGTTCAGGGTCAGGTTGGACAGGGACCGCCAGAAGTTGTCGTCGGAGTTGCAGTTCGACGTTCCGGGGGTGCACAGGTTGTTGAACACGTCGATGGCGCCGTCGATGACCGTGTCCTGCGGCATGGCGCCCAGGCCCGCGACCTCGGTGTAGTAGCCGACCTGGAACACCAGGGGATCAGCGGCCGACCCGTAGGTGCCGGGCTGGAAGAAGACGGCGTACCGCTGGCTGTCGAACTGGCTGGCGATCGGGACCTGCTGGGTGGCAATAGCGTTGAGGTCGGCCTGGATGGTCGCCTGGCTCATGGTGTCGTTGAAGACGCAGACGTCCGGCCCGAAGGCGGTGACGTTCGCCCCCGGGCAGATCGACGAGGGGTCCTGCGTCGTCATGATCCCGGCCGCCGCGGCGGACGGTACCGCGGCGAGCCAGGCGCCGGCGGCCAGCGCCACCGCGGCCAGCATGGCCAGAGCGGGCCGCCGGACGGCACGGCCCCTGATGGTCTTGTTCGGGGAACCTCCCGCAGGCGGGCGGGGGCCGGACCCGGACGGGCTGGCTTCACGCACCACGGCTTCCTCCTAATCCGACCCGATAGGCGATTTGTCCCATTCCATTCCAGGGCATTGCGGAAAAGCTGGCCTCGATGACCTCGTGGTCATCGAGGAGAATGCATCTGCGCAGCTTGCGGCGATGTGGCTATGGCTGCCCTTAGGCCTGGATTGCCAGGAATGGCACGGGTTTCAACCTAGCGGGCGCGGCTGCCGAGGCGCCATAAACATCCCTGGGTTGTAACCAAAAATCTGTTTAACGGACGTGCCGACTGCGGACCCTTGGCGTGGTCAGCGCGGCGGTCGGTGGGTAGTCCTGCGCCGGGGCCGGACGCGTTTGACGCGCCTGGCCCCGGCCACTCGCATAGGCAGGTAGATGGTGCGCGGGTGGTGCCCCGGGCGGACGCCTAGCGGGCAGGGGCCAGTCCGAACCCGTGGAAGGTGCCGCTGCTGCCGACGCAGAAGCGGACGATCACGCCCAGGTTGCTGATTCCGGCAACGTTCGTGCCCGCGGTGCCGGCCGGATCCTGGACCGGGGTGAACCCTAGGGGGTCGGCCGCAGAGGCACGGCGTTGGCCCGCACCACGTCGGAGTAGAAGCGGGCGCTCGACTTCGGGATCCGGCGCTGGGTGCCGAAGTCGACGAAGACGATCCCGAACCGCTTCTGGTAACCCCAGCCCCACTCGAAGTTGTCCAGCAGCGACCAGACGAAGTAGCCGGCCAGGCTGGCCCCGTCCTTGATGGCGCGCGCCGCGGCCTCCAGGTGCGCCTGGAGGTACCTGACCCGCTCCACGTCGTCGACTTCACCCTGCGGGTTCACGTAATCCTCGGCCGCCCGGCCGTTCTCCGTGATGTACAGCGGCAGGCCCGGGGCCTGCTTGGTCACGTCAAGCAGGAGTTCATGCAGCGCGCTGGCGTCGACGAGCCAGCCCATCGTGGTCCGCTCCAGCCACTCTGGCAGGTACTCGACCACCCCAGGCACCTCGCAGCGCGCCGCCTCCTCGTTCCGGCGTAGGTCGGTCGGATCGCCGGCGCGCAGGAAGATCGGGGAGTAGTAGTTGACGCCGAGGAAGTCCAGCGGCCGGCTGATCGTGTCCAGGTCGCCGTCGGCGACAAGCGCGGCCTGCGGGAGCAAGGTGGCCGGGGCGTGCGCCGGGTAGCGGCCGTGCAGCAGCGGCTCGAGGTACAGGCCGTTCACCGCGGCGTCGGTGATCTGCCGGGCCTCTTCCAGGTGGCCAGGCAGGCCGTTACCGCCGAGCGCCCGGACCGGATGCATATCAAGCGTGATGCCGACCTCGGCGGCGTTCCGGGCGCGCAGCGCCGCAGTGGCCAGCCCGTGAGCGAGCAGGAGATGGTGGGTCGCGGCGGACGCCGCTTCGGCGTCCCGCAGCCCGGGGGCATGGCTGCCGTGCCGGTAGCCGTTGTTGGAGACCACCTGCGGTTCGTTCAGCGTGATCCAGCGCGTCACCCGGTCGCCTAGCGCCTCCGCGCAGATCGCCGCGTAGTCGGCGAAGCGCCCGGCGGTATCGCGCGCCGCCCAGCCGCCTTCATCCTGCAGCTCCTGAGGCAGGTCCCAGTGGTAGAGGGTGACGGTGGCCGAAATGCCGTGCCCGCCGAGTTCATCGAGGAGCGCCCGGTAGTAGTCGAGGCCCGGCTGGTGGGCGGCCCCGCGGCCGCCCGGCTGGACCCGTGGCCAGGAGATCGAGAACCGGTAAGAGCTCAGGCCCAGCGAGGCCAGCAGCGCGATGTCCTCGCGGTACCGGTGGTAGGAGTCGCAGGCGACGTCGCCGGTATCACCGCCGCGGACGTTGCCCGGCGCGTGGCTGAAGGTGTCCCACACCGAGGGGCCCTTGCCGTCCGCGCTCGGCGCTCCCTCGACCTGGTAGGCGGCCGTCGCTGCGCCCCAGACGAACCCCTCCGGGAACTCAAGGACGCCGCCGGGACCTGTCGCCGGACCAGTCATCAGCCTCTCCCTCTGCGTCGCTACGGACCTTGACGGCCCCTGTGCTGAGGGTTAGTGTAAGCGCTTAGATTTCCCGTTGTAAACGCTTACATCCCGGTGAGTAGGGAAGATGCGATGTCGCTGATCGGGACCCGGTGGTAACCCTCTACGACGTGGCGCGCCTGGCCGGCGTGTCCACCGCGACCGTCTCCAGGGTGGTCCACGGCCAGGACCGCGTCCGCGAGTCCACCAGGATCCGGGTCACGCAGGCCATCGAGGAACTCGGCTACGTTCCCGACGGTGCCGCCCAGAGCCTGTCGCGCCGCCGCAAGGACATCATCGGCATGGTGTGCGTGGAGCGCGAGGTCGAGCAGTACGACATCGAGAACGTGGGCCTGCTGTACTACGACGAGGTGCTGCGCGGCGTCGAGGCGCTCATCCGTAACAACAACTGGTCGCTGCTGATCACCTTCATGCAGGCCGAGGACGTCGGCGAGCCGGACTTCCGGCGGCTTGACTCGCTGTCGGGCAAGGTCGACGGGATCCTCATCGGCGAGGGATTCGTCGCTTCCCGCTACATCGAGCGCCTGGCGGCACGGGTCCCCGTGGTCGTCATCGCCGGGACGCCCGGCGAGCGGGCGGCCGACGTGGTGGCCGCCGATAACTTCTCCGGCTCGGCCGCCGTCATCACCCACCTCATCGACGACCACGGCAGGCGCCGCCTGTTCCACGTCGACGGGCCGCCGAACTCGCCGGACGCGGGTCGGCGCCGGCTCGCCCTGGAGTACGTGCTCCGCAACCGTCCGCAATGCGAGCTGGTCGGCTCGATACAGGGGATCTTCAGCGTCCGCAGCGGCGAGCAGGCCGGGGAAGAACTGCTGGCCAGGCACCGCGGGGCGCTGCCGGAAGCGGTGGTGTGCGCCAATGACCAGATGGCGATCGGCGTCCTGCGGGCGTTCGCCGCGGCGGGAGTCCGCGTCCCAGACGAGGTGGCCGTGGTCGGCTTTGACGACATCTACCCGAGCAGCCTGCTCGACCCGCCGCTGACCACCGTCTACCAGCCGATGCGCGTGCTGGGCGAGCGGGCCTGCGCCCGCGTGCTCGATCGCATCGCCGACCCGAGCCTCAGCCCGGCCATCGAGCTGCTGCCGACCGAACTCGTGCTGAGGTCGAGCTGCGGCTGCCCGCCCGGCACGGTCGTCCGGCAGCCGGTGACGACGCTCGATCAAGCGGGGGCAGACCAGGCGGCGCAGGGCAGGGCCGAGGCCCGCCAGAACCCGGTGGTCCGCGCCCGGTCCCGGCAACCAGCGAAGGCATAGGAGCCGCCATGTCCTTCATCCTCCGCCGCCTGGTCTTCTACGTGGTCGCCGCGTGGGTGGCGCTCACGCTGAACTTCTTCATCCCCCGCGCCATGCCGGGAAACGCGGTCGAGGCGGTGATGTCGAAGTTCCCCAGCTTGCAGCCCTCGGCCTACCGGGCGCTGGAGGCAATGCTCGGGGTGGGACACGCCGGCTCGCTCTGGCATCAGTACTGGACGTATATCGTCGACGTCTCCCACTTCGACTTCGGCACGTCCTCCTCCCAGTACCCGGCCCAGGTCTCCACCCTGCTCGGCGAGACGATCCCGTGGACGCTCACCCTGGTCGGCACGGCGACCGTCATCGCCTTCCTGGTCGGCACCGGGCTCGGCATCGTGGCCGGCTGGCGGTACGGCGGCGCGCTCGACCGGACGCTGCCCGCGCTGATGTTCTTGCAGGCGATCCCCTACTTCTTCTTCGCGCTGATCCTGCTCGAGCTGTTCGCGCTCAAGTTCCATGTCTTCCCGGTCGGCGAGGGGTACGCGGGCGGCCTGATACCCGGCTGGCACTGGGATTTCATCGGCAGCGCGATCTACCATTCGCTGCTTCCCGCGCTCACCATCGTGCTCACGTCGATTGCGGGCTGGATGCTGCAGATGCGCAACGTCATGATCACGACCCTCGGCGAGGACTACGTGATCGCGGCCCAGGCGAAGGGCCTGCCCAATCGCAGGGTCATCTTCACCTACGCGGCCCGCAACGCGCTCCTGCCCCAGCTGCAGGGATTCGGCCTGGCTCTCGGCTTCGTGGTGTCCGGGGCGCTGGTCATGGAGATCGTCTTCTCCTACCCGGGCATCGGCCTGCTGCTGCTGGGCGCCGTCACCTCCGATGACTTCCCGCTGATGCAGGCCATCTTCCTGGTGATCACCTTCGCCGTGCTGCTGGCCAACCTGATCGTCGACGTGATCATCGTGTTCGTCGATCCCCGCGTCCGGGTACGGGAGGCGACGCGATGACCGTCACCCTGGCGATCAGCCCCGACCCGACCTCGCTGGCCACCGAGGACGCCGTCCCCGGCCGCTGGCGCCGGATGCCGACCAAGGCCAAGGTGGGTGCCCTCATCCTCGGCTTCTTCATCCTCGCGGCCGTCATCGGCCCCTTCGTCACGCCGTACGATCCCTCGTACCAGAACCCCAGCCCGGCCCTGTCGATGGCGGCGCCGAGCGCGGCTCACCTCCTCGGCACCACGCAGACCGGCCAGGACGTGCTGTCCCAGCTCCTGGTCGGGATCCGGCTCACGCTGGAGCTCGCGGTCGTCGTCGGCGTGGTGGCCACCGCGCTGTCGGTAATCGTGGGGGTGGCGGCCGCCTTCCTCGGCGGGATATGGGACGAGCTGCTGTCGCTCGTCTCCAACGTGTTCCTGGTTATCCCCTCGCTGCCGCTGCTCATCATCTTGCTCGGCTACCTGCCGCAGAAGGGACAGTGGGCCACCATCGCCGTGCTGGCCGCGCTCGGGTGGCCGTGGGGGGCGAGGGTAATCCGCGCGCAGACCCTGGCCATCCGCAACCGCGACTTCATCTCGGCCGCGCTGGAAACCGGTGAGAAAACCTGGCGGATCATCGCTTTCGAGATCGTCCCGAACGAGGTGAGCCTGATCGCGGCCAGCTTCGTGAACACCGTGCTGTACGCGATAGGGGCGTCGGTGGCGCTCGCCTTCATCGGCCTGGCCGACCTCAACAGCTGGAGCCTGGGCACCATCCTGTACTGGGCAGAGGGCCAGCAGGCCCTGCAGCTCGGCGCCTGGTGGTGGTTCGTGCCGCCGGGCCTGGCCGTCGCGCTGATGGGGACCGGCCTGGTGCTGCTGAACACCGGGATCGACGAGCTCGGCAACCCGCGCCTGCGGGACGCGAGCAGCGCAAGCAGGATCGCCGGGCACAGGGTCCGGCCCACCGCCCCGACGCCCGTCCTGCAGGAGGTCGTGCAGCGCCGCACGGGGCTCGCCCGGTTCCTGTACTCCTTCTCCCGCAGCTCGCTGCTGGACGAGACCGAAGCGGGCGACACGCTGTGAGCGCGGGCCCCGTTCCAGGAGCTTCCGCCCCAGCTCAGTTCTCAGGCTCGGAGCCGGTGCTCGAGATCCGGGATTTCTCGGTCGTGTACCGTACGCCCGGCGGTGACGTGCGCGCCGTGGACCGGGTGAACCTGTCCCTGGCCGGCGGCGAGGTCGTCGGCCTGGCCGGAGAGAGCGGCTCGGGCAAGTCCACGCTCGCGTACGGCGCCTGCCGCCTGCTGCGGGTCCCGGCCCTCATCACCAGCGGCAGCGTCCGCTACCAGGGCCGGAGGCTGGCGCAGGGGTCCAAGGCGGCCGATGTGCTGCAGATGAGCCCGGAGGAGCTGCAGCGGATCCGCTGGCGCGAGATCGCCATCGTGTTCCAGAGCGCGATGAACGCGCTCAACCCGGTCCTGTCCGTCCGCGACCAGATCCTTGACGTCATCCACGCCCACATGAGGATGCCGAGGGACGAAGCGCGGGAGCGCGTGGCCGGGCTGCTCGACCTGGTCGGCATCCCGCGCTCGCGCCTGCGCAGCTACCCCCACGAGCTTTCCGGCGGCATGCGCCAGCGGGTAATGATCGCCATGGCCCTGGCCACGGACCCGGAGATCGTCATCATGGACGAGCCCACCACCGCGCTCGACGTAGTCGTGCAGCGCGACATCCTCGCCCAGATCGTGGAGCTGAAGGACCGCCTCGGCTTCTCGATCTTGTTCATCACGCACGACCTCTCCCTGCTCCTCGAGCTGGCCGACCGGATCGCGGTGATGTACGCGGGGCAGTTCCTCGAGATCGCCACCGCGGGCGAGATCCACCGCGAGGCGGCCCACCCGTACACCAAGGGCCTGCTCAACTCGTTTCCCTCCCTCCGCGGCCCGCGCCGCGAGCTCGCCGGCATCCCGGGCTCACCGCCGGACCTGCGGAACCCACCCCCGGGCTGCCCGTTCCTGCCGCGCTGCGCCTACGGCACCCCCGCGTGCCGTGAGGTCGACATGGAGCTGCTGCCCGTCGTCACGTCCGCCGATCCCCAGCACGTGACGGCGTGCCCGTTCGTGCTCCCCGGCACCCCGCCTCCTGGTGTCCTCGCGGCACCCGCCGACGGTGACCTGGACATGCCCGACCACCTGAGAACCGCCGGCCGCCCCGAACCAGCCGGGGAACTGCGCACGGCCACGGAGCAAGGATCATGACCGAGCAGACCCTGACGTCCGCAGCCGCCGAGCGCGGCCCGCTGGCCATGGAGGCGGTCTCGGTCAGCAAGGACTTCAGGCTCGGCCACGGGCATACGCTGCACGCGGTGCGGGACGTCTCGTTCGGCCTCTACCGCGGGGCGGTAGTCGCCCTGGTCGGGGAGAGCGGGTCAGGCAAGACCACGGCCGCGAGGCTGCTGGCCGGGCAGGTACGGCTGACCTCCGGCGTCATCCGGCTGGACGGCCAGGCGGTCGAGGTATCGAGCCGGAGCGCCTTCAGGCGGTACAAGAGCCAGGTCCAGCTCGTGTTCCAGGATCCCTTCGCCTCGCTGAACCCGGTGCACACCGTGCGATACCACCTCGAGCGTCCGGTGAAGCTGCACCAGCCGGGCGCGGACGTGAGCAAGGAAGTCGTCACCCTGCTCGAGCAGGTGCGGCTCACGCCCGCCAGACAGTTCCTGGCCAAGTACCCGCACGAGTTGTCCGGCGGCCAGCGCCAGAGAGTCTCCTTCGCCCGCGCGCTCGCCGCCCACCCGACCGTACTGCTCGCCGACGAGCCGGTGTCCATGCTGGACGTCTCGATCAGGCTGGAGATGCTCGGCCTGCTCGACGACCTTCGCCGGCGCTTCAGGCTCGCCATGCTCTACATCACCCACGACATCGCCTCGGCCCGTTACTTCGCGGACGAGATACTGGTCATGTACGCCGGGGAGATCGTCGAGCGCGGGCCGGCCGAGGAGGTCACGCAGCGCCCGGCGCACCCGTACACGCAGCTGCTGGTCGCCTCGGCGCCGGATCCTGACAATCTCGGCAGCGCGCTGCGCGGCTCGGGACGTCGCATTCTGTCCCAAGAGCCCTACGGCTCCCAGCCGCCGCAGGGATCCCGCAAGCCGGAGGACGCAGCGACGACCGGCTGCCCGTTCAGTCCCAGGTGCCCGTTCGCCGATGACCTCTGCCGCCGCGAGGACCCGGCCCTCATGCCGGTCTCCGCTACGCGAGCCGCGGCCTGCTGGCACCTGGACATCGCCGCGCCCGAAGTCGTCTCCGGGCCACTAGGAGGTGGATTCCCGACGACGCTGTAGCCCCCCAACGGAAGAAAAACCGAGAGAAAGACGAGACTGATGAGGAGATTGCACAGCTACAGACAGCTCCTGACCGTGGCGGCCGCCGTCTTGCTGGCGGCCGGGCTCGGCGCGTGCTCATCGAGTTCGAGCTCCACCCCCAGCTCGAGCTCGTCCAGCGCGAGCACGGCCACGGGCAAGACCCTGGTCATGGAGAGCTCACCGGAGACCTCCATTACGCAGGCGTTCAACCCGTTCGACCCCACGCAGGCCGCCTACGGCATGGGCGCGACCGGTCTCATTTACGAGCCGCTGCTCCAGTTCGACCTGGCCTCGCCGCCGACGTACTACCCGTGGCTCGCCACGGCGTATGCGTGGTCCAACGGCGGGAAGACGATCACGTTCACCATCCGCCAGGGCGTGAAGTGGAACAACGGCACGCCGTTCACGCCGGCCGACGTCGCCTTCACCTTCAACCTGCTCAAGGCCAACGCGGCCATTAACCTCGACGGCCTGGCCATCTCCAGCGTGAGCACGTCCGGCAACACCGTCACGCTCACGTTTCCCACGTCCCAGTACACCAACCTGGAGCTGATCGCCGGCACCGCGATCGTGCCGAAGGCGATCTGGAGCTCGGTCGGCAACCCCGCGACCTACACCGACCCGAACCCGGTCGGCACCGGGCCGTTCATGCTGGACAGCTTCACGCCGCAGGGCTACACGCTGAAGCAGAACCCCTACTACTGGCAGGCCTCCGCCCTCAAGGTCCCGAAGGTCTACTTCCCGGTTTACACCAACAACAACGGCGCGCTGACCGCGCTGTACTCCGGGGCGATCGACTGGACCGGGAACTTCATCCCCGGCCTCCAGAAGGACTTCGTCGACACCAACCCGGCCTACCACGGCTACTGGGAGGCGGCCGGCGGCACCAACAGCCTCATTCCCAACCTGAACAAGTGGCCGACCAACCAGCTGGCCGTGCGGCAGGCGATCAGCGCGGCGATCGACCGGACCACGATCGCGACCGAGGGCGAGGCAGGGCTGGAGAACCCGGTCCTCAACGCGACCGGCCTCACGCTGCCGACCTTCAGCGCCTGGAGCGGGCCCGTCGCCTCGCTGACGGTGTCGGCCACCGGCAGCGCGTCCGCGGCCGAGCAGATCCTGACCAAGGCCGGCTACACCAAGGGCAGCAACGGCTTCTTCGAGAAGAACGGACAGACCGTCGCGCTCACCATCGTCGACCCGGCGGCCTACACCGACTACGCCGAGGACGACTCCATCGTCGCGGGCGACCTGCGGTCGGCCGGCATTGACGCGACGTTCGACGGCCTGGCCGTAACCGCCTGGGACTCTGATGTCGCCGACGGCGACTTCCAGCTGACCATGCACTGGTCGAACGGCGGCCTGACCCCGTACAACCTGTACGACGGCTGGCTGAACAGCGCGCTCGCCACCGGCTCGACCGCGACCGGTGACTACGAGCGGCTCAACGACGCGTCGCTCGACGCCGACCTGGCCGCGCTGGCCGGGGCGTCGACAACCGCCGAGCAGACCACTGATCTCGTCCCGCTCGAGATGTACGTGGCCAACAACCTGCCCGTTATCCCGACCACGACCGCGTCGGACTGGTTCGAGTACAACTCGCAGAACTACACTGGGTGGCCGACCCAGTCCAACCCGTACGAGAGCGGGCAGCCTTCTGGGTCGAACCTCGGCGCCGGCGCGGGCACCGACGAAGTAGTCATCCTGCACCTGACTCCGCGGAGCTGACCCTCCCCATCTCCCGCGACGCAAAGCGGGCCCGTCCCTGGCCGTCTCTCGTGGCCAGGGGCGGGCCTCACCCCACAACCACATTAGCCCAGCTAAACAACAAGGAGCCATCGACCCCAGCACCGTCCCACATGGTGGATGGCGCCTCATGAGCGTGGAGCCTGTTTGCCGAGAGTGGTGGATGTGAACAGGTGACCTACGGTTTCGGGATGGTCGGCAGCGGAGTGATCGCGGCGGTGCACGCCGAGGCCATCGCCACGCTGCCGGGCGCCGCCCTGGTCGCGGTCACCGACGTGGCCGCGGCCGCGGCCGCGACCTTAGCCAGCCGGCGGACCGCCTGCCGCCGGACCGCCTGCCGCCGGGACGGCGGCCGGCGGGTCCAACCCGGCGGCCGTGGAGGTCGCCAGCCACGCCGCGCAGATCGCTGACCTGCTGAGCGCGGTCGAGGAGGGACGCGAGCCCGCGGTTACCGGCGGAGCCGGCCGGGCCGCGCTCGAGATCGTCTGCGCCGTCTACGAGTCGGCGCGCAGTGGCCGCGTCGTCGAGCTGGGCCGATGACCGTCGTCCTGTCCGGGTTCGCGGACGAGATCTCGCCCGACCCGGCCGAGCAGCTTGCGACCCTGGCCGCCGAATCCATTGCGCACCTCGAGTTGCGCGGGGCCTGGTCGGTCAACATCGCCGACTTCACCGCCGAGCAGGTCTCCGCCTTCCGGTCCGCGCTGAGCGGAGCCGGGGTGCGGGTTTCCGCGATCGGCTCGCCGATCGGCAAGATCGGTGTCGGCGCGCCGCTACCGCCCGAGCTGGACCGGATGCGCCGCATCGCCGACATCGCGGGCCAGCTCGGCACCGCGACCGTCCGCGTCTTCTCGTTCTACATCCCGGCGGGCGAGCCGGCCGAACGCCACCGGCAGCACGTCATCGACCGGATGGGCGCCCTGACTCAGATCGCCGAGGACCGCGGCGTCGTCCTTGCGCACGAGAACGAGAAGGAGATCTACGGTGACACCCCGGACCGCTGCGCGGACCTGATCACCGCGGTCGGCTCGCCGGCCCTGCGGGCGACCTTCGACCCGGCGAACTTCGTGCAGTGCGGGGTCAGGCCCTTCTCCGACGCCTACGCCCAGCTCCGCCCGTTCCTGGTCTACCTCCAGGTCAAGGACGCGCTGGCGGCGACGGGTGAGGTCGTGCCCGCGGGCCACGGCGACGGGCAGCTGCGCGAGACCCTGGCCGCGCTGCGCGACTCGGGATTCGCGGGCTACGTGTCGCTGGAGCCGCACCTGGCCCAGGCCGGGCGCTTCGGCGGCTTCAGCGGCCCGGATGAGTTCAGGCGCGCCGCCCAGGCGCTCAAGTTCATCCTGAACGAACTGGCGATCCCCTGGCGGTAACGGTTACAACGGTTACTCGGTGCCGGCCAGGCCCCACCGCCGCCGGATGCTTCGGTCGGCCGTGCTGAACAGCGTGTGTACCAAGATGCCCAGGAGCAGGATCACGATGATGATGGCGGTGGCGCTCTGCATGTCGGCCTGATCCTGGTCGGTCGACAGCAGCACGCCCAGGGACGGCTGGTTCGCGATGATCACCAGCAGCTCGCCGGCCATCAGGCTGCGCCAGGCGAACGCCCAGCCCTGCCGCAGCCCGGCCACGAACGCCGGCAGCGAGGCAGGCAGGATCAGGTACCGGTACAGCGACAGCCCGCGCAGCCCCATCATCTTGCCCGCGCGCAGCAGCAGCGGCGGGGTGTAGTCCACCCCAGCGATCAGGCCGTTAGCGATCGACGGGGCCGCGCCCATGACGATGACGAACAAGATGGCGGTGGTGGTGATGCCGAACAGGATGATCGCGAACGGGAACCAGGCGATCGACGGCATCGTCTGCAACCCCGTAATCAGCGAGCCGACGGCCGCCCGGAGCGGCGCGATCCGGGACACCAGTCCACCGATGACCGCCCCGATCAGCACCGCGAGGCCGAAGCCGATGACCGCGCGTTCCGCGGTGGTCCCGATGGCGTGCCACAGCAGGCCCGTCCGCAGCTGGTCCCACAGGTTCGCGAGGGTCCCGCCGGGCCCCGGGAAGATCAGCTTCTTCCAGCCGCTGGCGTGGATCACCTCCCACACGGCCAAGACGATCGCGATCGCGAGCACCTTGGGCCACAGGGCCGCCCAGAAGCGGACAGCCAGCCGGCGAACCCGCGCCTCCTGGGGCGGCACGGCGTCCTGCGCCTCCAGCCAGGCCAGCCGCTCCGCGTAGGCCGGCAGTGACGTCCGCTCGTCACCGGGCGCCATGGCTCATCTCCTCCCGCAGCCGGTCCGTGATCTTGGCGGCCAGTTCCGCGACCGGCGCCGAGTCGATCCGGCGCGGCCGTTCGATGGGCACGGCGAACTCGTCGACCACGCGGCCCGGCCGGCTGCTCAGCACCACCACCCGGTCACCGAGGCGCACCGCCTCCCGTACGTTGTGCGTGACGAACAGGATGGTCAGCTGCCGCCCGGCACGGACACGGTCTAGTTCGTCGTGCAGCAGGTCCCTGGTCATCGCGTCCAGGGCACCGAATGGCTCGTCCATCAGCAGCACGTCTGCGTCCTGGGCGAGCGCCCGGGCCAGCGCGACCCGTTGCCGCATGCCGCCGGAAAGCTCGTGCGGGCGCTTCCCGCCGAACCCGCTCAGGTGCACGGTGTCGAGCAGTTCGGCGGCCTGCGGCCGGCGGTCGGCCCGGCCGATGCCGCGGGCGCGCAGGGCCAGTTCCACGTTGCCTGCCGCCGTGAGCCACGGGAACAGCGCGGGCTCCTGGAACATGATCGCCACCCGCCCGGACACGGAAACCGTGCCCGAGGTGGACTGCTCCAGCCCGGCGACCAGGGACAGCAGCGTGGATTTACCGCAACCCGACGCGCCGATCAGGCAGGTGAACTCACCCGGCGGTACCTCGAGTGAGATCTGGTCCAGGGCGCGGACGGCAGTACCGCCGCGCCCGAATACCTTCGATACCCTCGTCAGCTGGACGGATCCTCCCACTACCGAGGCCGCCCGGTCGGTTACCGTCACCGGATTCGCCTGCTCACGAGCTGACCTGCGGCTGGCCGGCCGCGGCCAGAGCCTGGTTGAGCGGGGCGAGATCGAAGATCCCGCTCAGGTTGACCGGCTTGAGCAGGCCGAGCGAGGTGGCCTGGGCCGCGTCACTGGTCAGCGACGCCGCGTCCGGGTCATCGGTGAAGGTGATCTCGCTGAACGACGCCGCCACGATGCTGGCCTTGAGCGGCTTTCCGGTGTAGGCGGCCAGCTCCGAGTTCGCGGCCGTCTCCGCGGCAGCCGGGTCGGACTTGATGAAGTCGTTCGCCTGGATCTGCGCCTTGATCAGGTCTGCCACGACCGCAGGGTGGGCCGACAGGAAGGTCTGGGTCACGACCAGCAGGGTGGTGACCCCGGTCTCGGTGAGCAGCACCGTGCCGCCGTCCTTGACCATCTCGACGTCGTACGGCGCGGGCTCGGAGCCGCCGGCGATCTGTCCGGACTTGAACTCAAGGACCGCCGCCGAGTTGGGGGTCGTGGGCTTGAGGAAGACGTCACCGCCGCCGGTCGTGGTAGTGGTCAGGCCGTTCTGCTTCAGCCAGTAGCGCAGCGCGACGTCCTGCGTGTTGCCGAGTGACGGCGTGGCCAGCGTCTTGCCGCGGAGCTGTCCGACCGAGGTGATGCCCTTCGCGACGACCACCGAGGCGCCTCCGGTCGCGGCACCGGAGATGACCTTGATGGCGGTGCCGCCGGACTTCTCCCAGGCGTTGATCGCCGGGTTCGGCCCGACGTAGGCGGCGTCGAGCTGTCCGGCCAGCAGGGCCGTCGTCTCCTCGGTCCCGGTGCTGAACGCCGTGGGGTCCAGTGTCCCGGCGGAGCCGAGCGCCTTGGCAAAGAAGCCCTCCTTCAGCCCGACCAGGGCGGGGGCGTGCGTGATATTGGTGAGGAAGCCCAGCCTGACCGTTACCGGCGGCGCGTCTGAGGTCCCGGTGCTGTTGCCCGGGGTCGACGAGGACGAGGACGAAGACGAGGAGCAGGCCGCCAGCAGCAGGGCAGCGCCGATCATCACGGCAGACGTGACACGTCGCATCAGGAAGCTCCTAAGAGGTTAATTCCCATCGAATATATAGAGTTTGTTTACTATACATCGGGTCGGCAAACTAGAGAATCAGGAACGCGATCGCCGCGCCGAGAAGCGCTTCCGGTGGACGGGTGCCGTTAGAGCCCGCTTGAAAACTTAGGTGACCTGCGGTTCGGGGGTCGGTGGTATCGACGCATGGTGGCGGGCGAGGCGGCGGGTCATGACGATGATCATGGGACACGGTGCAGCGGGACACGGTGCATGGGCACGCGAGGGCTACTGGTATCGCGCTAGGAAGAGCTCACCTGGCCGCTGCCCTCTGGTAGAGGACATAGGAGGTCAGGAAGAAGACCACCGTGATCCCCGCAGACCAGGCCAGCGACACCCAGGCGTCGTGTGCCGCAGCGCTGCCCTCGAAGAGCGCGCGGACGGCCGACACGGTCACGCTCAGCGGCTGGTTGCGGGCGAACGGCTGCAGCCAGCCAGGCAGCGTGCTGGCGGGCACGATGGCGTTACTGGCGAACATGAGAATGAAGACTGGGCCGACAGCCGCGTTCTGGGCGCTTTCGGGGTCCTTGGCAGAGATGCCGATCGCCGTGTTCATCCAGCTGAATGAGTACCCGAACGCGAGGATCAGCAGCATGCCCAGCAGGATCGGGCCGGCGTCGCTGTGGAAGCGGAACCCGACGGCGACGCCAAGGCCCACCATGACCGCCAGCGAGATGAGGTTGCGGACGAGGTCGGTGAGCGACCGGCCGGTCAGGACGGCCGAACGGGCCATTGGCAGGCTGCGGAACCGGTCGATCATCCCGCTCTTGAGGTCCTCGGCGATCCCGATGGCCGAGGTCATCGCGCCGACGACGACCGTGATGAGGAAGATCGCGGGCACCACGAACTCGGTGTAGTCGGGAGCCTTGATCGCGCCGCCGAAGATGTACCGGAAGATGAGCAGCAGCATGACCGGCTCTAGCGTGTAAAGCAAAAGCTGCGGGGTGCGCACTGACCGGAGCAGGTTCCGCTTCGCGACGCCGCCGAAATCACGGAGCGCGAGGAACGGCGTCAGGCGCGGCACCGGGATCGGTAGCCCGGACGGGGGCAGGCTGGTCATTTCGCCGTCTCGGCTTCCGGTGATCCGGCACCTTCCTGGGATGCGGCGCCGGTGAGTGACAGGAAGACCTCGTCCAGGGTCGGCCGCCGGATACCGAGATCATCGAGGGCGATCCCGGCCTCCTGAAGGCGGCGCCCGGCATCCAGCAGCAGCCCGGTGCCAGCTCCGGCCGGGACGCTGACCAGCCTCGCCCCGGCGTCGGATCGCGGCTGCGCCCCGGCGGCGCTGGCGAGCAGGGCAGCCACGCGCTCGATATCGCGCGGGTCTGCCACGCGTGCCTCGAGGGTGGCGCCGCCGGTCTGGGTCTTCAGCTCGTCGGCCGTGCCCCCGGCGATCTGTATTCCCTTGTCGATGACGACGATCCGGTCCGCCAGGTGCTCGGCCTCATCCATGTACTGGGTGGTAAGCAGCACCGTCGTGCCGTCGTCCACCAGGTCCCTGACGAATCGCCACAGATCGTTGCGGGTGCGCGGATCCAGGCCGGTGGTCGGCTCGTCAAGGAACAGCACGGGGGGATTCCCGATCAGGCTGGCCCCGATGTCGAGGCGCCGCCGCATGCCGCCCGAGTAGGTCATGACCCGGCGGTCGGCCGCGTCGGTGAGCGAGAGCAGCTCAAGGATCTCCACCGCGCGGCGCCGGTACTCTCGCCTAGGCAGGTGATACCAGAGCCCGACAAGCTCCAGGTTCTCCCGCCCGGTGAGCAGCTCGTCCACCGCCGCGTACTGCCCCGCCAGGCCGATCACGGACCGGACCCGCTGGCCGTCGGCGACCACATCGAACCCGGCGACGCGGGCCTGGCCCGCATCGGCTCGCAGCAGCGTGGTCAGCACCCGGATCATCGTCGTCTTCCCCGCGCCATTCGGCCCGAGCAAGCCGAGTACTGTGCCTCTGGCGACGTCGAAGGAGAGCCCGGCCAGCGCGCGCGTCTTGCCGAAGTGCTTGGCGATGTTGCGCGCTTCGATCATCGCATCCGTCATTCCGCCGTGCTCCCTCCGCTCCGGAGGGCTCCCGCGCGGACTACGGCCCTGGGAGTAGCCGCCGCGCTCTTCGCCCGATTATCGTACTGCGGTATCGTTTATTATACATATATACAGCTGGCTATACGATCGTTCGGCCCGCTGCACCTGTGAGAGATCGGCGGACGATACGATCGGGGTCACCATGAGCATCACCAGCCCAGGCGGCGTCGCCTTCGAGGACCTGACGGCCCGTGCCCGGATCAGGAACGCGGCGCTGCGGTACTTCACCGAGTACGGGTTCGACCGGGCCACGATCCGGGACATCGCACGCGCCGCGGGCGTATCGGCAGGACTAGTGCGCCACCACTTCGGTTCCAAGGATGAACTGCGCAAGGCGTGCGACGCTTACGCGCTCGAGACGCTGCACGCCTATGTCGAACAGGCGATGACGGAGGAGGGACTGAATGACTCCAAGGCCTTCGCCGAGGCCCGGGACCCGCTGCACCCGTACCAGCGCTACCTGGCCCGAGCGCTGATCGACGAATCCGAGGCCGCCGCGCAGATCTTCGACGAAATGGTGGCGATGACCGAGCAATTCCTGGAGCGGATCGACAAGCAGCGGCCGGACCCCCCGGTCGCGGACCTGCGGACCCGCGCGGCACTCACGGTCGCCATGGCCCTGGGCATCCCCGCATTCCAGGCGCACATCTCGCGCAGCATTGGCACCGACATCCTCTCGCCCGAAGGAGACCGGCGCGTCGTCCTGGCCGTGCTCGACATCCAGTCCCACCCCACCATCAGCCCGGACACCGCCCGCACGCTGCGGCAAGGGCTAGACAAGCCGGACGCCTGATCACGCGGCCGCCAGCCGGCACGGACGCCGCCCGTCACGTTCCCCCGCTGCGACGCGACGCGCCCATCGTGCGCATCCACCACGACACCTGCGCGGCTGAGCCATGACCCATCCCGACCCGCGGCCTCGCCCGAAACCCGACCCGCCGGCGGAGCCCAGGCATAAGCCACCCGGTTTTCAAGCAGGCTCGTAGCGGACGGGCCGGTTAATTGCCCTCGTCGCTGGAGTCCTGCAGCGTGACGCCGGCCACCGCGGGGTACTTGGCCAGGCAGACTTCCAGTATCGCCACGTCGGCGTCGGACGCGTTGGTGGTCTGGTAGGTCAGCTGCTGGGTCGCGTACGGAACGTTGAGGTCGGACGGCACCGGCTGCGGCACCACCGCCGGCGGCTTGGCGCAGGCCGCGCGGACGGCCAGCCATTGCGCGGGCGTCGTCCCTTCGCGGAAGGTCACCACGGCCTGCTGCTGCCCGAGTGCGGAGTCGAACTGCGCGCATCCGGCCACCGCGGTCAACGTGGCCAGCGCCAGCCCCGCCACGAGCAGCCGGCGGGCTCCGCCGCCGACTACATCCGGTAGTGCGCGCATGATGCCAGCCTACGGCCCGCCCGCGCCTAGTACGGTATCGGCAGGGGGGTCCCGAGCAGGAGGCGATGTGGCTGGGCGGATCGAGGACTACGCCATCGTCGGTGACATGCAGTCGAGCGCGCTGATTTCCAGGGACGGTTCGGTGGACTGGCTCTGCCTGCCGCGCTTTGACTCCGAAGCGTGCTTCGCCGCGCTGCTCGGCACGCAGGACCACGGCCACTGGCGGATCGCGCCCGAAGCCAGCGCCGAGACGCCTGCCGGCGCCGGCGCGGCCAGCCGGCGGTACGCCGGTGACACGCTGATCCTGGAGACGCGGTGGGAAACCGCGGACGGGGTCGTCCGCGTGACCGACTTCATGCCGCCGCGCGGGGACCGCGAACCGCCCGCGCTCATCCGCATCGTGTCGGGCGTGAGCGGGAGCGTCGAGATGGCCATGACGCTGACGCTGCGGTTCGGATACGGCTCGATCGTGCCCTGGGTCACCAGGAACGGAGCCGGGATCAGGGCCACCGCAGGCCCGGACGCGATCTGGCTCCGGACCCCGGTGAGCCTGACCGCGCGCGAGATGGCGCACGGCGCCACGTTCCGGGTCACCGCCGGTGAGGTCGTTCCCTTCGTGCTGACCTACATGCCCTCGCACCACGGCGAGGCGCCCCGCGCGGATGCCGTGCAGGCGCTGGAAGAGACCAGGACGTTCTGGGACGAGTGGGTGTCGCGCTGCACGTACCAGGGGACCTACCGTGATGCGGTGATCCGGTCGCTGATCACCCTGAAGGCGCTTACCTACCAGCCCACCGGCGGCATCGTCGCCGCAGCCACCACCTCGCTGCCCGAGGACATCGGCGGGGTGCGCAACTGGGACTACCGGTACTGCTGGCTGCGCGACGCCACCATCACCCTCGAGGCCCTGCTGCGCACCGGGTACACCGACGAGGCCAAGGCCTGGCGGCTGTGGCTGGGCCGGGCGATCGCCGGGGACCCCGAAGACATCCAGATCATGTACGGCGTGGCCGGTGAACGCCGGCTGGCCGAGTGGGAGGCGGACTGGCTGCCGGGATACGAGGGATCAACGCCGGTCCGGATCGGGAACGCGGCGGCGGGCCAGCTCCAGCTCGACGTGTACGGCGAGGTCATCGACGCGCTGCAGCTCAGCTGCAAGTCCGGGCTGCACGACGACCAGCACACCTGGTCGCTGCAGCGCTCGCTGCTGCGGTTCCTCGAACAGCACTGGGCGGAGCCTGACGAAGGGCTGTGGGAGGTGCGCGGGCCCCGGCGCCACTTCGTGCATTCCAAGGTGATGGCCTGGGTCGCCTTCGACCGCGCGGCGGACAAGGCGGATGACGCCGGTGAGGCGGACCTGGCCGCCAGGTGGCGGGCTACCAGCGACCAGATCAAGCAGGAGGTGTGCAGATGCGGCTATAACGCCGAGCGCGGAGCGTTCGTCCAGTACTACGGCGCCAACGAGCTCGACGCCTCGGCGCTGCTGATCTCCGATGTCGGCTTCCTGCCCGCCGACGACCCCCGGGTGGTATCAACGATGCGGGTGCTGCAGCGGGACCTGGTGCAGGACGGCTTCCTGCGCAGGTACGAGCTGCCGGCCGACGGCGCGTCGGCGGTCGATGGCCTCGCCGGATCGGAGGGCGCGTTCCTGGCCTGCAGTTTCTGGCTGGCCAACGCCCTGGAGCTGAGCGGCCACCGGGATGAGGCGATCGCGCTGTTCGAACGGCTACTCGCTGTGCGTAACGATGTCGGCCTGCTGAGTGAGGAGTATGATCCTCGTTACGGCAGGCTCGTCGGCAACATGCCGCAGGCGTTCAGCCATGTCCCGCTCGTGCAGACGGCCCTCAACCTGAGCAGCCACTCCGAGGAGCACCAGCGTGGAACCGGGATGCATCGTGACGAGCGGCGGAGCGTGCCGGGCTGACCGACAAGGACCGCCAGTGGTGAACGCGCTCCACCCGGCTAGGCGATGATGCCCGCCGTCCGTCACATCCTGGTCGTCAACTCCATCAGCGTGCAGCGGCCGCTGTTCGTGATCGGCGCGCCGCACTCGGGAGCGGACCTCATCGGCCGCGCGCTGAAGGCGTCCGCGGGCCTGCATGTCACGATCGGGCGGCCCAGTGTGCTGCGCGTCGTCTACGCCTTCGCCAGGCGCCCGTCCATCTACCAGGGCCGGACACAGGCCGCCGCCACGGTCATCAGGGACGCCCTCGCCCAGGGCTGGCAGGTCAGCCCGGCCAGCTGCCTCGAATGCACCCGGCAGTGCCGCGCCGCCGCCGGCCTGCCCGCCGACGCCATCGGCCCGTGCGTGGAGCTGCGAGAACTCGAGCGATTCGGGGATGCGAGCCCGGACCTCATCTACTGCGCGGAAGCGCTCACCGCCGCGTTCCCCGACGCGCGGATCGTGCAGGTCGTCAGGGACGGCCGCGACGCGGTGGCCGGGATGCTCGCCGATTCCGTGGTCATGTCCTGGTACAGGCCGAGCTTCGTCAACGTGGACACCGAGTTTCCCAACCCGTTCTTCGGCATCGAATCCGACGCTGACCGCGAGCTCTGGCCCAAGCTGACGCCCGCGGGCCGGTGTACGCTGCGCTGGCGCTGGTCCGTGCGCCTGGCCGCGAGGCTGCACCAGAGCCTGCCGGCCGACCAGCTCAAGACGATCCGGTACGAGGACCTGGTGAGCAAGCCAGAAGACGCCGTCGATGAGCTCTCCCGCTTCGCGGGGACCACGGTGCCGACGGCCGAGATCCGCAACGAGGCCCGCGCGAGCAAGCACCGCGCCCGCTCCCGCCCGTCTCCCGGGAGCCGGGACACGCTGACAGAGAAGCAGACCGCCGAGATAGAGAAGGTCGCCGGGACCGAACTCCGCCGCCTGGGCTACGGGTAACCGAGCCGGTCGGCCACCGATCACGGGAAGCCTGCGGGCGGGTCCTGGATGCTGGTCGCCACCGGGTGCCCGGAGCCGTAGCCGGCGATCTGCACGGTGACCTCGTCCCCGGCCCTGATGCCGCGTGCCGGCGATCAGCGCTGCCGTCACCACCCCGATGACGGCCGCGGCGATCACGACGGCGGCGACGGTCAGCGGGTGCGCGGCCCCGGCCCCGGACCACGGCGAGGGCTAAGGCGTAACGGGGCGCATGCCGCGCACGGTGACCGACAGGGCCAGGCGACCGAGCGGGGTCGAGCCGGGCGGCCGGCCGATCGTCGCGCTGCGGCGCGCGCTGAACAGCACGGCGTACAGGACGATGACCGCGAGCGACTCGGCCGGCTCGTCGGTGCGGATCTCCCCGCGGAACTGGCCCTGCGCCAGTACCGCCGTGGTCGCGGCCATCGGCGGCGCAACGTCCTCGCCGAGGAACTCGGTCAGGCGCCCCGGATGACCAAGGACGTACATGAGCAGCTTGCCGTGCAGCGCGGCCGACGGGGTGACCTGGAACGCGGCGCGGAACATCGCGCTGAACGCCTCGGCGAGAATCGACTCGGTGTCGGCCCCGTCGTCCAGACCGGACCGCACCGCGACGGCGTAGGCCCGGCAGACCTCGGCGGCCGCGTCGAGCAGCACGTCCTCCTTGGCCGGGAAGTAATGGAAGAACGTCCCCCAGCTCACGCCCGCGGCCGCCACGATGTCCTCGACGCGGGCCGCCTCGAGCCCGGCCCTGGAGTATTCGGCCATGGCCGCCTCGTACAGCCGGCGCCGGGTGGCGGCGGCGCGGCGCTGCCGTGGGACGGCGCGAGGTCCGGAATTCATTTCACCTCCGGCCTGATCACTGGTTAGGCTGAGTCCCGACACGATCTTAGTACCAATACTGATTCCAGTCAGTTTTGGAGTTAATCATGGTACGGGTACGGGGATTGATCAAGGACCGGGCGAGGGGGTGGGGGTTGGGCCCGGCGGCGCGGACCCTGGCGGCACGCGCGGCGCCGGATGCTCTCTCGCATCGGCTGGCCGCCTCGCCCCGGTGCCGGGTGCTCCGGCTGATGTGGGAGACGAGCCCGGCGCTGACCATCGTCATGGGCGGGTACGTGCTGGCCGACGGGTTCCTGCCCATCCTGGCGCTGGTTGCCCTCGGCTTGGCGGTGGGCCGCATACCCCAGGCGGTCGCGCACGGGCTCGGCTCCCCGAGCGGGCACAGCCTGCTGATCGGCCTCGCGATCGGCACCGCCGCGTACGCGCTGTCGCTACTGCGCAGCCCGGCCGAGGCTCTACTGTCGGCGCACTGCTCAGCGGTGATGTCCACCGGAATGCAGCGCCGCCTGGCCCGCGCCGTCTGCGCTCCCGCGGGCATCGAGCACCTGGAAGACTCCGCGATCCTCGACCAGCTCGCGTCGGCCAGCGGGGAACTGTCCACCTCCCGGCCCGCCGACGCGCCGATGGCGCTGGCCAGTGCCTTCGGCGACCGGCTCAGCGGGTTCATCGCCTGCGTGGTGCTCGCCTCGTTCCGCTGGTACATCGGGTTGCTCTTCCTCGTCGGCTGGTCCGTGCTCAGGCCGCCGTTGCGCCGGCGGCTGGCCGAGCGCGCCACACTGGTCCGGCGGGCGACGGCGGAGCTGCGGCACAGCTGGTACTACCTGGGCTGCTCCTACCGGCCCGAATTCGCGAAGGAAGTACGCGTCTTCGGGCTCGGCCGCTGGATCCTGGGCCGGTACCGCGACAAATTCCTCACCGGCATGGAGCCCTCGTGGCGGCAGATGCGCCACTTCAGGAACCGGGCCCTGCTGTCCGCGGTCGCGGTCGCGGCGATGTACACGGCCGGGGCAGGCATCCTGGCCCTCGCGGCCTGGCACCGCGACGTAGGCCTAGCCACGGTCGCGGTCATGCTGCCGATGCTCCCCACCACCATGCAGGTCGGCGGGGTAAGCGCCGCCGACGTGGGGCTCGAGCAGATGCTCGCGGCGGTGCCGGACCTTGACGACCTGATCCGCCGGCTCAGGCCAGGCCCGCAGGGAGCCGGCCCAAGCCCGGAGGAAGACGGCAGGGCCGGCGCGGCCGGGCTTCCTGGCGCGAGCATCCGGTTCGACTCGGTCACCTACCGCTATCCGGGTGGCAGCGGCGCCGTATGCCAGGGACTGGACCTCGAGCTGCCGGCCGGGCGGTCGCTCGCCCTGGTGGGAGCGAACGGCGCGGGCAAGACCACGCTGGTCACCCTGCTCGCCAGGCTGCGCGAGCCGTCCGCAGGGCGGATCACCGTGGACGGGATCGACCTGCGAGACCTCGACACCCGTTCCTGGCAGCGCCAGGTGGCCGTGGTCAACCAGGACTTCGGCCGCTACCCGCTGAGCGCGAGGGAGAACGTCGCCTTCTGCGACCTGACCGGTGAGGGCCTGAGCGACGATTTCGATGAGGCCGCGCTGGAGCGGGCCGCGGCCCAGGCGGGCGCGCTTGACTTCGTGGGTGCGCTGCCGCACGGGTGGGACACGATCTGCGCGCCCGGCTACCGCCGCGGCACTGACCTGTCCGGCGGGCAGTGGCAGCGGATCGCGCTGGCCCGCGCGCTCTACGCGGCGGCGAGGGGCGCCCGGGTCCTGATCCTCGACGAGCCGACCGCGCACCTCGACGTCCGGGCCGAGGCCTCCTTCTACACCAGGTTCCTCGAGCTGACCTCGGGCCTGACCACGATGGTCATCTCGCACCGGTTCGCCACCGTCCGGCGCGCCGACCAGATCGCGGTGCTCGACCAGGGGCGCATCACCGAGCTCGGCCGCCACGAGGACCTGGTCGCGGCGGGCGGCAGCTACGCCGAGATGTTCGCCATGCAGGCCGCCCGGTTCGCCGAGGCTGAGCCGGACACCCCGGAGGGCAGGTCACGTGGCTGAGCGCGAGCGGCGCCGACCGCTAGGCAGGCTGTCCCGCCGGCTGCGCCGGGCGGACATCCTGTTCGGCACGCCATTTCGGGCCGCTCCGCTGCTGGCCACCGAGTGCGTGCTGGCCGCGCTCGGCTGGTCGGTGCTCTCGCTGGCCTACCCGGTCGGCTTCCGCGCCATGGTGGACGGTGCGGCCGCGCACCACCCGGGCCGCATCGTGGCGGGCTTGATCATCACCGCCATCGCCTTCCCGGGTTGGTGGGTGCTGCGGCTGATTAGCGGCGCCCTCAACGCCAAGCTGACCGACCTGGGCAACCTGGGCCTGGGCGCGCGTATCGGCGGCCTGACCAGCGACGCGCCGTTCCTTGAGCACTACGAGCGGCCCGACTACCTGGCCGAGATCGAGACACTCAGGGAACGTCGCAGGAACCTCGCGGGCGCCCCGGCCCAGACCCTGGGCATGATGAGTTCCGCGATCACGTTCGTCGGCGTGGCCGTGCTGCTGGCCCTGGTCTGGCCGCCGCTGATCGTGGTGCCGCTGCTCGCGATCGCGCCCGCCCTGGCTGACCGGAAGGCGGCCTCGGTACAGAAGCGGTCCGATGACGACCTCGCCGACCGCAGGCGGCTGCTTGACCAGCTGTTCTCGCTGGCGTCCACTGCCGCGCCGGCCAGGGAACTGCGCACCTTCGGCGCCACCGACGGGCTGCTGGCCAGGCACGCCCGGCTGGGCGACGAGATCAATTCCGGCGCCCTGCGCGCGGCTCGCGTGGGGGCGCTGTGGGAAGCGTCGGGATGGATCTTGTACGCGGCGGGCTTCGGCGCCGCGATCGTGGCGCTCGTGCTGCGGGCCGCGCACGGCGCGGCGTCCCCCGGCGCCGTCGTCGAGGTGGTCAGCCTGCTGCGCCGCGCCCAGCGTCAGGTGTCCGGGGCCAGCTCGACCGCCGGCTCGTTCGCCATCGCGGCCACCACGGCGGACCGGTTGCTGTGGCTAGAGGATTACGTGGCGAGCCTGAAACGGGGAACGGGCGGCCCCGCGCCGGCCGAGCTGACCGACGGCATCCGCTTCGACCACGTGGGCTTCACGTATCCGGGCCAGGACACGCCGGTGCTCCACGACATCTGCCTGACGCTGCGCGCCGGCACGACCGTCGCCGTGGTGGGAGAGAACGGCGCGGGCAAGTCAACCCTGATCAAGCTCCTGACCGGCATGTACCACCCGACCTCCGGCCAGATCACGGTCGACGGGCGCGATCTGGCCGGGATCGATCCCGAGCGTTGGCGCGCGGCCACGACCGGCGCGTACCAGGACTTCGTCCGGTTCTCCATGTCCCTCGGCGACGGCGTGGGGGCGGGCGACCTGCCGCGTATCGACGACCGGGCCGCACTGCTCGGCGCGATCCGCCGGGCCGGCGCAGGCGACCTGGTCGAGGCGGGTAACAGATCGTCCGGGACACCAGGGGACGGGACGCCGGGCGCGGGCGCCCTGTACCTTGACACCCTGCTCGGCCCCTATATCGGCGGGCGGGCGCTGTCCGGAGGCCAGTGGCAGCGGCTGGCCCTGGCCCGCGGGCTGATGCGGGAGCGGCCGCTGCTCGTCGTGCTCGATGAGCCCACCGCCAGCCTGGACGCCCCGAGCGAGGCCGCGTTGTTCGCCAGCTACGCCGAAGCGGCGCTTGACTCCGCCGGAGGGACGATCACCGTCCTCGTCTCGCATCGCTTCGGTACCGTCCACATGGCCCACCAGATCATCGTCCTGGAGGACGGGCGCGTCGCTGAATCAGGCGATCACCAGGCCCTGATCGAGCGCGGCGGGGTCTACGCCGAGCTCTACGCCCTCCAGGCCGCCGGGTACCGCTAAGCAGGCCAGTTGGCGGGGGAGAGCCCGTCTAGCCTGAGCCGGCACACAAGGAGAAGCCCGGTCACTTGCTGGCCGGGCTCCTCCTTGCTCCCCTCCTACCTTCCCTCGCCCCTCCTGACCCTCCCCCCCGCCCCCTGCTGGCCCTCCGTCGGCCCCGCAGGGTCATCAGCCCTCGCTGCCGCCCTCGAACCGGCGGATCACCCGATCTCCCGCCATCAACCGCCGCGGCGCGCCCTCAAGGGACAGCCACGCCGCGCGCCCCAACGCATTGACGAGACCCTCCAGGGTGCGCGGGAAAGTCTCCACAGGGTCCTCTGTGGACTCACTAACAACAATATACGCATCTTCAACATAAGCATGCTAAGCCACATAGCTGTCATCCAGTAGAGCCAAGCCTCACCGGCGGTAGGTAGCATGGCGGGCCCGCCGTTCACTCTGAATGCGGCTAGCTAGCCCAGGAGACCAGGCAGAGCCTGACGCCCGCGTCGCCCGGGGACGTGACGAAGCGGGCGGTACCGCCGGTGGGCAGGTCCCGCCCGGGGTCCGGCACCGCCGCGAGCAGCGGGAGGGCGGCCCGGATGTTCGCCCCGTGGGCTACGACGAGAACCTGATCGTCGCCCGGCCCGGTCATCGCCGTGAATGCGGTGCGGAGCCGGGCGGCAAGGCCGGCGCAGTCCTCGCCGCCCGGGAACCGGGCGGCGTACTTGCCGTGGCGCCACGCCTCCAGCACGTTGTTGTACGTGTCCCAGGAGCGCTCGTCGTTACGTCCGTCTAGTGAGCCGACGTTGACTTCCCGGAGATTCTCGTCCGCAGTGGCATCCGCCGTTCCGAGGGCCTCGGCCAGGATCGCGGCCGTCTCGGCTGCCCGGCGCAGCGGTGAGCAGACGATCCGGTCCGGGGCCGGCCCGGCGGCAAGGCGCGCGGCGAGGTCCCTGGCCTGCTGGCGGCCTCGTTCGGTAAGCGGCTCGTCGTAGACCCGGAACGACAACGTCCTGGTCACGTTGGCGAGGTTCTCGCCGTGCCTGGCCCAGGTCACCATGGTCATCTCGCCGCACCTTCCCCTTCAGCGCAACCAGCCCAGCCCCGCCGTGAGCCGCCCCGATGCGATGGAGATCGGCGGCGCCTAGCCGAGCTGTACGCCCGCCAGGCCGTCGGATACCGCTGAGCACAGTCCGCGGCCCTACGCGCGGCCCGGCTCAGGCCGCCTGGCCGGCGAACTGGGTGTGGTACAGGTCCGCGTAAAGGCCGCCGGCGTCCAGGAGCTCGGCGTGGGTGCCGTGCTCGACGATCCGGCCGTCGTCGACGACCAGGATCTGGTCGGCTTCCCTGATCGTGGACAGCCGGTGCGCGATCACCAGCGACGTCCGGCCCGCGAGGGCCGTCTTCAGCGCCCGCTGCACGGCCACCTCGGACTCCGAATCCAGGTGGGCGGTCGCCTCGTCCAGCACGACGACGGTCGGGGCCTTCAGGAGCAGCCTGGCCAGCGCCACGCGCTGCTTCTCGCCTCCGGACAGCCGGTAGCCCCGGTCCCCCACTACGGTGTCCAGTCCGTCGGGCAGGCTGCCGATCAGGTCCCAGATCTGGGCGGCCTCGCACGCCTCGATGAGCTCGAGTTCGGTGGCGGAAGGCTTGGCGTACAAGAGGTTGGCCCGGATGGTGTCGTGGAACAGGTGCGCGTCCTGGGTGACCACGCCGACCACCTCGTGCAGCGAGTCGAGCGTGACGTCCCTGATGTTGTGCCCGCCGATCCGTACGGTCCCGTCGTTCGGGTCGTACAGCCGTGCGGCCAGCGCGGTGATCGTCGTCTTGCCCGCGCCCGAGGGACCGACCAGCGCGGTCAGCTGGCCGGACGGCGCGCGGAAGCTCACGTCGTGCAGGACCCCGGCGGCCGACCCCGCGCGCTCGGGCTGGGGAAGCGCGATCGACTCCAGCGACGCCAGCGACACCTCGGACGCCGTCGGGTACCGGAACGACACGTGGTCGAACTCGATGTCCGGGGCGACCTCGTCCGCTAGGTCCCCAGGGCCATCAGCGGGCACCTTGGCAGGCAGGACGACCGCGCCCGGCCGGTCGTCGACCAGCGGCTTCAGGTCGAGCACCTCGAATACCCGGTCGAAGCTGACCAGGGCGGTCATCACGCTGATCTGCACGTTGGACAGCGACGTGATCGGGCCGTAGACCCGGCTGAGCAGCGTGGTGAGGGCGACGAGCGTGCCGATCTGGAAGGCGCCCGAGACGACCAGGCTACCGCCGAGGCCGTAGACCAGGGCCGTCACCAGCGAGGTGAACAGGGTGAGCGTGATAAAGAACACCTGGCCGTACATCGACTGGACGATGCCGATGTCGCGGACCCGGGCGGCCCGGCCGGAGAACACCGTGGATTCGTCGCGCGGGCGGCCGAACAGCTTGACGAGCATCGCGCCCGCCACGTTGAAGCGCTCGGTCATGGTCGAGCCCATCTCGGCGTTGAGCATCATCGACTCGCGGGTGAGACGCTGCAGCCTGCGGCCGACCAGCCTGGCCGGCAGGATGAACAGCGGGATCATGAGCACGGCGATGAGGCTGACCAGCCAGGACAGGTAGAACAAGGTAATCAGGATGACGATCAGGCTCAGCACGTTGGAGATCACGCCGGACAGGGTGGAGGTGATGGCCTGCTGCGCGCCGACGACGTCCCCGTCGAGCCGGCTGACCAGCGATCCCGTCTGCGCCCGGGTGAAGAACGCGATCGGCTGCCGCTGCACGTGGTCGAACACCTGGGTGCGCAGGTCGTAGATCAGGCCCTCGCCGATCCGGGCGGAGAAGAAGCGGATCACGAAGCCGAGCCCCGCGTCGAAGATCGCGACCGCCGCGACCGCGAGCGCGATCAGGATGACGAGCCGGTCGTTGCGGGCCAGGATGCCGTGGTCGATGATCTCCCGCAGCAGCAGCGGGTTAACGACGGTAATCACCGCGTCGATCGCGGTGACGAAGAGGAACAGGATCAGGGTTATGCGGTAAGGCCGGGCGTAGCTAGCGATCCGGCGAACCGTGCCCGGCTTGAGCTTCTGCTTGGTGACGCTGGGGTCCATCCGGAAGCCCCGCATCATCGGCATGGGACCGCCGGCCCCGCGACCATACATGACCAAGGAAACCCCCCGTGGGTCGCAATTCGTTCCCGCGCCAGGCGAGAACGTTATCAGCTAGCAGCGAACTCCGAGGCGGCGGTCGGGCGGGGTCCCTGCGGCACGGAATGGTCAGGTTCCTGGCTTCCGTGCTCCGGGCCGGCACCGCCTGGGCGTGGTTTTTAGCGCTTTACCTTTGCCTTGCCATTGCGGGTGGCGCCACCACGCCCGCGCAACGTCACTCCGGTCTCCTTCAGGATCCGGTGGACGAAGCCGTAGGACCTTCCTGTCGAGGCCGCCAGTGAACGAATACTCTCCCCGGAGTCATACCTCCTGCCGAGGAGCGTGGCCAGCTTGCTGCGATCCACGCCGGTCACCCGCGTGCCTTTCTTGAGGGTCTCGGCCACATGTACCTCCTGTTAGCTGCAGTCACCAGTGAGTTACACATCCCCCTTCGCAATGATCATGCATGGCCGCTGGATTGACCACCCACATGGCGGCAAATGATTACGTATTTTTACGCGGGGACTAGGCGAGTGCGACGAGATCTGCGAAATCCTCGCTCCACGCGTCTTCCACGCCGTCCGGCAGCACGATAACGCGTTCTGGCGAAAGCGCTTCCACCGCACCTTCATCATGAGTCACAAGCACTATCGCGCCGCGGAAGCCTCTCAGTGCGCTGAGAACCTCTTCACGGCTGGCCGGATCGAGGTTGTTCGTCGGTTCGTCGAGAAGCAGCACGTTGGCACCGGATACGACCAGAAGGGCCAGGGCCAGCCGCGTCTTCTCGCCGCCGGAAAGCACGCCGGCAGGTTTTTCCACATCGTCCCCGCTGAACAGGAATGAGCCGAGAACGGTGCGCTGCTGTGATTCGGTAAGCTCTGGCGCGGCGGTCCGCATGTGCTCCAGGACAGTGCGTTCAGTTTGCAGCGTTTCATGCTCCTGGGCGTAATATCCGAGGCGCAGGCCGTGTCCTGGCGCGACTTCTCCCGTATCCGGGGTTTCCAGCCCGGCGAGGAGCCGGAGCAGAGTTGTCTTGCCCGCCCCGTTGAGCCCGAGCACGACCACCCGGCTGCCGCGGTCGACCGCCACGTCCACGCCGGAGAACACCTCGGTCGACCCGTACGACTTGGAGAGGGCAGTGGCGGCGAGCGGGGTCCGGCCGCAGGGCGCGGGAACCGGGAAGCGGAGCCTGGCCACCCGGTCCGCTCTCCGCTCCTGCTCGACCCCGGCCAGCATCCGCTCGGCCCGGCGCTGCATGTTCTGCGCCGCCCTGGCCTTGGTCGCCTTGGCCCGCATCTTGTCGGCCTGCGCCAGCAGGGCGCCGGCCTGCCGGCCGGCGTTCACCCGCTCCCGCCTGCGCCGGCGCTCGTCGGTCTCGCGCTGCTGCAGGTAAGCGCGCCAGCCCAGGTTGTAGGTGTCCAGGCAGGCCCGCTGCGCGTCCAGGTAGAAGACCTTGTTCACCACATCGGCCAGCAGGGCTACGTCGTGGCTGATCACGACCAGCCCGCCGCGGTACCCCTTGAGGTGATCACGGAGCCAGGCCACGGAATCGGCGTCGAGGTGGTTGGTCGGCTCGTCGAGCAGCATCGTGTCGGAACCGCCGAACAGGATCCGGGCCAGTTCTACTCGCCGCCGCTGGCCGCCCGACAGGGTGCCCAGCGGCTGGTGCAGCACCCGGTCCGGCAGGCCGAGACTGGCGGTGATCGAGGCGGCCTGTGCTTCGGCCGCGTAACCGCCGAGCACGGCGAGCCGTTCTTCCAGCCTGGCGTACGTGCGGATGGCGGCGGCCGCGGCTCCGGCATCGGCGTCGGCCATCCGCGCCTCCGCCGCGCGCAGGTCGGCCCTGAGCTGGTCGAGCCCGCGGGCCGAGAGCACACGGTCGATGGCCAGCACCTCAAGGTCCCCGGTGCGCGGGTCCTGGGGCAGGTACCCCACCGTGCCACTGCGGCGGACCGAGCCGGCGGCCGGCTGAGCCTCACCGGCCAGGACCTTGGCCAGCGTGGTCTTCCCGGCGCCGTTCCGGCCCACCAGGCCGATCCGGTCCCCCGCGGCGACCTGGAACGACGCGCTCTCAAGGAGCAGGCGCGCACCAGCCCGCAGTTCGATATCGGTTGCGACGATCATGATTAGCTGCTCCTGAAAGACGGACGGAAAACGGACAGACTTCTCCCCTGGAAGGTGTCCTCAGTCCGTGATCGGCAGCACGCACCTATTGTACGTGACCTGCTCCCCGCGGGCTATCGGGTTCCGGCTCGGTCAGGCGGACGCGGATGGCCAGGTAGGACGACGGTATGTCCCGCAGGACGGCCGGGTTCGGATCGGGCACGGTGAGGAAGCGGTTCGTCGCGCGGTCCAGGTAAGGCGCCAGCCGCGCATCGTCGCGCAACCCGGCGAGGGACCGCTTGTCCCCCCCGAGCACCACCGCGTCCAGGCCGCCGGCACCGTACGGGCCGAAGATCCCGGCCGCGGCGTCCGCGGCCGCCCGGAGCGCTGCCGCGGCCTGGTTCTCCCTGCGCCTGGCGAATCGGTGCTGGGACCAGCCGCCCGCCGCGCTCCGGCCGTGTACCAGCCTGCGGCCGACCTTCGAGCTTGCCAGGCGCGGCGGCGAGCCGGTGAAGACGCCGACCGCGTAGCCGCCCAGGCGGACCAGCAGGACGCCGACGGTGCGGTCCGCCATCGCGTGCGCCAGGATCGCCTCGGCGGCCGCCGCCGCATCGGGTCCGGCCGCGCCCTCCTCGCCGGCCGCCCGCGCATCGCACTTGGTCGCGGTCTGCCCGGCGGGTCCGCCTCGCAGTGGCGGGAACGGCACATGGCACTCGGCCGCGGACCCGTCCACGGCCGTGAAGGTCACGACGGCCCCGTCGTCACCGGGCGAGGGCCATCGAGTGGTGGTGTCTCCGTGACGCTGCGTGAACGACATGATCCAGGTCACTAGGCGTTCTGGCGGAACTTCCACCCAGCGGCCGCCGCCGGCGGCAGGATTCTTCATTACACACTGCCTTCATCCACTTACTATCCGTAGTATTGGTCCCCCCGCCTCATCCCCTATCCAACCCCCGTGCAGGACAGGACAGGTCAATGAACCCGACGACTCCTCTCGATCCCGGCTCCGCCTCCCAAGGCGGCACCATCATCCGGCCCAACGGCGTCACCTGGGGACAGCGGGGCGCGCCCGGGAACGCGCAGCCGGGCACCGGCCCGGGGAACTTCGCGGCTCCCGCCGCGATCGAGCACGCCCTGGCGGGCGCCGCCGAGGACCCCGCCCGGGTGACTGACCTGCTGGACGAGCTTAGCCGGGGCAGGCTCTGGCTCCCGCTTCCCGATGACGACCGGCCGGTGACCGACGGCTCGGCCGTAACGCTGCCGACCGTCACCTACCGGGGGGCCGAATTCGTCCCGGCGTTCACCTCCGCGCAAGAACTGGCGGCCTGGAACAAGGAGGGCGGCAGTTCCCTCGGGCGGCGGGTGCCCGCCTCGCGCCAGCCTGAGGAGGACGCTCAGCCGCAGCCAGGCCGGGGCCGGTCGGCGGCCACGCCGCACATCGTCGTCCCGGCGGCCGACCTGGCCCGGCTGCTGCCCGCCGGAGTGGGCATCGCGCTGAACCCGGGAACCCCGGCCAGCATCCCCATCTACCCGGACGGCGTCGGTTACCTGGCCGACAGCGATAACCGCCAGATCCGGATCGGCCAACCGATGGTCGACCTGGTCGCGCTGCTCACCGAGATGCGGGCCGCGCTCAGCTCCATTCCCGATGTCCGGGAAGCGTCCAGGGCGTGGCTGTCCGTCCCCGGGCGGGGCGAGGGCCTGGTCATCTCAGTGACGCTGCGCGACCCGGCGAGCGAGGCGGCGCAACTCGATGTCATCAGCGCGATCGAGTGGGCCGTCGACACGTCCCCCGAGCTGGAGTTCCCCATCGACGTCACGTTCCCGGGCGAAGGCGAGCCCGATGAACTGGACGAGTGGATGGCGGCTCACGCGGAGCCGTTCTACATCGGGTCCTTAGATATTGAAGCCGAGGGCGCGGAGCTGCTCGCGCCCGTCCTCGGTGATGCTCTCCGGGCCCCACGGCGGCATCCACACCCAGTTGATCCGGAAATCCGACACCACCCCGTCGAGCGCCTCGGCGGCCTGCTCCTCGATGACGTCGGTGAGCGGGCAGGCCGCGCTGGTCAGCGTCATGTCGATCGTAGCCACCCGGTCGGCGCTGACGTCGACGCCGTAGACCAGCCCGAGGTCGACCACGTTGATGCCGAGTTCCGGGTCGACGACGTCCCGCAGCGCCTCGAGCACGTCCTCCTGCTCGGCCGTAAGCTCGCCGGCCTCGACCTCGGCGTCCGGCGTCGTCGCGTTCTCTGTCATCGCCTTACCTCCATGGCTTGCGCGGTCGCGTCCTTCCATGCCATCCAGGCCAGCAGCGCGCACTTGACCCTGGCCGGGTACTTGGATACGCCCGAGAACGCCATCGCGTCCTCGAGTACGTCTTCGTCGGGCACGTCGGCGCCGCGCGACTTCATGAGCTCGAGGAACACCTGGCTGATCCGCATGGCCTCGCCGACCGGCCTGCCGATCACCAGATCGCTCATCACCGACGCGCTGGCCTGGCTGATCGAGCAGCCGAGCGCGTCGTAGGAGAGATCCTCCACCACCGGCTCGCCGCCGACGTCCTTCAGGGTGACGCGCAGGGTCACCTCGTCCCCGCAGACCGGGTTGACGTGGTGCACTTCTGCGTCGAACGGCTCCCGCAGCCCCTTGTGATGTGGGTTGCGGTAGTGATCCAGGATGATCTCCTGGTACATCGACTCCAGCTGCATCACGTCACCTCCTAACGCGGAAAGCTCGTGCGGTCATCCCAGCTAGCGTTCCACGCCGAAGAAGCGCTGGGCGTAGCGGATGCCCTCGGCTAGTGCGTCTACCTCGGCGTGCGTGTTGTAGACGTAGAACGTGGCCCGGGTGCTGGCCGGCACGCCCAGGGCGCGGTGGAGCGGCCAGGCGCAGTGGTGCCCGGTGCGGACCGCGATGCCCAGTTCGTCGAGCACCTGCCCGACGTCGTGCGGGTGGACGCCCTGAACCTCGAACGCGACGGCGCCGCCGCGGTCCTTGGTGGTGTCGGGCCCGAGGATGCGCACGCCGTTGATCTCGCGCAGGGTGTCGAGCGCGTGCGCGGTCAGCGACTCCTCGTGCGCCGCCACGTTGCCCATGCCCAGGCCGGTGAGGTAATCGACGGCCGCGGCCAGGCCTGCCGCCTCGGCGACGGCGGGGACTCCGGGCTCGAACCGCTGCGGGGGCGGCAGGAACGTGCTGCCCTCCATCCGCACCACCTCGATCATCGACCCGCCCGTCAGGAACGGCGGCATCGCCTCGAGCAGCTCAGCGCGGCCGGCCAGGACGCCGATCCCGTAGGGCCCGAGCATCTTGTGCGAGGAAAAGGCGAGGAAGTCGACGCCGAGCGCGGCCACGTCGACCGGCTGGTGCGGCACCGACTGGGCCGCATCGGCCAGCACAAGCGCGCCCTTCTCGTGCGCCGCCCTGGCGATCTCCGCCACCGGCGGGATCGTCCCCGTGACGTTCGACTGGTGCGTCACCGCGACAAGCTTGGTCCGGCCGGTGATCATGTCGTCCAGGCGGTCCAGGTCGAGCCGGCCGTCCGCGGTGACGCTCAGCCAGCGCAGCGTGCCGCCGGTCCGCTCGCACAGCTGCTGCCAGGGGACCAGGTTGGCGTGATGCTCCATCTCGGTGATCAGGATCTCGTCGCCCGGAAGCACGCGGAACCGCTCGGACCCCTGGGCACCGGTCGCCGTCGCGTTGCTCATCGCGTAGGCGACCAGGTTGATGGCCTCGGTGGCGTTCTTGGTGAACACGACCTCGCCGGGCTGGGCCCCGATGAACGCGGCGACCTTGTCCCTGGCGCCCTCGTACGCGTCCGTGGCCTCCTCGCCGAGCAGGTGGGTGCCGCGGTGCGCGGCGCCGTTGTGCAGCTCGTAGAACGACCGCTCGGCGTCGAGCACCTGGACGGGCTTCTGCGAGGTGGCCCCGGAGTCCAGGTACACCAGCTCGTTGCCGTTGCGCACCGTCCTGGCCAGCGCGGGGAAGTCAGCCCGGATCGCCTCGACGTTCAGGTGCGCCGTCTCGGCGGTCACGCGGGGACCTCGGCGAAGCGCTCGTACCCCTCGGCCTCCAGCAGGTCGGCCAGTTCAGGGCCGCCTTCGTCGACGATCCGCCCGCCCACGAACACGTGCACGAAGTCCGGCCGGACGTAGCGCAGGATCCGGGTGTAGTGGGTGATCAGCAGGACCCCGTGGCCCGGCTGCTCGCGGAAGCGGTTGATGCCCTCCGACACGACCTTGAGCGCGTCGACGTCCAGGCCCGAGTCCGTCTCGTCCAGGATCGCGATCTCGGGGTTGAGCAGCTCGAGCTGCAGGATCTCGTGCCGCTTCTTCTCCCCGCCGGAGAACCCCTCGTTCAGGTTGCGCTCGGCGAAGGCGGGGTCGATGGACAGCGCCGCCATGGCGGCGCGCAGCTCCTTGACGAAGTTGCGCAGCTTGGGCGCCTCGCCCCGGACCGCGGTGACCGCGGTGCGCAGGAAGTTCGAGACCGAGACGCCCGGCACCTCGACCGGGTACTGCATGGCCAGGAACAGGCCGGCCCTGGCGCGCGCGTCCACGCTCATGCCCAGGACATCCTCGCCGTCCAGCCGCACGCTGCCCTGGGTGACCTTGTACTTGGGATGCCCGGCGATCGCGTAGGCCAGGGTGGACTTGCCGGAGCCGTTGGGGCCCATGAGGGCGTGCGTTTCGCCCTCGCGCACGGTCAGGTCGACACCGCGCAGGATCTCCCGCTGTACGCCGGGGCTCTCCTCCACGCTGACGTGCAGGTCGCGGATCTCGAGGGTGGCCACTATGACTCCTTGGTCACGGCGACGTAGACGTCGTCGCCTTCGATCTTGACGGGATAGACGGGGACGGGCTCGGTGGCGGGCAGCCCGGTGGGCTCACCGGTGCGCAGGTCGAAGCACGACCCGTGCAGCCAGCACTCGACGGTGTGGTCGTAGATCTCGCCCTCGGACAGCGGAACCTCGGCGTGCGAGCACACGTCCCGTATCGCGTAGACCTCGCCCTCGGCACGAGCTATGGCCACCGGCTCCCCCGCCACCTCGACGCCGATCACGCCCTCGACGGGCAGATCGGACAGGGCGCAGGCCCGCAGAAAGACACGGGTCTCGGTCATAGTGACTTCTCCAGCTCGCCCTCGATCGCCGAAGCGATCCGCTCGCGCAGCTCGGGCACCTCGATGGTGTCGATGAGCTGGCCGAAGAACCCGCGGATGACGAGCCGGCGGGCCTCGGTGTACGGGATGCCGCGGGCCATCAGGTAGAACAGGTGGTGGTCCTCGAGCCTGCCGCTGGCGCTGGCGTGCCCGGCCCCGATGATCTCGCCGGTGAGGATCTCCAGGTTCGGCACCGAGTCGACCCGGGTGCCGTCGGTCAGCACCAGGTTCCTGTTGTACTCGTAGGTGTCCGTGCCGGTGGCCGCGGGCCTGATCAGCACGTCGCCGATCCACACCGCGTGCGCGTCCTCGCCCTGCAGGGCGCCCTTGTACGTGACGCGGCTGCGGCAGTTCGGCTGGTCGTGGTCGACGAACAGCCGGTGCTCGAGGTGCTGGCCCGCGTCGGCGAAGTACAGCCCGGTCAGCTCGGCGTCGCCGCCTGGCCCGTCGTAGCGCACCGAGGGGGCGAGCCGGACCACCGATCCGCCCAGCGTGACCGCGGCGTGCCTGAGCCTGGCGTCCCGGCCGATGGTGGCGTAGTGGTGCGACAGGTGCACGGTGTCGTCGGCCCAGTCATACAGGCTGACCAGCGACAGCGACGCGCCGTCGCCGACCGCCAGCTCCACGTTGTCCGCGTAGGTGGCGCTGCCGCGGTAGTCGAGCACGACCACGGACCGGGAGTACGGCTCGGCCTGCACGAGCAGGTGGCCGTACCCGGCGCCGTCGGCGCCGTGCCCCGTCACGGTGACCACCGTGGGCCGCGAGGCGTCAGCCTGCGCCGGGACCGTGATCACGGCCGCCTCGGCAAATGACGCGTAGGCCCTGGCGCTCACCCGGTCGGACGGGGTGAAGGTCGTGCCGGCGTGAGCCACTGATCGTTCGGCCATAAAGGCCTTTACTTCCGGGGCCGGGTCTACCTGCACTTCCACCGGGACCCGCGCGGCCGGAAGCGGGGCGGCGGCGTGCAGCCCGCGCAGGCGGCGCAGCGGGGTGAACCGCCACTCCTCCTCGCGGCCGGTGGGCACGCCGAAGTCCGCTGGGTCGTAGGAGCTGCGTTCGTGCAGCCTGGTAACGGGAGCCGATTCGATGGCCCCCTGAAGTCCAGCCGACATCAGCCGACCGCCCCCTCCATCTGCAGCTCGATCAGCCGGTTCAGTTCGAGCGCGTACTCCATGGGGAGCTCGCGGGCGATCGGCTCGACGAACCCGCGGACGATCGTGGCCATCGCCTCGTCCTCGGTCATGCCGCGGCTCATCAGGTAGAACAGCTGCTCTTCTGAGATCTTGGACACGGTGGCCTCGTGGCCCATCTCCACGTCGTCCTCGCGGACGTCCACGTACGGGTAGGTGTCGCTGCGGCTGACCGTGTCCACCAGCAGCGCGTCGCACTTGACCGTGGACTTGGAGTGCGCGGCGCCCTCCTGCACGTTGACCAGGCCGCGGTAGGAAGTCCGGCCGCCGGCCCTGGCCACCGACTTGGAGATGATCGTCGAGGAGGTGTTCGGCGCGCAGTGAACCATCTTGGCGCCCGCGTCCTGGTGCTGGCCCTCGCCCGCGAACGCGACCGAGAGCGTCTCGCCCCGCGCGTGCTCGCCCATCAGGTAGACCGCCGGGTACTTCATCGTCACCTTGGAGCCGATGTTGCCGTCGATCCACTCCATCGTCGCGCCCTGCTGGGCGATAGCGCGCTTGGTCACCAGGTTGTAGACGTTATTGCTCCAGTTCTGGATCGTCGTGTAGCGGCAGCGCGCGTCCTTCTTGACGATGATCTCGACCACCGCGGAGTGCAGCGAGTCGGACTTGTAAATCGGTGCGGTGCACCCTTCGACGTAATGGACGTAAGCGCCCTCGTCGACGATGATCAGGGTGCGCTCGAACTGGCCCATGTTCTCGGTGTTGATCCGGAAATAGGCCTGCAGCGGGATTTCCACCTTTACGTTCTTAGGCACGTAGATGAAACTCCCGCCCGACCAGACCGCGGTATTGAGCGCGGCGAACTTGTTGTCGCCCGGCGGGATGACCGTGCCGAAATACTCGCGGAACAGGTCCGGCTGCTCCTTGAGCGCGGTGTCCGTGTCGAGGAAAATGACGCCCTTTTGCTCGAGGTCCTCGCGGATCTTGTGGTAGACGACCTCGGACTCATACTGGGCCGCTACTCCGGCGATTAGCCGCTGCTTTTCCGCCTCGGGGATGCCGAGCCTGTCGTAGGTGCTCTTGATATCCGCGGGGAGCTCGTCCCAGCTCGCGGCCTGCTTCTCGGTGGAGCGGACGAAGTACTTGATGTTGTCGAAGTCGATATCGGACAGGTCGGCGCCCCAGGTGGGCAGCGGCTTGCGGCCGTAGTACTTCAGGCCCTTGAGCCGTATGTCGAGCATCCACTCCGGCTCGTTCTTCCGCGCCGAGATGTCGCGGACCACCTCTTCGGACAGGCCGCGGCGCGCGGCCGCGCCGGCCACGTCCGAGTCGGCCCAGCCGAACTTGTACGTGCCCAGCCCTTCGAGCTGTTCTTGCGTGGTGGTCATGTCAAGAGCCCTCCGGACTCTGCGGTGATATCGGAAGCGGCCCGGCCTTCCCCGGCCGGCCCGGAATTTCCCTGTCGTACAACTACCGAGGCCGTGCTGGCCTTCCCCGCGCCAGCCTTCCCAGCCGGCTGGCCCGTGACGTGCGTGGTGCAGATGCCGTCGCCGTGCGCGATCGTGGCCAGGCGCTGCACGGGGGTGCCGAGCAGCCTGCCGAACGCTTCGGTCTCCGCCTCGCACAGCTGCGGGAACTCGGCCGCCACGTGCGCCACCGGGCAGTGGTGCTGGCAGAGCTGCTCACCGGACAGCCCGCCGGCGCCGATCGCGGGCGCCGGGCCGGCCGACGCGGCGTAGCCGTCGGCGGTCAGCGCACCGGCCAGGGCCTGCACCCGGTCTGCGAGCTCCGGCTGGGCGACCACCGGGGTGTACCTGCGCTCCAGGTCGGCGAGCTGCCTGCGGGCGAACTCGGCGACCGCCTCAGGCCCGGCCGTCTCGGCCAGGAAGCGCAGCGCGCTGGTCGCCAGGTCGTCGTAGGCGTGCTCGAAGGCGCTCCGCCCGGCGTCGGTAATGACGAAGACCTTGGCTGGCCTGCCGCGTCCGCGGTTGCCGTAGGTCCTGGCGGTCCTGGTCTCGATCAGGCCTTCGGCGATCAGGTTGTCGAGATGGCGCCGGATGGCCGCCGGGGTGAGCCCGAGCCGGCCGCCCAGCGTGGCGGCGGTCGACGGCCCGAGTTCGAGGATCAGCCGCGCGACCTGAGCCCGGGTCGGGCCCTCAGCTGACCGCACGTTTTTCACAACACCATTATGCCGTAAATACCTCTGCCAGCGCAAACTTTTCACAACGTCGACGTGACGTAAATCACGCGCCGTCCGGAGGCCCGAGGCCCAGCACGCGCTCGGCGTTGCCCCCGGCGATCTTGCCCAGGTCGCCGGGGCTGAGCGGAAGCGTATCGAGCAGGGCGCGGCCCGCCGCGTTGGACCCGAACGGGTAGTCGACGCTGAACAGCACCCGGTCCACGCCGAGCACACCGATGGTGCACATCACGGGCGGGATGCTGAACAGCCCGCTGGTCGTCACCCAGATGTTGCGCAGGAAGTACGCCGAAGGCGCGAGCGCCAGGCTGTCCAGGCGCAGCAGCGCGTCGATGCGGGCCAGCATGAACGGCAGCATCTCGCCGCAGTGGCCGATGATCATCCTGAGCGACGGATGGCGGTCGAAGACCCCGGTGGCGACCATCCGCAGCACGTGCAGGCCCGCTTCGGCGTGCCAGCCCCAGGCACCGGTGGCCAGCCGGGCGGCCACGGCCGGCGGCAGCCCGCCGTAGAGCACCTCGCGCAGGGCCGCAGAGGGCGGCGCAGGATGCAGGTACAGCGGCAGGCCGAGCCGCTCGAATCGGTCGAGCAGCGGCTCGAACCTGGCGTCGTCGAGGAACGCGCCGTTAGAGCCGAGGGTGCTGTTGACCAGGCCGCCGACGAAGCCGAGTTCACCGGTGGCCCGCTGCAGTTCGTCGGCCGCCGCGTGCGGGTCCGCCGTGGGCAGCGTCGCGAAGCCGGCGAACCGGCCGGGGTTCGCCCGCACTGCCGCGGCGAGCAGGTCGTTGGCCTCACGGGCGCGAGCCAGGCCCTCTGCGCCCTCCAGCCCCTGCGCGGCCGGGGCGACGTGCGAGATGACCTGCAGGTCGATGCCGTTGGCGTCCATGTCGGCCAGCCGCCCCGACGCAAGGTCCCGGAGCCGGTCGTCGATCTGCTGGCCCCAGGCGGCCATCGGGCCGGTGCCGGGCGCCGCCGCGAGGCCGGCCGTCCAGAAGTGCTCTTCCAGTGCGATCGTCCGCATCGGGATATTCTCGCGCACCCGCCCGGGGGCTACTCGCGCTGTACCAGCCGAACTGCCCGTTAGGCGACGACGCCCACGGTGATCCCGTCCACGCCGCTGGGGTGGGCGGCCGGGCCCCTGACCACCGCGCCGGCGCGGGCCGCGATGCGCAGCGGCTCGGCGATCCGCGCCAGCAGCGCTTCGGCCTGCGCGTCGCGTGCCTGCAGGATCAGCTGGCTGAGCCGGGCCGAGTTGCCCAGGTGCAGCCCGCTGCGCAGCGCGCGCGTCGCGTCCAGGATGACCGCCAGCTGATCGACGGCCACGCGTTCGGCGGGCGCCGCCCACGCCGGATCGGCGGCCGGCCACCGGGTCAGGTGCAGCGACACCACGTTCTCGTGATCGCGGTAGAACCGCTGGTACATGTGCTCGGTCACGAACGGCGCGAACGGCGCGAACAGCCCGAGCAGCACGCGGTAGGACTCCCACAGCGTCCACCGGGCGCTATCCCGGCTCTCCCGGTTCGGATATTCCAGATCCGTACCATCCGGAAGGGCGCCATCGCCGACCCGGTCCTTGATCATCTCGATGTACCGGTCGCAGTAGATCGACCAGAACATCCTCGAGGCGGCCTGGTGCGCCTGGTGGTAGTCGTGCCCCTCGAACGCCACCGTCGCCTCGACGACCGTCTCGGCCAGGTGAGACAGCACCCACCGGTCGACGATGTCCCGCTCCCCCGGCGGCACGAAGTCGGTCCTCGAAGGGCTGAACTCGCCGCGGTTCAGGGTCAGGAACCGGCCCACGTTCCACAGCTTGACCGCGAACTTGCGGCCCGTCCTGATGTCCTTCTCGTTGTACTTCAGGTCGGTGCCGATCCGCCCCCTGGTCGCCCACAGGCGCAGCGCGTCCGCGCCGTACTTGCCCATCACGTCGTCCGGCACGTACCGGTTGTAGCCGTCCGGCCCCGTCGACCGGTCCAGGTCGCGCTTGGACAGCTTCTTGCCCTGCTCGCTCAGCCCCCAGCCGGAGATCAGCGCCGTCCGCCACGGCAGCCGGCCGAACAGCAGCTCCGACTGCACCACCGAGTAGAACAGCCAGGTCCTGATGATCTCGAACGCCTGGACGCGCATCGACATCGGCGCCAGCGCGGGGTCGGTGCCGCCGAGCGCCCAGCCGTCGTTGATCTGCGGGGTCAGGGACGAGGTCATCCACGTGTCCATCACGTCCGGGTCCCCGGTGAACTCGGCCGACCCGCACGACGGGCAGGCCGTCACCGGCGGTGCGTCGGTGAGCGGGTCGACCGGCAGGTCCTGCGGGCGGGCCAGGACGGGGGCGTCGCACGAGGAGCAGAACCACACGGGGAACGGCACCCCGTAGCGCCGCTGCCTGGTGATGTTCCAGTCCCACTTGAGCCCGTCGATCCAGTCCTCAAGCCGGCGCCGCATGAACGGCGGGATCCACTCGAGCTCGGCCGCGCGGGCCCGGAACCTGTCCGCGTTCTCCCGCACCGCGACGAACCACTGCGGCCTGATCTGGAACTCGACCGGGATCTGGCAGCGTTCGTGCACACCGACCACCTGCCGCACCGGCACGCTGCCGGCCAGCCGCCCGGCCCCCTCCAGCGCCTTCACGATGGCCGAACGCCCCTGGCTCAGCGTCAGCCCGGCGAACTCCCCCGCAAGCTCGCCCAGGCGCCCGTCCGGCTCCACCACCAGGCGCAGCGCCAGGTGGTCGCGCCGCCACCTCAGCACGTCCTCGCTGTCACCGAACGTGCACACCATCATCAGGCCGGTCCCGTACTCCGGATCCACGTCCTCGTCGGCCAGCACCGGCACCTCGTAATCGAACAGCGGCACCAGGGCGCGGGCGTCGGCCCGCAGGCCCGCGTACCGGGAATCGGCGGGATGGTGGTACAGGGCCACGCACGCCGGCAGCAGCTCGGGCCTGGTCGTCGCGATGACAAGCCCCTCGCCGAACCTGATCGTGTACAGCCTGCTCGTCCGCTCCAGGTCCTCCACGTCCGCCTGGGCCAGCGAGGTGCGGTCCTCCGGGCACCACAGGATGGGTTCGGCCGCGCGGCGCACGTAGCCGGTCTCGTGCAGCCTGACAAAGCTGGCCTGCGCGGTCCGCTGGCAGCGGGCGTCGATGGTCGAGTAGCGCAGCGACCAGTCAAGCGACAGGCCGAGCCGTCGCCACAGGTCCTCGTACCGCGCGGCGGTGCGCTGCGTCTCGGCCAGGCACAGCGCCACGAACTCCGCTCGCGGCAGGTCCACCGCGCGTACGCCGTAGGCCTGCTCCACGTACCGTTCGGTAGGCAGGCCGTTGTCATCGAACCCGATCGGGTAGAACACCCGCTCGCCCCGCATCCGGCGGTAGCGGACGATGAAGTCGGGCTGCGAGTAGCTCATCGCGTGCCCCACGTGCAGGTGCGCCGCCGAGACGTACGGCGGCGGCGTGTCCACGCTGAAGGTCGGCCGGGCCGCGGCGGGCTCGTCCGGGCCACCGGGGTCGTACCGGTAGATGTCGTACGACTCCCACAGCGCGCGGGCCGCCGCCTCGACGGCGCGGTGGTCGTAATCCCCGGGTTCCATAGCTAGGGAAGGTATCCGGCCGCGCACCTGCTGCTAAATTCTTTTGCCCGAACGAACAGCGGTTCCCCTCCTTCGGACCGCTTTCCTGCCCGGTGGCGGCCGGATGCGCGTTAGCTTTCTGAGCCGTGAATTCTTGGTGGTACCGTCGTGCCGCGCCGATCGGAAGCTAGCTGGTGGGGAAGAAACCTGGTACGAACAAACCAGACCACTAGGAACCGGCCCGCCGAACCAGCCCCGAGGAAAGCACGAGAAAGACAAGCACCGCCATGCCAGCGCCGCGACCCGAGATCGTGGACCTGCTCGAGGTGGCCATCCCGCCCGGCGGCAAGGTGATCACGGTCAGCGACCTCCACCTGCCCCCGGTCCGCACGGACGTGTCCGGGCGGTCCTGCGAGATGCTGGTGAGAGTGCTTGCCTCGGGGGGACGACCCCCCCAGACCCCCCCGATCCTGGGGGGGCTCTCGGCCCCCCCAGACCCCCCTGACCCCCTGACCGTCGTACTCGGCGGGGACGTGGTCGAGCTGCTCGGCTTCCCGGGGTCGACCGTCAACGACATCCTGCGCCCGCACGAGGACCTGTGCGCGGCGCTGCTCGACGTGACCGCGCGCGGCGGGCAGGTCATCTACACCATCGGCAACCACGACGGCGACCTGGCCTGGGACGTCAAAGGCGCCGACGCGGTACGGGAGATGACGGGGGCCCGGCTGTGCCTGGCCGCGGACCTGATCCTGGCCGACGGCCGGAAGGTCCGGGTCGAGCACGGTCACCAGCTCGACCCGTACAACTGCTTCTGCGACGTACGCAACCCGCTGGACACCCCGTTCGGTCATCACATCGTGCGGGAGGTCATCCCGCGGCTAGAGTTTCTCGGCCGCGGCTGGGTCGACGGCGCGCACGAGATGTCGGACCCTACCGACTTCCCCTCGTTCGTCGGATCCCGGATGGTGTACCGCAAGCTGGGCCGGCACCTGTGGTGGGTGATCGCGATCCCGCTCCTGATCCTGATCCTGATCCGGATACCGGAGTTCGCCGAGTTCCGGATGCGGTACCCGGACACCAACATGTGGCTGCGCAAGGCCGAGATCCTCGGCTACGGCGCTATCGCCGATCTGGTCGTGATCGCGGCCCTGGTCGCCATCCTGGCCCGGCGTGCCTGGGTGTCGATCAGCGCGCTGGCGCTCGACAAGCGGGGCTACGGGCAGAACCAGGCCGCTCGCCAGCGCGCCGCCGACCTCGTCGCCGACGGGTACCACGGCTTCATCTCCGGGCACACCCATCACCCGGAACTGGCCGCCTCGGGACGAGGCTTCTACGCCAACTCAGGGTCGTGCACCTCGGTCGTGGAGGGTATCGGCGGTAGGTTCGGCCTGCCTCCGGCCTACGTGCGCAACCAGCAGATCTGCTGGGTGGAAGTCGACGAGGGACAGGTCGAGCTGATCTCGGCCCGGGTCCAGCTGCCGGGCGCGACCAGGATGGAGCGCTTCGTGGCCCACGGCCGGAACCCGCACTCCAGCGTCCCGGCCCGGGTGGCCTCCTGGCCGGCCGGGCCGGACTGGCCGCCCGCGGACAAGAAGGCCAGCCATGTTAGGAAGGCGGCGTCCGGCGGACCCTCGGAGCCGCGCGCCCCGCAGGTCCCGCCCGCGTCGTAAATAACGTAGCGGTTCTTTCCGTTAGCAAGCGGCAACCATCGACCGTGCCCTGACACCGGTAGGGCCAGCGGGTTGCGGGGCTCGCCGGTGCTGGCCGGGCCGAGAGCTCAGCTGCGCTCGGCCGCCCGGGCTTCCTCGACGGTGAGTTCCGCCGCGGGGTCGGCTTCCAGGCGCTCGTCGGGAATCGGTTCGCCGCTGCGGATCGAGCGGCCGTACGTTCCGTCGTCCAGCCGGTGCAGCGCGCGGTCGATGGCGTCTAGCCGGTCGCGCATGCTCTCGGCGATGGCATCGTCCTGGCCCTCCTCGGTGAGCGCGAGAGCGGCGTCCTCTTGGTCCTCCGACTCGCTCGCCACCTCGGCCTCGCGGTCGTCGCGGCCCGCGGCCTCGGCCCCCTTGAGCAGGCTCTGCACCTCGTCGCGCTCGGCGAGCAGCAGGGCGCGTGCCCGGTCGTGGTCCATGCGGTAGTCCTCCGTATCGCTTACATCGCCCCGGGCGCGTGCGCGTCCATGTTGTGGTGCTCGTGCTCGTGGCCGTCTGGCGAGCCGCCCATCATGCGCAGCATAGCGACCCCGCCGGTGCGGACGAACCGCACGACCAGCGCGGCGGCCAGGGCCAGGAAGACGATGTTCAGCCAGGTGGTGTAGTCCCACGACACGCCCTGGTCGGGGATCTTGGCGTGCGCCGGGCTGGGGATCAGCCCGAGGCCGCCGAAGACCAGTTCCACGGCGTACCCGGCGGCGGCCATCGCGGCGTAGAAGGTGCCGAGCATGAAGCACGCCATCCGGGCCCCGTAGTACTTCCGGTAGATGTTCAGGATCGGGGCGATGATCAGGTCGGCGAAGATGAAGGCCACGACCCCGCCGAAGCTGATGCCGCCCTTCCACAGCACGACCGCCAGCGGCACGTTCCCGACGGAGCACACGAACGAGATGATGGCGACAAGGGGGCCGATGAGCGGGCCCCACACCTTCGCCGCGAGCGGATGGCCCGCGACGAAGAAGGCGCGCCAGAAGCGGTCCGGTACCCAGGCGGCGATCGCGCCGGCGGCGAGCAGGCCGATGATCAGGTCCCTGACGATCGCGGCCCACTCCATCACGAACACGTGCGCCACGGCGGTGAAGCCGTCACGCGAGAAGAGCCGGCTCGCGAACGACCCGGGCCGGGCGATGGACATGTCCATCGCCGCGTGGCCCTCCATCGAGCCGGCTATCCCCCGGTCGGCCTGCGCCCGCGCCTCGCGCAGCAGCCGGTCCCTCAGCAGCAGCCGGAACAGGACCGCGATCAGCACGATCATCACCGGGCCGCCGGTGAACTCGGCCAGGGTGAACTGCCAGCCCATCAGCAGCGCCAGGATGACCCCGAGCTCGATCACCAGGTTGGTGGAGGCGATCTCGAACGCCATCGCCGCGGTGAAGTTGGCTCCCTTACGGAACAACGCTCGCGCCAGCGCCACGGCAGCGTAGGAGCAGGACGACGACGCGGCCCCGAGGCCGGCCGCCACCGCGAGCGTCCGCGGCCGGTCATCCCCCAGGAGCCGGACGACGGTGGACCTCCTGACCAGCGCCTGTATCACCGCCGACAGCCCGAACCCGAGGATCAGCGCCCAGGTGATCTCCCAGGCCATCGATCCGGTGATGGTCAGCGCGTGCGCGATGGCGCCGATCCCGGCCACCTCCTCAGCTCATGGCCACCAACCCGCCCCACAATACCCCCTGGAGGTATTGCGGGGTCGCCCCCGGCAGGCGGACTTCATGATCACGAAGGAATTTGCACTCCAGGCGGTACCAGATCCTTCGTGATCACCGGATGCGTGGCGGGCGGGACGTCGCGCGGGCGGGGGTTGGCCACCGTAGACTCGCGTGCGTGAGCACGGTCCCGGTGGTCCCGGCCGTCGAGGTCGGCGGGCTGGTCAAGAGGTACGGCCAGACGGCTGCCGTCGACGGGCTTTCGCTGACGGCGGCCCGCGGCGCGGTGACCGGCATCCTCGGGCCGAACGGCGCGGGCAAGACCACCACGATCGAGATCTGCGAGGGTTACCGGCGCCCCGACCAGGGCACGGTGCGCATCCTCGGGCTGGACCCGGTGCGGGACGCCCGCGCCCTGCGGCCCCGCGTCGGGGTGATGCTCCAGTCGGGCGGCTTCCCACCCGCGGTCCCCGCGGCGGACTACCTGAAGCTCCTGAGCAGCTTTCACGCCCATCCGGTCGACCCGGCCGCGCTGCTTGACCTGGTCGGGCTCAGTGCGGTGGCGCGCATCCCGTACAAGCGGCTGTCCGGCGGGCAGCAGCAGCGGCTGTCCCTGGCCGCGGCCGTCATCGGCCGCCCGGAACTGGTCTTCCTCGACGAGCCGACGGCGGGCATGGACCCGCAGGCCCGGCACGCCACCTGGGAGCTGATCGCGCGGCTGCGCTCCGAGGGCGCGAGCGTCATCCTCACCACGCACTTCATGGAGGAAGCCGAGCGGCTGTGCGATCACGTCGCCATCATCGATCACGGGCAGCTGGTGGCGGCCGGCACGCCGGGCGAGCTGACCGGCACGGTGGGCCAGCTCAGGTTCCGCGCCGAGGCGGGCCTGGACGTCGACAGCCTGCTCACCGTGCTCCCGCCGGCCAGCGCGGTCAAGGAGTCGCCGGCCGGTCATTACGTCGTCGAAGCCCACGGGGCGGTGGACCCGCTCCTGCTCGCCGCGGTGACCGCGTGGTGCGCCGAACGCGGGGTGCTCGCCAACAGCCTGCGCATCGAGAGCCGCACGCTGGAGGACGTGTTCCTGGAACTGACCGGGAAGGACCTCCGCACGTGACGCCCGGAGCCAGCACCGCGCCGTTGTTCTCGCCCGCCCCCGGGGCGGCGCCCATGCGCAGGATGATCACGGCGCAGGCCGGGCTGGAGACGCGGACCCTACTACGCAACGGAGAGCAGCTCCTCCTCGTCTTGATCATCCCGCTGCTGCTGCTCACCGCGTTCAGCCTCGAGCCGCTGGTGAACTTCGGGGCGGGCCTGACCCGGGTCGACTTCCTCACCCCGGGGATCATCGCGCTGGCGGTGATGTCGACCGCGTTCACCAGCCAGGCGATCGCGACCGGGTTCGAGCGGCGCTACGGCGTGCTGAAGCGGCTGGGCGCGACGCCCCTCTCGCGGGTCGGCCTGATCGCGGCCAAGACCACGACCGTGATCGCGGTCGAGTTGCTCCAGGGCGCGCTGATCATCGTGGTCGGCCTGGCCATCGGCTGGCGGCCCGACGCCAGCCCGGCCGCGATCATTGTCGCGCCCCTGCTCGTCGTGCTCGGCACCGCCGCGTTCAGCGGCCTGGCGCTGCTGATGGCTGGCACGCTGCGCGCCGAGGCGACCTTGGCCGGCGCCAACCTGGTCTACATCGTCCTGCTCGGCGTGGGCGGCGTGGTCTTCCCGCTGACCAAGTTCCCCGCGTCCGTGCGCCCTGCCCTCGAGCTGCTGCCCACCGGTGCGCTGTCGACCGGCCTGCGGAACGTCTTGCAGCACCATCTGACGTTTCCGGTCGGTAATGCGGTGACGCTGGCGATCTGGGCCGCCGTCGCGATCGCCCTGGCCGCGCGGACGTTCAGGTGGGAGTGAAGCAAGCCCCATCCCGGATAGTCCATTTCCGGAATATTCAGTCCGGGATGGCCCGGTCGGGGATAGCCCGGTCGGGGATAGCACTGCCGGCCGCCATGATCCTGATCGGGATCGTGTCCGTGCAGTTCGGGGCGGGGCTCGCCGATAAGCTGTTCGGCACCATCCCGCCGGCGGCGGTGACCGGGCTGCGGCTCTGGACCTCCGCGCTGGCGATGGTCGCGCTGACCGGGCGCGGGTTCACTCGCGCGGTTCGTGATCTGCGGGAAAGAAGAGCCTTCGCGGACGCCGCCGTGGCCGGGGCGTTCGGCGTCACGCTCGGGGTGATGAATTTCTCGATCTACCAGTCCTTCGCCCGCATTCCCCTGGGCGCCGCCGTCACCATCGAGTTCCTCGGCCCGCTGGCCGTGGCGGTAGCCGGATCGCGGCACCTGCGTGACCTCGTCTGGGTCGTCCTCGCCGCCGCCGGCGTCGTGCTGCTGACCCGGGGCGGGCACGGGCACCTGGACCTGACCGGGGTGCTGTTCGCGGGCCTGGCCGGGGCGTGCTGGGCTGCTTACATCGTGCTGAGCTCGGCCACCGGGCGCCGGTTCCCCGGCTCGTCGGGCCTGACCATCGCGATGGTCGTGGCCGCCGTCCTGATCACGCCGCCCGCGGTGATCGCCGGAGGCGGCGCGATGTTCCGTCCTGCCATCCTGGCCACGGGGGCCGCGATCGGGATCCTGTCCTCGGTCATCCCGTACCGGCTCGAGCTCGAGTCGCTTCGCCGGATGCCGACGCGGCTGTTCGGCGTGTGGATGAGCCTCGAACCCGCGGTGGCGGCGCTGATCGGGCTGGTCATGCTCGGCCAGCGGCTAAGCGCCGTGGAATGGCTCGCGATCGCCTGCGTCATGATCGCCTGCGCGGGAGCGGCGCAGGCCGCTCTACCATAAGGGGCGTGCCCGCCGATCTCCGCGCGTGGGTATCGCGCGTAACCACACGAATCGAGGCCTGGCCGGTCGCCAGGCCCGTGCTGTCACCGACGCCGCGGTCGATGCGGCAGATCGCGTTGGCCGGGATCATCGCCGACACCGTGATCATGTCCACCGGCGCGGCGGTCCGGCTCAGCTCCTCCGGCCTGGGGTGCCCCGACTGGCCCCGGTGCAGCGCGGCCGACATCGTCGCGAGCAAGAACGCCGGGCAGACGCTGGTCAACACCTGGATCGAGTTCAGCAACAGGCTGCTCAACTTCCCGCTGGTCGCCATCACCGTCATCGTGTTCATCGCGGCCTGGCGCTTCCGGCCCCAGGGAACGAGGAGGCGCGGCCTGGCCCGGCTGGCCGCGATCCAGCCGCTGGGGGTGATCGCGCAGGCGGTGATCGGCGGGATCGTCGTCCTGACCAAGCTCAACCCGGCCGCGGTCTCCGTGCACTTCCTGGTGTCCGCGTCGATCGTGGCGGCCGCCGTGGTCCTTCACGTCAGAGTTACCGAGGGCGACGACCCGCCGGCCGTGGTGGTCCGCAGTGACCTTCGTCTGATGTCCGCCGCCCTGGTCGCGGTCACCGCGCTCATGCTCGCCGCTGGCACGGTCGTGACCGGGACGGGTCCGCTGGCGGGCAACGCGGCGGCACCGCGGTATAAGCTGCCGCTCGAAGGGGTTACCCAGCTGCACGCCGATATCGGCTGGCTGATGACCGGGCTCGCGGTTGCGCTCGTCGTCGGGCTGTGGATGTCCGGCGCGCCGGCCCGCGCGGTACGGGCGAGCCGGATCATGATCGCGTCACTCGGCATCCAGGGGACGATCGGCTACATCCAGTACTTCACCCACCTGCCGGCCGGACTGGTCTGGGTTCACGTGACGGGCTCGGTGCTGGTCTGGATCGCGGTGCTGCGGCTGTTCCTCGCCATGCGCGACCGCGGCCCGCTGACCACCCCGCGACCCGGCCCGGCGGCGGCCCCCTATAGACAGCCGGAACCGCTCGACCGATAGGCTCGTCGTGTGAGCATTGACTCCCCTCTTGACTGGACGGCGACCGACGAGCGGGCCGTCGATCTCATCCGGGTCCTGGCGATGGACGCGGTCCAGAAGGCAGGCTCGGGCCACCCCGGCACGGCCATGAGCCTCGCGCCCGCCGCGTACGTGCTCTACCAGCGGGTGCTGAGGCACGACCCGGCTGACCCCCACTGGCCAGGCCGCGATCGCTTCGTGCTGTCCTGCGGGCATTCCAGCCTCACGCTGTACATCCAGCTGTACCTGTCCGGTTACGGGCTCACGATTGATGACCTGAAGGCCTACCGGACCTGGGGCAGCATCACGCCCGGCCACCCCGAGCACGGGCTCACTCCCGGCGTGGAGACCACCACCGGCCCGCTCGGCCAGGGCCTCGGCAACGCGATCGGCATGGCGATGGCCGCGCGCCGCGAGCGCGGCCTGTACGACCCGGACGCCGAGCCAGGCAGCAGCCCGTTCGACCACTATGTCTACGTCTTCGCCTCCGACGGCGACATCGAAGAGGGCATCAGCCACGAGACGTCCTCGCTCGCCGGCCACCACCGGCTGGGCAACCTCATCGTCTTGTACGACGACAACCAGATCTCCATCGAGGACGACACCAACATCGCCAAGTCCGAGGACGTCGGTGCCCGGTACGAGGCCTACGGCTGGCACGTGCAGCGGCTCAGCTGGCATACGCCCAGCGGGTACAAGGAGAACGTGCAGGAGCTCTACCACGCCCTGCTGACGGCCAGGCAGCACACCGAGGCGCCCTCCCTGATCGCGCTCAAGACGATCATCGGCTGGCCGGCGCCGCACAAGCAGAACACCGGCGCGGCGCACGGCTCCGCGCTCGGTGTGCCCGAAGTAAGGGCGACCAAGGAGATCCTGCACTTCGACCCTGACGTGGACTTCCCGGTCGAGGACGAGCCGCTCAGCCACGCCCGCCAGGTCATGGAGCGCGGCAAGGACCTGCACGCGATCTGGGATGAGTCCTTCGCCGCGTGGGCGAGCGCCAACCCGGAGCGCAAGGCGCTGTTCGACCGGCTGTCCGCCCACCAGCTTCCCGAAGGGTGGACCGAGGTGCTGCCCTCGTTCCCCGCTGACGGCAAGGCGATTGCCACCCGCAAGGCGTCCGGCGACGTCCTCACGTCGCTCGCCCCGGTGCTGCCGGAACTGTGGGGCGGTTCGGCAGACCTGGCCGAGAGCAACCTCACCACGATGGAGGGCGAGGTCTCGTTCATCCCGGTCGACCACGAGACCAACATGTGGCCCGGCAACCCGTACGGGCGCACGATGCACTTCGGCATCCGCGAGCACGGGATGGGCTCGATCATGAACGGCATCGCGCTGAACGGCGGCACCCGGCCTTACGGCGGGACGTTCCTGGTCTTCAGCGACTACATGCGGCCCGCAGTCCGGCTCGCGGCCCTGATGCAGGTGCCGGTCACCTACGTATGGACGCACGACTCCATCGGCCTCGGCGAAGACGGTCCCACGCACCAGCCCGTCGAGCACCTGTGGGCGCTGCGCGCCATCCCCCACCTGGACGTGGTCAGGCCCGGGGACGCGAACGAGACCGTGGTGTGCTGGCGCGCCGTCCTGGAACACGCCAAGCCCGCGGGTCTCTGCCTGACCAGGCAGGGCCTGCCGGTGCTCGACCGCTCGGCCGGCAACGCGCGGGGCCTGACCAGCGCGGAGGGCGCCGCGCGCGGCGCCTACGTGCTGGCGGACGGCAGCGACGTCATCCTGATCGCCACCGGCAGCGAGGTCTGGCTCGCGCTCGATGCCCGCGACCAGCTGGCGGCGGACGGCGTCTCGGCCCGCGTGGTGTCGATGCCGTGCGTGGAATGGTTCAACGCCCAGGACGAGTCCTACCGGGACGAGGTGCTGCCGCCCGGCATCCGCGCGCGGGTGTCGGTAGAGGCGGGCATCACCGAGCCCTGGCGGGCGTACGTGGGCGACGCGGGAGCTTCAATCGGCGTAGACCGCTTCGGCGCCTCCGCCGCGTACCAGAAGATCTATCAGGAGTTCGGCATCACGGCGGAGCACGTAGCCGCCGCCGCACGCGACAGTCTGGCCCGGGCCAGGGAGTAGCCCGGCCCGCGACACGCAGGGAAGGGAAAGCAACGGTGTCAGTTGACGTTCTCGGACAGCTATCCGAGGCCGGAGTGTCGGTGTGGCTGGATGACATCAGCCGCGACCGGCTGCGCACCGGCAACCTGCAGATGCTGATCGACGACTTGCACGTCGTCGGCGTCACCTCTAACCCCACGATCTTCGCGAAGTCGCTGTCGGCCGGGTCAGCGTACGACGACCAGATCGCCGACCTGAAGCTCCGCAGCGTGTCGGTGGACGAAGCGTCCCGGATGATCACCACGTACGACATCCGGTGGGCCTGCGACGTATTCCGCCCGACCTACGAGGCGACGGGCGGCCTCAACGGGCGCGTGTCGCTCGAGGTGGATCCCAGGCTGGCCGGACAGACCGCGGCGACCATCGCCGAGGCGCGGGCGCTGTGGTGGATGGTAAACCGGCCGAACCTGCTCATCAAGATCCCCGCCACCCCCGCCGGGATTCCCGCGATCACGCAGTGCATCTCAGAGGGGATCAGCGTCAACGTCACGCTGATCTTCGCGCTGGAGCGGTACGGCGAGGTCATCGACGCGTTCATGGCGGGCATCGAGCAGGCCGCCGCGGCCGGGCACGACCTGTCCACGATCCGGTCGGTGGCGTCCTTCTTCGTCAGCCGGGTGGACACCGAGGTCGACGCCAGGCTGGACAAGCTGGGCACCCCTGAGGCCCACGCGCTGCGCGGCAAGGCCGCACTGGCGAACGCACGGCTGGCCTACGAGCTGTTCGAGCAGCGGTTCGCCACCGAACGCTGGCAGGCGCTGCGCGCCCGCGGCGCGAACCTCCAGCGGCCGCTGTGGGCTTCCACGTCGGTCAAGGACCCGTCGTTCGGCGACACCATGTACGTCGTCGAACTGGTGGCGGCCGATACGGTGAACACGATGCCCGAGGGCACGATCCGCGCCACGGCGGACCACGGCAAGCTGCTCGGCGACACCGTGCACGGCACCTACGACGCCTCACGGCAGGTCTTCGCCGACCTGGAGGAACTCGGGATCGGCTACGACGACGTGGTGCAGGTCCTTGAGACCGAGGGCGTCTCGAAGTTCGAGGCATCGTGGAACGAACTGCTTGACACGATCAGGACCAAGATGGGGTCTGCGTGACGGCGGAGCTTGAGGGGCTGGCCCCGGCCAGCCCGGCCGTGATCGCGGACCTGGCCGAATCATCGGCCCCGCGCAATCCGCTGCGCGACCCGCGGGACCGGCGCATCCCCCGGGTCGCCGGGCCGTGCGTGCTGGTGATGTTCGGAGTCACCGGGGACCTGGCCAGGAAGAAGCTGATGCCGGCCATCTACGACCTGGCCAACCGCGGCCTGCTGCCGCCGGGCTTCTCCTTCGTCGGCTTCGCCCGCCGGACCTGGGCAGATGAGGATTTCGCCCAGGTCACCTACCAGGCGGTGAAGGAATACGCGCGGACCCCGTTCCGCGACTCGGTCTGGGAGCAGCTCAGCGAGGGGGTCAGGTTCGTACCCGGCGAGTTCGATGACGACGAGGCGTTCGATCGCCTGGCCGCCACGGTCAAGGAGATCGACGCCGAGCGCGGCACCGGCGGCAATTACGCGTTCTACCTGTCGATCCCGCCGAAGGCCTTCCCCACCGTGGTGCAGCAGCTCAAGCGTTCCGGGCTGTCAGATTCCGGCGGCCACGGGTGGCGGCGGGTGGTGATCGAGAAGCCGTTCGGCCATGACCTCGCCAGCGCGAAGGAACTGAACGCGATCGTGGACGAGGTCTTCCCGCCGGAATCGGTGTTCCGCATCGATCACTATCTCGGCAAGGAGACGGTGCAGAACATCCTCGCCCTGCGGTTCGCCAACGAGATGTACGAGCCGATCTGGAATCGCGGCTACGTCGACCACGTCCAGATCACCATGGCCGAGGACATCGGCATCGGCGGCCGGGCCGGCTACTACGACGGCATCGGGGCCGCGCGCGACGTGATCCAGAACCACCTGCTCCAGCTGCTGGCGCTGACCGCGATGGAAGAGCCCGTGGCGTTCGACGCGGACTCGCTGCGCATGGAGAAGGAGAAGG